>OJQV01001441.1_pt1 | contig 10978 bp, 8 predicted proteins | sample 1598821 | NCBI WGS metagenome assembly OJQV01 (sample SAMN03922509, study PRJEB24848) | human gut metagenome | isolation source: stool sample | host: Homo sapiens | place: Germany | collected 2011-11 | reverse complement strand
CCTCTACGTCTCGTGGGCTCGGAGATGTGTATAAGAGACAGGTGGTAGGCTCGTCCGCGATCAGCAGCTCTGGGCTGCAGGCCAGGGCGATAGCGATCATCACCCGCTGCTTCATGCCGCCGGAAAACTGGTGGGGATACTCGTCATAGCGGGCCCGGGGGATGCCCACCATCTCCAGCATATCGCCGGCCTTTCTCCGGCCCTCCTCCTTGCTGCACTTTTCATGCTGGTGGATGACCTCCGCGATCTGATCGCCCACGGAGTAGACCGGGTTCAGGCTGGTCATAGGGTCCTGGAAAATCACCGAGATCTTGCTGCCGCGGATCTCCCGCAGACGGGCGGGCTTGGCCTGGAGCATATCCTCGCCCTCGAACCAGATCTCGCCGCCCATGATCTTTCCCGGCGGGTCCGCGATGAGCCGCAGGACCGACAGGGCCGTGGTGGTCTTGCCGGCGCCGGTCTCGCCCACCAGACCCAGGCTCTCGCCCTTTCCGATGGTCAGGTCCAGGCCGTTGACGGCGTAGACCACGTCCTCGTCGGTGTGGTACTCCACCCGCAGGCCGCGGATATCCAGCAGGGCCTCCGGGGCCTGCGCGGAGGGAATGGGCTCCGTCTCTGGCAAAGCGGTCTTGTGCTGCTTGTTCTCTTCCATGTGGCGTCCTCCCTCCTCAGTTCTTCAGCTTGGGGTCCAGGGCATCCCGCAGGCCGTCTCCCAGCAGGTTCAGGGAGAGGATGGTCAACATGATGGCAAAGCCCGGGAACGCGCACACCCACCAGGCCGCCCGGAAATACTGCCGGCCGGTGCTGACCATAGAACCCCACTCCGGCGTGGGCGGGCTGATGCCCAGGCCGATGAAGCTGAGGCTGGCGATAGCCAGGATGGACCCGGCGATAGACAGCGTGGCCTGCACAATGATGGGGGCCATGCAGTTGGGCAGGATGTGCTTGAGGATGATGCGCTTGTCGCTGGCGCCGATGGCGCGGGCCGCCTCGATGTACTCCTCGTTCTTGATGGTCAGAACGGCGGAGCGGACGATCCGGGCAAAGGGCGGGATGTTGGAGATGCTGATGGCCAGCATCATATTCGTGACGCTGGTGCCCATGGCGGACACCAGGGCGATGGACAGCAGGATGCTGGGGATCGCCAGGAAGATGTCCATGACACGCATGATGACATCGTCTACCCGGCGGCTGCCGTAACCGGCGATGGCCCCCAGCAGGCCGCCCACCACTGTGGCAATGGCGATGGTGGCAAAGGCCACCGGCAGGGAGATCCGGGCGCCGTGGACGATCCGGGCCAGGATGTCGCGGCCCACCTCGTCGGTGCCCAGCCAGTGCTCGACGGAGGGGGGCTGGAGCTTCAGGGATGCGTTCTGCTGAATCACCAGCGTCTCGTAGTCAAAAAACACATCAGCAAAGACGGCGAAGAAGATGATGACGGCCAGAATGATGAGTCCCAGAACGGCCATCTTGTTTTTCTTCAGGCGGCGCCATACTGCGGCGGCCTGGGACTTTTTCTTGTTCTTGTTTTTCACTTTCCCAGTCATCCGCATCACCTCTTTGCCGTTTTGTACTGGGCCCGGATTCTGGGGTCCAGGAATGCGTACAGGATATCAATGCACAGATTGATGATGGTGAACATCGTGGCCAGCACCAATACGCAGGCCACCACCACGGGCGTGTCCTTCAGGCCGATGCAGTCCACCAGCAGCCGGCCGATGCCGGGCCAGGAGAACACCGTCTCCACCAGCACTGCGCCGCCCAGAGAGAAGCCGAATTGCAGTCCCACTGTGGTGACAATAGGGATCATGGCGTTGCGCAGAGCGTGGCGGATGGTGATGACGCTCTCTTTCAGGCCCTTTGCCCGTGCGGTGCGGATGTAGTCCTGCCGGATCGTCTCCAGCATGGAGGAGCGGGTCATGCGGGTGATCATCGCCAGGGAGTTGGCGCTGAGGGTGACGGCCGGCAGCACCAGAGCGCCCCAGGTCTCAAAGTTGGAGGATGGGAACCACCCCAGCCCCGCTGCGAAGATCACGATCAGCATCAGCCCCAGCCAGAAGTTCGGCATGGAGACGCCGAACAGAGCGCCCACCATGGAAATGTTGTCCACCGCCGAATACTGATGGGTGGCGGAGATCACGCCCAGGGGAATTCCGATCAGAATGGCAAAAAGCATGGCGCAGGCCGACAGCAGGATGGTATTGGGCAGCCGGGCGGCGATCTCCGCCGCCACCGGGTTTCCGGTGCTGTATGAGGTACCGAAGTCACCGTGGACCGCGTTGATGATAAACCGGCCGTACTGGACCAGGAAGGGATCATCCAGGCCCAGCTCCTCCTGCATGGCGGCGTAGGATTCCTCGGAGTAGTTGTCGCCCAGCATCATCTGCACCGGGTCGCCGGGGGTGAAGCTCAGGATCGTATAGACGATGAAGCTGACACCCAGCAGCACCGGAATCAGCATGAGCAGCCGTTTGAGAATAAAACGGTACATCTGTCACTCTCCTTTTCCATAACGCAAATTCGCGCAAGCGGACGGCGGCTTTTGCCGCCGCCCGCTCACTGGAATGCCTGAATGCGCTTATTCAAAATAGGTGCCGTTGATGTAGTGGGACTTGCCCGGATACAGGCCGAATCCCTTCACATTGGACTGCATACCGGCGTTCAGGTGCTCCACCGCCATGGGGACCAGGGGCGCGGCCTCCGCCACTTTGCTCTGGATCTCCGCATACAGCTCCATGGCGTGCTCGGTGTCGGTGGTGGTGCTGGCCTCATCGATCAAGGCGTCCACCTCAGGCGTGGTCCAGAAGCAGCGGTTGCCGGAGGGCCCCAGAGCCTCCGTGTGGTACATGGACCGCAGCATGGAGTCGGGGTCAATGGAGGTCTTGGACATGATGAACATATCATGGGCGCCGTTGCCGGTCTCAGACTGGAACTGTCCGCTCTCCAGGGTTTTGACCTCGGCGTTGATCCCCACCTGGCGCAGCTGCTCCTGAATGACCACGGCGGAGTCCCGCATCACCTGGGTATCGGAACACCAGAGAGTGGTGGAGAAGCCGTCAGGATAGCCGGCCTCGGCCAGCAGCTCCTTGGCCTTCTCCACGTTGCAGGAGTAGTCGGAGCAGTCGGAGACGTAGCCGTCCACACTGGGGGGCAGCATGGTGTAGTTGGCGGGTGTGGCCTCGCCGCTGAACACCAGGTCGATGTAGCCCTGGGGGTCCAGCGCGTAGGCGACGGCCTGCCGGACCTTCTCGTTGTCAAAGGGCGCCTTCTGCACGTTCATGCCCACATACCACACGGTGGTGCTGGGGGAGGTGAGGGTGGTGACGGACGCGTTGTCCGCCAGGCTCTCCAGGTCGGTGATGCCCAGGTCATAGGCCAGGTCCACCTCGCCGGTCTCCAGGCCAATGGTGCGGTTCAGCGCCTCGGGAATCGTGCGGAAGATGACGCGCTTGACGGCCGGAGCGCCGCCCCAGTAGTCCTCAAAGGCCTCCAGGACCACGTCGCCGCCCAGCTCCCAGGAGACGAACTTGAAGGGGCCGGTGCCCACGGGGTTCTTGTTGAACTCCTCCGCGCTGGTGTCCGCGCTCTTGCAGATGATGGAGGCCGCGTCCAGGCTCAGGCGGTACAGCAGCGCGTTGAAGGGCGCGGAGGTCTTGATGGTGACGGTGTAGTCGTCGTCACAGGTGATGCTCTCGATGATGAGGTAGTTGTAATTCACGCCGGGGTTTGCGATGCAGCGCTCCAGGCTGTACTTGACATCCTCGGAGGTCATCTCCTCCCCGTTGTGGAACTTGACGCCCTGGCGCAGATGGAACACGGTGGTGGTATCGTCGATAACCTCCCAGCTCTCCGCCAGGCCCGGCACTAGGTTCATGTCGTTGTCCATCATCACCAGACGGTCAAACATCTGGGTGGTGACACGATAGGTCCCGATGGAGGCCTGCACCATGGGGTCCATGTAGGTGGGGGACTCTGGGATAGCAACGATCAGGGTATCCTTGGCGCCATCGTCGGAACCGTCCGTGGTCGTCGAGCTGGAACCGGTGGGGCCACAGCCGGCCAGCATCCCGCAGAGCAGGAACATTGCGGTGAACAGTGCGAAAACTCTCTTCTTCATCGTACTCCTCCTGACGTGGTGGTGATATATTTCTGAAACCGCCCCCGGCGGTCACATTCCTGATTGTGTGCTCAGCGCAGGCCGTCGGCCGCCAGAGCATCCTCCATCCGCCTCGCCAGCTCCAGATAGTTGTCCCATTCCTTCGCTCGCTTGGGCTCCTCCGTGAAGGGGAGCCCGGTCAGGTCGGTGAGGCTCTGGGTCTCCAGCACCCGGGCGCTGAGCAGGTCGAAGATGCTGTTGAACCCGGCCCCGATGGTGGAGATGTAGTCCGGGCAGTGATATTTGGACTGCCGGTAATAGGGCTTGAGCTCCGGGTCCTCAATCTCCTCCTGCCGGTCGGCAAAGATCTCGTCGTAGGCGCAGGAGATGATCTTTCCCGCCTCCAGCACGATCTGCAAGCGCCCGGTGACGCCGGGCTCCACCGCCTGGGACAGGCCGTAATACACCTGGCCGGAGGGCTTGTCCAGCCGCCCCGCGATCTCCTCTGCCAGTGGGAGCATAGACCGCTTGATGCTGTTGGAGGCGCCGGTGAGCAGGTCAAACTCGCCTGTGAGGCGGTTCTCCGCCACCATCTGCTCTTCCAGATGGGTCAGGCCGTTTACCAGCACCACGCCGGACTTGGCGGTCCGCTCCTTGGTGGCCTGCAGAAAGCCGTAGTCGGACAGCCGCTTGGAAACGCCCTGGTACCGTCTGATGTAATAGGTGGGGTTGTTAATCTCGTTAAACTCCACCATCTGCAGGGTTCCGTCCCGCCGGACCACTTCCAGAATGCCGTGATACCCCTTGTCCCCCGGGAAATGCGGGGCAAACCAATTCTCAGCCCGGTAATAGTCTCCCTTTACCAGCCCCATAGGTGGCTGCACCGTCCAGAACAGCCGGTCCAGCACGTCAACGGACTTTTCGCGCTTCTTCTCTTCCATGCCTCTCTTCCTTTCCCTCATTTTGATCCGCATTCCACCGCCGGGTGCGGATCTTGTATTCTTTGAAAATTGGCGCTATAATGATTGATAAAATCTGAACGCCCCTCTGACCGGGCGCCTTTGTTTTGCCTGTTACGATTATAACATGCTCCCCTGGCTGTCGGATTATAGGGGATTTTGTTAAGCCTTCGCTATTTGGGATTAGGTCCCTCCGCCGTTTTGAGAAAGAGAGCGCGACATGAACACAGAACACCTCGTCTATATCCTGGAGGCGTACAAGTGCGGCTCCGTCAACAAAGCCGCCCGAAACTGCTATATCTCCCAGTCCCATCTCAGCACCATCATCAAGAACGTGGAACAGGAGATCGGCTATCCCCTGTTTCACAGGACGGCCAACGGCATCACCGCTACGCCGGAGGGACTGATTTTCATGAGCCACGCTGAGAAGATCGTCACCGAGCGCAATAATATCCAGAAGATCCCGCAATCCATGTCCGAGAGCGACAGCCTCTCCATCATTTGCGCCCGCTCCGCCTTTGTGCTCCAGTGTTTCTTTGATTACAAAAACTGCTTCCCCAACCTGAACAGGACCCACGACAAATTTCTGGAGGCCGGCCTCCGGGAAAATCTGAAAAACGTCGTGGCCCAGAACTGCAGGCTGGGCATCCTGGTGCTGTTCGAGCAGGTCATCCCCAAGTACATGGATCTGGCGGACCAGTACAATCTGGAGATGACGGTCCTCCAGCGCTCCATTCCCGTCACCGCGCTGATGTCCAAGTCCCATCCACTGGCCAACTCTTCCCGTGTCTCGCTCAAGGATCTCACAGGGTATCCGTTCATCGCCGACGCGCACATCGATCCGGACGATACGCTGGACGTGCTGGGACTCCAGAGCCACACAGACCTGCTGTACATCTGCGACCGCGGCACGATCTTCGACGCGGTCCGCAAAGGCAATTACATCGCCATCGGCATCAGCATTCCGGAGGAGGATGCCCGGCGGATGAACTGCGTCTGCTGTCCCATCGCGGACGGCGCTCCCATGGCCGTGGCCCTGCTGCATTCCCGGACATTTACGCTCCGCCCCAGAGAGAAGCACTTCATTCGCTATCTGACTGACCGCCTGCACAAGCGCTATTCCGGATAAACGGCGTGCCGCCTCCCACAGGGCAGTTTGTCCGCATCGGCGTGTGTCCCTGTTGGTGCGATGGCTCCAAACATTGCCGACAGCGTGTGCAGGAACGCCTTTTGCACGCATCTTGCCGCAAAGATTTAAAACCCCCAGGAACTGCTGCGCAGCGGTCCCTGGGGGTTTTAAATAGCGGCTGACTTCATTCTCGTTATATCCAATGCCGTGGGCTCAATTGGGTAATTTCCCGTATGTTTTTTCAATCAGAGTCCTGCAAGGGGAATAAAAGGCGTCTGCCAGGAGACAGCCGCCGCAATCTGCCGTCGCTGACCGCTGTTCCGCCTGTTTCAAGGGCTTCTGCGGCTGCTGGCACCGCTGCTGTGAGCGGTCCTCCGCAGACTCACGGCTTCTTTGTGCGCGGGAGCAGAGCGCCTCCCTGCCGGTCAAGGGCCCGGGAGCCGTGCCCGCGACAGACAGCTGCTCCCGGCCTCAGCCTCTCCGGCTCGTTTTCAAAAAATTCATGAACCGTTCACGAGGCAAACATAGATGAGGCCATCCGGGAGTAGTATACTTCCAAAAGTATAGACGAGATCGTCTGTAAAATCCTCAGGCAGTAGCCGCCGCGGGTTGCAAACCTGACGGCGTGTGTCCGGTCCCATACCGGCGCGGAATTGGTCGGACGTCAAAATGGCCTGTCCGTCCGGACGTTTTCCCGCTGCCCGCCCGGGTGTCTCCCTGGTTCCGGGTTTTGGCAGGGCCGGGGGTTTTGGATCAGGCAGAAGGAGGATATGCAGCATGACGCAGAAAGAGCGCCAGGAACGCAGCAGAAAAGAGATTTATCAGGCCGCCCTAGAGGAGTTCGGGACCTACGGCTACGACAAGGTCAACATGGAGCGGATCTGTGGGAACCACGGGATCTCCAAGGGCATGATGTACCACTACTACTCCAATAAGGACGAGTTGTTTTTACTGTGCGTCGAACGCACTTTCCAGGAGCTCAGGGCCCATGTGGAACGGGATATGGCCCATCTGTCAGGGGAGGATACGGCAGCCGCAGTCAAAGATTTCTTCATGATCCGGGAGCGCTTTTTCCAGCTTCATCCCCAGCAAAAGCTCGTTTTTGAAAGCGCCATGCTCCGTCCGCCCAAACATCTGGCCGCGCAAATTCAGGCCCTGCGCGCACCGATGCGGCGCTTGAATCAGGAATTTATCGAGGGGCTCATAGACAAAATGCCGCTGCGGCCGGATTTGAAGCCTGAAATGGTGACCCGCTATTTGGAAACCATCGAGTCTCTTTTCCAGAATATGATTGTGAGTTATCAGGGCGGACATCCCGCGCAGGATTTCCATGCCATGCTGGAAACCGCAGGCGAACTGCTGAATATGGTCCTATTTGGGATTCTTCGCCACGCAGATCCGGCATGATCTCCGGTTCGGTGGATAACGTGATCTTTGCCGCGGCACTCCCCTATCTCTTTGGAATGCGGCTGCTGTACCCGGGCTTCAGCAAACTTGTCAGCTCCTTTAATCTGAAGCGGCCGGAGGGACTAGGCCGGGGCCGGTGCACCGCCTTGGTTCTTCTATTGGCAGCGGGCGGATTTTTCCCGGTCTGCGCCCCTCTCCGGGCTGTCCGCACCTCAGCATCCTCAGCGGGAGCCTGCTGATCTTTCAGGATGCGGCCTCGATCCTGTGCGCCTGCTTCTCCGGCCGGTTCTGGCGGCAAAACAGCAATTGATGATACCACAAGGAGGATTTATATGCTGAAATTACTTCGTAACCTACGGCGGCAGGAGTGGGCCATGGCCGCCGTGTGCGCAGTGCTCATCCTGGGGCAGATTTATTTCGATCTGGCGCTGCCCGACTACATGAGCAGCCTGACCGTTCTGATTAAAACGCCGGGGAGCACCCTGTCGGACATCCTGCATACCGGCCTGGAAATGCTGGGCTGCACCCTGGCCAGCGCGGTGCTGTGCGTCATCTGCGGCTATCTGACCGCCAAGGTGGCTGCCGGGTTCAGCTTTTCCATCCGGGAGGCGGTGTTTCATAAGATCGCAGACTTCGGCCAACAGGAGATGATGACCTTCTCCGTCCCCAGCCTCATCAACCGCACCACCAACGACATCACCCAGGTGCAGATGCTGACGGCCATGGGCCTGCAGATCCTAATCAAGTCCCCCGTCATGGCAGTGTGGGCCATCATCAAAATCGTGGGCAAGAGTTGGACCCTCTCCGCTATCACCGCCGGATTTGTGGCCGCCCTGCTGGTGATGATGGCGGTCATCATCGGCGTGGTGGTGCCCCGGTTCCGCCGGGTGCAAAAGCTCACCGACCATATCAACCTGGTGGCCCGGGAGAACTTGAACGGTATCAATGTTGTCCACGCCTACAACGCTGAGGACTACCAGAACGCCAAGTTCTGGAAGGGCAACGAGGAACTGATGCGCACGCAGTTGTTCAACCAGCGGGCCTTTGCCTTCCTAATGCCCGGCGTCACCCTGGCCATGAACGCATTGTCTCTGGTGATCTACTGGGTGGGTGCCTCCATCGTGAACGCCGTCCCTGCCGCGGACACCGCCGCACGGCTGGCCGCCTTCAGCGACATCGTGGTGTTCGGCACCTACGCCACCTACGTCATCATGTCCATTATGATGATGGTCATGATTATCATGATGCTCCCGGCGGCCCAGGTGTCCGCCCAGCGGATCAACGAGGTGCTGGAAACCCGGAACAGCCTGACCCAGGGCACCCGCACCGACGCGCCGGAGACCGGTACCGTGGAGTTCCGGGACGTCTCCTTCCACTATCCCTCCTCGGACAAGAATGTCCTGGAGCACATCACCTTCCAGGCCAAGCGGGGGGAGACCGTGGCCTTTATCGGCGCCACCGGCAGGGGCAAGACCACTCTGGTCAGCCTGGCCGCCCGGTTCTATGATGCCACGGAGGGCACTGTGCTGGTGGACGGGGTGGACGTTCGGGACTACACCTTCGACGCCCTGTATGACCGCATCGGCTATGTAACTCAGAAGGCCATCCTGTTCTCCGGAGACGTCCGCGGCAACGTGCTGTTCGGCGCCAGCCGGGGCAAGGATTCCGATGCGGACGTTCAAAAGGCTCTGGAGCTGGCCCAGGCCAGCGAGTTTGTGGACAGGATGCCCGGAGGCATCCATGCCCCCATCGCCGAGGGAGGCACCAACGTATCCGGCGGCCAGAAGCAGCGGCTCTCCATCGCCCGGGCCCTGGCGAGGCGCCCGGAGATCCTGGTGTTCGACGACTCCTTCTCCGCCCTGGACTACCGGACGGATACCAGGCTCCGTGCCGGCCTGGACCGGGAGCTGAAGGATACCACTCGACTGATCGTGGCTCAACGGATCGGCACCATCCGGAACGCGGACAAGATCATCGTTCTGGACGAGGGGAGGATGGTGGGGATGGGTACCCACGAGGAACTGATGCAAACCTGCCCGATCTACCAGGAGATCGCCCGGTCCCAGCTCTCCCAGGAAGAGCTGGGGGCTTAAGGAGGAAACCAAGATGCCAAAGATGATGCAGAACAGAATGTGCGCGCCGGGAAAGAGCAGGCGCGGCATCGGCGGTGTGCTCAGAGAACTGTTCACCTATTCCAACAAATTGAAAGCGCCCTCTGTTGCGGCCTTTTGCTTCGCCGTGGCCGGCGCAGTGCTGACCATCATCGGCCCCAGCCTGCTCAGTCGGATCACGGACCTCATCTCCGACGCCCTGGACGGGGAGATCGATCTGGCCGCCATCGGCCGCACCGGCGTAATCCTGCTGGTGATCTATGGCTTCAGTGCCGTCTTTACCTATGTGGAGCACTTCATCATGGCTACGGTCACCCTGGAGCTGTCCCGGGATATGCGGCAGGACCTGTCCCGAAAAATCAACCGGGTGCCCATGAGCTACTTCAGCAAGGTGTCTTATGGTGACATCCTCAGCCGCATCACCAACGACGTAAGTACTCTGCAGCAGGCCCTGGCCAACAGCCTGCCCTCCATGATCAGCGCAGCGGCCCAATTCCTCGGCTGTCTGGTGATGATGTTTGTCACTGAGTGGCGTATGGCGCTGGCAGCCATTGCCGTCACGGCACTGGGCTTCCTCATCATGGCTGCGGTGATGCTCCGGTCCCAGAAGTACTTCACCGCCCGGCAGGAGAACCTGAGCACCCTGAACGGCTATATTGAGGAGATGTACTCCGGCCACGACGTGGTGCGCCTCTCCCGGGCCAACGAGCAGGTAAAAGAGACCTTCGGCGGGATGAATGCCGTTCTGTACGACGCAGAGTGGCGCAGCCAGTTCCTCTCCGGCATCATGCAGCCCCTGATGACTATCATCGGCAACCTGGGCTATGTGGCGGTCTGCGTCCTGGGTTCCGCCCTGGCCATGAGCGGAGAGATCTCCTTCGGCGTCATTGTTGCGTTCATCCTCTATGTGCGGCTGTTCACCTCTCCCCTGAGCACCCTGGCCCAAGGCATGACCCAGATGCAGACGGCGGCAGCCGCCGGCGACCACGTCTTCGACTTTCTCCACGAGAAAGAGCTGCCCGATGAGACCGGCAAGCGCGCCGAACTCTCTCCTGTGCAGGGCGAAGTCGAATTTGAACACGTCCGATTCAGCTATCCGAATCATCCGGATAAGATCATCATCAAGGACTTCTCTGCCCATATTCAGCCGGGGCAGAAGGTGGCTATTGTGGGTCCCACCGGAGCGGGCAAGACCACGATGGTCAATCTGCTGATGCGCTTCTTTGAGATCAACAGCGGAAACCTGTCTCTTATACACATCTCCGAGCCCACGAGA
>OJQV01001438.1_pt1 | contig 10986 bp, 7 predicted proteins | sample 1598821 | NCBI WGS metagenome assembly OJQV01 (sample SAMN03922509, study PRJEB24848) | human gut metagenome | isolation source: stool sample | host: Homo sapiens | place: Germany | collected 2011-11 | reverse complement strand
GGTATGTACGGGTAATGATCCCGGTATACCGGCAGTCAAGCCGCCTGATGTCATAAGCCTGTTCTTTGAGGGGCTCAGTTTTCAGATACGCCGCCTGCCAGCACTCGTCACCGGGCTTCAGAGAATATTTCCGGCACAGGGCTTCCTTCATCTGCATCTGATGGATAACCAGGAACTCAAATTCCGCCTCTTGCACAAGCGCCAGCCCCTGCTCCGTGCCGCCGCAGGACAGCATGGCGCAGGAACCCTCGTCCACCGTGAGCAGGACGCCGTCCTCCCCAGCCCGGACTGTCTTGCACAGGCCGCGGCGCAGGCACTCGATCATATCAATATTGAGCAGGGTATCGCGGCACAAATATTCCAATGCTTTTTCTTCCATATTCATTTTCTCTGATTAAGGCTTCGCCGCCCTCCCTGGGAGAACGGCGAAACGCAAACCTATTTTCCAATATTCTCCATGCTGAGCTTCAGGTTCTCAATAAGAGACTCAAGCTTTGCTTTCTTCTCCCGCTCGATGTTGACGACATTTTCGGGAGCACGGGTGACGAAGTTTTCATTGGAGAGCTTGCCGATTTGAGCGGCAAGCTGCTTTTCGGCATTTGCCAGCTCCTTTTCGATGCGGGCCTTCTCCTTTTCCAGGTCTACCAGCTCCGCCATAGGCATAAACATGCGGGCGTTGTCAGTGACAACTGAAACCATTCCCTCGCTGCCCTCGGGGGCCGCGTCCAGAACGCTGACGCCGCTGGCATAGGCCAGCTTGCAGATATAGCTTTCACCGGCCTCAAAAGCCGCCTTTTTATCGGTGGCTATGATCAAATGAGCCTTTCTGGAGGGGGGCACGTTCATCTCGGAGCGGCGGGTTCGGACGGCCTTGATGGCGCTCATCACCATCTCAAAATTCTGCTCGTCCTGAGGGAAGTCAAGCTCCGGCCTGAACTCGGGGTACTTCTGGATCATCAGGGCCTCGCCCTCATGGGGCAGCGCCTGCCAGATCTCCTCGGTGATGAAGGGCATAAAGGGGTGCAGGAGTTTGAGGATCTCCGTCAGCACATACAGAAGCACCTTCTGGGCGGAGAGTCTGGCCTCCTTATCTCCGCCGTTCAGGCGGGGCTTGGTGAGCTCGATATACCAGTCGCAGTAGCTGTCCCAGATAAAATCATAGATCTTGGCAGCGGCCACGCCCAGCTCAAAGCTGTCCATGTTTTCGCAGACCTCTTTCACCACGTCGTTGAGCTTGGAGAGGATCCACTTATCCTCGATCTCCAGCTTTTCGGGCAGCTCGTTCTTATCCACGGTCAGATTCATCATCACAAAGCGGGAGGCGTTCCAGATCTTGTTGCAGAAGTTGCGCATGGCCTCGCACTTCTCCACGAAGAAACGGGTGTCGTTTCCGGGAGAGTTGCCGGTGATCAGGTTCATCCGCAGGGCGTCGCAGCCATATTTGTCGATCATTTCCAGCGGGTCAATGCCGTTGCCCAGAGACTTGGACATCTTGCGTCCCTGATTGTCTCGGACAAGGCCATGAATCAGAACGGTGTGGAAGGGCGTCTTGCCGGTATGCTCGCAGCCGGAGAAGATCATTCTCGCGACCCAGAAGAAAATGATGTCGTAGCCCGTGACCAGCACGTCCGTCGGGTAGAAATAGTCAAGGTCTTCCGTCTTTTCCGGCCAGCCCAGCGTTTCAAAGGGCCACAGAGCGGAGGAGAACCAGGTATCCAGCACGTCGGGGTCACGCTCAACGTTGGTGCTGCCGCACTTTTCGCACTTGCAGACATCCTCCCGGGACACGGTGATGTGGCCGCAGTCGGCACACGTCCATGCGGGAATCTGATGACCCCACCACAGCTGACGGGAAATGCACCAGTCGCGGACGTTCTCCATCCAGTTGAGATAGGTTTTGCTGAAGCGATCGGGGACAAACTTGGTCTCCCCATCCTTGACGACCCGGATGGCTTCCTCGGCCAGGGGCTTCATCTTCACGAACCACTGGGCGGAGATGATGGGCTCCACGTCGTTGTGGCAGCGGTAGCAGGTGCCCACGTTGTGCTGGTGGGGCTCCACCTTCACCAGGTAGCCCTGCTCCTCCAGATCGGCCACGATGGCCTTACGGGCCTCATAGCGGTCCATGCCGGAGTAGCGGCCGTAGCCCTCCACCACCTTGCCGTTGTCGTCCAGCACACGGATGGACTCCAGGTTGTGGCGCAGGCCCACCTCAAAGTCGTTGGGGTCGTGGGCGGGGGTCATCTTCACGCAGCCGGTGCCGAACTCCATGTCCACATAGGCGTCGGCCACGATGGGGATCTCCTTGTTCACCAGGGGCAGGATGCACTTCTTGCCCACAATGTCCCGGTAACGGCCGTCCTCGGGGTTGACCGCCACGCCGGTGTCGCCCAGCATGGTCTCCGGCCGGGTGGTGGCCACGGTCACATAGCGGCCCTCCTCCCCGGCGATGGGGTAGCGGATGTGCCACAGGTGGCCGGGCTTCTCCTTGTACTCCACCTCCGCGTCGCTCAGGGCGGTGACGCAGTGGGGGCACCAGTTGATGATGCGGCTGCCCTTGTAGATCAGACCCTTTTCGTACAGGGAGACGAAGACCTCCCGCACGGCCTCGGAGCAGCCCTCGTCCATGGTGAACCGGGCACGCTCCCAGTCGCAGCTTGCGCCCAGCTTCTTCTGCTGCTCCACAATGCGGTTGCCGTATTTGTGCTTCCAGTCCCAGATGCGCTCCAGAAACTTTTCACGACCAAGATCGTAGCGGGTCAGACCCTCCTTGCGAAGCTCCTCCTCCACCTTGATCTGGGTGGCGATGCCGGCGTGATCGACGCCGGGAATCCACAGGGAGTTGTAGCCCTGCATCCGCTTGAACCGGATCAGGGTATCCTGCAATGTCGCGTCCATGGCGTGACCCATGTGCAGCTGACCGGTGACGTTGGGTGGGGGCATAACGATGGTGAAGGGCTTCTTGCTTTCGTCCTTCTCGGCGTGGAAGTAGCCGCCCTGCTGCCACATGTCGTAAATTTTGGATTCCACCTGCTGCGGCTCGTAGACCTTTGGTAATTCTCTTGCCATTTTTTTCGCTCCTTTTCTTAAATAAGAAACGCCCTGAGCCGGGGAAGCTCTGAATCGGCTGACTCAAAGATTCCCCAAAAGCTCAGGGCGAAAATTTTCCGCGGTACCACCTGAATTCCCTTTCGGGCACTTAAAAACTGCTGTAACGGGCAGCCCCGTTCTTTCCTACTTTATTCAGAAAGACCGCTCCCGGGCGACCATCCGAACCGGCCAATATGCGCTCGCACCAGAATGCGCACTCTCTTCCTTGAGCCGGAAAACGGAACCTCCCGTTCACCGCGTTATCAATTTCATTTCATTGTATTGCAAAGGCAGTATTTTGTCAAGAAAAATGTTGGTGCCCTTCTGCCATCCATTGACATTTCCTGCCGGTCATGCTATGCTTTGGACGAAAAATCCTGCGGAGGCCATTTCTTCATGAAACAGCATTCTGTACCCAAATTCCTTGACAACTTTCTCACACGTACCCTGTCCGGTACGGTGTTTTCGTGGCGGGAAATTCTCCATCTGACCTTTCCCAACGTTCTGGACTGCCTGTCCGTCATGTTCATCAGTATGCTCATCACCGCCCTCATCAGCAGCAACGGCGAAGCCAGCGTCGCGGCGGTGTCTCTGGTGACGCCGCTGACGTGGATGATCACCTGCATTTTCAACGGTATCAGCGCCGGCGGCACGGTGGTGGTCGCCCAGAGCTGCGGCATGAAAGACCCTGTTCGTATCCGCAAGGCCGCGGGCATGACGCTGTGGCTGACGGTGGCAGTCGGCACCGTGGTGTGCCTGCCCCTGCTGATGTTTCCCCGTCAGGTGCTGACCCTGCTTTACCCGGAGGCAGAAGCCGTCGTTCTGGAAAAAGCCCGGATTTATCTTTCCGGCAGCGCTTGGTCGATTCTGGTGTTTACCATATATACCGCAAACTTCGGCATTCTCCGTGGGCTGGGAGAATCCGGCCGGTGCCTTGCCCTGAGCGTCATCATCAACGCCGCCTATCTGGTGTTCAGCATTCTGTTTCTGAATGTGCTTCGGATGGATATTCTCGGCAGCGTCTTTGCCCTGCTGCTGGCGCGGTTCATTGGCGCCGCCGCGTCCGTGATCCTGCTGTTTTTCTGGAAAGCGCCGGTAAAAATGACCTTCGGGCAGATATTCACCTGCGATAAAGGGATTCTCCGCTCCACCTTGCAGGTCAGCATTCCTCTGGGGCTGGAACAGGCGTGCTCGTCCCTCGGAAATGTGGTGGCCGAAATGTACATGATCTCTCTCGGCACCACAGCACTGGCGACCCACGCCATTGCCAATTCCGTGATCGGTGTGTGGTACTCCCCTGCTATGGCCGCGGCGAACCTGTCCGTGACGGTGGTCGGCCGGTGCTTTGGCGCGGAAAAGTATGACGAAGCCAAACGCTACGGCGTCCGGTGCGACCAGATCGCCCTGATTCTGGTGCTGCTGACCTCCGCCCTGTTCATTCCCCTGCTTCCCGCGCTTCTGGGGCAGTACCACCCCACGCCGGAGGTTCTCGCCATGGCGAAAAAGCTGCTGTACTGGTCGATTCCCAGCCTGCTGCTGTTCTGGCCGCGGTCGAACACCCTGCCCAGCACCCTCCGGGCGGCCAACGATACCCTGTACCCCTCCGTGGTGTCACTGGCTGTGCTGTGGGTCGTGACCATCGGCCTTGGCTATGTGCTGGCGATTCCCTGCAAGCTCGGCCTGCTGGGCGTGTGGATCGCCATGTGGGCGTCGTGGGCAATCCGGTGCGTCGTCTTCTCCGTCCGCTTCGGCAGCGGAAAATGGCTGCACAAGACGTTGACGAGCCGGTAAAAATCGCATATAATGTATGCAGTTTATTGGAAGCGGGAGTGTTTGCTCATGAAATTATCCCTGGTAGTTCCCTGTTATAACGAAGCGGATAACGTCGCCCTGTTTCAGCAGGCGGTCATCTCCGCCTTTGACGGCTGCGGCTATGATTACGAGATCGTCTTCATTGACGACGGCAGCCGGGACGCCACGCTGCACAATCTGAAAAAACTTTACGCCGCCCAGCGATGCCCAGTGAAAGTGGTGTCCTTCTCCCGGAATTTCGGCAAGGAGGCCGGAATTTACGCGGGATTGCAGCACGCGGGAGGAGACTATATCTGCCTCATTGACGCCGACCTCCAGCAGCGTCCGGAAATCGTCCGTAACATGGTGAAAATTCTGGACGAGGAACCGGAATTCGACGTGGTCGCAGCATTTCAGGATCGGCGGGGCGAAGGAAAGGTGCTGTCCTTCTTCAAAAAGTGCTTTTACAGCATCATCAACAAGCTGTCCAAGGTGACATTGCAGCCCGACGCCAGCGACTTCCGTACCTTCCGCCGCAGCGTCCGGGACAGCATTCTGGAGCTTGCGGAATACCACCGCTTCTCCAAGGGCATTTTCGCATGGGTGGGCTACAGCACCAAGTTCATCCCCTACACCGCCTGCGAGCGGGCGACCGGCACCACCAAGTGGAGCTTCTGGAAGCTGGTGAATTACGCCATCGAGGGTATCATCGGTTTCTCCATCGCCCCCCTGCGGCTGGCGACGTGGCTCGGCGGCGTGACGGGCGTTGCGGCTGTCATTTACCTGATCGTGGTGGTGCTGCAAAAGCTGATTCAGGGCATCGACGTTCCCGGATATGCCACCATCATCGTGCTGATTTTGCTGCTGGGCAGCGTGCAGCTGTTCTGCATCGGCATCATCGGCGAATACGTGGGCAGAACCTTTGAGCAGAGCAAGGACCGCCCGATTTATATTGCCAAGGAAGTTCTGGATTACGAGCAGAACTGACATAATAACACAAAAAAGGAGCAATTTTATGACAATCACAAAGGACATCCGGTACATCGGCGTCAACGACCATGCGGTCGACCTGTTCGAGGGACAGTACGTTGTCCCGGGCGGCATGTGCTACAATTCCTACGCCATCGTGGACGAAAAGGTCGCCATTATGGACACCGTAGACCGCGGCTTTACCCATCAGTGGCTGGACAATATTCAGAACACCCTGGGCGGCCGCAAGCCGGACTACCTGGTGGTGCAGCACATGGAGCCTGACCACTCTGCCAACATTGCCAATTTTCTGAAGGTCTACCCCGAGGCGACCGTGGTTTCCTCCGCCAAGGCCTTTGTCATGATGAAGAACTTCTTCGGCGACGACTACGCCGACCGCCGCATTGTCGTCGGCGAGGGCGATACCCTGTGCCTGGGCAAGCACACCCTGACCTTTGTGGGTGCGCCCATGGTTCACTGGCCGGAGGTCATCGTGACCTATGATTCCTATGACAAGGTTCTCTTCTCCGCTGACGGCTTCGGCAAGTTCGGCGCTCTGGACGTGGAGGAAGACTGGGCGGACGAAGCCCGCCGGTACTACATCGGCATCGTGGGCAAGTACGGCGCGCAGGTGCAGGCGCTGCTGAAAAAGGCCGCCGGGCTGGACATTTCCATCATCTGCCCCCTCCACGGCCCCGTGCTGACGGAGAATCTTGGGTATTATCTGAATCTGTACGACATCTGGTCTTCCTACCGGGTGGAGAGCGACGGCATTGTGGTCGCCTACACATCTGTCTACGGCCACACGAAGGCGGCGGCAGAGCTGCTGGCGCAGAAGCTGGCGGACAAGGGTTGCCCCAAGGTCATCGTGCACGACCTTGCCCGGTGCGACATGGCCAAGGCTGTAGAGGATGCCTTCCGTTACGGCAAGCTGGTGCTGGCCACCACCACCTACAATGCCGACATCTTCCCCTTCATGAAGGAATTCATTCATCACCTGACCGAGCGGAACTTCCAGAGCCGCACCATCGGCCTGATGGAAAACGGCTCCTGGGCGCCCCTCGCCGCCAAGACCATGCGCAAGATGCTGGAGGGCAGCAAGAACCTGACCTTCACCGACACCACCGTGAAGATTCTCTCCGCACTGAATGACGACAGCAAGGCTCAGATTGAGTCCATGGCAAACGAGCTGTGCCAGGACTACCTCGCCCGGCAGGACGAGACGGCGAACAAGAACAATCTGGACGCCCTGTTCAACATCGGTTACGGCCTGTACGTGGTCACATCCAGCGACGGCAGCAAGGACAACGGCCTGATCGTCAACACCGTCTCCCAGGTCACCAATACCCCCAACCGCATCGCCGTCACCATCAACAAGCAGAATTACTCCCACCACGTCATCAAGCAGACCGGCGTGATGAACGTGTGCTGTCTGGACACCTCTGCCCCCTTCTCCGTTTTCCAGACCTTCGGCTTCCAGAGCGGCCGCACGGCGGACAAGTTCGCCGGTGTCGAGGAGCTGCGCTCCGATAACGGCCTGCGGTTCCTGCCCCGGTATATCAACTCCTTCATGAGTTTGAAGGTGGAAAGCTATGTGGATCTGGACACCCACGGCATGTTCATCTGCTCCGTCACCGAGGCGCGGGTGATCTCCGACCGGGAGACCATGACCTACACCTACTATCAGAACAATGTCAAGCCCAAGCCGGAAACCGAGGGCAAGCACGGCTTTGTCTGCAAGGTCTGCGGCTGGATCTACGAGGGCGACACCCTGCCCGACGACATCGTATGCCCCCTGTGCAAGCACGGCGCTGCGGATTTTGAACCCATCGGGTAATTCAGGTTTGGAGGTAATCGGGCTATGAACAAGTTCAGGACGGTGGTATCCGTGATCGTCATGGTCATTGCCGCGATCGTCGGGTTCTTCGTCGGCGCAAGCCTTGGCGACGCGCTGGGCGGAGCCATTCTGTTTGCCCTGATTGCCGGATTTGCCTGCGTGATCTATACGCTGGACAACCGGGAGCGATAAGCCAATTAGCGCAACATAGTGTAATCCTCCGCATGGACAAAATCATGCGGAGGATTTTGCTATTACAAAAGCATAGAAAGAATCGTATTATGCGTTCTCGTCCAAGTACGACTGAATACACTTGAGGAACGCCGTGCCGTACCAGGCGGCCTTGATCTCGCCTACGCCGGAAACCTTCTTGAATTCGCTCATGGTGGCTGGCTTCTTTTTTGCCATGTCCGCCAGCGTGGCGTTGGAAAATACCACGAACGCCGGAATTTCCGCCTTTTTCGCCAGTTCCAGCCGCAGCTCTTTCAATGCGTCAAACAGCTGGGCGTCATCCGCGGTGAGCTTTGCGGTCTCCGTGACCGGCGTTTCCGGTTCATGGGTCTGCTCCACCAACATGGTGACCGTTTTGCCCCGGTAGAGAACCTCCCCCGCTGCCGGGGTCAGGAACACAGACTGATGCTCCTGCTCCGTCCGCAGATACCCTTCCGCCTCCAGATGGTCGATCATGGCGTGAATGTCGCTCCGTGTCCTGTCCTTCAGCAGACCGTAGGTGCTGATTTTGTCCAGCCCCAGCTCCTGCACCCGCTTGTTCCGGCTGCCCCGCAGAATGTTCCCCAGCAGATTCGCGCCTACGTTGTAGCCCAGAGCGTCGTGTATCCGCTTTACGCAGGAGAGAATGATCTGCGCTTCCCGGGTGATGTCCACCGACTGGAAATTCCCCTTGCAGCTGCCGCAGTTGCCGCACATCGCCGGGTGCTTTTGCCCGAAATAATCCAGAATGTAGCCCCGCAGGCAGCTTTTCGTCTTGCAGTAGCCGATCATGGCGTCCAGCCGTTCCAGATCCTGCCGCCGTACTTCCTCCCGCTGCACGGCGTCCATTTCCTCGTTGTCGGAGCCGTTGTTGATAAGGAACCGGGCGGTCTGCACGTCCCCGGGACTGAACAGCAGAATGCAGTCCGCCTCTGCCCCGTCCCGGCCGGCGCGGCCGGCTTCCTGATAGTAGGCTTCGATGCTTTTCGGCATATTGTAGTGAATGACAAAGCTGACGTTGGATTTGTCGATGCCCATGCCGAAAGCGTTTGTTGCCACCATCACGGTCTTGCGGTCGTAGAGGAAATCCTCCTGATTTTTGCTTCGCTCGGCTTCGGAAAGCCCCGCGTGATACCGGGTGGCGGCGTAGCCGTGATCACACAGCAGCTCGCAGACGCTCTCCACCTTTTTCCGGGTGGCGCAGTAGATGATGCCGCTTTTCCGCTTCTGCCCGGCAAGCAATCGGAGAAGCGTCTTGTCCTTGGACTCCGGCTGGATGACTTCAAAATACAGGTTCGGACGGTCAAAGCCCGTGACCTCCCGCACCGGACTGCGCAGCTCCAGAATCCGCTCCACATCCTCCTGCACGCTCCGGGTCGCGGTGGCGGTGAACGCCCCAACCACCGGGCGCTTCGGAAGACTGTCGATAAACTGCACGATTCGTAAATAGCTGGGGCGGAAATCCTGTCCCCACTGGGAGATGCAGTGGGCTTCGTCCACCGCGATAAAGGATATGTTCAGCTTCTCCACCACGCCGCCGAAGCCCAGATAGTCCAGCCGTTCCGGGGCGACATAGACGATCTTATATCGCCCGGCCAGCAGATTGCGGTATGCCGCCTGCATCTGCGGCCCCGTGAGGGTGCTGTTCAGGAACGCGGCGGGAACGCCCGCCCCTTTCAGCGCCATCACCTGATCCCGCATCAGAGAGATCAGGGGCGAAATTACCAGAGTAATTCCCGGCAGCATCAGCGCCGGGAGCTGGTAGCACATGCTTTTTCCGCCGCCGGTGGGCATGATGCCGAATACGTCCTGCCCGGAAAGCACGCCGTCAATGAGCTTCTCCTGCCCCGGCCGGAAGCTGGAATAGCCAAAGACCCGCTGCAATAGTTCTTCTTTCTCCATACCATCACCGTTTTCGCTCGTATGTTTGACGCTATTGTCGCACATTTTGCCGGAAAATGCAAGAGGAAATTAGAAAAACAGCGCCGCGCGATTGCGCGGCGCTGCCTTAAATTTTAGTCATTGCTCTTGAACATATCGGCCACATCGCTGATGGTCACGAACGCTTTCGGGTCGATGGAGCGGATGATCGCCCGCATTCTGGAGATCTGGAAGCGGTTCACCACGAAGTAAATGATGGTTTTGTCCGCGTCGGAATAGCCGCCTCGGGCGGCGATTTTCGTTGTGCCGCACTCGAATGCCTCCATCAGCGCGGCGCTGATCTCCTCGGCTTTGTCCGTGACGATCATGACCTCCTTGGAGCGGTCGATGCCTTCCACCACGAAGTCAACGGTTTTCAGCCCCGCCCCGTAGGCCACGATGGAGTAAAGGGGCAGAATCCAGCTGTGCATCACACTGCCGCAGAGAATGTACAGAATGACGTTGTAGATCATGACAAAGGTGCCGACGGTCAGGCTCAGCTTCTTTGCGAAAATGACCGCCATGACCTCCACGCCGTCGATCGCACCGCCATAGCGGATTGTCAGGCCGCTGCCCACGCCGGAGATCACGCCGCCGAACAGGGCGCACAAGAGCAGGTCTTCCCCCGCCAGCGGAGACGCAAAGCTCACGTCCACGGGAAGCACGTCCACGATGATCCACGACGCGGCCGAGTACACGGCGACGGCGAACAGAGAATAGACGGTAAAGGCCGTCCCCTGCTTTTTCAGTCCGAACAGGAAAAGCGGAACGTTCAGAATCAGAAGGAAGACGGACAGGGACAGATAATCCGGCGTGATCTGGGAAAGGAGGATAGACGTACCGGAAATGCCGCTGTCGTACAGCCCCACCGGGGCTAAGAAAATGTTGACGCCAAAGGCGTTGATGCAGCCCGCGACAAACAGGAAAATAAAGTTCTGCCATCGCAGGGATTTGGAAAGTTCGTGGATAAGCTGTTTCGTTTTGACCATTCTGCTGCTCCTTCGTGATTTGATTCAACACTTTATGAATAGAATACCATAATCTTATGAACAAATCTACCGATATCGGAAAGCAATTTGATCATTTTTCCCTCCGGGGCAAATCTTTACCGAATCTGATACTAGTTTTCAATAAAACGGTTAAAAACCGTTTTATTCGGCTGCTGTTTC
>OJQV01001428.1_pt1 | contig 11057 bp, 9 predicted proteins | sample 1598821 | NCBI WGS metagenome assembly OJQV01 (sample SAMN03922509, study PRJEB24848) | human gut metagenome | isolation source: stool sample | host: Homo sapiens | place: Germany | collected 2011-11 | reverse complement strand
GGGTATACTGGTGTAAAAGACGAGGGCGAGGAGGTCGCAAATGTCTACAGCAACAGTTAAGCCTACGACGGTTCGAATCGAAGAGGGGCTCAAGGAGCAGGCGACTGAGTTCTTGGATTCGGTTGGCCTCAGCCTCAATTCCTATCTCAATCTTGCCGTTCGGCAGCTGGTAAATCAGCGAAAGATTCCTTTTGAGATTGTAGGAAGGGCGGAGGTGCCCAACGAGGCGACGAGGCGTGCCATGGTGGTCGCAGAGGCTCATGAGTTGGGGATTTTGCCGGACGATAGCCTGTCATTCAATAACGCTGATGAGCTTATGTCATTCCTCGATGAGGAATAGCGATGTTCGAGATTAAAGTCGAGGCTCAATTTAAGGTGGACTACAAACGAACGATGCGCATGCATCCGCAGCTAAAAAGTGAGTTTAAAGCGGCGGTTGCGGAGCTTGTGGCTCATGGGTCACTTCCGGCGGAGTATGGCGCCCACGAGCTCTCAAACCCGGGCGGAAACTACAACGGCCACATCGATTTCCACCTATCCGATGGCTTGGTCGATGTGGTCGTTCTTTATCTTCCCCATAAGACTAACCCAGTGATTAGGCTGGTGAGAATGGGCACTCATCAGGAGCTGTTTCAGGGTCCGCTGGGCTGATCGCCGATTTCCAAGTTGCGGTGGAATAGGGATTGATTGGCGGCTGATAAGCCAAAAACAGTCCCTATTCCACCGCAAGAGGTAAAGGTGCCCCTAGTGGATGGGTTGGTAGCAGGGGCAGTAGCTGATGGCGATGGCGTCGACGCCTACGTGGGTGGCAATGGTGCAGCCGATGGGGCCGGTGCCGGCGTCTACGTAGTCTTGGCCCGCGAGCGCTTGGTTGACGAGTTCCTGCTCCTCGGCGGCGCCGGTCGTGAGCACGCGCACGCTGGAGCCCGGATGCTCGGCCAAAAATGCGAGGCAATCGGCCATGGTGTTGGCAACGATGCGCTTGGCGCCGCGGCCCTTTTTGATGGCCTTGATCTCGCCCGATTTCCACTCCGGCGAAACGGCCAGGCGAATGTTGAGCATCTGCGTGAGCTGGCCGGCGAGTTTAGGTGCGCGGCCGTTCTTGACCAGGTTCTCGATCGTGCGGGGAATCAGCAGCAGGTGGGCGTCGGGCAGCGTCGCGCGGATCTGCGCCTCGGTCTCGTCCAGGCTGCGACCGTCCTCGCGCATGGCGAGCGCGTACTCCACCAGCAGGCCTTCGGCACCCGAACCGGTGCGCGAATCGATGCAGCGCACGTCGAGCTCGTGGGTCTCGGCCGCCAGGCTGGCGTTGGCATAGCAGGCGGACCACTCGCTGCATAGCGAGATAAAGATGGCGCTGTCGTGGCCATCGGCGCGCACGCGGTCAAACAGCGTCTTGAACTCGCCGGCACTCGGCTGCGAGGTATGCGGCAGCTGCTCGGAGCCGGCCATGCGGGCGACGTACTCCTGGGCGGTGATCTGTACCTGGTCGAGCAGGTCCTCGCCTTCGATAATCACATGCAGCGGAATGACGTAAATGCCGAGCTCTTGGGCGCGGGCGGGGGAGATGTCCGACGTGGAGTCGGTTATGATGGCAAAAGACATAATTGCACCTTTCGTTGGGGCGCGGCAGCGCCGCCTTCTGAGAGCAAAGTGCGACAAGTATAGTGGAGTCGTTCCACATTTATAGGTTTAATTGTTGAATAGTCAACAGTTTGAAGTGTCGGTGTGGAAATCGTCAACTGGGGAAGAGGGATGCCGATGGAGGCGCTGGAGATATGCAAGTGGCCGGTCGTGCTGTTTGATTTCGATGGCACGGTGGCAGATACGGGTCGAGCGGTGATGACCTCGACGCGCAAGACGTTGGCCGCGCGCGGGTTTTCGGAGGCGCAGATGGGTGACCTGCGTCGCATGATCGGGCCTCCGCTGTGGAAGAGCTTCCACGACTTTTACGGCTTTACGCGCGAGGAGTCGCTTGTGGTGGCCGACGAGTACCGTGCCTTTTTTGATGAGCTGGGACCGGAAGAGTATCCCGTGTTCGATGGAATCCCCGAGCTGCTCGATGGCCTTGTCGCGCAGGGGCATCGCTTGGCCGTGGCGACGTCACGCATGGAGGCAAAGTGCATTGACATGGTGGGCGAGCTGGGGCTTTCGCAGTTTGAGGCGGTGGTTGGCATGAATCCGCCGCAGGGACGCGAGACCAAGGCCGATTCGGTTCGCGATGCCCTGGCGGCGCTCGGCGCGACGGCCGACGATGCCGTGATGATCGGCGATCGCTTTAACGATGTGGAGGGCGCGCACGCGATGGGCGTGCCGTGCATCGGCATCTATTCGGGCGCGGCAGCGCCGGGGGAGCACGAGGCCGCGGGCGCCGATGCGGTGGTGCACTCGGTGGCCGAGCTTGCTAAACTTTTCGCTATCTAATAGACATAATGTGAGGGGCGGGCGTACCCGTCGCTCATTGGTAAGGAGGTCGTCCATGAATCAGGTGGAGCAGAGCGTTGCCGAGTATGTCGACGAGGTCTGGGAGGATGTCGTTGCCGATATCGAACAACTGGTGAGCTATCCGTCCGTGGCCGTTGCTGCCGATGCGGAGCCCGGTGCGCCGTTTGGCCGCCCGGTCCGTGACGCGCTCGATTGCGCGCTCGGCATTGCGCAAAAGCTCGGCTATCAGACGAGCGACGACGGGGGCTATGTGGGAATCGCCGATATCCCGGGTCGCGGCGACAAGCAGCTCGCGACTATCTGCCACGTGGACGTGGTTCCCGCTGGCCCCGGTTGGAACACCGACCCGTTTGCGATGGAGCGCCGCGAGGGCTGGCTGCTCGGTCGCGGCGTGATTGACGACAAGGGTCCGGCGGTGCTGTCGCTCTACGCCGGCGCTTATCTGCTCAAGCACGGCATTACCCCGCGCTATGCTTTCCGCGCGCTGCTGGGCTGCGATGAGGAAGTGGGCATGTCCGACGTTCACCATTATCTGGAGAACCACGCAGACCCCGACTTTTTGTTTACGCCCGATGCCGAGTTCCCGGTCTGCAATGCCGAGAAGGGCCAGTTTGGGGCGACGTTCGTGAGCTCCAAGATCGACGGCGGGCGCATCGTGTCGTGGAGCGGCGCCGAGGCGAGCAACGCCATTCCGTCGCAGTCCATCTGCGAGCTCGCGATTGCCGCCGATGAGCTGCCGGCGCCGGTCGAGAACGCCGATCGCCTTGAGATCACGACACTCGATAACGGGCATGCGCAGATTTTTGCCCACGGCATTGGCGGTCATGCCTCGATGCCCGAGGGGACGATCAATGCCGTCGGCCTGATCGTGGCGTATCTGCGCGAGGCCGAGGACGCGTTTGGCGCCCGTGACAAGCGCCTGTTGACGCCCGCCGAGCACGAGTTTGTCAAGTTTTTGGCCTTTGTGCATGCGGACGCCTATGGCCGCGGCCTGGGTATCGATGCGACGAGTCCGGCGTTTGGCCCGCTTACCTGCAACGCTGGCGTCATCCGCGTGGCGGATGGCCATATCGAGCAGGTCATCGACGTGCGCTTCCCCGACAGCACGAGTGCCGATACCATCCGCGAGCAGCTCGATCCGCTCGTGGGCCGTTTCGGCGTGACGTGCCAGCTGGGTCGCGCGAAGGTGCCGTTCTCGGTCTCTGCCGATGATCCGGCCGTGAAGGCGCTTATCGATACCTATAACGAGTTCACCGGCAAGCATGCCGAACCCTTTGCCATGGGCGGTGGCACGTACGCACGCAACTTTGCCCGCGCCGTCTCGTTTGGCCCCGAAGAGACCGGCCTTGAGCTGCCCGAGTGGGGCGGCCAGATGCACGGTCCCAACGAGTGCGCCAACGAAGAGCAGCTCAAGCAAGCTCTCAAGATCTATATTGTTGCGATCCTTCGTTTGAATGAATTAGAGCTTTAAGGTTTCGCGGTTTCCCAATCTAAGTTGCGGTGGAATAGTTCCTAGAATGGGCCATTTGATGGCCAAGCAGGAACTATTTCACCGCAACTTTGTTTTTATTGGTGTAAAAGGCTGGCCATGTTTGGCGCTGGATTGTTATCCGTTTGTAAAGGCTGGGCAGAGCTTGCGGTAAGGGTCTATCAATAGCCCGTAAGAAACCGCAGATAAGGCGGTCGTCGCCCGATCGGGGCCGTATCTTTCCAAACAGCAAAGCGGGCGGGGTGCCCGCGAATCGCATGTATGAAAGGAAGATCATGCTCGATCAGGCTTATTCTCGTCGTCAGTTCCTCGGCCTCGCTGGTGGTCTTGCCAGCATCGTCGGTCTCGGTCTCGTTGGGTGCGGCGGCTCCGGCGCATCCGATGCCGCCGACAAGGGTAGCGCCGCTGCTGCCGAGTCCGTCTCCGGCGAGGTGACCTACGACGGTGCCTCTTCGTTCCAGGCTCTCGTCGAGGCCGCTGCCGAGAAGTTCATGGACGCCAACCCCGATGTCTCCGTCTCCGGCTCGGGTAACGGTTCGGGCAAGGGCCTGACCGCTGTCGCCGCCGGCACCGTCACCATCGGCAACTCCGACGTCTTCGCCGAGACCAAGCTTGAGGCCGATCAAGTCAAGAACCTCGTCGACCACGAGGTCGCCGTCGTGGGCATGGGCCCCGTCGTCTCCAAGAACGTCAAGGTCGACGACCTGTCCCTCGAGCAGCTCAAGGGTATCTTCTCCGGTCAGATTACCAACTGGAAGGAGGTCGGCGGCGACGACGCTGCCATCGTCGTGCTCAACCGCAAGGCCGGCTCCGGTACCCGCGCCACCTTCGAGGCCGCCGTCTTTGGCGACGAGACCGTCGACTTTAAGGGCGACGCCGAGCTCGACAAGTCCGGCGACGTCCAGACTCAGATGGGCAGCACCGACAACGCCATCTCCTACCTCGATTTCTCGCACTTTGATGACTCCAAGTTCAACGCCATCAAGGTCGAGGGCGTCGAGCCCAAGAGCAAGAATGTCACCGACGACTCCTTCAAGATCTGGGCTACCGAGCACATGTACTGCGCTAAGGATGCCGACGAGGCCACCAAGGCCTTCCTGGAGTTCATGCTTTCCGATGACGTCCAGGGCAAGCTCGTCGAGGAGCAGGGCTTTATCCCCGTCTCTGCCATGAAGGTCGTCAAGGACGCCAGCGGCAAGGTCTCCGCTAAATAAGTAATCGCCCCGGAAAGGTTTGCAATGGCAAAACAGCTGCCAAAGCGCGACCTTGAGAACGTGGGCCTGGGCGTCACGGGCGCGTGCGTTGCGCTCGTGACGCTTGTCGTTGCCGCGCTCATCTTTATGGTCGCCCAAAAGGGCCTCTCGGCTTTTGTCAAAGACGGCGTCTCGGTCGTCGAGTTTTTCACCGGCACCAAGTGGGACCTGGCCAACACGGCCAAAAACGGCCTGCCCTACACCGGCGCCCTGCCCCTGATCGTCACCTCGTTTGCGGTCATGGCGCTCTCCACGCTTATCGCGCTGCCCATCGCTATCGGCTCTGCCATCTTTGCGGTTGAGATCCAGCCTAAGTTTGGTTCCAAGGTCTTTCAGCCGCTTATTGAGCTTTTGACTGGTATTCCTTCGGTCGTCTTTGGTCTGATCGGTTTTCACGTGGTCGTCGGCCTTATGAAGAGCGTTTTCCACGTGAGCACGGGCCTAGGCATCTTGCCCGGCGCCATCGTGCTGGCCGTCATGATCCTGCCGACCATGACCACGCTTTCGGTCGATGGCCTGCGCGCTGTGCCCGATAGCTACCGTCAGGGCTCGCTCGCGCTGGGCTACACCCGCTGGCAGACCATCTGGCACGTGGTGCTCAAGTCCGCCATGCCATCGCTCATGACTGCGGTCATCCTTGGCATGACGCGTGCCTTTGGCGAGACGCTCGCCGTGCGCATGGTTATCGGCGGCATCGAGGCCATGCCGACGTCGCTGCTGTCGCCGGCGTCCACCATCACCACCACGCTCACCACGTCCATGGCGGTCTATGCCGAGGGCTCGGCCCAGGACGATGTTCTGTGGGCACTCGGCCTGCTGCTGATGGGCATGAGCCTCATCTTCATCCTGATCATCCACCTTATCGGCCGCAAGGGGGCGAAGGCTCGTGGCTAGCACGCGCATCCACATCGACGAGGCGAGGCTCGGGCGTGTCCAAAAGCAGGACCGCATCGCCACGGGCGTGCTGACGGCGATCGTCGCCATCGTCATGCTCATCGTCATCTCCATGGTGGCCTATATCCTGTTCGAGGGCGTCTCGACGCTGTTCCAGCCGGGTTTCCTCACGCAGCCGTCGCGCGCCAACGGTACCCAGGGTGGCGTGCTCTACCAGCTGTTCGACTCGTTCTACCTGCTGCTGATCACTCTGGTCATCTCGGTGCCCATCAGTCTGGGCGGAGCGGTCTTCCTGGTTGAGTACGCGCCGAACGGCCCCATCCGCGACATTGCCTCCACCGCCATCGAGACGCTGTCCTCGCTGCCTTCCATCGTCGTCGGCATGTTCGGCTTTCTGGTGTTCTCGGCGCAGCTGGGCTGGAAGTACTCCATTATCTCCGGCGCCGTCGCGCTCACCATGTTCAATATCCCCATCCTGGTGCGCGTGATTCAGCAGGCGCTCGAGGACGTGCCGCAGGCCCAGCGCGATGCGTGCCTGGCCATGGGCCTCACCCGTTGGGAGGCCACGCTGCACATCCTGATCCCCGAGGCCATGCCCGCCATCGTGACCGGCATCGTGCTTTCGGCCGGCCGCGTTTTTGGCGAGGCCGCGGCACTGCTCTTTACCTCGGGCATGAGCTCGCCGGTTCGCCTGAACTTCTTGAGCTTTAACCTGTCGAGCCCCACCTGCGCTTGGAACGTGTTCCGCCCCGGTGAGTCGCTCGCTGTGCACATCTACAAGATTTACGGCGAGGGCAGCCCCGAGGCTCAGCAGATCGTCTGGGGCACCGCGGCACTGCTGATGATCTGCGTGCTGCTGTTTAACGTAGTCGCCCGTATCGTGGGCAAGCAACTGGCAAGGAGGATGACGGCCGAATGAGCGAGATGAGTGTAACGCCCGCAACCGAAGCGGCATCGTCCGACACCCGGGACTTCCTGTCGAGCGTGGGGGAGAGCGAGAAGCGCGTGCGCGTGAGCGGCAAGGCCGTGAGCGACGAGGTCGTGCTCTCCACCAAGGACGTCAACGTGTACTATGGCGACCACCATGCGCTGCACGACACGTCGCTCGACTTTCACAAGGGCGAGATTACGGCGCTCATCGGGCCTTCGGGCTGCGGTAAGTCGACCTTCTTGCGCAGTCTCAACCTGATGAATCGCGAGATTCGCGGCTGCCGCGTGGAGGGCGAGATCAACTACCGCGGGCGCAACGTGAATACCAGGACCGAGAACACGTACGAGCTGCGTCGCTCTATTGGCATGGTGTTCCAGCAGCCCAACCCCTTCCGCAAGTCCATTCGCGACAACATCACGTTTGCACCTAAGCGCCACGGCATTACCGACCGTGACGAGCTTGATCGTATGGTCGAGGAGAGCCTGCGCGGTGCAGCGCTGTGGGACGAGGTCAAGGACAAGCTCGACAAGAGCGCCTACGCGCTTTCGGGCGGCCAGCAGCAGCGTCTGTGCATTGCGCGCACGCTGGCGCTCAACCCCGACGTGATCCTGTTTGACGAGCCCTGCTCGGCGCTCGACCCCATCTCGACGTTGGCGATCGAGGACCTTATGTCGTCGATTGTGGCCGAGCGCGCCATCGTCATCGTGACGCACAACATGGAGCAGGCGTCGCGCGTGTCCAACCGCACGGCGTTCTTCTACATGGGCGATATGGTCGAGTGCGACGAGACCGACGAGATTTTCCAACGGCCTAAGGATAAGCGGCTGAATGATTACCTCACCGGCATGTTCTCCTAGTCCGGGACATGCTTGAGGCTCGCGGCGGCCACGGTTGCCGCGGGACTGATTGGAGAGGCGGGTCATCTCTTGTGGGAGATGGCCCGCCTTTTTGCTCTGCGACCGAAACGACCGCCACAAAGGGGGCAGGCGCCTTCGTGGTGGTTTGGGGTGGGGCTCGCTGCTATCATGGACAACGTTGAATTTCTACGAAGGAGCAGGGCATATGGCGATTCTTTTGGGATGCGATTCCGTCAGCCTAGAGTTTCCCACCAAGCATATTTTCGATAGCGTTACGCTCGGCGTGGGCGAGGGCGACCGTATTGGTATTGTCGGTAAAAACGGCGACGGTAAGTCGACGCTGCTGAGCGTGCTCGCCGGCACGTTGGAGCCCGACGACGGCCGCGTGACGCACCGCCGCGACACGACGATTGGATTGCTCGGCCAAAAGGATAACCTGGTCGATACCGACACCGTGCATCATGCCGTCGTCGGTGACACGCCCGAGTACGAGTGGGCGTCGAGTCCGCGTACGCGTCAGATTCTGGCTGGCCTTATTAGCGATGTGCCCTGGGAGGGCACGGTGGGCGAGCTTTCGGGCGGTCAGCGCCGTCGCGTGGACCTCGCGCGCCTGCTGATCGGCGACTATGACGTGCTCATGCTCGACGAGCCTACCAACCACCTGGACATGCGTACCATCAACTGGCTCGCGCGTCACTTAAAGGCCCGCTGGCAGCGCGGTCAGGGCGCCATGCTCGTGGTCACGCACGACCGCTGGTTCTTGGACGAGGTCTGTACCAGTATGTGGGAGGTCCACGACGGCCAGGTCGATCCCTTCGAGGGCGGTTACTCCGCATATATCCTGCAGCGCGTGGAGCGCGACCGCATGGCCGCGGTTACCGAGGAGCGCCGTCGCAACATGGCACGCAAGGAGCTCGCGTGGCTGAGCCGCGGCGCCCAGGCGCGTTCCACCAAGCCCAAGTTTCGCGTTGATGCCGCTCGCGAGCTGATCGCCGACGTGCCGCCCGTGCGTGACGAGCTGGAGCTCAAGCGCCTCGCCGTGAGCCGCCTAGGCAAGCAGGTTATCGACGTGGTCGACGTGGACGCCGGCTATGCGGATGCCGGCGGCGCGCCCAAGCAGGTACTCTCCGATGTGACCTGGCTCATTGGTGCGGGCGACCGCTATGGTCTTTTGGGTGAGAATGGCGCTGGCAAGTCGACGCTGCTCGATGTGATCCAGGGTAAAATTGCGCCCACGCGCGGCCGCGTGAAGATTGGCCAGACGGTGCGCTTTGGCGTACTGTCGCAGCAGCTCGAGGAGCTCGAGCCCTACATGGGCGACACGATTCGCGAGGTGCTCAGCAACTATAAGAAGTACTACGTCATCGACGGCAAGGAAACTTCGCCCGAGAAGCTCTGCGAGCGCCTGGGATTTACGACGCAGCAGCTCTGGAGCCGCATCGGCGATCTTTCGGGCGGCCAGCGCCGTCGCCTGTCGCTGCTGCTGACGATTCTGGACGAGCCCAACGTGCTCATCCTGGACGAGCCTGGCAACGACCTGGATACCGACATGCTCGCGATTGTCGAGGACCTGCTCGACGGCTGGCCCGGCACGCTGATTCTGGTGACGCACGACCGCTTTTTGATGGAGCGCGTGACCGACCAGCAGTGGGCGCTGCTTGACGGCCACCTGACGCATATGCCCGGCGGCGTGGACCAGTACCTGCGCCTGTGCAACGCTACCGCCGAGGGCGAGCCCGTGGGCGCACCGAGTGCCAAGACCGGCGAGTTCGACACCGGTGCCGCGGCAGCTGCGGCCGAAAAGCCCAAGTCGAGCGGTCAGCCCAACGGCCTGTCCAACGCCGAGCGTCAGAAGCTCCGCCGCGAGGTGAGCTCGCTCGAGCGCAAGATGGAGACGCAGCGCGCCCGCGTGGAGGAGGCCGAGGCCGCGATGGCCCAGGTCGACCCCACCAACTACACGGCGCTGGGCGAGCAGCAGGCAAAGATTGACGAGGCTCACGCCGCCATGGACGAGCTAGAGCTGGCGTGGCTCGAGGCGAGCGAGAAGCTCGAGGGCGAGGAGTAGGCGAGGATGATCAAAGCCGCGTTTTTCGATATCGACGGCACGCTGCTGAGCTTTAAGACGCACCGGATTCCGGCGTCGGCGCAGCAGGTGCTCGACAGCTTTCGCGAGCAGGGGATCGCGTGCGTGATCGCCACGGGCCGTCCGACCTACCAGATGCCGGACTGGCTGTTCGACCTGGGCTGGGATGCGCACATTACGCTTTCGGGCCAGCACTGCTTTGATGCCGAGGGGGTTTACCGCAGCTGTCCGATCGATCCGGACGACGTTGCGGTGATCGTGGACCAGGTGGCGCAGGGGTGCTATGACTCGCTGTGTATGCAGGGCGAGAACTCGTTTGTGAACCGCCTGTCTGAGCGCGTGGTGACGGCTGGCAGCAACGCGGGAATCGTCTACCACGAGGAGCCGTTTGAGCACGCCTTTGACGCGCCGGTCTATCAGTTCTGTGCCTTTGTGGATCCGGCCGACGAGCATATCGTGACCGATGCCGTGTCGCATTCGCTCACTACGCGCTGGTGCGATCTGTTCTGCGACATTATTCCGGCCAACGGCGGCAAGGACCTGGGTGTGGCGGCGACGCTGGAGCGCCTGGGCATCGACGCAAGCGAGGCGATTGCCTTTGGCGATGGCGAGAATGACCTGTCGATGTTTTCCGCCGTGGGCACGAGCGTGGCCATGGGCAACGCGCAGGACACGGTGAAAGCTGCAGCGACCTATGTGACGACAGCCGTGGACGACGATGGCATCTACAACGCCGCGAAGCACTTTGGACTGTTATAGCTGCGGCTCGGCACTTGGGGACGTTCCTTTTCTGCCGGCACCTGGGGACACTCCTTGCGGGGCGTCCCCATTTTGTTTTCATCCCGCACGTTTTGTGAAACACGGCTAACTTTTAGGCAAAGTAGTAAGACATGGGCAACTTTTGCAGTAAAGTAAGCGGTGGAAAGTATCCAAAGGCTAACTAGCAATCATCGCGAAAGGCGGCCCATGGCCCTACGTGAATCCGGAGAAGACTATCTCGAATCGATCTACGTTCTGTCGGAACGTCAGGGCATCGTGCGCTCGATCGACGTTGCGGAGTACCTCGGCCTGTCTCTTATACACATCTGACGCTGCCGACGACTCC
>OJQV01001427.1_pt1 | contig 11061 bp, 7 predicted proteins | sample 1598821 | NCBI WGS metagenome assembly OJQV01 (sample SAMN03922509, study PRJEB24848) | human gut metagenome | isolation source: stool sample | host: Homo sapiens | place: Germany | collected 2011-11 | reverse complement strand
ACGAGATTCCTCTACGTCTCGTGGGCTCGGAGATGTGTATAAGAGACAGACAATACTTTTATCGGCGTTTACACCATATTTTATTTCAACGCCTTTTGCAAGGCAGTTAGATACAAGGTCATCAATACACCAATGAAGTTTTGCTTTATGCGGAGGTTTATCGGCAAGATTGATCTGCCCGCCTGCACGATCCGCTTTTTCAAGCACGGTTACGCTGAAGCCGCGGTCTGCAAGAAGCTCAGCTGCACAAAGTCCTGCAACACCGGCACCGATAACAAGAACTTTTTTGCCGTTTCCGTTCTTTTCAAGCGTTTCATTTTCTCTTCCGACAAGCGGATTTACAGAGCAATTACCGTGAGTACCTTCATAAGCTCCGTTCATCATACTTTCAAAGCAATAAAGACAGCAAATACATCTTTTTACCTGATCTTCTTTGCCGTTCTGAACTTTTTCAACCCAGTGAGGATCAGCTATATGAGGTCTTCCGAGAGAAACGAAATCCTGTATACCGTCTTCAAGCTGTTCCTCAGCCTGTTTAGGTGATCTTATAAGATTTGCCGCGATAACAGGAATATTTACGACTTTTTTAACTTCTGCGGCAAGGTTTTTTCGCCAGCCGCATTCAAAAGTCGTAGGCTCAAGCCAGTAATTGAATGTGTCATAGGCGGCGGATGATACATCTATTGCGTCTATACCTTTTTTATCAAGCATCTGAGCCATTTTAAGCCCCTCATCAAGTCCATAGCCCTTGCCCTTCTGACCGATACGGTCATACATCTCATCAACGGTAAGCCTTACAATTATCGGAAAATCCTTACCGCATTTCGAGCGGACATCATCAATTATTTCATTTAAAAATCTCATTCTGTTTTCAAGAGAGCCGCCGTATTTATCTGTTCTGCGATTTGTAACAGGAGACAAAAACTGCTGAATGAGGTAACCGTGGCTTGCGTGTAATTCAACGCCGTCACAGCCCGCTTTCTTTACTCTCAGAGCGGCATCACCGAACTGGGAGATTATTTTTTTTATCTGCTTTTCAGTAAGAGCTTTATTTGAGCTTTCGGAAAATTTACTTCTTTCACATTTGCTTGGCGCAACGGTTTTGAAAAACATATCTTTTTCCACCATTTTTTTGCCGAGAGGAACAATACTTCCGTAAAGAAGTTTTGAATATGAATTGCCGGGCATTATCTTATCCATTGCATAAGATATAGGCACTGTATTTATCATAAGATTAACATTTTGCCTGCCTGGATGATGAAGCTCAACAAAAATCTTTGCGCCGTGTTTATGTATTCTTTCAGCAAGCTTTGAGATAGACGGAATATTTCTGTCCTTTGAAGCTGAAAGCTGACCGAAAGAGGAAGCACCTGTAAGGTCATTTACCCTGGTAATCTCAGTGATTATAAGCCCGGTGCCGCCCTTTGCACGCTCTTCATAATAATTTATCATCTGCTCAGTAGCATCGCCGCTGAATGTACCGAAACCCATCAGCATAGGTGCCATTACAACTCTGTTTTTGATTTCTACATTTCCTATCTTCATAGGACTGAAAAGCATATCGTAAGAAATAACAATCACCACTTTCTTCTAATAAAAAAAGTATAACATTTTCACATTATTAAATCAACGAAAAAAAGCGCCGTAATAACGGCGCCTTATTCTTTTTATTTTTTCTTCTTCTTTTTAGCTTCGTCTTTCGCTTTCTTCTCAGCTACTTTACGTTTAGCTTCTTCAACTATACGTTTCTGTTCTTCCTCATGTGCCTTGGCAGCCTCCTCGCGCTCAAGAGCTTTCTTCAGCTCATTTTCACGCTCTTTAGCTTCCTTAGCCGCAACTTTTTCAAGGCGCTCCTGCTCAAGTGTCTCATCACTCTTTGCAGGTGCTATAACAACAGCAGTATTTATAGAAAGCGCTACAACAAACAAAACAACAGCAATAATATATCCCCAGAAAAATCCGCCGCTTATATCATATGCCGCAAATTCTCCTACCGAAAAAGCCTTGGTATCAGCGCCAACTGACGCAGCCGCTGAGAAAAGAGAAACAGCCACAACTGAAAACGCTATTGTGATAACGTCAAAAGTGATTGCGGATTTTGTCTTTGGCTTTTTACATTTTATGATATTCATAAAGAATGCAATAACTATAAACAATGCAGAAAGAAAATAAAATATTGTGCCTACAACTATAAACGTAGACGGGCCGAAGAAATTTTCAAACTGAATGTTTGACCAGATTATTGAAAAGTTATTAAATAACTGAAGAAAAATATCAAGAGCGGATTTTGCTCCAGTAAAAGAAAAGAGAGTTAGCTGAAAACTTTCACCTGTGCTGTTTACGTTTGCCCAAGGAATTATAAAAGCAACAGCAGGTAAAAAAGTAAGTACAAATCTTACGATTCTGAGTTTAGTACCGAAAAGAGAATAACGAACTCTGTTCATCGTTCTGTAAAAGACTGTGAAAGCAGCCTCTGCGTTTTTATTATCCTCTTCAAGTCTTTCAACCCAGTTATAGTTTGGAATAGATACTCCGCATTGTTTGCATTCCGCCTTGATATTCCACCAAGGAATATGTCTGCCGCAGTTAGGGCAAGTTGCCATAGAGACACCCCTTATCAAAAATACTAAATAATATTTTATATTGTTTGAAATAAAAAGTCAATATTAAATATATTCTATCTATTTTTGTGTGATTTTTTTGGTAGTTTTGTGGTGATGAATAGTATCTTTTCTGAGAACTCCTGAAAGAACAACAAGAGAAATTAAGTTTGGTATTGCCATAAGTCCGTTTGCTATATCGCTGAAAGACCAAGCAACATCAAGAGCCGCAACTGAGCCGAAGAAAACCATTATTGCAAAAACCACTCTGTAAATATAGCATATAATTCTCTTTTTAAACAAGAATTCAAGCGCTTTTTCGCCCTGATATTCCCAGCCTAAAATAGTTGACCACGCAAATAAGAGTATACCTACTGAAACTACTATAGCTCCGGGTTTTCCGAGAACACTCTCGAAACACGCGATAGTAAGATCTGCTCCGTCAAGCATGACACCGTTTGAATCAACAGTGCCAAGAAGACCTGACGATGCTATTACAAGCCCTGTAATAGTGCACACAACTATAGTATCTATAAAAGTACCGCACATGTTGATATAACCCTGGTTAACATGGCTGTCCGTGGTAACGGATGATGCAGTAATTGCGGCAGAACCGAGACCTGCTTCATTAGAAAATACGCCGCGTGAAACGCCGTAACGTATACTTTGCATAACAGAAACAGTAAGCGTACCGGCAATACCGCCCGCAACAGCTTTTCCGCCGAAAGCCATAGACCATATAGTAAGAAAACCTGCCGGGATGTTCTTATAATTTGCACAGATGATTATAAGACCTGAAACTATGTAAAACACTGCCATTACAGGGACAAGTACTGAGGAAACCTTAGAAATGGATTTTATTCCTCCGAAAATAATAATACCTGTTAGAACGGCAAGAACGACACCGGTTACCCATGACGGAACGGAAAATGTTTTTGCAAGTGAAGATGAAATGGAATTTGCCTGAGACATATTGCCGATACCGAACGATGCGAATACAGTAAACACGGAAAAAGCTCCGGCAAGAATTATTGCTATTTTTTTATTTTTAAACGCATTTTTTATGGTATACATAGGGCCGCCGCACATCTCGCCCTTCGAATTAGTCTCCCTGTATTTTATGGCAAGCGCACATTCCGCGTATTTTGTTGATATTCCAAAAGCTGCTGCAACCCACATCCAAACAAGAGCTCCGGGGCCGCCTGTTATCATAGCAGTAGCAACGCCGACAATATTACCTGTACCGATAGTACCTGCAAGTGCCGTCATGAGAGCTGAGAATGGTGAAATATCACCTTTTCCCTTATCTGTTTTCCTTGATTCGGGACTGAACACCATTTTCAGCGCTGTAGGCAACTTGCGCCAAGGAAGAAAATTCAGTTTAAATGTCAGAAATATGCCTGTACCAACAAGAAAGACGAGCATGACGGGTCCCCATACAACTTCGTCTATGGCTTCAAGTATATTACCTAAAGTTTCCATATTGTCCTCCTAAAATCAGTTTTCAAAACCTGCGAACTGACTGTTATATAATTTATAATAAAAACCACGTTTGTCAAGCAGTTCGCTGTGTTTACCCTGTTCAATTACCTTACCGCTGTTCATTACAAGAATCAGATCTGCGTTTTTAATAGTAGAAAGCCTGTGTGCAACGATAAATGTTGTTTTGCCTTTCATAAGCACTTCAAAAGCTTTCTGTATTTTAATTTCTGTTCTTGTATCGATACTTGAAGTGGCTTCATCAAGTATCAGCATAGGCGGATTTACAAGCATAAGCCTTGTTATGCACAAAAGCTGTTTCTGCCCCTGAGAAAGATTTCCTCCGTCAGAACCGATAAAAGTATCATAACCATTAGGTAATCTTTTGATAAATGAATGCGCATGAGATTTCTTTGCGGCATCAATAACTTCGTCAAGTGAAGCATCGGGTTTACCCATTGCTATGTTTTCTAAGACAGTTCCTGATTTAAGCCAAGTATCCTGCAATACCATACCGAAAGAAGATCGAAGAGAGTGAACATTAATATCAGAATAAGAGATGTCATCAGCATATATTTCGCCGCTGTTCACATCATAAAACTTCATAAGAAGGTTTATGATTGTAGTTTTACCGCAGCCCGTAGGCCCAACTATGGCAACTCTCATACCCGGCTTGACGCTTATACAAAGATTTTCTATAAGCTTTTTATCTTTGCTGTAACTGAAATCTACATTTTTAACTTCAATCTTACCATTCGCACTTTCAAGAACCTTTTTATCTTCTGTGTCCGGTTCTATCTCTTTTTCCTCAATAAGATTTATCAGTCTGCCTGCACAAGCAATAGCATTCTGCAGTTCTGTTACTACACCGCTTATCTCGTTAAACGGCTTAGTGTACTGTGTTGCGTAGGCAAGGAAACTTGAAAGTATTCCTACCGTAATATTTCCGCGTATTGCAAGTATTGCGCCGAAAAGAGTTACTGCGGCATAAACGATATTATTCACAAACCTTGTGCCCGGATTTGCAAATGATGAATAAAAAGTAGCTTTAAAATAATAAAGCGCTACGTTTTTATTAGTCTTTTCAAAATTCTCTTGATTTTCCTTTTTATGGCCGTAAGCTTCCGTAACTTTCTGATTTGTGATCATCTCGTCAACGAACGCGGTCTGCTCCCCTCTTGCTTCGCTCTGCTTTCTGAACATCTTATATGTTCTCTTAGCGATGAAACTTGCAAAAAGGAAAGACATCGGAGTGAGCACTACAACAAGAAGTGCAATCCAAAAATTGATATATATCATAAAAGCAAGCGTTCCGATAATTGTTACAACGCCTGTGAAAAGCTGTGTAAATCCCATAAGGAGACCGTCAGCGAACTGGTCGGCATCGGTAATTACTCGGCTTACGGTTTCACCGTTCGGGTGACTGTCAAGATAATTAAACGGCAGAACCTGAAGCTTTTTGAATGCCATGTTTCTCATATCACGCACAACATTAAATGTAATCCTGTTGTTAAAAACATTCATCAGCCATTGCAAAAGTGCTGTAACGGCAACGATAACAGCTATTTTTATAAACAGCTTTATCATAGCTTCAAAATTAACATTTCCTGGGCCTACAATATAATCTATCGCCTTACCAACAAGTATGGGAACATAAAGTGTTAGGAGAGATGAAGCAGCAGCACATATGATTGAAAGAAACAATACAAATTTATATTTTCCGATATATTTGAGTACCTTTTTAACTATTGTTTTAGTCATTTGCCGCCGCCTCCTTTACGAACTGTGAATCATAGATTTCTCTGTAAACTTCGCAGTTTTCAAGAAGCTCATCATGCTTTCCGCAGCCAACACATTCTCCGTCATCAAGAACGATTATAAGATCAGCAAACATTACTGACGATGCGCGCTGGCTGACTATAAATACGGTGGGTTTATAATTAAGACTTAAAATAGCTTTGCGCATGGCGGCTTCTGTTGCAAAATCAAGCGCAGAAGAACTGTCGTCAAGCACAAGTATCTGAGGTTTTCTGACAAGCGCTCTTGCAACTGAAAGGCGCTGTTTCTGACCGCCTGATAGATTAGCGCCGTTCTGCTTGATCTCCGCGTCAAGACCGCCTTTTTCAAGAATGGTATCATAGACCTGAGCATTTTTAAGTGCTTCTATCATATCATCATCTGTTGCTTCCTTATTTCCCCACAACAGATTATCCCTGACAGTTCCTTTAAACAAGACTGCTTTTTGAAGCACAAAACCTATTTTACTGCGCAGTTGATTATCGTCCTGAGCTTTAACGTCAACACCGTCAACGTATACAGTTCCTTCAGTTGAATCGTAAAAATGAGGTATTAAAGATACAAGGCTTGTTTTACCGCTTCCGGTGCCTCCGATAATGCCGATTATATCTCCTTTTTGTGCTTTGAAATCAATATTTCTGAGAGAATCCTCAGAAGATCCGTTGTATTTAAGAGACACATTATCAAAACACACAGCATAATCATTCACTTTAGCGCTGTTATCTGTATGCTGAAGTGTATTCTGAAGTTTGAATACATTTTCTATTCTTGATGCACAGGCAAAACTTCTTGTAACTGTTACTATAAGATTTGCAAGTTTTATTAACTCAACAAGTATCTGGCTCATATAGTTGTAAAGAGCAACTACCTGACCCTGAGATAACTCACCTGTATTTACTCTGATACCGCCTTCATATATAAGCACAATAATAGCAACATTAATAATTACATAGGTAAGCGGATTCATGAGAGCCGATATTCTGCCGACCGCTTTCTGTAGATGGGAAAGGGCTTTGCTTTTCTCATAAAAGCCTTCAGTCTCCTCAGCTTCTCTTGTGAACGCACGAATTACTCTTGCACCTGAAAGATTCTCACGTGTTTTAAGAGTAAGATCATCAAGATGAAACTGAATTGATCTATAACGGGGCATGGTGTATTTCATAATGGCAACGATAACTGCTGTCAATATAGGTATGGTAATCAAAAAAACAAGAGCGCATTTAACATCTATTGTAAACGCCATTATAAGAGCGCCGAAAACAATAAAAGGGCTTCTCAAAAACAGGCGTAAAACCATATTAACGCCGTTTTGCACCTGCGCTGTATCGTTTGTCATAATAGTTACAAGTGTAGAAGTACCCGCGCTGTCAAGCTCTGAAAAAGAAAGAGACTGAATTTTCTTAAAAAGATCAGACCTAAGCTCCCTGCCGAAGCCCGAAGCCGCTTTTGCGGCAAAATACTGGGCCGTTACTGACACGGACATTCCCACAACAGCAAGCAACACCATAATTCCGACATCAGTAAGAACTTTGCGATAATCATTTTTTAAAATACCGTTGTCTATAACAGACGACACTACCAGCGGAACTATAAGTTCAAAAATTGCTTCCATCATTTTAAAGAGAGGAGCAAAAAATGATTCTTTTTTATAGTTTTTCAAATAAATAAGAAGGCTCTTCATAAAAACACCATAATGTATCAATATATATTAGTATAAAACATGGTATATATTATAATATTAGACACTTACTGTCAATAAATATGACAAAATATCGTAAAAACGAACAAAATCATTTAATAACAAAAAACTCAGATTGTAAATATTTATATTATTATCTGTATAATTAACACAAACAAACAAAACGAATAAAATGAATAAAAAAAGAAAGTTTGTGTATTTATGAAAATCTATAATTCAGGTGAAAAAAAACATTTATGCACCACTAAATGCGTGTGTGTTGAAACTATAAAGGGTGCGACGGGAGCAACCGGAGCCACGGGTGCTACAGGTGAAAAAGGAGATACAGGTGCTACCGGAGCCACGGGTGCTACAGGTGAAAAAGGAGATACAGGTGCTACCGGTGCAACGGGCGCTACAGGTGAAAAAGGAGACACGGGAGCTACCGGTGCTACAGGAGAAAAAGGAGATACGGGTACAACTGGTGCTACTGGTGAAAAAGGAGATACAGGTGCAACAGGCGCTGCTGGTGAAAAAGGAGATACAGGTGCAACAGGCGCTGCTGGTGAAAAAGGAGACACAGGAGCTACCGGTTCTACAGGAGAAAAAGGAGATACAGGAGCTACCGGTGCTACTGGCGCTACAGGTGATAAGGGAGATACGGGAGCAACCGGTGCAACTGGTGCTACTGGTGCTCCGGCACTGAATTCTTTTGCTTCTTTCTACGCATTTCAGCAATTGCTCAGCCAAGGCACTCAGATACCCGTAATTGAGGATGTTTCAGATACAGAGGGAAATATAGAGCAAACTTCAAGCTCGGTAATAACGCTTCAGCCGGGATATTATCTTGTTTCTTATAAAGTTTCTGGCATATTTCAAAATGCAAATTATATGCAGATTACGCCGTCATATAACGGTTCTCCGCAGCTTCAATACGGTATATATTTTGCTACAACAACAAACGGTTCAAGTGCAACAGGCTCATCAACATTTATTATTGACGCACCGTCTGAAACGCAGTTTTTTCTTTCGTATTCAGGTTCAGCAAACGCCAGAGACGGAGAAGTAAATTTAACATTTTTAAAACTGAACAGGTAAAATCTGAAAGTATATTCATTAACAAATAATCGATAATGTCTTATTATCTCTTGTACTTGCATCCTTGTTATGTTACAATATTGTCAATATTAACATATCAGAGAGGTAAATATATGGAAAGAGAAAAGCTTAAATCCCGTTTGGGATTTATTTTGCTGTCCGCCGGCTGTGCTATCGGCATCGGTAATGTATGGAAATTCCCTTATATTGCCGGAGAAGGCGGCGGCGGTACATTTGTACTGTTTTATTTGATTTTTTTGGTAATACTGGGTCTTCCTATTTTGAGTATGGAATTCGCAGTAGGCAGAGCGTCACAGAAAAGTCCCATTAAAGCATATCAGGCACTTGAAAAGCCAAAACAAAAATGGCATATACACGGTTATTTGACTCTTATAGGCTGTTATCTGCTTATGATGTTTTATACCTGTGTATCAGGCTGGATGCTGCAATATTTTTATATGACAGCTACAGGCAAACTTGAAAACCTTGATACTCAGGGTGTTGAAAATGCCTTTAACAATATGCTTTCCGATCCCGGAACTATGTGTTTCTGGACTATACTTGTAGTTTTACTCGGTATTATTGTTTGCGCCAAAGGTCTTCAAAACGGACTGGAAAAAATCACCAAAGTAATGATGGTTGCGCTCTTTTTAATAATGATAGTACTGGCTATAAACAGTTTTACTATGGAAGGCGCAAAAGAAGGCCTTTCATATTTCCTGCTTCCCGATTTTGAAAGGATGAAAGAAGTAGGAGTTATTAAAACGCTTGTAAGCGCAATGAATCAAGCGTTCTTTACACTCAGCCTCGGTATAGGCGCTATGGCGATATTCGGCAGCTACATCGATAAAAAGCACACACTTCTTGGCGAATCCGCAAGAGTTGTTGTTCTTGATACATTTGTTGCTATCTCAGCAGGTCTTATTATATTCCCTGCCTGCTTTACATACAATGTTGACCAGACTTCAGGCCCGAGTCTTATTTTCATCACGCTTCCCAATATATTTGCAAATATGCCGATGGGAAGATTGTGGGGCAGCATTTTCTTCCTGTTTATGTCTTTTGCAGCTCTTTCAACTATATTCGCAGTATTCGAAAATATTATCTGCTGCACAATGGAGCTTACAGGTTTCAGCAGAAAAAAATCTTCAGTTATAAACTTTTTCCTGATTTCCGCCCTTTCACTCCCCTGCGTACTCGGATTTAATCTTTTGCAGTGGGACGGCTTCTCAATATTCGGCGGAACAATAATGGATCTTGAAGACTTCCTTGTAAGTAACATCTTTCTTCCTCTTGGCTCCCTTGTATATCTTCTTTTCTGTGTCAGCAAAAAAGGCTGGGGCTGGAAAAATTACATGGCAGAAGCAAATGCAGGTAAAGGTCTTAAAGTTAAAAACTGGATGAGAGTTTATCTTACATATATCCTTCCGCTGATTGTTATTTTCATTTTCCTGTTCGGAATTTACGATAAATTTAATACACTCTTTTAATAAATAAAGAAACTAAAAAGGGAGACCTTCACAAAGAAGTTGTCTCCCTTCGCTTTTTCCATTAAGAATATTTTTTAAGATTTACAATTAAACAACAAGATAACCACATAAACACTGCGGCTATACGAAATGGTCAAGCTTATTTTATGGAGAAATAAGATGAAAACAATATATTTAATTGGCGGAACAATGGGAGTTGGCAAAACAACAGTATGCCAACAGTTAAAACAAGATTTGTTTAACAGTGTTTTTCTTGATGGCGACTGGTGTTGGGACGCTAACCCGTTCCGAGTAAATGAAGAAACGAAAGCAATGGTAATAGATAATATTTGTTATCTGCTCAATAATTTTCTGCATTGTTCGGCTTATGAAAATGTGATTTTTTGCTGGGTTATGCACCAGCAGTCCATAATCGATTCTATCATAGATAAATTGGACTTGGAAAATTGTGATGTAAAGTGTATATCCCTCATTGCAGATGAAATCAATTTGCGTGAAAGATTAAAAGCAGATGTTGAAAAAGGTACACGTACTGCTGATATTATTGACAGAAGTATTGCAAGAATACCGCTGTACCAAGCTCTCGACACAATTAAAATTGATACCTGTAACAAAACTATTCAGATGATTGCCGACGAAATAAAGCATTTAGATTAAACTATAAAGATAAAATATCACAGCATTAGATAAATGCCTAAAATTAAAAAAAGGCGCCTTCTCATTTAGTAGACGGCGCCCTAAAATTATTTCTTTTTTATTTAAAACATCACGTAAAACATTCCGAATATGAATAACAATAAAGCAAATATGCTTCCGTTTACTATATTGGCTTTAAATTTACCGCCTTTTGCAGTCATTACAATTCCATATACTATTGACAAAACAGGAAGCGGCAGGAATAAAAATGCAACCCACATAT
>OJQV01001413.1_pt1 | contig 11145 bp, 10 predicted proteins | sample 1598821 | NCBI WGS metagenome assembly OJQV01 (sample SAMN03922509, study PRJEB24848) | human gut metagenome | isolation source: stool sample | host: Homo sapiens | place: Germany | collected 2011-11 | reverse complement strand
TAATGATCCATCAAAATGAAAGAGACGCAATTTGCGAAATAAAAATATTTGAAATTTTATTCTGAAAGACGTTTGTCCCGCAAGTAAAAATCCTGTACACACAAGGAGCGACATCATGTCCCATTGCCAAATCACACTCAGCGTCAACGCCGGGGTCGCCCTGCATCTGGGTGCCATGCGGGTCTGGTCCGACGCGCTCCACGACCATCGGGTTGTGGGGTTCTCCACTGTCACCCCTGAGCGCTGGAACATTCTTCAGGCTCATCCGGACTTCGCCAGCCCGGATCTGCTCTTTTTCACCCACTGCCATCCGGACCATTACTCCCGCGCCCTGACAGAGCAGGTGATTGCCCAAAATCCGCAGGTGGCCCTGGTGCTGCCGGAGCAGGAGTTTGACCGCCAGCTGGTGCTGGCCGGTCCCAGCAGCCATCTCACCCTGGAGGGGCTGCACATGGACTTCATGCGCCTGACTCACGAGGGTGCACAGTACCGGGAGGTCCCCCACTACGGCTGTATCCTGGAATATGACGGTTTCCGGGTCCTGATCGCCGGAGACTGCGCCGTGGCGGACCCGCAGCTGCGGGATTTCATCGGCAGCCGCCCCATTGATCTGGCCCTTTTGAACTGCTCTTGGGTGACTCTTCGGAAGGGCCGTCACTTCATCGAACAGGCCATCCGGCCGGAGCATCTGGTGGTATACCATCTCCCCTTCTCCCACGATGACCGCTGGGGATATCGGGATGCCGCCGTCAAGGGCGCGGGCCAGCTCCAGGGGGTGCCGGATGTCCGGCTGCTGCTGGAGCCGTTCCAGCGGGAAATCCTGACCTGACAGAATCAAAAAGAGAGACGCGCCCGGCGCGTCTCTCTTTTTGATTCTGCGGACGCTGTCTCAGTCCACATAAAATATTGTATCCAGCACCTGGTCCCGGGTGATGGTTCCGAAATAGTCCCGAAGGGGGAAGCGGTCCAGCACCGCCCCCACGTCCTCCCGCCGGAATGGCGTGCCCATCAGGGCGCCGGTCACCTCGTCCATGGGGCTGACAGCCAGAAAATCTCCGTAGAACACGATCTGGCGGATGATCCCCTGGTCCACCTCCACGCAGGGCTCCAGGGTGCCGCCGTCCCAGCGGCGCTTGTTCCGCAGGTTGTACTTGGGGGAACGGCCGAAGTTCCACTCCCAGGTGTCGTACTTGGTGCGCTTCAGCTCATCCACAGCAGCCAGTTCCTCATCTGTCAGGTGATCCTCCACCAGACCGCTACCAGCCAATGTTTTCTTCAGATAACTCCAGAAGGCGGGCATATCCATATCCGTCTTCAGGAACTCCCGGATGTTGCCGATCCGACTGCGCACGGATTTTGCGCTCTTGGACTCGAACTTTGCCGGGTCCACATTCAGCGCCCCGGACACCATGCCGGGGTTGGCGTCGAACAGCAGTGTCCCATGATACAGGAAGCGCCCGCGGAGCAGCCGCTGGGCTGTGCCGGACACCTTCCGCCCCTCCACCAGGATGTCATTGCGGCCGGAGGCCTCCGCCTGCAGGCCCAATCCCTGTAAGGCCTCCACAATGGGACGGGTGAACCGCTCCATGGTCAACCGCTCCGCGTCTCCCACGTCGGTGATGAAGGAGTAGTTCAGGTTGCCCAGATCATGGTACACGGCGCCGCCGCCGGTGGTGCGGCGCACCACATGGATTTGATGGGCCTCCACAAAGGCCCGGTTGATCTCACCCTCGGCGTTCTGGTTCTGCCCGATGACGATGGTGTTGTCGTTCTGCCACAGGAGCAGATACTCCCCCGACCGCCGGCTGCGGAGTACCGTCTCTTCAAACGCCAGATTGTAAAAAGGGTCCTGGGATCCGGTCTCCAAATAGTGAATCTCCTGACTCATAGCCGCCTCCTCTGCAAAAAGTGCCGGATGTTTTTTCTTATTGTATACCGTCCGGGCGGTCCCGGCAATGTGCAGAACCACCGAAAATGCCCGCCATCTTTCCGCTGCCCGGATGCGGGAGCGACCGTTGCGGAATCGGACACAGCGGTCCGGGTTCGGCCCCGGGCCGCTGTGAGGGGAACGCATTTTTACCAGATGGCCTTGGTGTCCACGTCCTGCTTCAGCCGGGCGGCAAAATCCGCCACGGACATGGCGCCCAGATCCTCACCGGTCCGCAGGCGGACGGAGACGGTCTGGTTTTCCATATCCCGGTCGCCCACTACCAGCATATAGGGGATCTTCTCCAGGGTGGCCTCCCGGATCTTCTTGCCGATCTTCTCGTTGCGCTCGTCCACTTCCACCCGGAAACCGGCGCCGTCCAGCTGCTTTGCGATCTGATCGGCGTATTCCAGGGCGCGGTCTGTAATGGGCAGGACCTTCACCTGCACCGGGTTCAGCCACACCGGGAACGCGCCGGCAAAGTGCTCGGTGATGACGCCGATGAACCGCTCCACGCTGCCCAGAACCACCCGATGGACCATGACGGGGCGGTGTTTCTGGCCGTCCTCTCCGGTGTACTCCAGTTCAAACCGCTCCGGCAGCTGGCTGTCCAGCTGGATGGTGCCGCACTGCCAGGTGCGGCCCAGGGAATCGGCCAGATGGAAGTCCAGCTTGGGGCCATAGAAAGCGCCGTCGCCCTCGTTGACCTCGAAGGTCTTGCCCATGTCGGTGATAGCGTTTTTCAGGATGTCCTGGTTATGCTCCCACTCCTCCACAGTGCCGATGTGATCCTCCGGCATGGTGCTGAGTTCAATGGTGTAGCTGAGGCCGAAGGTGGAGTACACTTCGTCGAACAGGCGGACCGTCTCCTGGATCACGTCCTTCATCTGGTCCGGGGTCATGAAGATGTGGGCGTCGTCCTGGGTGAAGCAGCGGACCCGGAACAGGCCGTGGAGCGCACCGGACAGCTCGTGCCGGTGTACCAGGCCCAGCTCGCCCACCCGCAGGGGCAGCTCCCGGTAGGAGTGAGGCTCGCTGGCGTAGACCAGCATGCCGCCGGGGCAGTTCATGGGCTTGATGGCGTAATCCTCTTCGTCGATAACAGTGGTGTACATGTTCTGCTTATAGTGGTCCCAGTGGCCGGAACGCTCCCACAGCTGACGGTTGAGGATGATGGGGGTGGAGATCTCCACATAGCCGTACTTCTTGTGGACCTGGCGCCAGTAATCCAGCAGGGTGTTTTTCAAGGTCATGCCCTTGGGCAGGAAGAAGGGGAAGCCGGGGCCCTCGTCCCGCAGCATGAACAGGCCCAGCTCCCGGCCCAGCTTCCGGTGGTCCCGCTTCTTAGCCTCTTCGATCCGCTGGAGGTAGGCATCCAGCTCGTCCTTCTTCGGGAAGGCGATGCCGTAAATCCGCTGGAGGGTCTCCCGGTTGGAATCACCCCGCCAGTAGGCGGCGTTGCAAGCGGTGAGCTTGAGGGCGTTGCCCTTGATGCGGCCGGTGGAGTCCAGATGGGGGCCGGCGCACAGGTCGGTGAACTCGCCCTGCTTATAGAAGGAGATGTGGGCGTCCTCGGGCAGATCCTGGATCAGCTCTACCTTAAAGGGCTCCGCCTTCTCCTCCATGAACTGGATGGCCTCAGCCCGGGGCAGCTCGAACCGCTCCAGCTTCAGCTTCTCCTTGCAGATCTTCCGCATCTCTGCCTCGATCTTCTCCAGGTGCTCCGGCGTGAAGGCGAAGGGGGCGTCCAGGTCGTAGTACCAGCCCTCGTCGATGGAGGGGCCGATGGCCAGCTTCACCTCCGGCCACAGGCGCTTCACGGCCTGGGCCATCACGTGGGAGCAGGTGTGCCAGTAGGTCTGGCGGTACGCCGGATTCTCAAAGGTAAACTCGTTGTTCTTCACTTCTTCAGACATGGTTGATCCTCCTTTTGTTCAAGGGGCAGAAAACAAAAATCCCACCCCTGAAAAATCAGGGGTGGGATACAAAATCGTATTCCACGGTTCCACCCTGCTTGCATCCCCGGAGGGATGCCGCTCGTGTCCTCTATAACGGGAGGTCCCGTCCCAGCCTACATATCGGTGGGCGGCTCCAAGGCGGTGGCTGTGTTCCGGGCTCTGGCGGGGTCCGCTTTCAGCCAGCGGCGGTCCCTCTCTGCTGTCGAGTCCCGGACAGCGTCCTTTTCAATGCTTTTTTCAGTAAAAATAAATATATCACGGGCCTTTTTCCTTGTCAAGTGGGGGAACCTGCCTTTTTCCGGACGTCGGTTCCCTCTGTCTTTACAGGCCGGGCCAGAGGATGTCCCGGGCCACCGGTGTGTAGAACAGCCGCTCCACTTCCTCCCGCCGCCGGGTCTGCCCCAGGATCCACATGAGCTTGGCCACCACGGCCTCCGTGGTCATGTCGTAGGCCTCCAGCACCCCCAGATCGCTTTTGAGGCGGTAGCCCACGTGATACACCCCCAGGTCGCTGCCCTCATTCTCCACCTGGGTGGTGAGAACGACGACCCGCCCCGCCTCCATCCAGCGGCGGACGCAGTCGTAAAAGCCGCCCGCCTCCGGCAGGCCGCCCACGCCGAAGCTCTCGATAATCAGGGCGTCGTTCCGCTCCAGCAGGAAGTCCGCCGCATCCCGCCCGGTGCCGGGCACCAGCTTCAGCAGGGCCACCCGCGGGTCCAGGCGGTCGTAAAACACCGGGGCCTCCCGGCAGTCCTGGCGGATGTACCGCAGCAGCACGCCGTCCCGCAGGACGCCCAGCTCCGGGTGATTGATGCTGGAAAAGGCCTGGAAGCTCTTGGAGCGGGTCTTCTTGGCCCGGGTCCCCAGGATCACCCGGCTGTTGAACACGATAGAGACCCCCGGCAGGTCCTCCGCCGCGCAGCGGAAGGCGTCCGCCAGATTTGTCTTGGAATCCGTGGAATCAAATCCGATGGGTCTCTGGGCGCCGGTCAGCACAATAGGCTTAGGACTACCCTGGATCAGATAGCTCAGGGCCGCCGCCGTATACGCCATGGTGTCCGTGCCGTGGGTGATGACAAAGCCGTCATAGCAGCCGTAGTGCTCCCGGATACAGGCGGCGATCTCCAGCCAGTGAGCCGGGGTCATGTTGGTGCTGTCCAGGTTCAGCAGCTGGAGGCAGTCCACGCCGCAGATGTCCGAGATCCCGGGAATATGGGAGAGCAGCTGCTCCGTGGTCAGCTCCGGCGCAAGGCCGCTGTCCGTCACGTCCGAGGCGATGGTGCCGCCAGTGCCGATCAGCAGAATCTTCTTCATCTCATTCATTTCATCCGCTCCTCTGCTCACCCCAGATCCCGGTGGTCCAGCGCTGCCAGGCCGAACCGGGCCGCCAGGTCGATCTCCGCCCGTTCCGCTTCCGTCTCCGCCTGCTTCCGCCGCTGGCGCAGCTCCCGGAGAAACAGGCCCCGGAGGGAGTCCTCCTCCGCCCGCCGCCACAGGTCCTCCGCCATACGGGTGCGGTCCCGGACCTCCAGGGCGTAAAACCGGTCCGCCAGCGCCTCCTGGATGGCCGCGGCGCCAGCGCCGCCCTCTCCGGTCTCGCCGGTGAGGAGGATGCGGTACAGGTCCCCGGCCGTCTCCGGCGGCAGAGCTGCCTCCACGGCGGCCCGGGGCTCTTTTCCGGTGACGTCCACCTCTAAAACCTCATACCGGTGCCGGGCAAAGGGCACAAAGGTCAGGGAGACCTCTCCGCCGTCGGAGATCGTCCCCTCGTAAACCCCCTTCTCCCCCAGCTCGTCGAACCCCCGGCCCTCCGGACAGCCGGGCCAGGCGCAGACCGTCCGCCCCAGTGTCAGGGGCGCCGTCCGCTTGTGGACGTGGCCCAGTGCCAGATAGCAGAGGCCGCTGGCCGCCGCCTCTTCCCGGCGGATGGGGCCGTACCGCGCCTCCGCCCCGTCCAGCTCCCCATGGAGCAGGCCGATGTGACACTTTCCGTCTGCCGGGGCGGTGAAACCCGCCAGCAGGCTCTCCGGCTGTTCCGGGCCGGAGAATGCCGCCCCGTGGATCACCAAGTTCCGCTCCGGCACCTCCACGGCCGTGAGCCTGTTCTCTTTGAATACGTACACATTCTCCGGCCAGTCCACCGTCTCCCAGGGACTGCCGGGTCCGTACCAGTCGTGGTTGCCGGGGGAGATGAACACCCTGGTCCGCATCTGTCCCAGAGCGGCGGCCAGCTGTTCCCCCGTCTCCCGGAAGGGGCTGGCGCTGTCGAACAGATCCCCCGCCAGCAGCACCAGATCGATGCCGTGTTCCTTCACGTAGTCCGCCAGACGGAGAGCCAGCTCCCGGCTCTCCCGGCGGCGGGCCGCCGCCTGTCCGGGCGGCAGGGCGCCGAAGGCGCTGTCCAGGTGGAAGTCCGCGCCGTGCAGAAACCGGATCATCCCTGCTCCTCGGGCCGCCAGCCCTTGCACACATCCACCCACGCGGCAAAGTTGGAGGCGTACCGCTCCAGCTCGTCGCAGGTCATCTCCACGGCGCTGTTGCTGCTGCCTGCGGCGGGGAACACCGTCTCGAACCGCTTCATGGACACATCCAGGTACACCTTCACATCCTCCGGCAGGGCAAAGGGGCACACGCCGCCCACGTCGTGGCCGATCAGCTCGTGGGCCTCCTCATGGGTCAGCATTTTGGCCTTGGTGTGGAACTGGGCCTTGTAGCGGCTGTTGTCCACCTTGGCGTCCCCCGCCACCACAATGATGATGGGCTTGTCCTCCACCTTGAAGCTAAGGCTCTTGGCAATGCGGGCGCCCTCCACACCCACGGCCACCGCCGCCAGCTCCACCGTGGCGGAGGAAACATCGAACTCCCGGATTCGCTCTTCGATGCCGAGGGGCTTGAAATATGCTCTGACTTTTTCAATGGACATGATGGTTCGTTCCTCTCTATCTGAAATTTTAACCAGCCGGTTTGAAATCGTCCCGGTCACCGTACGTCAATCCGCTCCACGGCGGTGCACAGTCCGGTGGCGCTGTCCAGCGTGAAGATGGCCCCCTGGAGCTTGGCGGGTCCCTCCGGCGCCCGGTAGCGGCCCGGCAGGCCGCCCAGGAATCCCTCCACGGACTGCCGGGGGTCGATGCCCAGCACCGACTCGATGGACCCGGTCATTCCCAAATCCGTAATATAGCCCGTGCCCCTGGGACACACCCGCTCGTCAGCGGTGGGCACGTGGGTATGGGTCCCCCACAGGGCGGACACCCGCCCGTCCAGATAGTAGCCCATGGCCAGCTTCTCACTGGTTGCCTCCGCGTGGAAGTCCACCAGGGTGAAGTCCGCCGCGTCTCTCTCCAGCAGCCGGTCCGCCGCCGTGAAGGGGTTGTCCGCCCCCCAGGCCAGGTCGCACCGGCCGATCAGGTTCAGCACCCGGATCCGGACGCCGCCCAGGTCGTAAACACCGCAGCCCCGGCCCGGGGCCCGGCCGGTGTAGTTGGCGGGCCGCAGCAGCCAGGGCGCGTCCTCCAGGAAATCCGCAATCTGGCTCTTGCCGAAGGCGTGGTTCCCCAAGGTCACCACGTCGGCACCGGCGTCGTAGATCCGCTCCGCCTGGTCGCGGGTCAGCCCCACTCCGGCGGCATTCTCGCCGTTCACCACCGTGAAGTCGATGGCCTTCCACTTCTGGAGGGGACGCAGGTGCCGCTCCAGATGGCGGAGGCCGGGCTCCATCACCACGTCGCCCACTGCCAGAATGTGATACAGCATAGCGCGCCTCCCGTCTTTACAATCTAATGTGTTAGTATACCAAAAACCATCCCGCTTGCAAAGAAAAACCGAAAATTTTTCCGCCGCCGTTGCGTTTCCTCCAGTCATCCCTTATAATGATTCCGGACACTATAAGAAATTCTGATTGCTGGAGGGATGATCCATGGCGGTCAAGCTGGAGCTGTACCGAGTGTTCAAAGAGGTGGCGGAGACGGGCAACATCTCCCTGGCGGCAAAAAACCTCTACATCTCCCAGTCGGCGGTGAGCCAGTCTATCAAGCAGCTGGAGACGGCGCTCCAGGCCCGCCTGTTCGCCCGCAGTCCCCGGGGCGTCTCCCTCACCTGGGAGGGGCAGATGCTCTACCAGTATGTCCGCAGCGCCCTGGGCCTGCTGGCCACAGGGGAGGACAAGCTGTCCCAGGCCCAGCAGCTGTTGCTGGGCACCCTGACTATCGGCGCCAGCGACACTGTCACCAGCTTTTTCCTGACGCCATATTTGGAGGCCTTCCACCGCCAGCACCCGGGCATCCGGCTGAAGATTGTCAGCGGCCGCAGCGCCAAGGTGCTGAGCATGCTGAAATCCGGCGCTGTGGACATCGCCTTCGCCTCCTCCCCCACGGACCCCGCCGCGCTGCATACCTGGTCCTGCTTCGCCACCCACTCCGTCTTTGTGGCGGGCAGCGGCTACGACTGTGACTTCGACCACGTGTATACCCGGCAGGAGATCGCGGAGTTCCCCCTGATCCTGCTGGAGCGCAAGGCCAGCAGCCGGGTGTTTCTGGAGCAGTACTTTCTGCAAAGCGGCATCACCCTGACGCCGGAAATCGAGCTCTCCTCCCGGAGCCTCCTGGTATCCCTGGCCCGGATCGGCCTGGGGGTGGCCGGTGTGACGCTGGAGTTTGTGCAGAAGGCCCTGGACAGCGGGGACATCCGCCTGCTGAAAACCGACTTCACCATTCCTGCCCGCAGCGTGGACATGTGCACCCTGCGGGACGTGACGCCCACCGCCGCGGCCTCCGCCTTTATGGAGATGGTCCGGCAGGACGCCCGGTGACAGCCATGGAACAGCTGTTTCTGATCCTGGAGCTGGTTGGGACGCTCGCTTTTGCCGCCTCCGGCGCCATCACCGGCCTGAAAAAGAACATGGACGTTTTCGGCGTCTGCATCCTGGGCCTCACCACCGCAGTGGGCGGCGGCGTCATCCGGGACCTGCTCCTGGGCATCACGCCGCCGGGCACCTTCCAGGATCCCATCTACGCCGTGGTGGCCCTGCTGACCTCCCTGGTGCTGTTTCTGCCCCGCATCCGGCGGCTCCTCATGTGGGACCAGCGGCTCTACGACTTGGTGCTGTTGATTATGGACTCCGCAGGCCTTGGCATCTTCACCGTGGCGGGCATCCGCATCGCCTATGAACACGCGGCCCGCCCCACCCTGTTCCTGCTGGTGTTTGTGGGCGTGGTTACCGGCGTGGGCGGCGGCGTGCTGCGGGACGTGCTGGCCGGGGACACGCCCTACATTTTCGTCAAGCATGTCTATGCCTCCGCCTCCCTGGCCGGGGCGCTGGCCTGCGTGGTCCTCTGGCCCCTGGCGGGAGAGATGGCCGCCATGCTCTGCGGCAGTGCGCTTGTGGTCGCCGTCCGCATCCTCTCCGCCCACTTCCGCTGGAACCTGCCTCACGCCCATGACTGAACAAACGGCCTCTCCGGATCGGGAGAGGTCGTTTTCTGTCCGGGGGACTCTTTTACAGGCCGTCAATGTTCGAGCCCGGATCCGCCGCTTTTCCCACGCCGCCCAGTGGAGATGCCAGGTTCTCTTCTCCATCTCTGCCATCCATGCCGGGATCGTATCTATACCCTCCGCCTTCCTGACAAAATAAACAGAAATTGAAATCAGGTTTCTAAGCAGCGGAAATGGGCACTCTGTTGCAAAAGAGGGTTGTGCTGTCCCAGTTTTTTTGATATACTAGATTGATTTTCGGCCATTTCGGGCGGTCTTTCCGCCGAATGGCCCTGCACAACAGTTCACCAAGCAAAGGAGCGCGTATATGAAGCAGAAAAAAATTCCTCTCTCCCTCCAAATCTTTCTGGCGCTGGGGCTGGGCATCGCGGTCGGCATGGCCTTCACGGGAAATCCCACCTTTGCCGTCAGCTATATCAAGCCCTTCGGCACCATTTTCCTGAACCTGCTGAAGTTCGTGGTGGTGCCCATCGTCTTTTTCTCCATTCTCTCCGGCATCATCTCCATGAGCGATATCCGCAAGGTGGGTTCCATCGGCGTCAAAACGCTGGTGTATTATACCTGCACCACTGCCGGGGCCATCGTGCTGGCCATGTTCCTGGCCAACCTGTTCAAGGGCTTCTTCACGGTCATCGACCCCACCGGTGTCACCTTTGAGCCCGGTGAGACCGCCAGCTTCATGGACACGCTGGTGGACATCTTCCCCTCCAACATCATCGCCCCCTTTGCCAACGCCTCCATGCTGCAGGTAATCGTGGCGGCGCTGCTGTTCGGCTTCGGCATCCTGGCCGCCGGAGAGAAGGGACGGCCCGCAGCGGCGCTGGTGGACAGCCTTACAGAGGTCTGCATGAAGGTCATGGACATCATCCTGCGCCTCTCCCCCATCGGCGTGTTCTGCCTGATCCTGCCGGTGGTGGCGGAAAACGGTCCCCAGATCCTGGGCAATCTGGGCCTGGTGCTGCTGTGCGCCTATATCGGGTACTTCCTCCACGCCGTCATCGTCTACTCTGCCACGGTAAAGGCCCTGGGCGGCGTGAGTCCGCTGGCCTTCTTCAAGGGGATGTTCCCGGCCATGGCCATGGCGTTCTCCTCTGCCTCCTCCGTGGGCACCCTGCCTTTGAACCTGGAGTGCACGGAGCGGCTGGGCGCCCGGCGGGACATCGCCAGCTTCGTCCTGCCCCTGGGCGCCACCATCAACATGGACGGCACCGCCATCTACCAGGGCGTGTGCGCCGTGTTCATCGCCACCTGCTACGGAGTGGACCTGACCCTGGGCCAAATGATCACCATTGTGCTCACCGCCACCCTGGCCTCCATCGGAACCGCGGGTGTCCCCGGCTCCGGCGTGGTGATGCTGACCATGGTGCTGGAGAGCGTGAACCTGCCGGTGGCAGGCATTGGCCTGGTCATCGGCGTGGACCGCATCTTCGACATGGGCCGCACCACGGTGAACATCACGGGCGACGCTGCCTGCGCCCTGGTGGTCTCCAACCTGGAGAAAAAAGCGGAGGCCCGACGGGCTGCCCGCAGGCCCCGGGCCTGACCCCAGCCTAGTCAAAACCTCCGGCTAAGCCGGAGGCTTGAGTAAGCCCTATAAGGGCTTTATACAGACAATACCCCTTAAGGGGCCCCGAAAGGTTTGCCGTCTGCATTTCTTTCTCGTGCTATCCCTTAAGGGGTTCCTTTTATGCGTTCTTGTTCTCGCGACCCGTAAACAGGTCAACAAACTCTTTCAGTCCTATCTGGTCTGCGATTTGATCCGATGCCAGT
>OJQV01001412.1_pt1 | contig 11156 bp, 12 predicted proteins | sample 1598821 | NCBI WGS metagenome assembly OJQV01 (sample SAMN03922509, study PRJEB24848) | human gut metagenome | isolation source: stool sample | host: Homo sapiens | place: Germany | collected 2011-11 | reverse complement strand
GATCTACACGTAAGGAGTCGTCGGCAGCGTCAGATGTGTATAAGAGACAGTCAATGCTCAGATAATATATATGACTTCTTACCCTGAAGAAGCTTATACTATATCAGAAACCGAGCATATATACTACATAATAAAAAGTCATCTTTCAAAGGAAGTTCTTGTAAGCGCAATTTCAAAAGCAATTAACAGGATTTCAAAAAAAGATCCTAACCTTACAATAATCAAATACGGTAATAAAAACTACACCATAAACTTGCAGAACATTATTTACATAGAAACTTTTAACAATAATATTTCACTTCACATGAAAGACGCACAGGATATAAGCATATATATGCCGCTTTCACGTTTTGCTAAAAAACTGCCGCCATACTTTTTGCAGTGCCATAAAAGCTTTATGGTAAATATGAACTGCATTACGGGATATGAACCACACAAATTCACTCTGTGCACGGGGGACGCCGTGCCGATTCCCGTAAAAAAGTATAAGCAGGTAATCGGGCAATACACTGATTATATTCACAAGATATAAGGAGCGCATATAACAAATGATAATTCAGCTGACAACGTTTTTCCCGTGGGGACTGTTAATGAATATCATGAGGGCAGCTATTTGCTTCAATATAATACATGCCATACTTAAGGACAGATACAATATTTACATAACAGGCGCAAGTGTATTTTCTTTTACAGTTATTTATTCTTATCTTGCGTATAAATTTATAGACACAGATCTTGAAATGCTGCAAATGGCGATTTTCTATATACTCCTTACGGTTGTGCTTATGATAGTATGCCAAGGAAATATTTTTATAAAGGTGTTTTCATCATTATTCGCACTGCTATCATGGGTTTCAGCAGGTCTTCTTTTCAGCGCGTTAACGCAGATGATGGGATACAGCGTAGTTTTTTCGGGACTTTCTTATGAAGTACCGCTTATTAATTATATGCTTTATCTGCTGTTTATGTATGCCTTTTCATTCGTGTATGTTTTAATAATAAAATTTGTAAAATCAAAAATCAGTAAGGAAATGCACTACAGCAAAAAGTATATGCTGTATTTCATCTTTCCTATAACGCACATAATTTACACCATGCTTATGGTAATGGTGCTTCAGGCTTGTAACAGGGCATATTATTATGAATTCATTTCTCAGCACAGAGGCTTTGAATCTGTTTTGGTTATATGTACTTTAGCTTGTATTCTTGCCGATTTCTTCATTATTTTTATGGTGGATAGGCAGTCAAAAACCGAAAGTGAAAAAATCAGATACGAAAAGCAGCTGTTAAAAAATGAAATGGATTATCAGCAGACTAAAATGCTTGCAGATGAAAAAAATGAATTCAGAAAAATGAAACACGATCTTGCAAATCTTTTATCAACAGCTCAGGGTTTTATAGAGATTGGAAAACCCGAAAAAGCGCTTGAGATACTCAGGAGCACAGAAACTAATTTGAATCAGCTTGCAGGTGTGCCGGTATGCTCAAATGAAACTATAAATACTGTATTTTATATCAAGCAGCAAACTGCAGACGAATTAAATGTTAAGCTCAGCATAAATGTAAAGCAAACGAGCGCGCTTTATGTTGATGATTATTCGGTTTGCAGAATTATGCACAACATGCTTGACAACTCAATATATGCCGCTGGAAACTCAGCAGAAAAGCTTGTTGATATTAATGTGATTATAAACAGAGATTATTTCTCGATATTATGCCGAAATTCATTTAGTGAAAGAAAAAACAGCATAATACGAACGGGAGATCACGGCCACGGAATAAGCATAATCAAAGCTATAGCGAAAAAGTATTCGGGAAATTATTCAGACAAAAAAGAAAACAGCTACTATTATTCCGAAGTAAAACTTGAAAACAAATCTCACAAAAAAGATAAAGTCTCCGCAATTTCGGATGAATATGAATTAAAAGAGCGCTGTACTACAGTACAATACAACTAATCATAAATATCAAATCAAAAGAGGTCATCTGTATGATGACCTCTTTTTTTACTCTGATGATTGAATGTACTGCTGTTTAAGGTGATCTGAACAAAGATGATCATATTTATACTGATAAGGATATTTATTTCATATATTCAAAATAATACAGATATACATCCTCAAGAGAAATATTCGCTGTAACGGGGATATAATTTTCTTTAGGTTCATCAGTTACTATCCGCAGAGAAATACCATTTAGGTCGTGGATAATATTTCCGATGCCGGCATTGTGCTGCATCAACAGCAATGCCTCCTTTTGCCCTCTTATTTCAAACACTTTATCAGATACGCTTTTCATAAGATTTTCGGGGGTGTCTTTTTTGATCAGATCACCTTTTTTAAGCAGCAATACCTCATCGGCAATGCACTCAATATCAGAAACGATATGAGTTGCCAGCAATATGATTTTATCCTGAGAAAGCTCCGCCAGCATATTTCTGAAATTGATGCGTTCTTTGGGATCAAGCCCTGCCGTAGGCTCGTCCATAAACTTGGGTACACCTCTCCAATCCCTTGATACGCCTTGCCTTAACGGAATACACAAATGTGTTTTGTGTTGACCTCCCTCATATATTTTATCAAAGAGGGCGCATAGTCAATCCAGACTATGCGCCTTTTTCTACCCTCGCGTTTTCATCGAAGGCTATGTATTTGGTTTTTGCTGATTACAGGCTGCGGAGCAGGCTCATGTTTTTCTTATTAAGTGCTTTTTGCAGCTTTTCATTCTCGGCGGTCAGCCTGCTGTTTTCTTTTTGCAGGGTTCGTATTTTCTCATGCAGGGCAATGATTTCGTTGTCCATCGCCATATCGAGAATGTTCTTTCGGGGGTCGGTCATTCCGACCTGCTGTTCAAGCGCCTTATCCAGTGTGTTTCTCACAATAGGGTTCTTGTAAAAAAATCCCCTCGACAATCCTGTCTTGGCAATCAGCTTCGGGATCGTTATTTTCTCTCCCTCATCCAGCATTTCAAAGATTGTCTTTTTAGCAAGTTCAATCTTGTCCGCACTGCTCTTTCGGTTACAGGCGACCATCTTTTCGTATTTGCTCATATTCATCCTCCCATCCGTCTAAGTTGTTTAATATTATCGCCGAGAGCTTCTGCCGTGCCTTTCGGGTTTCATCGGCAAGTAGTTGATTGCTCATCTTGCGATAGTATTTTACATTCCGGACACTGCTGTGTCCCAGCAACTTGGCAATAGTCCAATCATCCAGATGCATTTCTGTCAGCTTTACGCCGTAATAATGCCGGTAGATATGTGTGCTGCATCCGAAGAGCTCACCGTTGTCATCCCTTAAGTCCTTGTCGTAAATCATCGCCGTGACTCGATATTGCACTTTGGTATATGGCATAGCGTGTGCTGTATCTTTATCATCCACGAAGATGTAAGGGGTAATATAAAACAGCTTTTGCCTGCCTTCGGTTATAAAATCTACAGTGTACCGTTTCATCTGCCTCACTCCTTTCCGTACTGCATACACAGTATATACTATAAATCCACCGATATCCAGCGAAATATCCAATCAAAAACTTCCTCTTTTTCCTGCCGTAACCGGGCAGAAGCAACAACCGCCGGACGGTGTTTCCGGCAGTCCCAAACTGACCATAATCGCCCGGTCAACCCTTTGCATAATGTCATCGTCAAGGCTTCCGATATACCGCATCAGCCTTGTGCGGTCGATTGTCCGAACCTGTTCGAGCATAATATGAGAGTTTGCATAGAGTCCCGGTTCCCGGCTTGTCAGCAGCACATGAGTCGGCATTCGTTTCTTTTTTCTGCTGGTAATTGCCGCCGCTATGACGGTCGGGCTGTAATGGTTTCCCACATCGTTCTGAATGATAAGGACAGGACGGATACCGCCCTGTTCGCATCCGATGACGGGTGATAAATCCGCATAATAGATTTCGCCCCTTTTAATTTCCATCATTCTTCTCCTTGCTTATGTAAAAGGCGGCGGACTGTCTCTTGGGCAGACTGCCGCCTTGTGATATCAATCGTTTTGTTTGCTTGCCGATATTTGATCCACGCCGCCCCTCGGCACAAGGAGCGTCTGCTCCTTCGGGAACGCATCTTCCGGTCTGTCGAGATGAAAGGCTTTGCCTTTCAGACCTCATTGGAATCTCACCACCCCGTGGTTCTCACCGGGCCGCCCTCATTGCCTGCGAACGGTTTAGACTAACAATGTTAGTTTTCACGCCTCGGACTGTGACTGGACGGAAGTACCATTATTCTCTCTGCCTGTCATCGCCTTCGCTGCGGATTGCGCCGCAGCGTCTGAACCTTGAAAACTTCGGACACAAATCTTTGTTGATTATCCAAGTGTTCGTTCATGTAGCTTGCCGGTTTTGCCGACAGCAGAGAGGAAGTAAAAAATGCGCTGTGCTATGAAATTGTCAAAGAGCAACACCCTCATTTGCTGTCTATAAACGGCAAATAGGGCAAAGGACTTTTATAGCCCTTCACCCTATAGCCGATGAGAACACACAAAATATTAGATGCTCTCAAAAATTTTTTTAATTTTCTTTCTCAGATACCACATTAGGAAGTTGACCGCCTCTACAGTCAGACCGCATTTCTGCGATATCTGCTGGCTGTTATATCCATCCATTTTCCATAGAACAATCTGCAACGTGAGCTTGTCCACAGTAACCAATGCCTGATGCAAATGCTGATTCTCTATGTTGTCCAGCAATCTCTCTACGGTTCCTATGTACGGCTCCGGTTCTTTTGCCGCAATAAAATCAATCAGATGATCCGACTCCTGAAGTTTTTCGTAAAAGCGCCGTTCTGAATTAAACGCATTCCAATCGTATTCGCGCAGTTTTTGTATCGTTGTTTCATCCACACCGAGGCTGCGCATTTTTTCTTCCTCGGCTTTCTTCCATAATTCCCAATCCTTTTGGGCTTTGGCCTTGTTATATGGCATGTCATTTTCCTCCAATCAATCGTTTTTGAACAAATCAAAACGATTGACCGGGGGGATCACGGCAGCCCGCAAAAATCCTTTGCCATATACGATAAAAGGCACACAGACAGGCATAGTGAGCTGTTTGTGTGCCTTTTGTTATATATGGATAAGCACGTCGAAAAGGCGAGTCGGAATCAATTGGAACATGATAGCCCCATATATCAAATGTAATCTTTACTGCATAAAAAGCGAGCTGCAACTCATTCCAATGAGCGCAGCCCGACGTTAGAAAATCCGTCTTTATCGCAACGGTTCTTTGTCTTATGACCCCCTTGGGAACGTTTAGATCAAATCTTCCCCCCAAATCTTTTCTTTGCTCATTTCCTGTTCCTCTCCGTTCCCGATTATGATTAGAAGCTCATATGATGTGATTTATAAGTATATTTATATGAGCGGTAACGCATACTAAAATATACATGAGGTGAGGTGCAATGCAGAATCCGCTGGATTCATTTGCCGCTGCTCTCCGTGCCGCAAGAATCAAGCGGAATCTGACACAACGGGAATTGGCGGACAAACTACACATGAGCGTTCGGACAATCATCGAAATTGAACGATGCAAAAGCAGCCCGAAATTTGAAACAGTCGCCACATTGGCGCGGGAGCTGAATATCAGCTTGGATGCCGCTGTCTTTCAGGACATGAAATCGGATGCTGTTTCAAAAAGCGTAATTGACTTCTTTGCCGGAAAAAGCGAGGACGAAATTCAAAAATATATCACCCTCTGCCAGCAAGCAGATACTTTTAAGGAGCACAAAGGCGACTGAGCGAGAAATCGTGCAGCCGCCTTTGTCTTCTATCCGCTATCCGTATTTTTGTTTTAATCAATCTCACACAACACTCCCACCAGCACAAACCTTGCACCATCATATTCGTAGGAACAAGTGGAAAAGGTAATCAGCCTGTCTTCATCAGATACAGATATATCCGTGGTAAAAGCGGATTTTTTAAGTGCTGTTTCCAGCAGAGCGTTTCGTTCCTCCTGGGTTTTCTCAAAGCCATAAACTGCCGAATCGGACGGTGTGACATAGGCTGCAATCAATTCCACCTTGTAGTTTTGCTCCGGCGTCAGCAAATACCAAACCGGATGCTGTTCATAATACTCTTGGCTCTGATACTCCGGCAGAGAGCCAAACATTGTATCATTCTTCATATTATGTCCGTAAATCACAGTATGCCGGTCTGAAAAATCTGCGCTGTTGCGGTAGTCCATAAAAATGGTTCCTGCCGTGTTCCAAAAGCCGTCCAGCAGGCGACGAAGGTAGTAGCTGTTATCCTCGCTCTGCGCCACCGGATAGTTTATCTTGGTATCGGGGCAGTGCAGCCATGCGATGATGTCCTTGTTTTCTGTCTGTAAAACCTCAAAATCTACTATGATCGGCGCAGTTTCCTGTACAGATTCTTGTTCCGACTGGTTGCTTTCAGCGTCCTGTGGAAGTTTCATTACTGCTTCCTTCGTAAGTGAATCGTTCAAATTTTGGCTTTCCAGCATTTCCAGCAAATACCCTGAAATTTTATAAATAGATAAAGCCGCAATTATCAGGCATACCGCCACAATTATAATTTTTTTCATTGTTAATAGTTCCATCGCTTAAATTAGCACAAAAAAGACGGTGGCGGTTTTTAAGCCGTCACCGCCTGTAACTGATGTTGTCAATGAGATGAAATCTCAATCATCTGTTATTTAGCATGCAGTTTTTTTCTTTTGCTGTAAACCGCCATACCTATAACACCGCCGCAGGAGGCCAACATTAGACCAATCCACAGCATCATATTGCTGTTATTGCCGGTCTGGGGGCTTTCTGTTTTCTCAGAAGGCTTGCCAGGCTGTTCGGGCTTGGCTGGGTCAGTCGGGTCTGTAGGGTCTGTAGGAGTAGTGGGGTCGGTGGGCTTTTCGCTGGTTTCAAACGGTGTGTTGGAGCCAAGGATAGCATACTGGCTCAGATGGGTAGTCTCAAATACCAGGAAGTCACCTTCCACCACTGCATCAAAGCGTTCCAGCGGGTCACCCAGATATACCGCCTGATAGTATTTGTAGCCCTTAAGCTGATCAGTCATCGGGATTTTAACCGTCATGGGGTTATCCTTGATTTCCAGAGCTTTACCGTCTTTGCTAACTCTGATCTCGTAAATAGACAGCAGGCCCGGCAGTTCCTCTTTCAGTTCCGGACGGCTTCCCAGCACGCTTTCCTGCGCCATAGTGTCGGCATAAAGCTCTGCTCCCTCCGGTACGCCGTCGGTCAGGGAGATGGAAACCCCGGTATCGGAATAGGTCAGATCCTTAATTTTTCCTTCATCACCGGGCGTCGGAGTCGGCTCTACCGGGTCTTTAACGGGCACTACCTTGATTACATCGTTGGTGCAGAAGTAATCGAATGTACCTGTTTTTTCAATAACCTGGCTGTAGCCCTCGGGGATTGCCATATGATCCTTGGTAAGATTTCTCATACCCTCAACAGGAACTGCAATTACAGCTTCTATTTTATCGCCCCAATAATCCACAATCTCCATCTTGTCGGTAAGTCCCTTGTAAACGGAATACCAAGGTGTTCCTACTCCGCCTTCAGGAGGATATTCAATCTTATCCGAACCCCAATAGAAGGTTTCGCCGTCTTTTTGAAGTAAGGTCATGGTCGTTGTATTTGAAATTTTTGCGTCAACGGTTTTTCCCTCGGGGTCCTTAGTATAGCCCTCGGGCCATGCTACGCCGGCGGTTTGGCTGACAGCTACCGCGAGATATTCATTTCCACTGGCAAGTCCGTCAACCTTTACAAGCTCAAACACATCAGTTTGACCCTCTGAATACTCATTAGGCTCGAAGAAGTAAATGCCGTAGAGTTTGCCGTCATTGTCCTTTGTGGCAAGCTGCCATGTTCTGTTAGCATAACTTTCTTCATCTTCATAAATAACAGTTGCACCCACTGCATATTCGCCTTCCACACCGGAGTCAGGGGTCATGGTAAGGGCTGCTTCCAGATTGCCTTGGAAGGGAATGGTTGAGGAGGTAGTAGATACAAAGGCCGCAGAATAAGTGTTTTCACCTGCGCTCTTATACGCTGCCACAGAAGCGTTTGAGTCGACCTTGAGCAGACCCTGTGTTCCCTCAGCCATAAAGCGGATCGCCGCAGTCTGAGACGTTTTGTTTTCATTGATGGTCAGGGAGCCGTCTCCAATAATCTCCAGGTTGCCGCCCCAGCCGAAACCGTATACCACCAGTTCGGAGATATGGTTGTCTCCCACCAGATTAAGCTTCAAATCATCGCCCATCTCGTTGGCGACAAGGATATTGGTCGGGTTGTTGTAGTTGGTCAGGGTAACGGTATTGCTCGCCTTATCATAAACAGCACCTGATACATCGTCAATCTGGCCGCTGTTGGCAAAGAGCGTCTGATACCCATCCTCCGAATTACCGAGCCTGAGGTATGCAGAACTGTAGTCCCCGAACGAGGGGCCGTTCGCCGCAAACGCCGGCACAGCCATTCCAACAGCCATACAAAGCGTCAGCAGTCCTGCAAGCAGTTTTCGCTTCAATTTCATAACTGATTTTTCTCCTTTCAAGATAAAATTCATGTGAATAAACGGTTTGATGATTCTCTTTAGGGTATCACCGCCTTTTTCTCTATATTTCTATGCCATCCGTTCCCCGGTGCGTCGGTTCAGGCAGCCAGGGCGGAACAAATAACCTTCTTTGCCGCAGTTAAAGTTCTTTATGCTTTGGTGAATACCAAAGCATAAAGGAGGGATATCCCTTCTGCAAAACAACGCTGGCTACACCGGGGCGGGCTGTGGATTTTGCACGAAGCCCGCCCGCAGGCGCTTTTGCCGGTTTTTGTTTATTACTCAGCCTTATTTCCCGGCCGCCGCCTTTTTCCGCCTGTAAAGCAGCATTCCCAGCACGCCGCCGCAGGAGGCCAGCATCAGGCTGATCCACAGCATCATGTTGCTGCTGTCCCCGGTCTGTGGGCTTTCTGTTTGCCCAGAAGGCTTGCCCTGCTGTTCGGGCTTGGCTGGATCGGTTGGCTCAGTCGGGTCGGTAGGAGTGGTCGGGTCGGTAGGAGTGGTCGGGTCAGTAGGATCCGTTGGGTCAGTAGGATCCGTTGGGTCAGTAGGATCCGTTGGCTCAGTGGGTTCAACCGGCTCCAAAGAGGAACGAACCTGCACATATTTTTCGTTCTGATACTCTGTGCCGGCAGGATCGCCAATAATTTCCTCAGCCGCAGCAGAATCACCGGCCGCTACAACAGGATCGGTGTAGCCAGATAAGTCAGGTTTCCAGCGCATGGCGCCCTTTCCGCCGCTGGCAGTGACAACCGCTCCGTCGGAGATGGTGAAGATCCCCTTCTGATCGCCGCCCAATACACCAAAGATATCTTCCTGGCCAGCAAAGATACCATAGTGCTCGCCGCTTGCAGAAGAGGCATTTACTACGGTTCCGGCTCCGCTGACGATGACATCACCGCAGATGCCGTGATCGTTTACGGAAGAAATATTCACCTTCGCTCCGTTAATCGCCGTAAGGTCAGTATTAATGCCCGGAGTGCCGAAACCGGCATCCTGAGTTGCATTGTTCTTCGCATTCAGCGTCGCGCCGTCCACCGTCAGTCCGCCGATTGCTCTGACTGCGGCATATGGCTGATCCTGCTCGTCGCTGGAAAAGTCAACGGTAAGATCTACAGACGCCCCGTCTTCAATGGTAATGGTATTGTTGCCAAACAGGCCGAAATAGGTGCCGCTGGTGGTCAGGCTTCCGTTTCCTTTGACCGTCATAGCCCCGTGGGAATAAACCGCGGAGTGAGGGAAGTCCCCTTCTCCGGTAATCTGATTCTCACCTTTCAGCACAAGGGTAAAGTTCTCTTCCTGCGCCCATACAGCGCCGAAGCCGCTGGATGTCAGCTGGGCGTTATCCAGTGTCAAGGTGTTGGCCGCCGGATCATAGTACGCCGTGGCGCCGTCACCGTCGGCATCACCCAGAATGTCGCTGGCGTTGGCGCTGGTGACGGTGATGCCGTTCACCTTTACCGCATACGTCTGTACCCCGGATGTTTCTACTTCAGCCTTGCACACCGTACAAACCCCGTTTGCTATCTGATGCACTCCGTACTGGTCTTTTTCGGCGCAGCCCTCTGCCGTGCAGGCTTTCCAGTGATGTGTGCCGTCGCTGGTCCAGTCTTCCGCCCAGACATGCTCGTGCTGCTCTTTGTATACCAGCCTGAGATCGTAATATTTATCCACCACCTCATGTACCACTACCACAGGTCTTCCCTCAGTGTTTATAGACCCTACTGTTCTCGACGATTTGATCCTGGTCAAAACCATTTCCGTCGTCAGGTCTGCTTTTGCGACATCCGCCAGCTCAGGAACCGTTGCCTTATTCTCCTCGAAATAGGCATAGAGCAGATCAATTATGGCTTCTATATCAGCATCATCTGCAGCTTCTATGCCCTCCTTGTATAGCTTCTGGTCGCTGCCGGGCAAAGCCACATCTACAACTCCCGTATAATGCTTAATGATCTCCGTGTTGACTTTAGGTGAGTCGTCTTCAACGAATGTCTCTTTGCTCGCGCTGCTCCACTCAGTCCATTCCGTCACATCAAAGCTCGCCGGATTGCCCCGATCGCCGGTGCCGGAAATAGCCTCCCGCGCTTTCACCTCCACGCGAAAGTTTGTGGGTTCTGTTAAATCCCCAAACGTTTTAAAGGTATAGTCAGTAGCCTGGCGAACCGTTTCTTTCTCCTTTAGATTCTCATCGACGAAAAGGGACACTTCATACTCAAAGATCTCCAGCTCTCCGATGGGTTCCGGCTGGCTCCAGCTGACTTTCAAACCGCTGTTTGTCCACTCCCGCTTTAAATCTCCCGGAGCAGCCGGCGCACCCGCCGCAAAAGCGGTCATGGGCAGCACTCCCAACACCATACACAGGGAAAGCAGCAACGCCGTCAGTTTCCTTTTTGCTTGCATTGTATTTTTCCTCCTTGTCAAATAAGATTGCTTATCCTTTGGTGCATACCAAAGGATAGAAGGGATATCCCTTCTTGAAGAGGATACCGGCTGCGCCGGGGCGGGCTGTGGGTTTTGCACGAAGCCCGCCCGCAGGCGCTTTTGCCGGTTTTGTTTTATCTCTCAGCCTTATTTCTCGGCCGCCGCCTTTTTCCGCCTGTAAAGCAGCATTCCCAGCACGCCGCCGCAGGA
>OJQV01001410.1_pt1 | contig 11174 bp, 7 predicted proteins | sample 1598821 | NCBI WGS metagenome assembly OJQV01 (sample SAMN03922509, study PRJEB24848) | human gut metagenome | isolation source: stool sample | host: Homo sapiens | place: Germany | collected 2011-11 | reverse complement strand
GACGGGGCCGTCCCGGTCGGCGCCGGCATCCGCCGCTAAGCGCCGCGTGGCCACGCGCAGCTGCGCCAGCAGCTCCTCCACCGTGGTTGGCACGCCGCCGCCCGGGTCCCAGGTGTCCGGGTTGTGGCAGTACAGGCAGCGCATGGGACATCCCTCAAAGAACACCACAAAACGGACTCCCGGTCCATCCACCGTTCCAAAGCTTTCCATCGAATGAATTTTTCCCATAAAGTCCTCCTTTTTAATCACATCCATCTGATATTCATAATACAATCGCGCGAGCCGGCGTATCCCGGTGTCCCTGCCGTAAAAGCAGCAGGGCACCGGTTCCGGTTCGCGCGATTTCTCCTGTCTGTATCACTTCCACATAAATTACATGCGCTCGTGGAAGGTTCTTGCAATGACTTCATCCTGCTGCTCTTTGGTCAGCTTGATAAAGTTTACCGCATATCCGGAAACACGGATTGTGAGCTGCGGATACTGCTCCGGGTGTTTCTGTGCATCCAAAAGCGTCTCGCGGTTCAATACGTTGACGTTCAAGTGATGTCCGCCCTTCTCGACGTAAGCATCCAGCAGCGCCACAAGGTTCTGCTCCTCGCCCGTCTCATCCTTGCCGAGTGCATCCGGCACGATGGTAAACGTGTTGGAGATACCATCCTGGGAATCCATAAACGGCATTTTCGCTACCGACGCGAGAGATGCTACCGCACCGTTCGTGTCGCGTCCGTGCATCGGGTTTGCGCCCGGTGCAAAGGCAACACCCTTCTTTCTGCCATCCGGTGTCGCACCTGTGTTCTTGCCGTAGGATACGTTGGATGTGATCGTGAGGATCGATGTCGTCGGGATTCCGCCGCGGTAGGTGTGGTTGCCCTTCACATAGCTCATAAAGGTATCCACCAGCTCCGATGCGATGCCGTCCACCCGGTCGTCGTCGTTGCCGTACTTCGGGAAGTCGCCCTCGATCTCGAAGCCGGTGGCAAGACCCATCTCGTCGCGCACGACCTTGACCTTGGCGTACTTGATGGCGCTCAGGGAGTCGATGACGTGGGAGAAGCCTGCAATGCCGGTGGCAAAGGTGCGGCGCACATCGGTATCGATGAGTGCCATCTCGGCTTCCTCGTAGTAGTACTTGTCGTGCATATACTGGATGAGGTTCAGCACGTTGACGTACAGCCCGGCCAGCCAGTCCAGCATCTGCACATACTTGGGCAGCACCTCGTCATAGTTCAGGTACTCGCTGGTGATGGGGGCGTAGTTGGGGCCGCACTGCTCGTGGCTCTTCTCGTCCACACCGCCGTTGATGGCGTACAGCAGGCACTTGGCAAGGTTGGCGCGTGCACCGAAGAACTGCATCTCCTTGCCGGTCTGGGTAGCAGACACGCAGCAGCAGATGGAGTAATCGTCGCCCCAGACGGGCTTCATCACGTCATCGTTCTCGTACTGGACGCTGCTGGTGTTGACGGACACCTTGGCGGCGTACTTCTTAAAGGCCTCGGGCAGGGCAGAGGAGTACAGCACGGTCAGGTTGGGCTCCGGTGCGGGGCCCATGTTTTCCAGCGTGTGCAGGAAGCGGTAGCAGTTCTTGGTGACCATGCTGCGGCCGTCCATGCCGATGCCGCCCACCTCCAGCGTTGCCCACACGGGGTCGCCGGAGAACAGCTGGTTGTAGCTGGGGATGCGGGCAAACTTGACCATGCGGAACTTCATGACCATGTGGTCGATGAGCTCCTGTGCCTGACTTTCGGTCAGGATGCCCTTGTCCAGATCGCGCTGGATATAAATGTCAAGGAAGGTGGAGATGCGGCCCACGCTCATGGCGGCGCCGTTCTGGGTCTTGATGGCGGCCAGATAGCCGAAGTACAGCCACTGGCAGGCTTCCTTGGCGTCCTTGGCGGGCTGGGAGATGTCGTAGCCGTAGGCCTCGGCCATCTTCTTCATGCCCTTCAGGGCGCTGATCTGGCGGGCAATCTCCTCGCGCAGACGGATGACATCGTCGGTCATGGTGCCGTCGCCGCAGTTGGCAAGATCCTCCTGCTTGAACTGGATCAGAGCGTCGATGCCGTACAGGGCAACGCGGCGGTAGTCGCCCACGATGCGGCCGCGGCCGTAGGTGTCCGGCAGACCGGTGATGATGTGGGTGTGGCGTGCCTTCTTCATCTCAGGGGTGTAGGCATCGAACACGGCCTGATTGTGGGTGCGGGTGTAGTCGGTAAAGATCTTGTGCAGCTCGGCAGAGGGCTGGTAGCCGTAGGTGGTGCAGGCCTGCTCTGCCATCTTAATGCCGCCGTAGGGCATAAAGGCGCGCTTGAGGGGCTTGTCGGTCTGTAAGCCAACGATCTGCTCCAGATCCTTCAGGTTTTCGTCAATATAGCCGGGGCCGTAGGAGGTCAGGCTGCTGACCACCTCGGTCTCCATATCCAGCACGCCGCCCTTGGCGCGCTCGGCTTTCTGCAGCTGCTGCAAAGCACCCCAAAGCTTATCGGTAGCCTCGGTGGGGCCTGCCAGAAAGCTTTCGTCGCCGTCATACGGGGTGTAGTTTTTCTGGATGAAGTCACGCACATTGACCTCTTCCTTCCAGATGCGGCCTTCAAAGCCTTCCCACTGTTCAAACTGGATCATTGGAACCTCCTTGCTCCATTACGCAGTTAGCGCTTTCTAACTAATGAGCCTTTGAAAAACCGCTCTGTCTGGGCGGTTTTCTGGGGGCGAAACGGTCTTGTGCTGCCGTCTGCGGCAGCCCTTACTACAAGGTGTAGACAAAAATAAAAACCTGCCCACAAAATCTTGCGTTATTATAATAGCAAGAACCGTTTTAAAAAGCAATAGAAAACAAGTGGGTTTTCTTCCAGCGGAAAGGCTATTCTTTGGGCAGAATGTAGAAAAACGGCAGAAACCCCGGCGGCACGGCAACTTTGCGAAAAAATTTGCAAATTAAGGGTTGACAAGACTAACTGACTGTGGTATCCTGTTCTCGCAGCGGCGGTTAGCTAATTCTAACCACGTTGCACCAGAAAAAAGGAGCGTCTGCAAGCGCTCCGCTCCATTCCTCCATTCCTTTCTCTTTTCTACGGGAAGTGGCAGCACGGTTTGCTCTGCTGCTTCCGGCGCGGCACCGGCTGTGTTTGGTACCACAGCCGACGCAAAGAAAACAAAAACGGGACACTCAGCTTGACCACCTGAGTGCCCCGATTTTTGTTTTTACTGCCCCAGCTCCGCCAGTTGTTCATACAGCTGTGCTGCGCCGCCGCCGGGGTATTTTACGCTGACGAAGGCGCTGTTCAGGATGCACACACCGTCAGAATACACCGTCAGCAGAAACTTCTGGTTCTCGGCATCGTCATAAAAGCTGACGGTGACCGACTGCACCGGGAAGGTATCGTGGGTGTAGGCAGAATAGTTCTGGTTCAGTTTTTTGCGGCAGGAGACGGTGGAAAGCAATTCTGCCGTTTGTTGGAACGCTTCGCTGTCCATGGAGAGGAGGTGATAGTCCATGTCGTTTGTGCTGCCAAAATGCGCCACTTCCTCGGTGCGGAGCGTGCCCTGCGAGCTGGCGCGCACCAGCGCCTTCAGGTCGATGGGACGGTACAGCACCGCAAAAGCTGCCAGCGCAAACAGGATAAAAAATACAGCGGTGCGGGGAATGTGGAAGCTTTTCATCCGCTCACCCCTCCTTTGGCGGCTCCGTTTGGGCCAGATGCCGCTGGGCGATGAAGAAGCCCGCGGCGCTGGCGGCAAATACCACATAATAGCTGGCGATGCGGTAGAGCATCAGCACGCTCATCACCTCGCCCCGTTCCAGAAAGCTGCCGAACACCAGCAGAAAGGCGGTCTCGATCGAGCCCATCCCGGCTACATTGGGCAGGGCGTTGGAAACGAAGAGCATCAGGCTGGTGAGCAGCTGCACCTGCCAGAAGCCCAGCGGGGAAAGCCCCATGAATCGAATGCACAGGTAGGGCAGGCAGAACAGTCCGAACAACTTGAGCGCCTGCAGGGCAAAAATTTTCAGGCAGCGGGGCTTATCTGCCAGTAGGCGGCGGCTCTCGGTGCCCAGCACCTCCAGCTGCTCCAGCCAGTCGGCGCGGCGCTGCTGCCACTTTTCGGTCTTGGGCAGAAAGCCCAGCAGCCAGCGGGCGAGGTTCTGCACCAGCGGCGAGACACACAGCAGCACCAGCGCCACAATGACCACCGCTACCACAGCGTATGCCATGGGCAGATACCGCATGACACCGGTGGTGTTGGCGGAAAGCCAGCGATGCTGTAACAGCAGCATCACGGTGGCGTACAGGAGCACCGTGCTCTTGTGGAAAACGTATTCCAGTGTCATCAGCCCCGCGCCGGGGCCCAGCGGCAGCCCGGCCCTGTGCAGGTAGTACAGCTGCACAGGCACCGCGCCGGCACCCAGCGTGACCACGTTGCCAAAGGTGCCGCACCAGCCCACATCCAGCCCCTGCCACAGCTTGAACTGTGGCAGACGGCTGCGCACGATGACCCACGCCACGCACCCTTCCAGCAGGGGGTAGCTGAGGCCGACCGCCAGCACCGCCAGCACCTGCCACACCGAAAGCTGTGCCAGCGCCGCAGTGATCTCGGCCCAGTGATCCTTAAAAGTGAACACGATGATGCAGGTAAGTGCCAGCAGCACCAGCAGAGAGATCACGGCCTTTTTGCGGGAGGGCTGCTGCGCGGCGGCTTGGCTCATGGAAACAAAACTCCTTTCACAACCGGAAATTCTGGAACCAGTATAGCACATCTCCCGCTACCCTTTGTGAACGGAAGCGGAACTTTGTTGGGCAATTTGGGGGATTTGATAAAATGGGGAGACCTCTCCCGTGAAAAAAGCAATGCCGGGCAGCGTGCAGCTGTCCGGCATTGTTTTTTTCATGATTCTTCCCCGTCCGTCAGCTCTTTTACCAGCCTTGTCAGGGTGGCGACATAGGATTCGTTGGAGAACTGCTGCTCGTACAGACAGCGGCAGCTGCCGTGCATGGCGGCCAGCGCCTCCGGGTGTTCGATGGCCCAGGCCAGCTTGTCGGCCAGCTGTTGCGGGTCGTCGTCCTTGTAGAGGAAGCCATCCACGCCCTCGGTCACCAGCCCGGCGGTGCCGGTGTGCTCCGATACGATGGAGGGCTTGCCGAAGATCAGTCCCTCGGTGACGAAGGTGGGCATGGGGTCATCCCGGGAGGCGCACACCACGCAGTTGCACTGCTCCATCAGGGATTTGACCTCCGGGCGCTCCAGCCGCTTGCGGTAGAAAACGGTCTGGGGATAGTCCCGCACCAAGCTGTCCACGGCGTTGTACATCCCCTTGTCGGCGGCTTTGCCCACAAAAAGGAAGGCAGCTTTTTCTCGCACTGCAGAGGGCAGCAGCCGGATGGCGTTGCAGAAGATGTCCGGACCCTTGCGGTGCTCCAGCGAGCCTACCGTCACAAAGAGGGGACGCCCCCCGGCAAAGCTGATGTCATAGCGGGGGAATTGCTCGGCGGCGTAGTCCGGCAGACCGTAGATCAGCTGCTCGATGGCAAAATCCGGCCGGACGGAGTGCATGGCGGCGGTGGCGTGGGAGCCTACGGCGCAGAGGTGCACGTTTTTGCCCAGCGCCTTGGGGATGCTGTGGGAGATGAAGGGATAGCCTGCAAAGGCATCGTGCAGCCACCACAGCACCGGCACAAAGGAGCCGTTCAGGGTGTTTACCACCGGTGCTTCCACCACCGTGTTGGCCAGCACAAAGTCTGCGCTGGTGGCCAGCCCCCACAGGGCGCTGGAAGTAACGCAGTCCGGGCGGGTGACCACAGCGGCCCCGGCGTCCAGAAACAGCGGCAGCGAGCCTTCATCCGAGGGCCCCAGCACCACCACCTCAAAGCCTAAGCTGCGCAGCACCGGCACGGCACTTACCAGCACGATGGGCGCACCGGTCATGGTCAGCTCATGGCTCAAAATCAGCGCACGGCGGCCCTTGGCGGAGAATACATCGTCGGCGCACAGCTCCCGGCGGAAGTGCAGCAGCGCCTGCGGGATGCAGCGGCTGTGCTGCGCCATGGCGTGGGCCAGACGCAGCAGCTCGGTAACGCTGTCCTTGCCCCGGGCGGCGGCGCGTACCTTGTCCAGCAATGCGCGGGACACCAGTGCGCAGCTGCTGCCGGGCAGGTGCCGGGTGCTCAGGTACAGGGCGGTAGAGCCGTCAAAGCCAAAGGAGGCGTCGCAGACCGCAAGGTCTGCGCCCTCCCGCAGGGCGGCGGCAAAATAGGTCAGGGCGGTGGGGGTGCACTCCACATCCTCACTTACCAGCAGCACCCCGGCCACATCGGGGGTCAGCTCGTCCTCAAGCCGGGTCACCAGACGGAACTTGCGGTGCAGCTGGTTTTGCAGCGCCGCTTGCAGCGCCTTGTGACGCCCCGGCGCATAGACCAGAAGATAGGTGCTCTGGGTATCGGTATAGACCTGCTTGGACAATTGCTTGCGCTGCAGGGTACTGTAACTGGTGTACATGATCCAACTCCTCCGGGCAGAATATCGGGCGGGCTCAGTGACCGCGCACTAGGTTCAGCAGTCTGCGCAGCGGGGCGGTCAGCCGCCAGCTGCTGCTGGCGCGCATCGTTTCCAGCGAAACCTGATATTCGTGCTGGATGCCCTGCAAGGTCAGCAGCTGCTGGTTCAGCCGCATACACTCGGCGCGGCTGGCCTGCAATACTTCCTCTGCCTCCTGCGCGGCAGCGGCGTTCTCAAGCTTCAGGTCGTTCAGCGCCCGCAGCAGAGACTTGCCGGGCTGCTCGTGCAGAAAACGTCCCAGCGGGTAGTAGTGATAGTTCACCGCAAACTTCATGCCGGCACCAAAGCCGGTGGTGCAGTGCAGCGAAAGGTTGGGGTCTACGTCCAAAAACAGCAGGCTGTCCTCCTGCAGCAGAAGGCCGTTGACCGACTGGAAGCTGATGCGCTCGTCCGAGATGGCAAGGTCGGTGATGCAGCAGGCCAACTCGCCGGGGTCCAGACGGATGGCGCGTGCGTCCTCCGGCAGGACAAAGGTGACCGAGACCTCGTGGGTCAGTTCGTTGTAGACATCCTCGGTGGCAGTCAGGCATTCCCGGGGCGAAAAGCCGCTGCCGGTGTCGTAGAACAGCTGCGGCAGGGTAAGGGTGATATTCTCAGCCTCGGCGCTGTGCTTGGCAAGCTCGGTCTGGCAAGCCAGCAGCTGCTGCTCCAGCTCCAGACACCGCTGCGCCAGCTGGGAAACACCCTCGTCCGAAAGCTTGAGCTGCTGCTCCAGCTCGGCAATGTGCGCCTGCATGGCAGCAGGGGTCATGGGGGCATCGTGGTTCATAACGGGATCCTCCTCTTCCTTTATCCTATAACAGCTGCACCGCCGCAGCCAAAACATTCAGAAAAATCAGTGCCGCGGGGCGTAATGTACCTGAGGGGTGCGCCGCCGGGCGGGGAACAACTTGATGATCAGATCCCGCCGCCGCTGCAGCAGGGCGCAGATCAGCCAGATGGAGCCCAGCGAAAGGATGTATTGCAGGCTGATGCCCAAAACAGGGCGGTCGGCGTATTTGGCAGCGAACAGATACCACGGAATGGCGATCAGCTCCACCGTATGTACGCAGAAGATGTACAGAGAACGGCGGCCGATGGCCTCGAAAAAGCGCACCAGCGGGTTGCGGCGCTGGCTCCAGCGCAAAAACAGCCGGATAAACAGCAGACCGGCAAGGCCGTCCAGCAGGATGCTGATGGGGCCCAGCGACCACTCGGCCATGGATACACAGTCGGTGCGGCGGGTGGCAAGGGCGGCTGCCGGGATCAGCAGTACGGCTGCCCACAGGATGCAGGACATCCGGCGGGACAAAGGCTGATCCAGCCAATGCTGCCGTTTGGCAAGGTAGCCAAGGTACAGGTACGGCGTGATCACCGCGCCCTGGATCAGGCAGAAGGGCAGCTCCCATACAAGGCTGGCACCCCAGCCCAGCAGGGCGGCACCGCCCACCGCCCAAGGGATGTACCGCTCCGGGAAGATGTTCAGGATAACGTCCAGTAAGATCCAGCCCATCAACAGCGCCAGCAGATACCACATGGGCCCACAGGAAAAGAACTCCTGCCCGAAGTAGGTGGCAGTATGGGGCAGACCCAGCAGAAAGCCGCCCGCCACCTTGATGCTCTCAGTCATGGAGCCGGGCAGATAGTGAAAGGTTTTATAATGAATGATGAAGTGCAGCACCGTGGTGAACACCGCAGTGTAGCAAAAGGGCTTGAGCAGGCTTTTGAGCTGCTGGTGGATGCACTTGCTGATGGAGCGCTTGCGGAAGCCGTAGCCGCTGGCAATAAAAAAGGCCGCCATCAGCGTTTCGCGGTAGATAAAGCCGACAAAGGCCGTCAGCGACAGGCCGCCCTCCAGCTGGAGTGGGTAAAGCTCCGCAGTGTGTCCCAGCACGATGGCCAGCATCCCAGCGCCCTTGAGCATATCAAACATCCCGATGGAGTTGACAGTGCGGGGCTTGGTTGTTTCCATGAAAGATTCCTTCCCTGCGCCGGGCCAATACCCCCTCGAGAAAAAAGCCGGATACGGCGCAAATGATCAGTTTTTATACAGCATTGCCATGATATATGGCTAGTATAATGCTTTTTATAGAGACTGTCAATTTTGTTTTGCAGTCTGCACCATACCGGAACTGGTATTTTGCGCTAAAAATTGTAGCACGAAAACCGGCGGATTGCAACGAAAGGTAGAATTTGGCCGGGGCGTATTCCAAGATGCGCAATTGAAAGTTGTCAAAGTGAGAAATTAAATGTTGCAGAAGTATTGCATTGCATTGGAAAATATTGTATACTGAGCACAGTACAGCGCACTGCCGCAGGATGAAATAACAACGCAGGAGGAAAATACAATGATCAAGGTATTGGACAACGTGTATGATCTGGTCACCCTGAATATGGAACAGCGTTTTTCGGAGCGTGTGGCGCTCCGCTTTTATGATAAGGAAACGGACGAGGTGACCGTAGTCCATTATAAGGACTACGCGCGGGACATCCGCCGTGCGGTCAGCTACTTCCAGAGCACCATCCCGGATATCAAGGGCAAAAAGATCTGCCTGCTGAATAAAAACAGCTACGAATATGCCGTGAACACCTTCGGCATCATTCTGGCGGGCGGCGTGCTGGTACTGCTCAACCAGCACAAGAGCTGGGACGAGCTGTCCTACGAGCTGGGGCTGGTGGACCCCGCTGCCATCCTGACCGACGGCGACGACTACGGCACAAAAGAGCAGCTGCAGGCCGCCTACGGCAGCATTCTGCGCCCCATGGACGGCTTCCGCGCTTATGAGCCGGTGGCAGAGATGCCCCGCTGCATCGGCCACGATGACCTGATGATCCTGATGTTCACCTCCGGCACCACCGGACGCAGCAAGGGCGTGATGCTGAGCGAGCGCAACTTCTTCAGCGTGATGCGCGCCCATGTGCAGATCGGTGAGCGCATGATGGAGTATAAGCACGACCCGGAGCTTGTGGTCAGCCAGTACACGGTGCTGCCCATGTTCCATCTGGGCGCATTCATCTGCCTGTTCTCCTGGGCACACGGGGGCTGGGCGCTGAACATCAGCGGCGATATCCGCAACTTCTATAAGGAGATCCGGCGGATGCCCAGTCAGGTCATGGCGGTGGTGCCGGTGATCATGAACTCCCTGCACAAGGACGTGATGCGCGGCCGCAAGGAGCGCTTGGGCGAGCTGTGGGTGCCCATCTGCTCCTCTGCGATGTTTGACCCGCAGGTGATGCTGGATATGGCCACCAACGGGATGTTCGTGGTGCAGACCTACGGCGCTACCGAGACCTGCGGCGATGGCATCATCAACTACGCGCAGGATGCAAAGCACATCGGCGCTGTGGGACAGGGCAACGATTATCTGGACTACAAGCTCGAGCCGGACGGAGAGCTGTGCATCCGGGGCGACAGCATCATGCTGGGCTACTACAAGGACCCCGAGGCCACCGCTGCGGTCATCGACAAGGACGGCTGGTTCCACACCGGCGACCTTGCCCGGGTGGACGAGGACGGCTACTACTACATTACCGGCCGCAAGAAGAACCTGATCATTCTGGACAGCGGCGAGAACGTCAGCCCCGAGGAGCTGGAAAAGCTGCTGGGCAAGTGTGATGCCATCAAGGAGTGCATCGTCAAGGCGATGGGCAAGAAGATCGGCACCGTGGTCTGCTGTGAGGATGACAAGCAGCAGCAGGTGAAGGCTTTTGTCACCGAGCTGAACCGCACCCTGCCCATGTACAAGCGCATCTCCGTTGTAGAATGCAGCGCCGAGCCCCTGCCCCGCAACGCGCTGGGCAAACTGCTGCGCAAGTAAAATCAAACGGGAGAAAAAGGAGCAGACCATGGTAAACAATGTCTATGATCTTGTCACCCGGACAATGGAGCAGGAATTCCCCGGGCGGGTGGCCTTCCGCTGGGTAGAGGATGCCACCGGCACCGTGAAGGAAAAGACCTATGCCGAGTATGCACAGGATATCCGCCGCGCCGCTGCCTGGTTTGCCCGGAACATCCCGGAGGTGGAGGGCAAGCGGGTGGTCCTGTTGAGCCGGAACTGCTATGAGTATGGCGTGAACACCTTTGGCGCTGTGCTGGCCGGGGCTGTTCTGGTAACGATGAACCAGAAAAAAACCTGGGATGAGCTGAGCTGGGAGCTGGAGCTGGCAGAGCCTGCCCTCATCCTGAACGATGGGGTGGACTACGGCTGCCGTGACCAGCTGGAGGCTGCGTATGGGGAGCGCCTGCGGTCGATGGATGTCTGGAAGGACACCGCGCCCGGCGGGCTGGAAAAGAAGATCGATCCCAATGCCCTGATGGTCATGCTGTTCACCTCCGGCACCACCGGCCGCAGCAAGGCCGTGATGCTGGCGGAGCGGAACTTCTTTACCGTGATGCAGATGCATGTTGCCATGGGCGACCACATGCTGGACTTCAAGCACCGGCAGCTGCCCGAGGACAAAAACGATGTTCTGAGCAACTTTGCCATCCTGCCCCTGTTCCATCTGGGCACCTTTATCTGCCTGTTCTCCTGGCCCTTCAAGGGCTGGGCCCTGAACCTTTGCAGTGACCTGCGGAATTTCTACCGGGATCTGGGCCTGATGCACAGCGATTCCATTGCCGTGGCCCCGGTGCTGATGGAGAGCATCTA
>OJQV01001405.1_pt1 | contig 11185 bp, 7 predicted proteins | sample 1598821 | NCBI WGS metagenome assembly OJQV01 (sample SAMN03922509, study PRJEB24848) | human gut metagenome | isolation source: stool sample | host: Homo sapiens | place: Germany | collected 2011-11 | reverse complement strand
TCGCCGTCGGGGTTGGTGTAGATCTCGAGGGGGTCGCCGTTACTGATAACGTTGACACTAAGAACCTTGCCTTTGCTGTTTTTTATGGCATTGGCAAGTTGTCCGGCTGACTTTTTGCTCTCAGTGCCTTTATTAAAATTTTCGGCGGCTTTTTCGCTGACATCTGCCATTGCTGATACGCTCTCAGGTTTGTCAAGTGTGCCGTATTTCAGCAGGCAGTCAATATCAGCTTTGAGCTGAATATCTATATGATCTTCATAAACTGTTATTTTGTCGATTATCAGATTTATGTCATTTTTGTCAAGGGTAGGCTTATTCAAAATATTGTCGAAAATTTCAAATACGGTTTTTGCGGTTCGGTTTACTCTTACTATGGCATTATTTTTATCCACCGCCAGTTGCAACTGGTTTTTCAGTCCCTCTATTCGCAAGGTAAGCTCGTCGATCATTTCGGTGTAGGTTTCCTCAATGATCTCTGTACGCTCAGGGTGACGCATTACATCTCTTGTCTGCTGACGTGTGAGCATTTTCATTTCAGCTTTTGCGTCCTCAATCTGTCCTTTTATCAGCTCCACGACTGACTTGCTGTTATTGCTTGCGTTCTGCTCCTTAGCAATGGAGTTTTGCAGACGTTCGATCATATCCTGCGAATTGTCACGGACTTTTTGAATGTACTCTTTTAGCAGCTTATCAAGCATATCGACCCTTGTGTGATGTGATGTACAGCCTTTTGTTCCTCGTCTGTGATATGTTCCGCAGGTATAAGCGGCGGCAATATCGTTTCGGCTCATTGAGAACATTGGTGAGCCGCAGTCGCCGCAGTAGAGAAATCCGGAATAAGCATTTTCGTATTTTCTTACGCCACGATAATGAGATGTGGTACGTTTTTTGAGATTCTCCTGTGCCAATGCGAACACCTTGTAATCCACGATAGGCGTGTGGTTGTTTTCGAATACAATGTGGTCAGTTTCGTGTTGCTTGACTTCATCGCCGTTTATCCTTTTGCGGCGGTATTTGCCTTGACGGAGGGTGCCGATATAGAAATCGTTTGACAATATTTCGCTGATAGTTACCAAACTCCAAGTTTGTTTTGCCTCACGTTTGCACTCTTCACCGTTCGCCTCTTTTCGCATTTTCTCACACATACGAGGGGTAGGGATATGCTTTTCAGTAAGATAATTCGCAATTTTTTTATAACCCCAGCCCTCATTATACTTTTCAAAAATATCACGCACCACCTGTGCGGCAGGCTCGTCAACATCAAATTTCATTGTTTTGCTGTTGTTCATAACGTAACCATAAGGCACGGCACATATCCATTTGCCTTCTTCCTGACGGCGTTTTATTACTGACTTGACTTTTTTTGAGGTGTCGGTAACGGGCATTTCGTTAATGAGAAATCTAAATTGGATAGCTGTCCAATCGTCATAGGTAGGATAATCAATGTTGTCACCTATTGAGATTATCCTCATACCGGCGTCACGGAGATCTTCAAGTTCTACAAGACCTTTGCTGTTGCGGCGTGAAAATCTTGAGAAGTCTTTGACGATAAGGATATCATATTCCATTCGCAGCATTTTCTTTCGCAGTTCCTGATAGCCCTCACGCTGTTCAAAGGTATATCCCGAACGGTCACGATCTTCGTAAAATTCAAGCGTGCTGTCAGGAAATTTTCGTTTTACAAAGTCAGTTATGATAGCTTTTTGGTTCTCGATAGAGGTGTTGTCCCTGTCCATTTCCTCGTCAACAGAAATTCGGCAGTAGCCTGCTATGCTGTATTTTGTGCTCATAACTTTCACCCTTTCTTTGATATATGGTACAATGTTGTCACTTTTGATTATGGATCTTACCCTTGCGGATACATACAATGTTGTTAGTTTATATGTTTTATTACAAATAATATTGTATCACATCTTTGCCCAAAAGGCAATAGGCAAAGGATATAAAAATAATGGTGGAGTGTATGTAAAGTGCACCATAGGTGCACTAGCTGTCAGAGAGTAATATTATGGTGGAGAAGATATTCAGTACATTCGTACAGATCTTTAGAACCTGAGCGGAACACGGCAACTTTAAATTTTTCACCGCTAAGCTCCTTTATCTTGCACTCAACCAAGTTCATAACTCTCTCATTTTGTTGTTCTGCATTGCTCAGCCAGATCTGAGCGATGCCTGATTTTTCGTTCTTTATTATCTGCAAAAGCAACACTCCTTATTACGATTTTTGCCTTTTTTGTATAGTGTTAATCAGTTTGCACATTTTGCTTTATCGCCTCGTTTCTATATGGTTTTATTGTCCGTGCTTTAAATTGACTGCCCTGTGACTCCTATTGCAAAGTTCGTATTCACGCCATTTGAGTGCGATTTCTGTAACTTGCGACCCCTAATTTTCTTTGAAAGCCGTATCTTGACCCCATAAAAAATATGCACAAAGACTTTTCTAAAAGTGCGTATTTACGGCACTTTTGCGGCGAGCTTTGCTCGTCCGCTGTGAGTGTTTCGGGGGCTGTGACCCCGAAACTTTAACTTGCAATGAAATATTTAGCTTTGGTGGTTATAGCTCTAGCTGCTGAATTGTGAAAAGTACATAATTGCTCAAATCGTTGAGTTCGACTTGCACAAGCTAACCTTATTTAAAATATCGCTCACAGCGGCTCACAAATCGCTTGTGTGTGGTTTTGGTGAGTTCCTGCTAAACTTACCAGACTGATTTTTTTAGCCCACAAATCGCCCCACGTTCGCTGATTGGGGTTGACAGTAAACATTGATTTAACTTTTTACTGTCACACTCTGTGAATTAAGATTTTACAAGGTTTTTCAGACTTTTTGAATCAGCTTGTTGACAGTAACTTCGCTAGTGTTTTTACTGTCACTACTGTCACGCTCACAGTCGTAATGAAGAATTATCAGCCTGCCGTTTCTAGTTCGCTTGTACTGAAAATCTATCCCGTACTTTCTGAGTGTGTAGCCGTTCTGAACCAGATCTCTTGTTACTCTGTTGGGATAAAATGTTTCATCAGAAACACTTTTCAGTTTCTCTATAAGTTCTGACGCCGTACCTGAAAAATCAACTTTCTTTTTGATGTAAACATACAATGCCGCAAGAAAAATGTTGTCTTTGCTTTTTGGAGCGGACGGCTCATCGGTAACGACCCACTTTTTCAAATCACTATCGAACTGCAAATTAATTTCTGCGTTTTCAATATCACGACCAACACAGAACAATTTAGCATTGCGACTGCCACGCTTGTTTTCAATAAGCACCAAACTTCCGTCTACACAGCCGCTGATTCCTGTACTTCCTGAGATCATATTGAACGGGTCGGTATCCCTGCATTTTCTAGTGTGATGTACAACTATTATTGCGATTTCAAGTTTGTCAGCAAGTGCTTTCAGCACAGACAGCTCTTTGTAATCTGAACCATAGCTTGAATCAGTATCGCTGCGAACCATTTGCAGAGTGTCAATGAACACAATTTTCAGATCACGATGTTCACTCATAAAGCCTTCAATCTGCTCTTCAAGACCGCCTCCTATCGGGTCAGACATAACAGAGAAGTAAAGCATTTCAGTTGGTTCATCGGTCAGCTCATAGAGCCTGTTTTGTATTCTTGCGTAGCTGTCCTCTAAACACAGATACAGAGCAGTTCCTTGTGAAGTTTTTAGACCTAAATTTTTTTCTCCTTTCGCTATTGACAGGCACATATCAAGTGCCAGCCAAGACTTTCCGACCTTTGGTGCTCCTGCTAAGATATACAGACCTTGTGCAAGCAAGCCGTCTATAACGAACTCTATTGGCTTGTACACCGTAGTCATTATTTCTTCGCAGGATCTAGTGATGAGTTTTTTCACGCTACCAGACCTCCTATTCTATTTTCAAGTTGCCGTTATTATATATGTAATTTATGCAAACAAAAAAGCTCGCACATATTTCAGATTCACGATTTGGCAACAGGATATAGTTATCCTGTTGTTTTAAATCGTGCCTGATAATATGTACGAGCTTATAGCTCTAAGTGGTTGATTATGTTTTTTATGTATGTGGTAGGCAGATCGTTATATTTTAAAACTTTTCCTTGTGTATTATAACATATAACGATGTGGTTGTCAATAGCTTGTATTTTTTGTAATTATTTTTAACTTACGCTGAAGTGGTGTGTAATAATTGGTTTTATTTACGTTGGGATTTACATACGCTGATGAAGGGTGATAAGGTGGTCGAGTTGCTTGAAAAAAGCTCCGATATGTTCTTCCTCATCAAGTTGCCGAGGAAATGCCACTTCATATTTTGCGAGTTGCGGTACAGTTAATTGTGGCACGCCAGTTGACTCAATAACAATTTTCAAAGTATTGATGACATTCTCTAAAAAGAAAACATCGTGTTCTGATTTCACTGATAAAAGCCTTACAACTGGCGTAAAATTAACCAATCTTGCTTTTGCGTGTCCAACATCTCCACGACCAGTAACCGTAACAGCCGGAGCATTAACTCTATATTCTTTATCATAATACCCGACAATTCCATCGCCAGTGAGGGCATTAGCGATTACTGGGTACTGACCTTCAGCAAGAATTAAGTCTTTGTCGATGTCGCCTCCTGCAACCATATCAGAAGCAATATCTCCTAGCTTACGCTGTTCCCAAGTATCAGTGAAATCCTTGAATCTTATTGCTGGAACGTTCGATTTTTTCGTCATTTTACACACCTCCCAGCAGTTTTTTCAGTTCTGCCAGACCTTGCATATCAAAATCGTTGCCGACTAAATCGTCAATCATTGTACAAAGTGATTTTTCGGTCTCTTTGATTTCTTCGTCAACCTCTTCAAAAGTGGTTTCATATTTCTTGGAAAGCACCTCAAGCTTTGAAATCAACTCGTTTACAATATTAACGGGTAGCTTAAAAAGCTCGGTCACAACAGGGGTGATCCATTTTGCTTTCAGGAATTCTCTGATCTGCTCGTCGGTCAGCTGTTCGATCGCCGCCTTTGTTTTTATAATCAAAGCCGCATTGTCTTCCTTGATTTGCTTTTTCAAAGTCTTTTCCTCTTTGGCAAGATCGGTATATTTCTTGAGTACAGCAATGATCTCGTCTTCAACATCTCTCACCTTTATTGACTTTTTAACCTCCGCCGCAACAAAAGCAGTTTTGTCATCATTTACGAAAGCCCTTGACTTGTCCTCTTCGCTAAGTCCGTCAAGCAGTTTCTCATATTCGGATGCAATTTTGGAGAGCCTTGTTTCATATTCATTCAGCTTTGAAAGTTCATCGAAAAAATACGCAGACTGAACAAGACCGAACGGAATAACGTGTCCTATCCAGCCTTCCTGAACTTCGATTTCTTTATTGTCTTTCCTCTTGATAACCATATTGGGATCGACCTGTCTTGCAGCACCAAATCCCTCTGTCTGAATGATTTCAAGGTCAATTGCGATTCTGCTCCACTCGTTATCAAGTATCTGGTAAGCCTCATAAACGTCCACTAGAGGAATGTCAGCAAGTCTTGCAAAAATATTGTCAGAAAGAGTGCTTTCTTCCTTAGATGTGTTAATTGCGGTCTGGTCACAGCCGATCAGTTCATCATAAAGATAAGTATCAAGATCTGCAAAAGCTGTTTCAAACAAGCTTGCAAAGCCGGTTACATCGGAATGTTCGTGTACAGCCTTTTTTATGTCCTCTACAGAAAAGTGGACATACTCCGCACCGTTATCACCAAACAGCGCACTTCTCAGGTTCGGAAAAGCATTCCAATAAGTCGAAAGTCCATCAAGCTCTTTGGCAGGAATTCCACCGAACATAGACGCATAAATATCCCAGCTTTCAGCATTCTCGGAAGAATCCACATAACGTGGGATGTTCAGGTTATAATCATTTTTTCTGATTTCTTCACGGCTGACAGTCCTTGAAAACTTGTCCACATTCTTGCGTGCACTTACGGTATCAACAATACGCTTAATATCAGATGAACGCAGTTTGTTGTTCTTTCCAATCTTTTCAAAGCCTTTTGATGCGTCAATAATCAGAACGTCGTTGCAGTCGCCACGCTGTTGCTTCAGAACCATAATGATTGTCGGTATACCCGTTCCAAAGAATATATTTGCAGGGAGTCCGATAATTGTGTCGATCTGGTTCTTCTCGATAAGGTTCTTACGGATTTCACCTTACTCACCGCCACGGAACAGAACGCCATGTGGCAGAACAATTGTCATAATTCCATCGGGTTTGATATGATACAAATCATGCAGTAAAAACGCATAGTCCGCCTTGCTCTTTGGTGCAAGACCGTATTCACTATATCTAGGATCGGAGTCCTTTCCTTCGGGATTCCACGGCTGAGAGTATGGCGGATTTGAAACAACGGCGTCAACACGCAGTACAGGCGGATAGCTGTCCAAATCAATCGGCCAGTCATCTTCAAGGGTGTCCGCATTTCTTGTAAAGATGTTTGCCGGTGTAATTCCGCGCATTACGAGATTCATTCTTGTCAAGTTGTATGTATTCTCTTTCAACTCCTGCGCATAATACTGAACCTGCTCGCTATCCATATATTTTGCGGCACTGCGTCCAATATTTATAAGGAGTGAGCCTGAACCGGAGGTTGGGTCATATATAGCAATATTTTCCTTGCTTTTAAGGTGATTTGCAACGATTTCGGACATAAGCAGCGACACCTCGTGCGGAGTATAGAATTCGCCTGCCTTTTTTCCTGCGTTCGCTGCAAAATTGGAAATCAGATACTCATAGATGAAACCAAGCACGTCATATCCCTGTCTTTCATCCATCGGGATATCCTTTATCAGTCCAAGCAAGTCACTGATTGCCTTTGTTCTTGCACCGCTTGTCTCACCTAGTTTAGAAAGTCCGGTCTGCAAAGTATCAAAAATCTTGTCAAAAACTTTTCTGTGAGTGCTGTCAATCAGACGGTCAAACGCCGATAATGCATCTGTAATGTTGGAAACATCGAAATCTTTGCCTTTTTTCAGCCAAGTTGAAAAAAGATTTTCATATGAAATAAAATAGCCTATATTCTTCTTGCACTGTTCGACAATGTCGGTATCTTCCTCAACGAGTTCGGACAGATCTGCATCTTCCCAGTCATTCTTTTTCAGATACTCAACTTCCTTATCGGAAAGAAATTTATAAAAAATAAAGCCAAGAATATAGTCCTTGTACTCATTCGCCTCAATTTTGGAGCGCATTTTATTTGCTTACTCCCATATTTTGTTTGCAAGTTGCTGTTTATTCATAGTTTCCTCCTATAGCCGTGCTTATTAGCTGACGCTTGGGAACAGCGTAAGTTGGGCGAGATTTCAGAATCATTTGAATATGGTCTAAACGCTGCCGCCACTGAATATGACGGCAAGCATAAATATATACGAATTACAGACATAGATGATTCGACACATCTATTCTTGCAAGATGATCTCACATCACCCGACATAGACTTTTCAACCGCAGATGATTATTTACTGCAAGAGGGCGATGTTCTATTTGCAAGAACCGGAGCGAGTGTAGGAAAAACCTATATTTATCGCCGTTCTGACGGTGATTTGTATTTTGCAGGCTTCCTTATCCGAGCAAAAATCAAAAGCGATTATGATGCGGATTTTGTGTTTCAGAATACTTTGACAGACAGTTATGATAGCTATATTCGTATCACTTCTCAGCGTTCCGGACAGCCTGGTGTCAATGCTCAGGAGTATGCTAATTTTGCATTATCTGTTCCAAGTCTTGCTGAACAGAAGAAAATCGGAGCTTATTTCTCTCATCTCGACTCCCTTATCACCCTTCATCAGCGTAAGCAAAAAAACAGGAGCCAAGAATGAATCTTGACTCCATACGGCTCACATTATGTTATTATTCATTAGTTGAAATTTCAAAGCCGCCGCTCAGGATGAACTCTCTTAAAAGTTTATCCAGCTTTGAGCGAACCTTTCGCTTGGGGATTTCGGTTTTCTCTGCTTTCTCGAAATATTCTTTTGCCACATCAATATTAACCTGCTCAACAAGCTTATCATATCTACCGAAAGCATTTATATCCTCTTCCGTAACGTGCAATGACATGAACTTCTTCAAAGCAGTTTCGTTAATGCCCAGGTTTCTTGCAAAATTACAGAACTGGTCACTTTTTGCTCTTGACTGATATTCGGTGATGTAATCAAGAATTGTTTTGTCATCATCAATAACAAGCTCAGCATTCTGAATATCCTTCAAAAGAATGTTGGCATACTTCTGCTGATCTTGCGATAGGTTGGCAAATGATTTATGCAGCTCGTTTAACATGACATTTCGTGTTTGTTCATCAGTGCCGTCACCCATCATCTTGATATACTTTCTGAAACGGGAATTCATATATTCGGCATCAATTTTATCCGTAGAAAGCGACATCAGATAAGGTTCAATATCATACGGCTCATCGTCGGAACCGCCCGATCCACCCGTGCGCAGCTCTTTGTAACGCCTCAGAAGAATGTTATAAATGTTCTCATCAAATAAAAGCGTTACAATGTCCTTGTTTCCGTTATCGTCTTCAAATTCATAGTCACGTTTCTCCCAAACAAAGCCCTGAACCCTTGCCGATTCAAGGAATTTGTTGAGCTCCTTAAACAGTTTTGAAAACTTTCTTTTCTCCGTCACATCATCGGGAAGTCTTGAAAAAATCAGGGATTCCTGCAATCTTGAATATATCATTGATATCCGAAAAAGCAGCATTCATATTTTCAAGATTTTGTATGAGCTTTGCTACGAAAATGCCGTAAGGCTTTTGTCCCGAATATTGCTCGAAAGCATATTCTATAATATTTTTCATAGTGTATGGTCTGCGATAGTAACGAATGATTCCATGGGGCTTATCATCATTGAACACACGGTTTGTTCTCGAAAATGCCTGAATAATCATTTCGATATTTGACCACTTATAAAACTTATCCATATACAACGTGTTAAGCCACTTGGAATCGTAACCCGTAAGCATCTGATCTACAACAATGAGAATGTCAAGACACTTAGACGGCTCATTTTCTACAGCGGTATAGGGTGTTTTATGTGCCAATCTTGCACACACGTCACGCTTAAATGAGGCGTATCCCGAGATATTAAAGCACGTACCGAATAGACTGTTATAGTCTTCGAGCATCTGGGCTATACCATCAATTTTTTCGATAGAGCTTTCGTTGTTTCCATCGCTGGGATCAAAAACGGCAGTTGTTTTCAAACCGCAGTCACGCTGGGCAAACAATTTGTAATACTTGATTGCCTCGGGGATGCTGCTTGTTGCGAGTATTGCATGAAACTTTCCGTTGTGGCTCTGGCTCACCCAATTATCTAGAATATCATCAATTACTGCTTTTCTGTGTTCATCACGGTTATACTGTGCATCTGTAAGACATCCCTCGATACTTTCTAGCGAATCGCCGTCATCATCAAGCTGTTCTCCCATAGGTACGTCATACATCCAATGCATATAAATTTTTTTCTTGCTGTCATTGGCAAAGACTTCGGTTTCATCCTGTGCTTTTGCCTTTTCAAGTGCAACCGCTTTTCGCAGGTCTTTGTCTTTATATGTAGGCTGAGGAACGCTGTCAAATCCGAGGACATTGCCGTCACGCATACCGTCGGCAACCGTATACCTTGTGCCCTCAAGTTCATCGCCGAATACATCAGCTGTGGTGGAATCCTTTTTCTTGTTGATTTCAAGAATCGGAGTGCCCGAAAAACCTATGAAAATCGCGCGTGGGAATGTGTATTTTATAGATGAAAGCATACGGCCGAATACACTTCTGTGGCACTCGTCAACGATGAAAACAATACGCTTGTTATTAATTTTTTCAATATCATCATTGTTTATTCCGTCTTCTGCCTTGATACGGCTCATTTTCTGAATAGAGGTTACAATCAGAGTGTCGCCTACATTATCACTTTTCAGCTTGGAAATCAGCACTTCAGTATTTTCAGTTGACTGAACGTCATCTGTTTCATCGGCAAAACCTCTGTATTCACGCAGCGACTGCATTCCAAGTTCAATTCTGTCCATAAGGAAAACTACCTTGTCGGCATCCTTGGAATTTGCAATAAGCTGTGCGGATTTGAAACTTGTCATGGTCTTACCCGAACCGGTTGTGTGCCATACATAACCGCCGTAAATGCTTTTATCGTCCCACTTCATCTCACTGACACGACGGGAAATCTTACTTGCAGCATAATACTGATAGCTTCTCATAACTTTAAGTGTGTTGTCGGTCTGATCTGCAACCGTATAGAAACCTATCATCTCGTGCGCCATAGGAATTGACAAAAGCCGCTCGGCAATCATATTCCAATCATTAATCGGATTGTTATATTTATCTGCCCAATGAAAGCAGAAAGTTTTTCTGAACTTATCATCACTTCCTGGGTTGGCAAAATAGGTACATTCTTCGGGATTCATTGCAACAAACACCTGCACAAGTGAAAACAGCCCCGTAAACACACCTTCGTAGAGATATTTACGAATCTGATACTGTGCTTCACTGACAGGTACGTTGCTTTTTTTCAGTTCAACGTGAATGACAGGCATTCCGTTAATCAGCAGACAGAAATCGCCGCGGCGATTGGGATAAATGCTGTTCTTCGCCTTGAATTTCGGCTGCTGTGCAATCTGATAACGAGTTCTGCCTGCGGCTATTTCATTGCGGTCAAAGATTTTGAGCGATATCGTCTTCTTGAAATTGTGCGTGTCATTTTCGTTGTCACGGATAATCTGCACAGTTCCGCCATTAATAAATCCGTTTAGATTCAAAGGCGTGCGAAGCTTGGCTATCTGCCCCATAATCTGTGCCATTTCACCATCTGTCATCGGGAAATCGCCCAAACGGTCAATATCTCTGTTGTTTTCAAAGATGATTTTTGCCCAGTTATCAAGCAAATCTTTTTCGGTAGGATATTTTATTACGCCGTCTTTCCAGCCCTTTTCTTCCACAAGACATTTTATCAAGGCACTTTCAAACGCTGTCTCACTGTCAAATCCCATTAGTAGTCACTCCCTTATGCAGCATAATTACTGCTTTTCTTTTTTATTTTCTATCATGCGATCAATATTGTCGTATGCATCTTCAATTTAATCGATTTTCCTTACACAAACATCTTTTCAAGGCAAGATTTTTTGATATTTTTAAGTTTTTCAAGCTTACGCTGATGAAGGGTGATAAG
>OJQV01001400.1_pt1 | contig 11237 bp, 8 predicted proteins | sample 1598821 | NCBI WGS metagenome assembly OJQV01 (sample SAMN03922509, study PRJEB24848) | human gut metagenome | isolation source: stool sample | host: Homo sapiens | place: Germany | collected 2011-11 | reverse complement strand
CCATGAAACAAGGCAAACTTATCCGACGTGCAGTATCGGCAGCGCTAACCGGATGCATGATGTTCACCCTCTCAGCCCCGGCTCTGGCTGAGAGCACTGATGCACTGATGCAGTTGAACATCAGCGGCAACCGTGCGGTCAGTGTGCTGGATGCGGAAAACGGCAACGGCATCACAGTTAATGGCGTAGAGGTCACAGATGCTAACAAGGACGATGTCCTTGCAGGAACCTTGAATGCCGGTAAACTCAGATATGAAAACGGTGCATTATGCTCAGATAATGTACAGCTCTCAGGTATTCTGCGTGTAACTGCGCCGGGCACGAATATTGAACTGAACGGCGGAGCGTACAGTCCTCTGGCTACAATCTATATTAATGATGCAGATAACGTAACAATCTCCAGCGATAACTACTCCGCGATTGGCAATAAGGCAGAGATTGACTGCACCGGAAAAGTAACGATCAATGCGTCTGGTAATTTTGGCAGCTATGCCATAGGTGCCCGTTCTCAGGCAGACGAGGGCACTCTGATCATTCGGAATGCCAGTGCAGTAGAGATCAATGCGCCCCAGTATAATCAGGTCATCGGCGGATGGAAGGGCATCGCCGATATTACCTGCAACGGTCCTGTTACCATCCGCGGTAATGCAGAAAGCGGCAATAGAATTGCCAAGAACTTCACCTACCAGCGCACGGATGGTGCAGACTACGTCTACTACACCAGCGAGGATGCGGAGACAGAAGCCATCGACGGAAGCATTACACCCATCCCGTCCGATGCACCCTACAGCTATCTGCATATTGAGGAAAAGACGTTTTCCGCAATTACCGTAAACAATGGAATCGCAAAAGCGGGCGGAAGCGAAGTGCAAATGGCCTTCAACGGTCAAAAAGTGACCGTCACCGCCCAGATTGATGAAACTGACGAGCGAAAATTTGACGGCTGGGAAGTAGTAAATGCTCCCGCAGGCTTTACGATCTCTGCCGAAAAACTGGCGCAGAAGGAATTTTCGTTCATCATGCCTACAGGCAATGTAGAACTGACCGCACACCACAGCAACAAGCTTGAGGTGTCCGGCGGTACTGCCAAAGTGAACGGTAACAGCAATGCAGACTTTGCCCGCCCGGGCGCAGCCGTTACCGTGACCGCAGGCAGCCCCGAGGATTACCAGTTTGACCACTGGGAGGTATCTGGCGGCAATATCGGCAAGACCGAAGAGGAGCTGAAGGTCAGCCCTCTGAGCTTCACCATGCCGGATGCAGCCGTCAAGCTGACCGCTGTCTACAAGGCTGCTGTCAAGGTGAGCAACGGTACTGCCCAAACGGACAATACCACCGGTGAGACGGTGTATGCACTGGAGGGTGCATCCGTTACCGTGACCGGTCACGACAGCAACGCAAGCTTTTCCAAGCTCGTAGGCTGGAAGCTCAAAAAGGGCAGCCTTACTGCAATCATCGATGCGGACGGCAATAGCCTGAATGTTACGGTGGACGCAGAAAACAATTATCTGCTGGATGCCAGCGGGGCAAAGATCAAAAACGAAACTTTTACGTTCACCATGTCTGACAAGCCTGTGGAACTGAGTGCTGTCTACAGTATTCCCGCCATCGCAATGAGTCTGCCGGTCATCGTGGAAGGCGGTACAATCAATTGCACGCAGGACAGCTTTGTGCGTGTAAAGGCGGGCGAAAAAGTCACGATCAAGGCTGATGCACCTGCTGAAAACATGCAATTCCATCACTGGAAAGTGGAAGAAGGCACCAGCGCGGACTTTGGCGTAACGGTCGGCACGCTTGGCTCTGATACGGAGCAGGGTACTGAGGAGATCGCATTCATCATGCCCCGGGGTGCTGTCAGACTGACAGCACAGTGGTCCGCTACTCCGGCGACCCGACCCGATCCAGATCAGCCGCTGGACGAGGATTTCGGTGTTGATACTCCTCAGCCGAAGCCCGAACCTGAAGAGCCCGAAGCACCCGCAGAGTCCGCCGCCGGTGCTATTGCAGCAGTCGCCATTGGCGGCGCAGCAGTCTGGGGCGGCTACGAGATCACTACCCGCGCCATCCTGAAGAACCTGCTGCCCGCAGATGCAGCCATCCCCAAGACTCAGGGCCAGCTGGCTGAGCTGCTGTGGCAGAACGCAGGCTGCCCCCAGCCCACCATTGCACAAGCCACCGATGCCGCTGCCGCCGCCCGCTGGTGTGTCGAGCAGGGCTATCTGGAAGAGGATTTCGCCCCGGAAAAGTATGTACCCAAATACAAGGTGATCCGTATCCTCAAACAGGCTAAAAGCGCCACATAACCTCTGATATCATCTCACATCACTGCACAAAAATGGACGGAGGAGCGTCTTTGACGTTTCTCCGTCCATTTTCTTTTAACACACTCAGACCAGCTTTGGCACCTCTGCGGTCAGCAGTTCTGCCAGCCGGGCGTGACCCTTGCAAGTCAGGTGCATAAAGTCCACCTCGTTGAACTCGCACTCGGCGGCGTCCATAAAGTGCACGCCCTGCCGCTCGGCTACGATGCGCAGCTGCTCGGCGACCCCGCGGGATTTTTCCACGCAGCCTGCGCCCATGACGGCATCGTGGAAGCCGTCCTTGATGCAGGGCGGCGCCACCACCAGAATGTTAGGCGCTTTGCCGCCCCAGCAGTCCACGCTTTTCACCTTGAGCAGCAGCCGCTCCATGCCCGCACCGATGCAGGCGGCGTTTGCGCCAAAGCGCTCCTTGACGTCATTCGTGCCCAGCATGATGATGAGCAGGTCGATGACCTCGTGGCTCTTGAGCAGGGCGTAAGCCACGCTCAGCGCATCCATGGATTCGTGCAGCGGGTCCACGAATACGGTAGTGCGGCCGGAAAGCCCCTCCTCGGTGACTAGATACTCCTCGCCCAGCGCCTTTTGCAGGCGGCAGGTCCAGCGCTCGTCCTCGTTGAAGCGGATGCCGTGGTCGGCGCAGTCGTTGGGGTCGGCGCAATAGCCGTGGGTGTTGGAATCACCCAGACAGAGAATATGCTTTTTCATAACCAAATCACTCCTTTTCCATCGTCTGCCGGAAGTAGTACACAGCGCCCACCATCCCGGCGTCATTGTGCAGCTGCGCGGCACGAATTTCCAGCCCTTCGGCAAAGGCGGGCATGACGGATGCTTTCACCTTTTCAGCGATAGGCTCGATAAGCAGCTTCTGCTGGGCAGACACGCCGCCGCCGATCAGGATCAGCTGCGGGTTGAAGATATGCACCATGCCTGCAAGCCCCTGCGCGATCTCGTCCGTCCATGCGTCCAGCAGCGCCAGCACGGTCTCGTTGCCCGCTTCTGCGGCGGCAAAGATGGCGCGGCCATCCTTCCATGCCGGGTCCTTTTCCTGCGCGGCGCGCACCAGTGCGGTGGTGGCGGCGTAGCGCTCCCAGCAGCCCTTTGCGCCGCAGGTGCAGTCCACGCCGTCCAGCGCATGGGTGCGGTAGTGGCCCAACTCACCGCCCAGACCCCGCGCACCTTCCAGCAGACGGCCGCCGGTCAGGATGCCTCCGCCCACGCCGGTGCCCAGCGTCACGCCGATGACGTCCGTATAGCCCTGTGCACCGCCGACCCACACCTCGCCCAGTGTCATGCAGTTGGCGTCGTTGGCTACCGTGACCGGCAGACCAAAGGTCTTTTCCAGCTCCGCCTTGATGGGTGCGCCGATGTAGTTGGGCAGATTGCCGCAGGTACCCGCCACGATGCCCTTGCGGCTGTCGATCTGCCCGGTGGCAGAAACGCCGATGCCCGCAAGGCTTTCCGCCGGGACGCTCTGCGCGGCAAGGAAAGCTTGTGCAGCCTTCAGCACGGTGATCAGGATGGGGGTGCGGTAGCCGTCAAAGCTTACGCTCTCTTCGGCTTTCGCCAGCACTGCACCGGCTTCGTCCACGATGCCCAGCTTGACGGCGGTGCCGCCGATGTCGATACCAAGATAGTGTTTCATAGCAGGCACTCCCCTGTGTTATTTCTTTGCGGCGTTGATGGCACCGGTAAAGCGTGCGGTGATCTCTGCCGGGCGGGTAATGGCACCGCCCACCACCAGCGCAAAGGCACCGGCTTCCAGCGCCTTGACCGCCTGCTCCGGGTAGTGGATATGACCCTCGGCAATGATCTTTGCCGGGCACTCTGCGGACAGCTTGCGGATGAAGTCAAAGTCGATATCATCAATGCCGGTGGTCTCCGGGGTGTAGCCGCGCATGGTGGTGCCTACAAAGTCGGCACCGGCTTCGGCGCAGAGCATGGCATTTTCAAGGTTATCGCAATCAGCCATCACCAGCTGTTCGGGGTACTTTGCCTTGATGGCGCGGATGAACTGCGCGGAGGTAGAGCCGTCCGGGCGCAGCGCACCGGTGCCCTGCACGGCAAGGATATCCACGCCGCAGGCCACCAGCTCGTCCACTTCCTTCATGGTGACGGTAATGTACATGGGCGTGCCGGGGTAATCCTTTTTGATGATGCCGATGACCGGCAGGTCCACCACCTGCTTGATCTGGGTAATGTCCCGCACGGTGTTGGCGCGGATGCCCACAGCCCCGCTCATGGCGGCAGCTTTCGCCATCAGGGGCATGACCCCGCCCTCCTTGGTATACAGCGGCTCGTGCTCCAGTGCCTGACAGGACACGATGAGTCCGCCCTTGATCTGTGCAAACAGCTTTTCCTTATCCATGGTCTTACTCCTCCATTCTGATCTTGACAACGGCCTTGCGCACGCTGACGCAGCCGTGCTGTACAAGGCCGGGTTTATGCAGTTCCTCCGGAAAGAACAGTACAAAGCGTCCTTCGCCCAGTGCACCGGTCACTACGCTGGCACTGTCCTGAAAGCCGCAGTCCCCGGTAAACTCCCCGATCTCCGCGCCGGGCAGATTGGTGTAGCCCCAGCCCTCGCTGCCGGTAAGATCCACCTGTAAATCAGCATAAAGCTTGTGGTACTCCGGGTGGTAGCCTGCGTCCGGGTGCAAGGTGGCGTCCATCAGGTTGATGAACACCTTGTCGCCGTCCACCTCGGTGCGTCCCAGCTGCAGGGCGGCAAGGTCGTGGGTAAGCAGGTAGTCAATGGCGGTATCTAAGTTGGGGTGCAGCCCCCTGTACCGGCCCAGATGCTGCAGGGTATCGCAGATCATTCGCGTTTCCTCCAATAAAAGAAGCGCCCGCCTCCCCTCTGAAAAAGAGACGGAGAGGGGCGCTTTTATCCTGTTACAGCTTTGCGATGGCAGCTTCGATCATGGCCTGTGCCTCGGCCACGATGGGCTCATCCTCGGGGATCAGGCCGGGCATCGGGGCGCGCACGCTGCCCAGCTCCAGACCGTACATCCGGCGCAAAATCTCCTTTTGCACCGCATACAGGTTGCCGTGGGCAGAGCACATCTTGTAGATGATGCGGTTTGCCTCGTACTGGATGGCGCGTGCCTTTGCGATCTCACCCTTTTCCAGATGGGCGTTCATAGCCAGATACAGCTCCGGCATCACGGCGTAGGTGCCGCCGATGCCGCCGTCTGCGCCGATGACGCGGCCGGAAACAAACTGCTCATCCGGGCCATTGAACACCACAAAGTTGCCCTCGCCGCGTGCGGCGATGCCGGCATCCTTGAACATCTGGATGTCCTGCGTGGGCATGGAGCTGTTTTTCACAGCCACCACGTTGGGGTTCTTCAGCATCTCGTTCAGCAGGCTCATGGTCAGCGCCGTGCCTGCCAGCTGCGGGATGTTGTAGATGACGAACTCGGTGTTCGGGGCTGCTGCGGACATATCGTTCCAGTACTTGGCAATGGCGTACTCCGGCAGGTGGAAGTAGATGGGCGGGATGGAGGCAATGGCGTCCACGCCCACGCTCTCGGCGTGGCGTGCCAGCTCCATGCTGTCGGCGGTGTTGTTGCAGCCGACGTGGGCAATCACGGTCAGCTTGCCCTTGGCCTCGCTCATCACGGCTTCCAGCACCGTCTTGCGCTCGTCAACGTGCTGGTAGATGCACTCACCGGAGGAGCCGCCCACATACACGCCCTTGACGCCCTTGGCGATCAGGTGGCGGGTCAGTGCCTTGACCCCCTCCACCGAGATGTTGCCCTCTGCGTCATAGCAGGCGTAAAAGGCAGGGATGACACCCTGATATTTTTTGATATCTTTCATGTTTCAAGCCCTTCTTTCTGTAATTTTTAGCCTTTAACCGCACCCATTGCGATGCCCTTGGTGAAGTACTTCTGGAAGATGAGGAAGATGATGATGATCGGCACTGCGGCCAGTGCGGCACCGGCCATGATCAGGCCGAAGTCGGTGCTGTTCTCTGCCTGCAGCTTTGCAATGCCCAGCGAGATGGTCAGGTTGCTGGTGCTGGACAGCATGATCAACTGCATGAAGTAATCGTTCCAGCTGTTGATGAAGGTAAAGATGGCCAGTGCACCGATACCGGGCTTGACCATGGGCAGCACGATCTTGACAAAGGTGCGTGCCTCGCTGGCGCCATCGATGCGGGCAGCCTCCAGCATTTCGGTGGGGATGCCCTCACTGAACTGCTTCATCAGGAACACGCCGAACGGCCAGCCCACGATGGGGAAGATGACCGCCCAGATGGTGTTGTACAGGTTCAGTGCGCTCATCTCGCGCAGCAGGGGGATCAGAATGACCTGCTTGGGCAGTGCCATGGCGCAGACGATGAGGGTGAACAGCAGCTTGCGGCCCACAAAGCGCTTTTTGGCCAGCGCATAACCGGCCATGGCGGCGGTCAGGCAGGTAAGGATCATGGACATAACGGCCATGAACACAGTGTTGATCATCCAGCGGATGGCAGCGGGAGCCATGGGGCCTACCGAGAAGTAGACGGGCTCGCCGTTGGCGCTGAACTTGGAGCCGAAGGGCACGGCCAGCTGCCACAGCGGGGCACGCTTACCGGCAAACAGCTTCTGGTAGTTGGTCAGTACCCACTGGCTGGGCCACCACTCCGGGGTGGTCGCATTGATGGCGGCACCGGTCTTGAAGGAGCCGGTGATGATCCAGTACAGCGGGAAGGCGAACAGCACCGCCATAATGCTGATGAAGATGATCGCCAGAATGGCGTAGGCGCTCATCTTTTTCAGTTTACTGGGATGGCGCTCCAACGGTTTTTGCTTTTTTGCAGCAGTTGCACGCATTGTTCCGCACCTCCTTAATTATCCTTGTTGCCCAGCTTGAACTGGACAGCAGACAGAATGGCGATGATCACCGCCAGCACCACGCCCATGGCGTTGCCGTAGCCGTACTTGTACTGCTTGAAGGCGGTGTAGTAGATGTAGTACATAATGGTATCGGTCTTGTGGTTGGGGCCGCCGGAGGTCAGCAGCTGGATCAGTGCAAAGCACTGGAAGGAGTTGATGGTGGTGATGACCAGAATGTACAGGGTGGTGGGCATAATGGCCGGCCACTTGATCTTCCAGAAGCACTGGAAGTCGGTCGCGCCGTCCACTTCGGCAGCCTCCACGATGGACTGATCCACGTTGCCCAGTGCCGAAACGTACAGCACGATGGGCTGACCCACGGAGGTAGTGAGCAAAATCAGGATGATACAGCCCAGTGCGAACCGCTCGTCACCCAGCCAGTTGATGTTCTTGTCCAGAATACCAAGGCTCTTGCCCAGATAGTTGAAGATGCCGTAGTAGTTGTTGTACATCCACTTCCACACCACGGTAACGGCGACAGAGCCGGTGACCACGGGCAGGTAGAACACGCAGCGGAAAAGGCTGGTGGCCCACTCCGGCAGGTCTACGATGGCGGAGGACACCCACAGCGAGAAGATGCAGGTGATGGGCACCGACACAATGACGATGACGAAGGTATTCTTTAATGCACCAAGGAAAATGGGGTCGGCAAACAGGGTCTTGTAGTTTGCCATCCCCACAAAGATATCCGCGCGGTTCATGGTGGAGTCAAAGAAGCTGGTCACCACGCAGAGGATCATGGGGTAGATGACGAAGCCCAGAAAGAAGATCAGGCTGGGCAGCAGGAAGCAGTAGGAGGCGAAGGTTTCGCGCCGTACCAGCGCACTGCTGCGTTTGGGCTCTTTCATTGCCGTCTTTGCAGCCAAGAGGATCACCAAACCTTTCGTTTGAGAGTGTTTTTTCCGTAAAAAGGCCCCTCCCTCACCCGGAGGAAGGGGCCTTGCGGTTCAGCTGTAATGCAGTTCAGAGGAACTAGCGCTTATGCCTCGGCAGCAGCGGCTGCGTTTGCGTTGTCCACGAAGGTCTTGACGGCAGTCTCGACGGCCTCGCCGGAGCCCACGCGCTGCAGCATGTTCCACCACTCGGTACGGGCAGTGGTCCAGCCCGGGGTGATCTGGTAATAGTCGCCCAGATAGCCCATGAACTTGCTGTACTCGCTCATGACCTCGTTGCCGGCGTAGATGTCGCCCACGCTGGTGCGGACGGGGAAGTAGGTGGAAGCCAGCACGCTGTCCTTGACCTGAGCGGGGTCGGCAGCAATAAAGTCGATGAAGGTCTTTGCAGCCTTGATCTTGGCCTCGTCGCCGTTATCAAAGATGCCGAAGCCCCAGATGCCGCCGCACAGCTTCGGGTCGCCGCTTTCGGTGGGGAATGCCATGGGGAAGATCTCGTCGCCGCTGATGGTCTGGCCTGCGGCAGCGGTGTCAGCGTTCAGCTGCTGTGCAATGTTCCAGCAGAAAGCCATCTGCAGGGTGCCGTTGCGGAACAGGGTGATCTCCTCGCCGCCGTTGATGGAGGGATCGAAGTTGACGCCCTTTGCATCGTACAGAGTCTGAATGGCCTTGATGTTCTCGGCAGAGTCGGCGGTGTACTTGGTGTGGGCTGCATCGGTAAAGGTGCCGCCGTACATATTGTTGATGATGGCGCGGGTGCCCTGGTCGCCGCCCTGACCGCTGCAGTAGATGGCTGCCACGTTCTCGTAGCCGCCCTTGTACAGTGCGTCCACAGTGTTCAGGAAGCCCTCGGTGCTCCAAGTGTGCTTGTCGGTATCAATGTACTTGTCCGCGCCCACTTCCTTGACCTTGGTCATGTTCACGGCCATGCAGTGTGCGGTCATGCACAGGGGGTACTCGTAGTAGTCGCCCTTCTCGTTGTGGCAGGCAGACTCCACAGAAGCGTAGATGTCTTTCTTGGCATCATCGGTCCACAGATCGTTCAGCGGAGCCATAACGCCCTTGGCACCCCAGTTGGCCACCAGACGCTCGGGGCCTTCCATGACCAGATCGGGTGCGCTGCCGCCCTCGATGGCGGTGTTCACCTGATCGTCGCCGTTGGTGTAGTCCAGATACTCCACGGTCACCTTGATATCGGGATACTTTGCGTTGAAGCTGGAGATCAGGTTCTGGACAGTCTCGTCATTGCCCCAGCCGCCGATGGGGTATGTCCACAGCTTGATGCTTGCGCCGGTGCTGGCTGCACTTGCAGCAGCAGAGGAAGCGGTGGAGGAAGCAGCAGTGCTGGTGGAGGAGGAACCGCCGCAGGCGGCCAGTGCACCGGCAGCGCCCAGAATACCGGCAGCCTTCAGGAAGGAACGGCGGGAAATGCAGTTTTTCATGGTAGATTCTCCTTGTTCATCTTCTTCGACCCATCGGGGGATCGTACTCCGTTTTGCTCGTAGCGGCTGCTCGTGTCCGCAGCCGTTGTTTGTAGCCTAATTATAGAAAATTATTTTCATTTTGTCTATTCGTTCTTTTCATAAATTTTCATTTTTAAACCCGGCAGCCTGCACAAAATTGTGGGATATCAGAAAAAACACAATATTTTCATCCACTTTACTTGTCAAAATAGTTACAAAACGGTACACTTTCCCCGGTTGCTCTGAAAATCACTTTCAGCTTTGAAATTGTAAAAATGAAAAGCATTTTCACCATTTGGGCCGTTTTTTCCTTCAAAACTGTGCCCTCTGCACAGAATCGGCGGGTAAAATGTGTTCATTACGCCTCTTGCACAGCGGCGCGGTTTCTCTTATACTTTTATATAAGAAGGTAAGCACGAACACGGCACCGGCACCCGCCGGCGGCCTAAGTCAGGAGAGGGAAGAATGTCTACAAATTTTTGGGAGCTGCTGCAGCAGCATCAGGGCGACCTGACAAAATCCGGCCGCACGGTGGCCGAATATCTGGTGCAGCACGCTGCGGAGGCACAGTATCTGTCCATATCATCGCTGGCCAGAGAGTGTCAGGTGGCCGAGGCCACGGTGTTCCGGTTCTGCCGGGCGCTGGGCTTTGAGGGCTACCACGAAATGCGCATTGCGCTGGCGCAGGCCAATGCCACCGGTGTGCTGGTAAACCAGCAGGAGCCCGCCCCGGACGCCGACACTGCCACCCTGTGCGAGCACGCCTCGGCGCTGTTCATGACCGCCATCAACGGCACCCAAAACGCCCTTTCGCCGCAGGCGGTGGATCAGGCTGTGGCGCTGCTGCACAGCGCCCGGCAGGTGTTCTGCATGGGACAGGGCGGCAGCATGGCCGCCGCCAAAGAGATCTGCGCCCGGTTCGCCTGCATCACCAACAAGTTCCGTGCCGTTGCCGACAGCCACATGCAGGTCATGGCTGCCAGCCTGATGACCGAGCAGGACGTGGTGCTGTTCGTCTCTTACTCCGGCGCTACCCGGGACCTGATGGAGACCCTGCGCACCGCCAAGGCCAACGGCGCAAAGATCATCCTGATCACCCACTACGAGGACTCCCCCGGCGCAAAGCTGGCAGACATCGTGCTGCTGTGCGGCGCACAGGAAAGCCCGCTGGATTCCGGCAGCATCCCCATCAAGGTGGCGGTGCTGTATGTAGCCGAAGTGCTGGTGCTGCGGTACATTCTGGACGATAAGCCCGGCAGCACCGAAGCGCAGGAGCGCACCACCGAGGCGCTGGCTGTAAAGATGCTTTGAGCATCGAACTAAAATTTTAGGGATAACGGAGCATCCGGGGATGCTCCGTTATCCCTTTTTTACGCAAAAAAATCGGTCAGACCCGCAGGCCTGACCGATTTCCAGCTTATCAATGATGTTGCAGCGCTGTACGCTTAATCGCGGCGGCGGCTGTTGAGACCCAGCAGACGCACCACATACAGGAAGATGTTGATGAAGTCCAGATACAGCGTCAGTGCGCCGTAGATGGAAGCCTTTTCCGCCAGCTCGCTGTCCCCTGCGTAGTAGGAGTACATCTGGCTCAGCTTCTGGGTGTCGTAGGCGGTCAGCAACATGAACACCACCAGACCGATGCCGGAGTACAGCACCGTGCCCATAAAGCCCATG
>OJQV01001399.1_pt1 | contig 11251 bp, 8 predicted proteins | sample 1598821 | NCBI WGS metagenome assembly OJQV01 (sample SAMN03922509, study PRJEB24848) | human gut metagenome | isolation source: stool sample | host: Homo sapiens | place: Germany | collected 2011-11 | reverse complement strand
GCGACATATAGACCGCATACTTTACAGTATCACCAACCTTGGCAGTTACGGAATCTTTGTCATCAGACGAGATTTTGATTTTCAAATCATCATCGGCAGCATTAACAGGAATACAAAAGCATGACGCTGTCATAATTGCGACAAATAGAATTGAAAGAATACTTTTTATTTTTTTAGACATTTTTTTCATTCCTTTAGTTTGATGTTTCTATTATATATCATTACAAAAAAAATTTCAATGAATATATTCACAATTTTCAATGAATTTTGTGTGAAAATTTACGACCAAAATTTTCGACTGCAAAAACATCCAATTAAAAGGAGGTTAAACAAAAACACCCCTCGGAGCACCGAGGGGTGAAAAATTATTTTTTTAAAACCGTCAACATCGTCAACAATTTTTTACAATCAGAAATTCAAATTACTTTGTGAATCTCTTTCTTGTGAAATAAACAACACCTGTAGCAGAAATAAGAGCTAAGAGGATAACTATTGCCATAGAAGCATTGCCTGTCTGTACTGCATTGCTGCTTGTGCCGTTAGCCGGTGTGTCAGGAGTAGCTGTGTCAGCTGTTGACTGACCATTTGCTGCAGCCTGTGAACCAGATGTAGCATCAGGTGTAGTAGGAGCTACTGTAGCCGGAGCATCTGTAGCCGGTGCATCTGTAGGCTCTGTTGCAGGAGCATCTGTAGGCTCTGTTGCAGGAGCATCTGTAGGCTCTGTTGTTTCAGGAGCTACTGTTGCAGGCTCTACTGTTGTAGGCTCTGTTGTTTCAGGAGCTACTGTTGTAGGCTCTGTTGTTTCAGGAGCTACTGTTGTAGGCTCTGTTGTTACAGGCTCTGTTGTTGCAGGCTCAACATAAGCTTCTACCTTAGCCTCTGAGTTAATGTTATCAAAGATATCATTAGCAATGTCGCTGTTAACAACTGCCTCGTACTCTGAGTCTTCATCTGCATGACCTGTATCAGCGTTGAGCTTAGCAAGTGTAAGATCAACAACATTAAGGTTTACTTTTGTTTCACCTGCTGCCTTTACAGTAAATGCAGCCTCAACGAGCTTCTTACCGCCGGCAAAGTCGTAGAGTGAAAGACTTGAAGCGTTACCTGAATAGTTGTCAGTGTTAACAAAGCCATCATTGATTGCAGGCATTGTAAGTGAGTTGAGTTCAAGTGCATCCTTGTCGAATGAGAGATTCCACTCAACATCCTCTACCTGAGCGTCCTTAGTATCAAGAACATAGTAAACAGATACCTTGTCGCCAACCTTGTATGTGCCTGTGCCGTTAGCCTGGCAGATGTTTGAAGAAGCTGTGATTGTAGCTTCGTCAGAAGGAGCCTGAGGTGTAACCTGAATAAATGCCTTTGCACCCTGCTTTGAAGGATAGTCAAAGTTTGTAAGGTCAAGTGTAAGTGTTACATCTAAGGGTGTACCCTCTTCATAACCAAGAGCTACTGTATCGAGAACCATATTCTGACCGTTGTATGTAAGAGCATAGTTTTCGCCAACAGGAGCACCGTTATTTCCTTCCGGAAGACCCCAGCTAGCAGCCCATGAACCGTTTGCAGCAAACTTAAATTCATAGCTGTCTGATGATACTACATTTGTATAAGAAATCTTATAAACTTTATCAGCAATCTTATCCATCTTGTTTGAAGCAGCATCAACACCCCATGCTACACCGTTGAGCCAGCCTTCGTAGCCGTTACCTACTGCTGTAATATACTCAACTTCGAGATCTGTAACAACCTTAACGTTGTCACCTGTTACATTAATTTCGTTTGTAGCAGGATTGAATGTTACTGTTACATCACAAGTATCTGTTACATTGAATGTGAGGTTATCTTTGTATTCTTCGCCGATACCAAACCAAGTCTGATTCCAAACTTTGTCGCCTGTTTCAGGATCTGTACCTTCTACATTCTTAACTACCTTAATCTGATAGTCTTTGCCTGCAGGAGTTGCAGTGAATGTCTTTGTGTACAAGTCGCCGTCTTTTGTCATAACATTCTGAGCACCGCCTACAGGATCACCAATCCACTTAAGACCGGCAAATTCTTCTGAACCGGCTACTACATAAATAGGATCTGCTGCAGGAGCAGGCTCTGTTGTAGGCTCTGTTGTAGGAGCTACTGTTGTAGGAGCTACTGTTGTAGGCTCTGTTGCAGGAGCTGTTGTAGCTTCTTCTGTTGTAGGAGCTTCAGTCGGCTCTTCAGTTGTAGGAGCTACTGTTGTAGCCTCTTCAGTTGTAGGAGCTACTGTTGTAGCCTCTTCAGTTGTCGGAGCAACTGTTGTAGCCTCTTCAGTTGTAGGAGCTACTGTTGTTTCTTCTGAAGTAACAGGAGCTGAATCTGTCTTACAAACAGTTACGAACTTATCATAGTTCTCCTGATTGAGACCAAAGTTTGTAATCTCTACTTCTTCTTCTGTAATTGTGTAGTCTGTGTCAGGATCAACCTTTGAAAGACGAAGTACCTGTGCATCGAGATTAACTGTTGTTTCAGTAGCTGAAGGATCAATTACTTCAAACTCAGCTGAAGCAAATACGATTTCCTTTGAAGTTGAGTTATAAAGACTGAGGTTTGTACCTGTAGCACCGATCTCGCCCGGAATCTTCTTGTTGAACATGTAGCTGCCCTGGCTGGGATATTCAAAAGAAGTTGACTTATTTGTATTATCTGTTGGCTTGAGTACGTTTGAATCATAGTACATAAACCACTGGAAGTCAAGCACATCCTTGTCCTTAGACTGGAATACATAAGTAACCTTGAATGTCTTCTGGTCAGGACTAAGAACGATCTTCTTCTCAGGGAAGAGGTTTGAAGTAGCCTTTACTGTAAGACCATTTTCAGCAGCAGCTGTTGTAGCTGCCTCTGTTGCAGGCTCAGTTGCAGGCTCTGTTTCAGGAGCTGCTGTTGTAGGAGCTACTGTTGTAGGAGCTGCTACTGTTGTAGGCTCTTCTGTTGCAGGCTCTGTAGGCTTGTCACCTGTTACAATGTCAATCTTGCATCTAGCACCCTGCTTTGTTGCATAGCTGAAGTTTGAAAGGTCAAGTGTAAGAACGATATCATAACCGTCATCGTAACCTGCTTCATCAGTGTCAATAATCATATCCTGACCGTTGTACGTAAGGTCGAACCACTCGTTGAGCGGAGCACCGCCTGACTCAGGAAGGCCCCAGTTGTCTGCCCAAGAACTGTTTGCAGCAAACTTGAACTGATAGTTCTCGTAAACGTCAAGGTTCTCGTAGGTAATCTGATAAACCTTTGAACCCTCAGATGTTTCTGTTAAGTTGTTAACATCAGCATCTAACTTCCAGTCCTTAGCATGGAGCCATTCACCAAAGCCGTTACCTACAGCTGTAACATGGTCAATAACAAGGTCTTTCGGAATATCAACGCCGTCACCTGTTACATTGATTTCCTTTGTTGTTGGGTTGAAAGTTACTGTTACATCACAAGCAGTTTTTACATTGAATGTGAAGTTCTGTTCGTAGCCGTCACCGATACCAATCCATTCTTCACCGTCGTTTTTAACGACTTTGAACTGATAGCCGTTGCCGACTGCTACGTTGGTAAATACTTTTTCGTAGTTACCGTCGCCGTTTGCTGTCATTACATTATCTCCGCAAGTTGCTTCAGTCGTAGCCCACTTGTAACCTGTGAGTTCTTCACAACCGGATACGAAATATGTATCGCCGGCAGCAGAAACGCTCATTACAGTTACAACGAGTGATGTCACAACAAGCATCATAGACAGTAAAAGGCTAAGTGCTTTTTTGAACATTTTCTTTTTCCTCCTTATGTGATAATGCTTCTATAAGCATTATCATTATACAACAATCGACCATTAAAAGTCAACTGTAAATGACCTTTAACCGTAGATTATTTTACAAAATATTGTTTTTTGTAGGATTGCACAAATTAAATGATGATAATTTGTTATTTGTAACCATTAACATTGTTAGATTGCCAGTTCCAACTGTCTCTGCACATATCCTCAAGGTTCTTTTCGGCAACCCAACCAAGCACATTTTTGGCTTTTGTTGCGTCGGCAAAGCATTCTGCAATGTCGCCTGCACGGCGGGGCTTGATTACATAAGGAATTTTGATTGAATTTGCCTTTTCAAAAGCCTTTACAATATCAAGAACGCTGTATCCGACTCCCGTGCCGAGGTTAAACACCTCTGTTCCCTTATGAACTGCGGAATATTCAATGGCCTTAACATGACCCTTTGCAAGGTCAACAACATGGATATAGTCACGCACACCTGTGCCGTCATGAGTCGGGTAATCGTCACCAAACACACCAAGACATTTGAGTCTGCCTGCGGCAACCTGAGTTATGTACGGCATAAGGTTGTTCGGGATTCCGTTAGGGTCTTCACCGATTCTGCCGCTTTCGTGAGCACCAATCGGGTTGAAGTAACGGAGAAGAACAACAGACATATCGGGATTTGCGTTTGCGGCATCCGTAAGAATCTGTTCCATCATAAACTTTGTCCAGCCGTATGGGTTTGTCGGAGAACCCTTTGGCATTGTTTCAACAAGCGGAACTGTTTCGGGTGTGCCGTATACCGTTGCGCTTGAGCTGAAAATAAAGTTATTTACACCGTGTTTCTTCATTGCTTCAAGCAAAGTGAGTGTTGAATCAATATTGTTGCGGTAGTATTCAACAGGCTTTTCGCAGCTTTCGCCTACTGCTTTAAGACCTGCAAAGTGAATTACCGCATCAATCTTATTTTCCGAAAAAATCTTTTCAACGGCATCCCTGTCACAAACATCGGCTTCATAGAGGGGAATTTTCTTTCCTGTAAGCTCTTCCACTCTTTCAACCGCCACGGGACAGCTGTTTGAAAAATTATCCGCAATTACAACATCATGACCTGCATTGATAAGCTCAACACAAGTGTGCGAGCCGATATATCCGGCACCGCCTGCAAGCAAAACATTCATATCTATTTTCCTTTCGCAATTATATCAGCATTTTTCAGGCTCGGGATAGTCAACACCGAAGGTTTCGGCGGTAACCTTTGCCATAACCTGTGGGTCAAGCGGTTTGTCAGAATAGTCTGTGTCACATTCTGCAATTTCATTTACAACATCCATACCCTCGATTACCTTGCCGAAAGCGGCATACTGACCGTCAAGGTGAGGAGCGTTTTTGTGCATAATGAAGAACTGTGAGCCTGCGGAGTCGGGCATCATTGAGCGAGCCATTGAGAGAACGCCCTCTGTGTGTTTGAGGTCGTTTTCAAATCCGTTTGCGGCAAATTCGCCCTTGATTGAATATCCGGGACCTCCCATGCCTGTGCCTTCGGGGCAACCGCCCTGAATCATAAATCCGTAGATTACACGGTGGAATGTGAGACCGTCATAGTAACCCTTGTTTACAAGGCTGAGAAAATTATTTACAGTATTCGGAGCAATTTCGGGATAAAGCTCCGCTTTGATTGTTTTTCCGTTTTCCATTTCAAAAGTAACAATAGGATTGCTCATTTTAAATCGTCCTTTCGGTTTATTAACACTATTTTAGTATATTCTTGATAAAATAGCAAGTGTTTTAGTGATTATTTGCGAATAAATCAGCCTTTTTCAATACTCATTGTGGCAAAAGCATTGAGGTCTGTTCCTGCAATATTTCCGCTGAGGAACTCGTAATATCCCTGTGAACCGACCATGGCGGCATTGTCACCGCAAAGAGATTTTTCGGGCATATACATTTCCCAATCACGCTTTTTACACTCTTCTGCAAGGGTTCTTCTGAGAAGTGAATTTGCAGAAACACCGCCTGCGATTACAAGCTTTTTCTGTCCCAGGTCTTCAGCCGCCTTGATAAAGTTTGTAACAAGGCAATCGACAACGGCATAGCGAAATGATGCACAGACATCGGCTTTGTTAAGCTCAACACCCTTTTGCGCTGAATTGTGAATGAGGTTGATGACCGCAGTTTTAAGCCCCGAAAAGCTGAAATCATAGGGTGCATCGTGAACTGCGGGGCGAGGGAGCTTGAATGCAAACGGATTGCCGTTTTCCGCAACTCTGTCCATTTCAATTCCGCCGGGATACGGCATTCCCATTGTTCTTGCGGCTTTGTCAAAAGCCTCGCCTGCGGCATCATCACGGGTTTTGCCGATAATTTTCATCTTTGTGTAGTCCTCAACCATAACAATGTGACTGTGACCGCCCGACACAACAAGGCAGAGAAACGGCGGCTTTAATTCTTTATTTGAAATATAATTTGACGCAATATGCGAACGAAGATGGTGAACAGGCACAAGGGGAATTCCTGTTGCGAGTGAAAGTCCCTTTGCAAAATTCACCCCCACAAGCAACGCTCCGATAAGTCCGGGGGCATATGTAACACCGATTGCGTCAATATCCGAAAGCGTGCAGTCTGCATTTTCAAGAGCCTGTCTTACAACAGGAACAATTGCCTCTGCGTGACGGCGGGATGCGATTTCGGGAACAACACCGCCGTAAAGCTTGTGTTCCTCAACCTGAGATGCAACCACCGAGGAGATTATGTTTCTGCCGTCCTCAACAACCGCTGCCGCAGTTTCGTCACAGGACGATTCTATTGCGAGTATCTTCATAATTTTCCTTTCACTACGAAACATTTATGACGAAGTTCCGTAATATCATTTATATAATGTTTTATTACATATATATGTCAAAAAAAGCGTGTCATTAAAACAGCGTTTTCAGCAGGAGAAGAGTAGTAGTTTTTCCTCTCTCCCACCTTGATAAATCCAAATTTTTCGTAGAGAGAACGGGCATTTTTGTTGCTTTTACGAACCTCAAGAGTGAGAAAGCAGAGGTTATTTTTCTTGGCATAGTTCACAAGCGTTTCAACAAGCGCCGAACCTATTCCCCGATTTCTGTGTGTGCCGTCAACGGCAACATTGAAAATGTAACCCTCGTCAACAACAACGCTCATTCCTATATATCCGACAACGGCATTATCTTCCGTTGCGGTAAAAAACAGCGAGGTTTCGTTGTTCAGTTCTTCTTCAAGGCTGTTAAACGACCACGGATGCGAAAAACACCGCTGTTCAAGCTGTGCAACCGCCTCAAGCTGATTTTCGGTCATTCTGTCAATTTTCATACGCTTTTAATATTTCCTTTACAGAATTAACAATTTCATCACGGCAATGTCTGTACACATCAATGTCACCGCCGTAAGGATCGCTTATACCGAGCACGGCGATTTTTTCGGGCTGTACAAGAAAAAACTGCATCAACATTTTTGCGTGACTTTGCGACATACAGTAAAATTTTTCGTATTTTTCAATGCCGGCATCAGCTACGGCTGTTGAAGCTTTGCCCGAAAGGTCAATTCCGATTTCCTTACAGGCAATCACGGAATTTTCCGACACGGGAAGTCCCGTTGAGGTCGCAATGCCAAAGCTTTCCGCCCTGACGCAAACGCCGTTTTTCTCTGCCATATAGTTAAAAATTGCTTCTGCCATGGGACTGCGACAGGTGTTGCCCGTGCAGACAAAGGCAATTGTTCTGTTATCCTTTTGCATCATACCAAGTCCTTCCGACTGCCGCATCGGCTGTGAGCGGAACGCTCATTTTAACTGCGTTTTCCATTTCTTCCTGAACGATGAGTGCAACTCTCATGCTCTCATCCTGCGGAGCTTCAACAATAAGTTCATCGTGAACCTGCAGCACAAGTCTTGCACGGAGATTTTCGGCTTTCATTCGCTCGTCAACCTTAATCATTGCAATTTTGATAATGTCTGCGGCTGTGCCCTGAATAGGCATATTTCTTGCAACTCTCTCGCCGAATGCACGAATCATATGCTTGCTCGAGGTGAGTTCGGGAAGATTTCTTCTTCTGCCGAACATTGTTTCAACATAGCCGTCAGCCTTTGCTCTTTCAACAACATTTTTCATATAGCTGTCAACACCGCTGTAATGGGCAAGATAGCTTTCAATGTAGCGCTTTGCCTCTCTGTTTGAAACACCGATATCCTTTGCAAGAGAAAATGCGCCGATTCCGTAAACAATACCGAAGTTAACAGCCTTTGCACGGCTTCTCATAATCGGAGTTACCATATCAAGCGGCATATTGAACACCTGTGACGCTGTGATTGCGTGGATATCTTCGTTGTCCCTGAACGCTTTTATCATATTTTTGTCACCAGAAATATGGGCAAGCACACGGAGTTCAATCTGCGAATAGTCGGCATCAACAAGCACCTGACCCTCTCCTGCGCAGAAAAACTTTCTCATCTCTCTACCAAGCTCGGTTCTTACGGGGATATTTTGGAGATTCGGCTCTGTTGAGCTGATTCTGCCTGTTCTTGTTTCGGTCTGATTGAAATTTGAATGGATTCTGCCGTCATCTGCAATGACCTTTAAAAGTCCCTCGCAGTAGGTTGAATTCAGCTTTGAGAGCGTTCTGTATCTCAGCACCATTTCAACAACGGGATGGTCATACCTCAGACTTTCAAGCACCTCTGCATTTGTGCTGTAGCCGCTCTTCGTTTTCTTTTTGCAGGGGAGTCCGAGGTTTTCAAATAAAACTACGCCAAGCTGTTTCGGAGAATTGATGTTAAACTCACAGCCCGCACTTTCGTAAATTGCGGTTTCAAGCTCCTTAATCTGTGCCGAAAGCATTTCACCGTAGCCTTCAATGCCCTGTCGGTCAACACAGACACCGATATTTTCCATTCTTGCAAGCACCTTTGCAAGCGGTATTTCAATTTCACTCAACAGCTTTTCCTGACCGTGAGCCTTGATTTTATCGCCGAGTTTTTCGCACAATTCTGCGTAACAGGCAAATGCCTCGTATTTTTCATTCTGCTCATCAGTGCAGACGGGCAGAGCGATTTCGTAAGAGGCACAAAGATTTTTGTCCGAATAATCCTTTGACGACGGTTCAATCAGATATGCCGCAAGCTCAATATCAAACACAATGTTTTCAACATCAATATTTTTCTCATCGGCATAAGCATAGAGCGTTTTGATATTTCTTGTGTACTTTTCAAGTTCACTGTCGGCAATAAATTTAACAAAAAGTTCTTCGTCCGTGCTTATATACACCTTGCCGTCAAAAAGCACGGCAAAGGATTTTAATTCTTTATTCTCAATTTCAAAGCTAATATAGAGTTTTTTCTCTGACTTAACATTTTTTAAAAGTTCATTTTCATCAAAATCAGATACAACCTCAAGTGTTTTTTTCTCAGTTTCTTTTGTCTTTGTGTTTTTGTCAGCCTTGATACCGTATTTTTCTATTAAAGAAAACAGTTCAAGTTTTGCCATAAATCCGGCACATTCATCGGCATCTTTCATATCTACAACATAATTTTCGACATTTGTGTCAACAGGAGCGTTGCAGTTTATTTCACCGAGCATACGGCTGAGAATTGCATTTTCCTTTGACGCAGTCAGCTTTTTACGCACACCGTCCTTGATTTCAAGTTCATCAAGATGGTCATAGATATACTCAACCGTGTGATATCTCTGAATGAGGTCGCCTGCACCCTTTGGACCTATTCCCGCAACACCGGGAATATTATCCGAAGTATCGCCCTGAATCGCCTTGATTTCTATAAGCTCCTTTGGAGTTACACCGTAAGCTTCAAGAATCTTTTCGGGGGTGTAGAGTATATCCTGTTTGTTCGAGCAAAGATGAACGCTTGTTTTGTCCGACACAAGCTGAAGGCTGTCACGGTCACCTGTTGCAATAACGCACTCGTTTCCGTTTTCTTCACAAGCCTTGGCGAGCGTACCGAGAATATCGTCAGCCTCAAAGCCCTCGCAGGTAACAAGCCTGTAGCCTAAAAGTGTAAGAAGCTTTTTCAGCGGTTCCATTTGTGATGCAAGCTCTTCCGGCATACCTTTTCGCGTTGCCTTGTAGCCTGCATAAGCCTTGTGTCTGAAGGTAGGTGTTTTCAGGTCAAAGGCAATTGCCACGGCATCGGGATTTTCTTCATTTTTAATTTTGTACAGCATTGTAAGAAATCCGTAAATTGCGTTTGTAAACTGACCGTCCTTTGTGGTAAGCGGTCTTATTCCGTAAAACGCACGGTTTACAATGCTGTTTCCGTCAACAGCAAGTAATCTCATAATTTATACATCACATTCTCAATTTTTCCGTCTTTAATGTAAATTCTCGGAACACGCTTTCCGACAAGACAGACGGTTTCGTAGTTTATAGTTCCTGTATTTTCAGCAAGTGAATCTGCGGTAGGCTCACCGTTTTCGCCTGTACCGAATACGACAACCTCGTCACCTGTCTTGACATCTTCAATATCGGTAACATCAAGCATTGTCTGATCCATACATATTCTGCCCACAATTTTGGCTTTCTTTCCGTTCACCGTCATATAGCCGTCTTTTGCATTCTGTCTGATGAATCCGTCAGCGTATCCGATAGGAACGGTTGCAATTTTCATCTTTCTGTCGGCTGTAAAAGTTCTGCCGTAGGAAATTGTTGCACCCTTTTGAACCTCTTTTACAAAAGCGACAACTGTTTTAAGAGTCATCGCAGGAACAAGGTCAAGTCTGTCGGCAAGCTTTGATGACGGAGCAAGTCCGTAGAGGATAATACCTGCTCTTACCATATCGCAACAGGTTTCGGGGTAATCTTCAATTGCACCGCTGTTTGAGCAATGAACAACGCTGATATCAACGCCTCGCTTTTTAAGGCTGTCACGCACATGAATAAAGTTTTCATACTGCTTGTTTGTGAACTCTCTGCCCTCGGCATCTTCATCAGACACACAAAAATGAGTAAAAAGTCCCTCAACCTCAAGATTAGGCAGGCAGCAAGCCTCACAAATTTCTTCAATAGAATATTCATCCCGTGGAAATTCCTGACACATAAAGCCGATTCTTGACATTCCCGAGTCAACCTTGATGTGCATTTTGCAGATACAGTCCTCTTCAACACATTTTTCGGAAAGCTCCTTTGCATACTCAAGTGAAAAAACAGCCTGAGAAATATTATAAGCGGCAAGATTTTTTGCTTCCGAAACGGGAGTGTAGCCAAGAATCACAATAGGGAGTTTTGAACCGCTCTTTCTGATTTCTATACCCTCGTCAATATTTGAAACAGCAAAAAAATCCGCTCCGAGTTTTTCATAAACCTGTGAAAGCTCAACTGCACCGTGGCCGTAGCCGTCAGCCTTTATAACACAACAGACCTTTGTATCGTCTGCAACCTTATCTCTTATTACATTATAGTCTGTCTCTTATACACATCTGACGCTGCCGACGACTCCTTACGTGTAGATCT
>OJQV01001380.1_pt1 | contig 11359 bp, 9 predicted proteins | sample 1598821 | NCBI WGS metagenome assembly OJQV01 (sample SAMN03922509, study PRJEB24848) | human gut metagenome | isolation source: stool sample | host: Homo sapiens | place: Germany | collected 2011-11 | reverse complement strand
TCATCAACTACCGCTGCGGCACCGGCCACAGCGTCAGCTTTGTGGGCAACGTCCATGAGGGCCCCCACGCTTTGAACGGCCGCAACACCACCCTGATGCGCCCGGGCATGATCGTCACCGACGAGCCCGGCGTGTACGAGGCCGGCGAGGTGGGCATCCGCATTGAGAACGAGATCGAGTGCTACCACAAGGCCGACAACCAGTACGGTACCTTCCTTGCCTTCCGTCCCCTCACCTTTGTGCCCATCGCTACTTCTCCCATCGTGCCCGGCGTGCTGGACAAGGAGCAGGTCGCCTGGCTGAACGATTACCATCGCAAGGTGTTCGAGCAGCTGGCACCCCGCCTGACCGAGGACGAGCGCGCATGGCTGGCCGAGAAGTGCGCCGCCATCGGCTGCTAATGCTAAAAAGAACAAAAGTCAGCTGCCGCTTGCCGTCCTGACTCTTGCCGTAAAAATGCAATTCCGGGCAGACCGCAGTCTGCCCGGAATTGCTTGATTTAAGATGATTTTTCCGCTGATGATGGCCAGAGCAACGCGGAGGCCATTTCAAATCGTCTACCCTGCAAAGGAAACCAAACCATGATCTTTCACATTGCGATCTGCAGCCCGGACGGGGCGCTGCGCAGCAGGCTGGAGCACCAGTGCATGGAGTTCTTCGCCCGGCGGGAGGACGCCTGCATCGTGGAGCAGCTGCAAAGCCCGGAGGCGCTTTTGCAGCAGGATGCCGCCGGGCTGCGGTACGAGCTGTACCTCATCGAGCTTGCGGCGGTAGCCCGGCCCGAAGGGCTTACGGCGGCGGCAGAGCTGCGCCGCCGGGGCCGCCGCGCTCCGCTGGCCTTTGTGGCGCGCACCCCGGCCCACGCCTACAGCGCCTACCGGGTGGACGCCATGCAGTATCTGCTGCAGCCGGTGCACCAGCCGGAAGTTTCTGCCCTGCTCAAGCGGGCAGTGGAGCCGGAATACGGCCCCACCCTTACCGTGACCACCGCCGACGGCGTGCGGGCGCTGGCCTATGCCGAGATCGAATATCTGGAATGCACCCATCATATCGTGCACTTCCACCTGACCACCGGGGAGGATGTAGCCTCCCTCTCGCTGCGGGTGCCCTTTTCTGCGGTGGCGCAGCCGCTGCTTGCGGACGGCCGCTTTGTGCAGCCGCACCGCTCCTATGTGGTCAATCTGGAGGCGGTACAGCTGCTGTCCCCCGGCGAGGTACGGATGCGCAGCGGGGCGCGCATCCCCATTCCCCGCGGGCGGGAAGCCGCCGTTCGGGAGGCTTTCTGCACCCGGGTAGGGTAAAAAGCAAAAAAGTCGCTGCACATTCGTGCAGCGACTTTTTTGCTTAACGATTTATTCTTCCTTATGCCGGGGCTTTTTGCGGCGGGCGTGCTTTTGGGGCTTGCGGCGGGGCTTTTTGCGGGAGGGCTCGGGCTGGACAGAGGCATCGTTCAGGCGGGACATCGCATCCAGCAAAGCGCCCTGCAGGCTGTCCGAGGGCACCCCGCTCTCCGAAAAGGCGAACAGGAATTTGTAGATCTGGGGCTGCAGCTCCTCGTACAGTCCAAGGCGGGTGTACACCTCCTTGAACAGCTGAAAAATCTGTGTCTTGTTCTCTACGATGCCGCGCAGGTCGATCTGGGTATGACAGAGGCTTTTGGGGTTCTGGATATAGTGATACCCGGCCTCGGGGATGGAAACGAACACCTGTGCGTGTTCCAGATACCCCATGTTGAAGATCAGATCCTCGGCCCAGTGCACATCGGGCGCAAAGCCCAGCTGGTTTTGTGCAATGATCTCCCGGCGGTAGAGTTTGTTCCACAGCACGCCGTAGTAAAAGGAGGCGGGCTGCTGCATCAGGCGGCGGGCGTAGTCCTCCCGGCTGTAAACGCCCTGCGGCAGAAAGCCGTACTTATGCACCTCGGTCTTGGGGGCTTCCGGCTCGATGCCAAGGGAGGTCTGCAGCGTTTCCAGCGCGTGCCCGGTCTTGCTGGAGTTGGAAGGGATCACCATCCAGTACGGAGCGATCACAAGGTCGGCGTTGTGCTCCAAGGCGGCCTGTACAAGGTTCTGGGTGTAATCAGGGTCCAGTGCGTCATCACTGTCCGCAAACTGGATATAGTCGCCCTGCGCAAGGGTAAGCCCGGCATTCCGCGTGCGGGAAACGCCCTCGTTCTCCTTATCCACCACCACGATGCGGGGGTCCTTGGCCCGGAACTGCTCACAGATGGCAAGGCTGTCATCCGTAGAGCCATCATTCAGCACGATGATCTCCAACTCCTGATAGGTCTGGCTGCAAATGCTTTCCAGACAGCGGGAAAGCCCCTTCTGGGCGTTGTACACGGGCACAATGATGCTGACGAGAGGGTTCGTCATGGCAGGGCCTCCTTTTTTGACGACAGAATTTGAGTATTATTATTATCATACTCCTGCGGCGCCCGGATTACAAGAGCGCCGCACTGTGGCAGTTTTGTGAAACCTTACGCCTGCGCCCAGTCCAGTGCAGTCCAGTCCGGCAGGAACTGGTCGCAGATGCGGCGCAAAGCGGGGGCGTCGGCGGCGCTGGTGGTGTCCTGAATGCCCACCAGATAGAAGCCGGCGTCGTGGGCGGTCTGGGCAGCGTAGAGCGCGTCCTCGCACACGGCGCACCCGGCGGGCTCCGTGCCGCCAAGGCGGTGCAGCGCTTCCATAAAGGGAGCGGGGCTGCTCTTGCTCATAGCACCCCGCGCCTCGATGTAGAAATCAAAGTATTCGTCGATGCCAAGGCGGGTCAGCACGGTGCGGCACTGGCTGCTCCATGTGTTGGAGCACACGCACATCCGTGCGCCCTCGGCCCGCAGCCGGGCAAGGGTGTCCCGCACGCCGGGCTTCAGTTCCACCTTCTCGTACAATTGGGCGATCACCTCGCGCATCACGTCCAGATAGCCGTTCCTGTCCAGCGGCAGCGCATACTCCCGGATGAGGTACTGTGCGCCGTCCTCCATGCCCATGGTCAGCAGGGTCTCGTGCAGGTCTGCCTTCGGGGTGCGGCCAAAGCGCGCCAGCAGCGCCTCCGGGGCGCCCTCCCATACCACCACCATGCTGTCGGTCAGGGTGCCGTCCATATCAAAGATCCATTGTTTGCAGTGCATACGTTCCTCCTGTTGTGCGCCCTCCGGGCCGCCTTTATACTCATCTCCGGTTAGTATAGCACGAAACTTTCACAGGAAAAAGGCATGATCTCCGAAAAATCGGGAGAATTTTACCTGAAAGTATGGTATAATTATAACAATTTTAGAAAATACCGGGAACGTGCACGGGAGGGCTTGATATGGAACGCAGAGAACCCACGCAAAAGGCGCTGGTGCTGGCAGGCGGCGGTGCGCGCGGCAGCTATCAGGTAGGCGTCTGGCGGGCTTTGATGGAGCTGGACTGGCACCCGCAGATCATCACCGGCACCAGCGTGGGCGGGCTGAACGGCGCCATGTTCGTGTTGGACCTGTACGAGACTGCCCGGGATATGTGGCTGACCATCCGCAGCCGGGATGTGATGGAACTGCCGGAGGAAAACGCCGACCTTTCCGCCCTGCACCAGTTTCTGCGCCGGGTGGTAAAGGAAGGCGGCATGGATGTGACCCCGCTGGAAGAGATCGTGGAGCGGGTGCTGGACGAGGACGCGCTGCGGGCAGCGCCCATCCGGTTCGGCATCGTGACGGTGGAGCAGCGCGGGCTGCGTCCCCGGGAGCTGACGCTGGAGGATATCCCTGCCGGGCAGGTGCGGGACTACCTGATGGCTTCGGCAGCCTGCTTCCCCGCATTGCGGGCGCGGCAGATCGATGGGGTAAAGTTTCTGGACGGCGGGTACAGCGATAATATGCCCACCGGCCTTGCCAAGACCATGGGCGCAGAGGAGCTGGTTTGTGTGGATCTGGAAGGTGTGGGCATCACCCGCCCCAACCTGACCGGCCTGCCCACCACCATGATCCGCAGCTACTGGGAGCTGGGCGATATCCTGCACTTCGACCCCGACACCGCCAAGCGCAACATGGAGCTGGGCTACTACGACACCCTGCGCGCCTTTGGCCACATCCGGGGCTGCGCCTACGCGGTGGACAACGGTGCGGACAGCAGCGCCGATGCCGAGGCCTTCCGCGCAGCCTTTGACGCCGTGCAGAAGGAGGTGCGGGAGAAGTACCCTGTCACCCTTACCGCCGATGCCGCTTTACTGCTGGCACGGATGAAGGACGCCCAGCTTGCCCCGCTGGAAGCCGCCGCCGAGGACGCCGGGGTAGACCCCACCCACTTCTACACCACCCGGACGCTGGCCGAGGCGTTTCTGGCGGCGTGCGACAAAGAGCGTATGGAAAGCTTTACCCCGCTGTTCACGGGCAGCAGCACCGCCGGGCAGGCAGCGCTGGCCGCTTTGCTGCCCAATACATTCTTACAGGCGCTGGTGTGGCGCACTTTGACCGCATCGGCTTTGCCGGAGGTGACAGAAGATGAAGGTTTATAAAGGCGTATCCGCATCCCCTGGGCTGGTGCTGGGTCAGGTGAGCCGACTGGAGCACCATGTGGAGACCTTCAGCCACGGCCCTTTCAACCCGGAGCGGGAGCTGCGGCTGCTGGCAAATGCCGTGCACACGGCGCAGAATGAACTGGACTCCATGGCGGAGCGCGCCGCGCCCACCGAGCAGGCCATCTTTTTGTTCCAGAGCATGATGCTGGACGACGAGGGCATGATGAACGAGGTGCGCTTTTGCATCAATGCGGGCATCAGCGCCTCGGCGGCGATACATCAGGTGGGGCAGCGCTACGCCGACCAGCTTGCCAACATGAAGGATAACCCCTATATGCAGCTGCGCAGCGTGGATATTCTGGACGCCACCCGCCGGGTGATCAACATCCTGACCAACCGCCCCCGGGTGTGGCTGGCGCTGGATCATCCGGTGATCCTTGCCGCCGACCGGCTGATGCCCACCGACCTGTTCAGCGTGCCCTCCGGCATGATCTTGGGCGTCATCACCGCCGAGGGCAGCGGCCAGAGCCATGCCGCCATCATTGCCCGGGCAATGAACATCCCGGGCATCGTGCAGGTGGGCAAGGATTTTCTGGACGACTGCGATGGACGTACCGTCATTCTGGACGCAACCAACGGCAACTGCATCCTAGACCCGGACGCCGTCGCCCGCCAGCAGGCGGAGGCCAGCATCTGCCAGCTCCAGCGCGAGGACGCGGAGATGAAGCAGCTGCACAGCCTGCCGGATGAAACGCGGGACGGCGAACCCTTTGAGCTGCTGGCCAACTGCTTCGGCCCGGAGGATATCGACACCGCCATGCAGTCCGGTGCCAAGGGCGTGGGGCTGCTGCGCAGCGGCTACATGATGCTGCCCGGGCGCATTCTGGACGAGCAGGAGCAGTATTTCTTCTACTGCTCCTGTCTGGCAGCGGCAAACGGCTGCCCGGTGACCGTGCGTACCTTCGACTTTGGCTCCGACCGCACCGTGGCCGATGCCAATCAGGGGCCGCAGTCCTCCAAGCTTGGCCTGCGCGGCATCCGCAACAGCCTGCGCCAGCCCCAGCAGTTCCAGACCCAGATCTGTGCCTTGCTGCGCGCCGCTGCCCGGGGCCCGCTGCGGGTGATGTTCCCCATGGTGACCGATGTAGAGGACTGGGACGCCGCCATGAGCATTGTGGAGCACTGCCGCCAGAGCCTGCGGGAGCGGGGCGTGCCCTTTAACGAGAACACCCAGTTCGGCGTGATGCTGAGCATCCCCGCCGCCTGCCTGACCGTGGAGGACTTTGTAGCCCACGGCTGCGATTTTCTGGTCATCGGCACCAACGACCTGACCCAGTACACCCACGCCGCCGACCGGGAGCTTGCCAGCGCGGAGCACTACTACCGCCCCGCCAGCCCGGCCATGAAAAAGTTGATCACCATGGTGATGGATGCCGCCAGCGCGCACCACGTCCCGGTGACCATCTGCGGCCTTGCCGTGGGCAACCCCGCCAACACAGCGCAGTACCTGCACCTCGGTCTGCGCAGCTTCTCGGTAAGCCCCCAGAACCTGCTCAAGGTAAAACAGGCTCTGCTGGACACCGATGCCCACCCGGATGCAGGGGAAAATGCCTGAAAATGCTTTACAAAACGTAATATAACGCAAAATAATAAGAGGCTGCTGCGCAAAATCCTGTGCAGCAGCCTCTTTCGCTCTTTTTTGTTATAGCTGTCGTTTTTCTTTACGACCCCCTTCCGTGAAAAAGCACCCCGGGAAAATCCGCAGATTTTCCCGGGGTGCCAATTTTAAATAATTATTCCGCTGAAGATGGTCAGAGCAAAGCGGAGACCATTTAAATCGTCAAGCGTCTTACTCCAGATTCCCCGTCAGGGTCATGACGGCGGAGAGCACCGCCAGCGGGGCGGTCTCGCAGCGGAGGATGCGGGGGCCAAGGCCCACCGTTTTTGCCCCGGCGCTCGCGGCCATTTCGGCTTCTTCGGCGGCAAAGCCGCCCTCGGCGCCGGTCACGATGGCAAGGCGCAGCTTCTGCCCATCGGCGGGCTTTGCATCAGCCAGCAGCTGGCGCAGGGGTGCGCCGCCGCACTCGTAGCAGAACAGCACCAGATCGTACTGGTCAAAGCTGCGGCACACCGCCCCAAAGTTCGGCAGCGGCAGGGCTACGTCCGGCAGAACGCCCCGGCCGCACTGCTTGGCGGCTTCCAGCGCAATGCGGTTGTAGCGCTCGTTCTTCTGCTCCTCTTTTTTGGGGGCGGCGACGCAGTAGCGGCTGAAGAAGGGTACGATGTGGGCAGCGCCCAGCTCCACCCCGTGCTTGATGATCTGTTCCAGCTTGTCCTGCTTGGGGTAGCCCGCCAGCAACGTCACCTCCACGGTGGGCTCGGCAGCGCTGGGGTAGCCCGGCTCTACGGCAAAATCCACCCTGTCCTCCCCAAAGCCGGTGATGGTGGCGGTGTACTCTACGGCGTTGCCGTCGCAGAGGATGACGGTATCCCCCGGCTTTGCCCGCATCACCCGGGCAAGGTGATGGGCGTCCGCACCCTGCAGGGTGGCGGTGCCGTTGGAGATCTCGGTGGTAAAGTAGCGGTGCGGCATACTGTGCGCTCCTTCTTACAATATTTGAATCTCAGGCCTTTTTGCAGACGATGCACTCCCAGCCGCGCTTTTCCTTGACTTCCACCACGGCGAGACCGGCTTTTTCCAGCCCAGTGATCACCTCGTCCTTGCGGCTGTCGATGATGCCACTGGCAATAAAGGTAGCGCCCTCGGCCATCAGGCCGGGTACGGCGGGGGCAAGGCTGAGGATGGCGTTGGCCACAATGTTGGCGGTGATGATATCATAGGTGCCGCTGGCCTTATCGGACAAATCGCCCACCAGCACGGTCAGCTTATCCTGCACGCCGTTCAGCGCAGCGTTCTCCCCGGCGGTACGCACCGCCACGGGGTCGATGTCCACACCCTCGGCGCTGGCAGCGCCCAGCTTGAGGGCGGCAATGGCAAGGATGCCGCTGCCGGTGCCGATATCCAGCACCCGCTCACCGCCGCGCACCTGCTCGTCCAGCGCTTCAAGGCAAAGGCTGGTGGTCTCGTGACCGCCGGTGCCGAAAGCAAGGCCGGGGTCAAGGATCAGCTTGACCCGGTCGGTATCGTACTGCTGCCACGAGGGCACCACAGCCAGACGGCTGCCGATCTCCATGGGGTGGTAGTATTTGCGCCAGCCGTTCTGCCAGTCCTCCTGCTCCACGCCCTCGGTCTCCACGGTGTAGGGGATGCCCGCGGCTTCCATGCGGGCGGCGATGAGCGCCAGCGTCTCCACCTGAGAAGCGCCCGGCTCCAGATACAGATGGATGATCACGGTATCCCGGGGCTTGTCCAGCAGCTCCTGCTCGATCAGGTCCACATGGGCGATCTCGGCCACCTGCTGCTCGATGTCGCTGTAATCCTCGATGTAGATGCCGCCCTCGGCGATCAGAGCGGCAACGGCTTCGGCGTTTTCGGCATCAGCCTTGGCCACGGTCAGGCGGATATCGGTCCATTCCATAGTACAAGTCTCCTTTTTGTATCTTATGGTGTATCTGAAAAGTCGAAAATTTAGTCTATTTCTACAAGCACAGCTGGATTTTGCGTGAATCAGCCTTGAAATCCACAAAGGATTCCTGCGGCTATTTGCCTTAAATCCCGCTTGTGCTTGCGAAATATTCGTCATTTTCTTTGTTTTCAGATACACCTTAGCCCTTCCGGCAGCGCCGGAGGGAAAAATTCTGTCACCTGTATAGTACCCGATTCTGCGCCCGGATGCAAGCCCCTCGGCAAAACCGGCGGCGCTGGTACAATGTTTGCACAGATTGACTTTCAGTAAAACATCCGGTATGCTATACTGGACAAGGCAAAAAACGTGATGCTGCGCAAAGCGGCATCGGAAAGGGATCTTTATCGTATGTGTACCAAAACCTTCACATGGCGGCTGCTCACCGGCCAAGAGCTGACCGAGGTGTATCTGAACGAGATGCGCCGGGATTTCCCCGCCGGGGAGCTGAAGCCCCTGAGCATGATCCTGACCAGCGAAGCGGAGGGCACCGCCCACACATGGGGCGTGTTTGACGGCGACACGCTGGCGGCTTATCTTTTGATGGTGCGGCCGGAGGGCTGCCGGGTGAGCCAGCTGGATTATTTTGCCGTAGTGCCCGCCTACCGCGCCCACGGCATCGGGGCGCAGCTGCTGGCGCAGCTGCCTGCCCACGAGGGCGACGCCGAAGCGATCCTTATTGAAGCCGAAATGCCGGAAAAGGCCGAGGACGCCGATATGGCGGTGCGGCGTCTGGGCTTCTACGCCCGCTGCGGCGCATGGGACACCCACTACACCGAACATCTTTTTGACGCATGGTTCCGCATTCTGGTGCTGGACTGCCCGGGCTGCGCCTCCCTTGCCCCGGAGGCTGTGGTAGAGGCACTGGCCGACTGCTACCGCCGCACCATCAGCCCTACCCAGTGGCAAAAGCACGTTCAGTTCTTTGCCCCGGACGGCAGCGTGTGCGGGTAACCAAACCATCAGATACGCAGGGCGCGGAGGAAGCTTCCATGAGTGAATTTTCACATCTGAAAAACAAGCTGCTGGCCGAGCAGGTGGAGGACCAGATCTACCATTATATTCTGGATGAAGCGCTGGAGCCGGGGGCAAAACTGCCCAACGAGTTTGCGCTGGGCGAAAAGTTCCGGGTGGGGCGCAGCACCATCCGCGAAGCGGTCAAGCTGCTGTCCAGCAAGGGCATCGTGGAGGTGCGGCAGGGCTCCGGCACCTATGTGGTGACCACAGTGAAGGGGCTTTCCGACCCGCTGAACCTGCGCAGCGTGCAGGACAAGAATGCGCTGGCTTTTGATCTGGTAAACGTCCGTCTGCTGCTGGAGCCGGGCATTGCGGAGATGGCGGCGCAGAACGCCACCCCGGAGGACATCGAGCGGCTGCGGCGGCTGTGCGAGCGGGTGGAGACCAAGATCCACGCAGGCGACCGCTACATCGAGGATGACATCGCCTTCCACACCTGCATCGCCGAGAGCAGCAAGAATCTGGTGGTGGGGCAGCTGATCCCGGTCATCGACACAGCGGTGATGATGTTCGTGAACGTCACCCACAAAAAGCTCATCGATGAGACCATCATGACCCACCGCATGATCACCGAAGCCATTGCCAACCACGACCCCATCGGCGCAAAGGCTGCCATGGTGATGCACCTGAACTTCAACCGCAGCTACATCAAAAAAGTCTACGATGGCGAGGACCCGGATGACGGCACCATCGGCATGGCGGCGTATGTCAATTGATACACAAAACTGATTAAAAATGCGCTCCGCTTTGCTCTGCGCATAGTCAGCGGAATAATATTTTTTATAGAGCAATGCCGGAGCGTCTGCGGACGCTCCGGCATTGCATTTTCACGGGTGGGGTCGTGAAGGGAAGCGGCAGCTGCAGCGCCGCTTTCTGTGAAAGCGCGGCGCTGCCGGAAAGGCTTTGACTGAGAGGGTCCTTCTCAAAGTCATCAGATGACTTTTCTCCCGCGTTTTTGCCAAAAGCCGCTTTGACGGCTGATTTTGGGCAAAATTCGCCCAGATTTGGGCAGTGTGCATGATGTATCCCAGAGTTTTTGCACAAAAAGTAGGACATACCCGTGACAACTTGCAAAGAGACGTCTGCGGATTTACAATAAAGTCACAAAAAGGTCCAGCAGAAAAAGGACGAAAGCAAGCAGTATTTGGAGGTAATGAATATGGAGTTGCGTTCACAGGAAGTCCGCACTTTAGCACCCGAGAACGACCCCCTGAAAATGGGTATGGGCTGGAAGGTCGAGGATCTTTCCAAGCCCCAGATCATGGTGGAGAGCACCTTCGGCGACAGCCACCCCGGCAGCGCCCATCTGGATCAGTTCGTCAAGGAGGCTGTGCAGGCGGTCAACGACAACGGCGGCAAGGCTGCCCGCTACTTTGCCACCGATATGTGCGATGGCATCGCACAGGGTCATGACGGCATCAACTACTCGCTGCCCCACCGTGACGCCATTGTGAATCTGGTGGAAGCACAGGCCAACGCCAGCGTCTATGACGGCGGTGTGTTCATCGCCAGCTGCGACAAGTCCGTGCCCGCCATGCTGATGAGCATCGGCCGTTTGAAGGACATGAGCGCCATCGTGGTCACCGGCGGCGTCATGGAAGCCCACACCCTGCCCAAGGAGTATGTGGTCAACGACCCCGCCTGCGCCATCAACGAGCTGCTGACGCTGGAGCAGATCGGCAAGTTTGACGCATGGGAAAAGACCGGCGTCATCCCCAACAGCCAGCTGGACTACTACAAGCACAACGCCTGCCCCAGCTGCGGTGCCTGCTCCTTTATGGGCACTGCTTCCACCATGCAGATCATGGCCGAAGCACTGGGTCTGATGCTGCCGGGCACCGCCCTGATGCCCGCCACCGCCCCGGAGCTGAAGCAGGCCGCCTACGATGCCGGCAAGCAGCTGATGGAGCTGGTCAAGAAGGGCATCACCGCCAAGGACATCGTGACCAAGAAGAGCTTCGAGAACGCCATCATGGTGCACGCGGCCATCTCCGGCTCCACCAACGCCACCATGCACCTGCCCGCCATCGCCCACGAGTTTGGCATTGAGATCGACGCCGACACCTTTGACCGGATGCATCGCGGCGCACACTACCTGCTGAACATCCGTCCCTCCGGCGACTGGCCCGCACAGTACTTCTACTACGCAGGCGGCGTGCCCCGGGTGATGGAGGAGATCAAGTCCATGCTGCATCTGGACGTAATGACCGTCACCGGCAAGACGCTGGGCGAGAATCTGGAGGAGCTGAAGAAGAACGGCTTCT
>OJQV01001378.1_pt1 | contig 11372 bp, 6 predicted proteins | sample 1598821 | NCBI WGS metagenome assembly OJQV01 (sample SAMN03922509, study PRJEB24848) | human gut metagenome | isolation source: stool sample | host: Homo sapiens | place: Germany | collected 2011-11 | reverse complement strand
GGATCAGCTGAGCGCTGAGCTGACCGCCGAGGTGGAAAAGTCCTCCGGCCAGAAGCGCGTGCGCATCCTCAAGCGTCTGGAGGTTGTTGAGGCTTTCCGCATCTCCGGCAACCGTCCCGAGTGGATGATCATGGATGTGCTGCCCGTGCTGCCGCCTGACCTGCGCCCCATGGTTCAGCTGGACGGCGGCCGCTTTGCCACCTCCGACCTGAACGACCTGTACCGCCGCGTCATCAACCGCAACAACCGTCTGCGCCGCCTGCTGGAGCTGGGCGCTCCTGACATCATCGTGCGCAACGAGAAGCGGATGCTGCAGGAGGCTGTGGACAGCCTGATCGACAACGGCCGCCGCGGCCGTCCGGTCACCGGCCCCAACAACCGCGCACTGAAGAGCCTTTCTGATCTGCTGAAGGGCAAGCAGGGCCGCTTCCGTCAGAACCTGCTGGGCAAGCGTGTTGACTACTCCGGCCGTTCCGTTATCGTCGTCGGTCCTGAGCTGAAGATGGATCAGTGCGGTCTGCCCAAGGAGATGGCTCTGGAGCTGTTCAAGCCCTTTGTCATGAAGGATCTGGTGGAGAAGGGCATTGCCAACAACATCAAGTCCGCCCGCAAGATGGTCGAGCGCGCAAAGCCCGAGGTCTGGGACAGCCTTGAGACCGTCATCAAGGGTCACCCCGTGCTGCTGAACCGTGCACCTACCCTGCACCGTCTGGGCATTCAGGCCTTTAACCCCGTGCTGGTGGAGGGTCGTGCCGTCAAGCTGCACCCGCTGGCCTGTACCGCATTCAACGCCGACTTCGACGGCGACCAGATGGCAGTCCATCTGCCTCTGAGTGAGGATGCCTGCCGTGAGGCTAAGATGCTGATGCTGGCTTCCGGCAACCTGCTGAAGCCCTCTGACGGCGCACCTGTTACCGTGCCTACGCAGGATATGATCCTGGGCAGCTACTACCTGACCACCGTCCGCGAGAACGACGAGGGCGCAGGCAAGGTGTTCCGTGATGAGAACGAGGTTCTGATGGCTTACGCCGAGCACGTCATCACCCTGCACGCACCCATCAAGGTGCGCCGCACCATGACCATTGACGGCGTGGAGCGCACCGGTCTGGTGGATGCCACCGCAGGCCGCATTATCTTCAACAATCCCATTCCCCAGAATCTGGGCTATGTGGATCGTACCGATCCCGAGCACTGGCTGGAGTACGAGGTCAGCTTCCGCGTGACCAAAAAGACCCTGCCCGAGATCATCTCCCGCTGCATGACCCGCAACGGCACCCGCAAGTGCGCTAAGATGCTGGATGCCATCAAGGCACAGGGCTATAAGTACTCCACCCTGTCTGCTATCTCCGTGGCTGTGTGCGACGCTGTGATCCCGCCCCAGAAGCAGGAGCTGATCGCCGAGGCCGATAAGGAGATCGCCAAGGTCGGCAAGCTGTTCAACCGTGGTCTGATCTCGGATAACGAGCGTTACAACAAGACCATCGATATCTGGCAGAAGACCACCGATAAGGTCTCCAAGGCTCTGGCAGACAACCTGCCCAAGGACAACGAGATCTATATGATGGCAGACTCCGGTGCTCGTGGTTCTATGAACCAGATCAAGCAGCTGGCCGGTATGCGCGGCCTGCTGGCAAACACCGCCGGTCACACCATCGAGATGCCCATTCGTGCAAACTACCGCGAAGGTCTGAACATTCTGGAATATTTCGTTTCTGCCCGTGGTGCTCGTAAGGGTCTGGCTGATACCGCTCTGCGTACTGCCGACTCCGGTTACCTGACCCGCCGCATGGTCGATGTTTCTCAGGACGTCATCGTCCGCGAGATCGACTGCGGCACCACCGATGGCCTGTGGGTCTCTGAGATCCACGAGGGCAAGGAGAAGATCGAGAGCTTCCGCGAGCGTCTGATCGGCCGTTTTGCCGTGGGCGATGTGGTCAATCCCATCACCGGCAAGGTTATCGTGCCCGAGGGCAAGATGATCGACCTGTACGATGCCAACGAGATCGAGGCAGCCGGTATCACCCGTCTGAAGATCCGCAGCCTGCTGACCTGCCGTGCAAAGACCGGCGTCTGCGCACGCTGCTACGGTTCCGATATGGCCAACGGCGAGCCGGTCCGTCTGGGCGAGTCTGTCGGTGTTATCGCCGCAGAGTCCATCGGCGAGCCCGGTACTCAGCTGACCATGCGTACTTTCCATACCGGCGGTATCGCATCTGCCGAGGATATTACACAGGGTCTGCCCCGTGTTGAGGAGCTGTTCGAGAGCCGCCGTCCCAAGAGCATGGCCATCATGAGCGAGATCTCCGGTGTGGTCTCTCAGGACGACACCAAGAAGAACGTGGTCATCAAGGTCACCGGCAAGGACGAGAACGGTGCTGAGGAAGTCAAGAGCTACTCCATCCCGTTCACTCAGCATTCCCGCGTGATGCCCGGCGACCGCGTGGAGAAGGGCGACATCATCACCCGTGAGGGCGTGCTGTACCCGCAGGATATTCTGGCCATCAAGGGTCTGGAGGACGTGCAGAACTACCTGATCAACGAGGTCCAGAAGGTCTACCGTCTGCAGGGCGTTGAGATCAACGATAAGCATATCGAAGTCATCGTCCGTCAGATGTGCCGCAAGGTGCGCGTGACCGACTCCGGCTCCTCCAACCTGATCGGCGGTGCTCTGGCAAGCCGTCTGGAGGTGGAGAACATCAATGCCGATCTGCAGAAGCGCATTGATGCAGGCGAAGAGGGTCTGAAGCTGGTGGAGTACCAGCAGGTGCTGCTGGGCATCACCAAGGCTGCTCTGGCCAACGACTCCTTCCTGTCTGCTGCATCCTTCCAGGAGACCACCCGCGTGCTGACCGAGGCCGCCATCAAGGGCAAGGTCGACCCGCTGTCCGGTCTGAAGGAGAACGTCATCATCGGTAAGCTGATCCCCGCCGGTACCGGTCTGCCGGAGGTGCGTGAGGATCTGAAGAACCGTGAGGCTGAGCGCGATGCCGAGATCGCAGCCGAGCTGGCTGCCTCCGCACAGTAAGCGCGGCATCTGTCAGGATCTGATCTGTTAAACAAAACCGCTCCGTGGGCGAAAGCCTGCGGGGCGGTTTTTGCGTGCCAAAGGCAGCGCAGCAGGGGAGGGAAAAGGCACTTTTTCTGCCAAAAACTGTCTGAAAGAAAAAATCTGGAATAAATACAAAAAAATTTGCAAAAACTGTTGACATCCGGCTGCAAAGCAGGTATTATATAACTGTTGCGCGTCCCTCATGGGGATAGTGCGGCAAAAAAGTCGGAAAATGCTTCCGATGTTCATCATTAAGAAAGGAGAAACAAAATGCCTACTTTTAACCAGCTTGTACGCAAAGGCCGTGAGGTCCTGACTACCAAGAGCACCGCTCCCGCTCTGCAGAAGACTTATAACTCTCAGAAGAAGCAGTACTCTGATCTGAGCAGCCCCCAGAAGCGTGGTGTCTGCACTGCAGTTCGTACCATGACCCCCAAGAAGCCTAACTCTGCTCTGCGTAAGGTTGCTCGTGTCCGCCTCACGAATGGTATCGAGGTCACCTCTTACATTCCCGGTATCGGCCATAACCTGCAGGAGCACTCCGTCGTGCTGATCCGTGGCGGCCGTGTTAAGGACCTGCCCGGTGTGCGTTACCACATCATCCGTGGTACCCTGGATACTCAGGGTGTGGCAGGCCGTAATCAGGCCCGCTCCAAGTACGGCGCAAAGCGTCCTAAGGCCGGTGCTGCAAAGAAGTAATTGAGGACAACCGCCATAAACGGCTTTCCTTTATATAAATAACAAGTCCGCTTAAAAGCGGAGGGTAACGGTTTATGTAAGGTCAGCTCTTTGTGACACAACGGGAGTTTTATTACTTTCGAGTACCGATGATATCATTCTGTGAAGGAGGGAAGAAAGATGCCTAGAAGAGGTAACATTGCTAAGCGCGATGTCTTAGCTGATCCTATTTACAATTCCAAGATGGTCACCCGCCTGGTCAACAGCGTCATGCTGGATGGCAAGAAGGGCGTCGCTCAGAAGATCGTTTACGAAGCTTTCTCCATGATTCAGGAAAAGACCGGCAACGATCCTCTGGAGACTTTCGAGAAGGCGATGGAGAACATCATGCCCAGCCTCGAGTGCAAGACCCGCCGTGTTGGTGGCGCTAACTACCAGGTTCCCCTGGAGGTCAGCCCCGCTCGCCGCGAGACTCTGGGTCTGCGCTGGCTGACTGCCTACAGCCGCACCCGTGGTGAGAAGACCATGGCACAGCGTCTGGCTGCTGAGATCATGGATGCTGCCAACAACACTGGTAACGCCGTGAAGAAGCGTGAGGACACTCACAAGATGGCAGAAGCTAACAAGGCTTTCGCACATTTCCGTTATTGATCTGTTCTGTAGGAGGTTAATTTCATGGCTACACCCAGAGAAGTTTCTCTTCAGATGACGAGAAATATCGGCATTATGGCTCATATCGATGCCGGCAAGACGACCACTACCGAGCGTATCCTGTACTACACCGGTATCAACCATAAGATCGGTGAGGTCCACGATGGCGGTGCCACGATGGACTGGATGGTTCAGGAGCAGGAGCGTGGTATCACCATCACTTCCGCTGCTACCACCTGCTACTGGTCTCACTCTGAGACCCAGAAGGATCCGGTCGCGTTCAAGAAGAATCGTCACCGCATCAACATTATCGACACTCCGGGCCACGTGGACTTCACTGTTGAGGTCCAGCGTTCTCTGCGTGTTCTGGACGGTTCTGTGACCGTTCTGGCCGCAAAGGGTGGTGTCGAGCCTCAGTCTGAGACCGTTTGGCGTCAGGCTGATGAATACAAAGTCCCCCGTATGGTGTACGTCAACAAGATGGACACCATGGGTGCTGACTTCTTCCGCTGCATCAAGATGCTGCATGATCGTCTGCACGCCAACGGCGTGGCCATCCAGCTGCCGATCGGTCAGGAGGATACCTTCCGCGGTATCGTTGACCTGGTCGATATGAACGCTGAGGTCTACTACGACGACATGGGCAACGATATGCGTACCGAGCCCATCCCCGAGGATATGGTCGAGCAGGCTGAAGAGTACCGCAACATTCTGGTCGAGGCTGTTGCCGAGAACGACGAAGAGCTGATGGAGAAGTACCTTGAGGGCGAGGAGATCACCCGCGAGGAGCTGAAGAAGGCCATCCGCAAGGAAACCATTGCAAATACTCTGGTTCCCGTTGTCTGCGGCTCTTCCTACAAGAACCGCGGTGTGCAGAAGCTGCTGGACGCTATCGTTGACTATATGCCCGCTCCTACCGATGTCCCTGACATCAAGGGCGTGAATCCCGAGACTGAGGAAGAGGAGACCCGTCCGTCTTCTGACGACGCTCCCTTCGCAGCTCTGGCTTTCAAGATCGCTACCGACCCGTTTGTTGGTAAGCTGGCATACTTCCGTGTCTACTCCGGTAAGGTTGAGGCTGGTACTACCGTCTACAATTCCGTGAAGGACAACAAGGAGCGTATGGGCCGCATCCTGCAGATGCACTCCAATCACCGCAAGGATATCGACTGCTGCTACGCAGGTGATATCGCTGCTGTTGTTGGTCTGAAGAACACCACCACTGGTGATACTCTGTGCGATGAGAATCATCCCATCATTCTGGAGTCCATGAAGTTCCCCGAGCCCGTTATCCGCGTTGCAATTGAGCCCAAGACCAAGGCTGGCAACGAGAAGATGGGCATCGCGCTGGCAAAGCTGGCCGAAGAGGATCCGACCTTCAAGACCTACACCGATGAAGAAACCGGCCAGACCATCATTGCTGGTATGGGCGAGCTGCATCTGGAGATCATTGTTGACCGTCTGCTGCGTGAGTTTAAGGTCGAGGCAAACGTGGGTGCTCCCCAGGTTGCTTACCGTGAGACCATCCGCAAGGAGGCCAACCAGGAGACCAAGTACGCACGTCAGTCCGGTGGTAAGGGCCAGTACGGTCACGTTAAGATCAAGATCGAGCCCAACGAGCCCGGCAAGGGTTACGAGTTCGTCAACGCTATCGTTGGCGGCGCTATCCCGAAGGAATACATCCCTGCTATCGACAACGGTATTCAGGGTGCTATGAAGTCCGGCGTTCTGGCAGGCTATCCTGTTGTTGATGTCAAGGTCACCCTGTGGGATGGTTCTTATCATGAGGTCGACTCCTCTGAAATGGCCTTCTCCATCGCAGGTTCCATGGCATTCAAGGATGCTATGCGCAAGGCTGATCCCATTATCACCGAGCCCATCATGAAGGTTGCTGTTATCGTTCCCGATGAGTATCTGGGCGATGTTATCGGTGACCTGAACGCCCGCCGTGGTCAGATCCAGGGCATGGAGGCTATGGCCGGTACCCAGCGTGTCAACGCATTTGTGCCTCTGGCTCAGATGTTCGGCTACGCTACCGACCTGCGTTCCAAGACTCAGGGTCGTGGCCAGTATGTTATGGAGCCCTCTCACTACGAGCCGGTTCCCAAGAACATTGCTGACCAGATCATTGCTGGCCGTACCAAGGGCTAAGCGCTGAAAAGCATAAGAATTTTGCCGGGGTAGTGTAACTCCGGCAAAATTTCCTGTAAAAGCACTTGATTTTACAGGGCAAATTTAGTAGAATAGCCTTGCAGTGCAATGTCTGCATTTTGCAGGGTTGTTGTAACCAATATCAAAACCTAAATTAAGGGAGGATATTCCAATGGCTGAAAAGGCAAAGTTCGACCGTTCTAAGCCGCATGTTAACATCGGCACCATCGGTCACGTTGACCACGGCAAGACCACTCTGACCGCTGCTATCACCAAGTACCTGGCTCTGAAGGGTGATGCAGAGTTCATGGACTACGCTAACATCGATAAGGCTCCTGAGGAGCGTGCTCGTGGTATCACGATCAACTCCGCTCACGTTGAGTATCAGACCGACGCTCGTCACTATGCTCACGTTGACTGCCCGGGCCATGCTGACTACGTCAAGAACATGATCACTGGTGCTGCTCAGATGGACGGCGCTATCCTGGTCGTTGCTGCTACCGATGGTCCCATGCCCCAGACCCGTGAGCACATCCTGCTGGCTCGTCAGGTCGGCGTGCCCTATATCGTTGTGTTCATGAACAAGTGCGATATGGTCGACGACGAAGAGCTGCTGGATCTGGTCGAGATGGAGATCCGTGAGCTGCTGACCGAGTACGACTTCCCCGGCGACGACACCCCGATCATTCGTGGTTCCGCTCTGAAGGCTCTGGAGGCTCCCAACGATCCCGAGGATCCCGCTTACGCTTGCATCAAGGAGCTGATGGATGCTGTTGATTCCTACATCCCCAACCCGGATCGTGAGGAGGACAAGCCCTTCCTGATGCCCATCGAGGATGTCATGACCATTTCTGGCCGTGGTACCGTTGCTACCGGTCGTGTTGAGCGTGGTATCGCCAAGGTTGGCGACGCTATGGAGATCGTCGGCATCAAGCCCGATCGTCTGAACACCACCATCACCGGTCTGGAGATGTTCCGTAAGTCTCTGGACTTCGCTGAGGCTGGCGATAACATCGGCGCTCTGCTGCGTGGTGTTGATCGTACCCAGATCGAGCGTGGCCAGGTTCTGGCTAAGCCCGGCACTGTGCACCCCCACAACGTCTTTGAGGCTCAGGTCTACGTCCTGACCAAGGACGAAGGCGGCCGTCACACTCCCTTCTTCTCCAACTATCGTCCTCAGTTCTACTTCCGTACCACTGACGTGACCGGCATCATCACCCTGCCCGAAGGCACCGAGATGTGCATGCCCGGCGATAACGTCATGATGCACGTTGAGCTGCTGACCCCTGTTGCTATGGAAGAGGGCCTGCGTTTCGCTATCCGTGAGGGTGGCCGTACCGTTGGTTCCGGCGTTGTTGGCAAGATCATTGAGTGATTTTGTCCTTGAACGTAAGTTCCAAGGCTAATTAGCAATTTATAAAGACCTTCCCGTTCCGGAGAGCGGGAAGGTCTTTTTGTTTGTTTATGGCAGCTGCAAACGGCTTTGTTTCACAGCTCCTTTACTGGGTCAGGGTGTTATAGCAGTCTGCAAAGGCGTGCAGAAAGGCGGTCGCTTCCTCTTCTGTGGTAAGGTGACTCAGGCTGATGCGCCAAGAGGAAAGGGCGTTGCGCCGGTCTTGACTGACTGCAAGCACTGCGCGGGAAGGCAACCCATCGGACGAACAGGCGGATTTGACCGAGACGCACACCCCGCGTGTGTCCAACTCCCGCTGGAACACGGTACCCTTTACGCCCTGCACACTCAGGTTCAGGATATGTGGCACAGCGTTTGCCGGGCTGTTGATGCGTACTTTTGGATAGCGGGAAAGCTCTGCACGCAGCCGGTCATTCAGGCTGCGCACAGTTGCGGCGCGGGCTGGCAGCTCCGCAGTAGCCTTTTCCAAAGCCAGCGCCAGCGAGCAGGCAAGGGCTATGGTAGGTGTGCCGCTGCGGTAGGGGGTAGTGCTCTCTCCGCCGTGGATGAGGGGCGGCAGTGCCAGCCCCAGCCGCTTTACCAGCACACCGATGCCGTTGAGCCCGTAAAACTTATGGGCTGTCAGGCTCATGGTGTCCATGCCCTCAAACTGCACAGGAATTTTCCCCACAGCCTGCGTGGCGTCCACATGGAAATGGCAGTTGGGGTATGCCTTTAAAAGCTCTGCAATCTCTGCAATGGGCTGCACTACACCCAACTCGCTGTCCACGGCAGTCACAGCAACCAGAACGGTGTCCGGGCGCAGCCGCTTTTTCAGGTCTGCAAGGTCTACTGTGCCGTCCGGCAGGATGTCCAGCAGCTCCACCTCGTACCCCTGCTTTTGCAGTGCCTCCAGACTGCCGCTGACGGACGAATGCTCCAGCGGAGAAGAGAGAATGTGCCTGCCTGCCGCACCTCCCAGCGCTGCCAGCCCCTTCACGGCAAGGTTGTTGGCTTCGCTTGCACCGGAGGTATAGATGATGCCCGCAGGCGGTGCGCCCAGACAGCGGGCAATGCTGCGGGTCGCCTCGTTTATAGCAGCCTTTGCGGTAGCGCCTGCCTGATGGTGGGCATTGGCATTGCCCGGGTAGCGCCGCTCAGCTTCGCAGAAGCATTGCAGCACCTCCTCGTCCACAGGGGTGTTGGCAGAGTAATCCAGATAGAGCATAAAGCCTCCTGTAATATCAACACATTATAATGGTAGGAAATAAGAACAGGCTCTATTATAGGGCATTCCGTCCAAAAGCGCAACCCCCGCAGTCCGCAGCGCGGTGTGACAGGTAAGAAAAAGCTGTCAACACCTTGCTGGAAAGCCCAAAATCTGCTATACTTAACAAAAAGGCTGCGGCGTTGCTGCTGCCTTGCCGGAGCGGTTCCGGTTGTTGGAAAGAACACAAAAAGAAGGGGAGGAGCACAATGTTCAAGCGCGAGCGACTGCATGGCTGCTTCTTTCCCGTTTTTGTGTGGAGGTCTTGTTCCTGAAATTCAGAGGCACTGCTGTTTCAACGGCAATGCCTCTTTTTTTGGGAATAACAGGATAGGAGGTTTTCTATGAGCGAAAAGATCGATTACTCCAAGGGCGTATACGACGCCAAAAAGCTTGGCACAGGCCGGATGTTTATTCTGGGTGTGCAGCATATGTTTGCTATGTTTGGCGCAACGGTTATGGTGCCGCTGCTCACAGGCCTGAGCGTTTCCACCACTCTGCTGTGTGCCGGTCTGGGCACGCTGCTGTTCCACCTCATCACCAAAAAGAAGGTCCCGGCATTCCTCGGCTCCTCCTTTGCGTATCTGGGCGGCTTCTCCATCGTGGCTCCCATGCTGGCTGATGCCGATGGCAACCTGACCGTTGCCAACACCAAGATGCTGCCGTATGCCTGCGCTGCCATTGCATTCTCGGGTCTGGTCTATCTGGTGGCCAGCCTGCTGATCTCCACCTTTGGCATCCGCCGCATCATGAAGTTCTTCCCGCCGGTGGTCACCGGCCCCATCATTATCTCCATCGGTCTGATCCTTGCTCCCTCTGCTATCACCAACTGCCAGTCCAACTGGCTGCTGGCCTTTGTGGCACTGGGCACTGTTATCGTGTGCAACATCTGGGGCAAGGGCATGGTCAAGATCCTGCCCATCCTCATCGGCGTGCTGGTGTCCTACGCAGTGGCACTGGTGACCGGTGCAGTGGACTTCCAGCGCATTTCTGAGGCTGCATGGGTGGGCATCCCTCTGCACAAGGAGGCCATGGGCCTGTTTGCCATCGACGGCAGCCCGGAGTTCATCAGCGCACTGTTCACCATCATTCCCATTGCACTGGCAACCATGATGGAGCATGTGGGCGATATCGCTGCCATCAGCGCTACGGTCGGCCACAACTATATCAATGACCCCGGCCTGAATCGCACCTTGATGGGCGACGGCCTTGCCACTGCCATGGCCGGTCTGCTGGGTGGCCCCGCCAATACTACCTACGGTGAGAACACCGGTGTTCTGGCCCTGAGCCGCATCTACGATCCGCTGGTCATCCGCATTGCCGCTGTGATGGCTGTGATCCTGAGCTTCAGCCCCAAGTTTGAGGCCGTCATCAACACCATCCCCACCGGCATCATCGGCGGTATCAGCTTCGTGCTCTACGGCATGATCTCCGCCATCGGCGTGCGCAACGTGGTGGAAAACCGGGTGGACTTCACCAACTCCCGCAATCTGATCATCGCCGCTGTCATCCTGGTGTGCGGCCTGGGCTTCTCCGGCGGAATTACCTTCCCGGTGGGCGGGGCCCATGTGACCCTGACCAATCTGGCCATCGCCGCCATCGCGGGTATCGCCCTCAACGCTATCCTGCCGGGCAAGGACTACGAGTTCGGCTCCGATGTCACCGAGGGCCGTTCCGGCGACTTCGGCCGCTATTGATCACGAGGGCCGCCGCATCCGCGGCGGCCCTTTTTCGCCCCCTCTGGTCTTATTCTTTTTTTCAAATCTGATGTTTGAAACAATGTCAGTTTCCCGCTATAATGGGGACACACCAAGAGGATTGGAAGTGTTCGCCATGAAAAAGAACGCCATGAACCCCCACCGGCTGGCTGTGCTGGCCATGATGACCGCCGTGGTCTTTGCCGTCAATTTTCCCCGCATCATCATCCCCCTGCCCACCGGGGAGACCTCCTTCACCCTGGCCAACATTGCCTGCGTGCTGTCCGGTATGCTCCTGGGGCCCTTGGGCGGCCTGGCTTCCGGCCTGGGCTCCGCCCTCTACGACCTGACCAACCCTATCTTCGCCCCAGAGTGCTGGCTCACCTTTCTCACCAAGGGCGCGATGGGCTTGGCGGCTGGGCTGGTGTTCCGCACTCCGGAACAGCGAGAGACGGCCTCCTACCGCCGCTGCCTGGCCTCCTCACT
>OJQV01001363.1_pt1 | contig 11507 bp, 10 predicted proteins | sample 1598821 | NCBI WGS metagenome assembly OJQV01 (sample SAMN03922509, study PRJEB24848) | human gut metagenome | isolation source: stool sample | host: Homo sapiens | place: Germany | collected 2011-11 | reverse complement strand
GTCAGCAGCAGGCAGAGCCGCTCCCACAGCATGGCGGGCCGCCACCAGGGCAGGAACTGCCCGCCGGAGAGCCCGATGGCGTGGATGGGCAGCAGGGCCATCAGGGCGAGGGTGTTCCAGCCCCGGAAAAACCCGTTGGAGCCCAATGCCAGGGAAACCAGGGCCAGCGCAAGGTTCGTCCCCAGCAGGAAGCGGCTCTCGGCGGTGGCCGTCAGCCGCCGTCCCTTGCAGACGGCCACCAGAGCATACCAGGCGCAGACGGCGGAGGCCCAGCCCAGGCCGCTGCCGCAGGTGAGCAGGGTGTTCACCAGCAGGAGACAGAAGCCGAAGGTCAGGGGCACCAGCAGCCGCTCCCGGCGGTCGATCACGTAAATGACAGCGGTGGAATGGGCAGGCTTCGCCGCGCCCTCCGGCCGGAGGGCCTTTTCAGGTTCATTCATTGGAACATTCTCCTTTTACACTGTCCGCTCAGCAGGGACAGGCACTTGCGGTCTGACAGGGGACTTTGGCGGGACGCACGCCAGGAGCAGCAGGAACAGGGCAAGGCCGGCGCAGAGTCCCGCGGCCGATTTTTTCAAAGGATTCAGGGGGCCTCCTTATCCGGCACATACTCCAGGATGTCCCCCGGCTGGCAGTCCAGGGCGGCGCAGATGGCCTCCAGCGTGGAGAAACGGACGGCCTTGGCCTTGTTGTTTTTCAGAATGGACAGGTTGGCCAGGGTGATATCCACTTTCTCCGATAGTTGGGAGAGGGACATTTTCCGCTTGGCCATCATCACGTCCAGGTTGACTACAATCATGCCGTCACCTCAAATCGTCAGGTCGTTTTCCGCCTTCATCTCCGCTGCCCGGTGAAACAGCCCGGCCATCACCAGGCACAGAAGGCCCGCCATGGTGAAGAGGGGGATGAAGAAAGCGGTGTAGGACAGCAATGCGGCGGCGCCATCCCGGCAGAGGGTGAAGGCGGTCCGGCCCAGGGCGCCGGCGGCGATCACAAAGCAGCCTGCGGCGGCCCGCTGGAGGTAGACGGCGTTCTTCGGGGAGAACGGCGTGCCGTCCGCCACAGAGGCCAGCAGACGGATGCCCTGGACCAGGATCACTGCGCCGCAGATGCCCGCCAAAAGCAGGAATAGAGCCAGGACCGCGGTCTCCGGGGACTTCCAGGCCTCTTTCAAAATGATTTCCAGCAGATTTCCCACCCCATCATCAAAGTCGTAGGCGAAAACGGCCAGGAGATGGTCAAAGCGCATGGAGGCCGGATTCTGAAAGCGGAAGTAGGCCAGGGCCGGTGTCAGGGGAAGCAGCAGAATGTCGCAAAAGATGAGGAAACCGCAGAGAAAAATCAACACATCCGCGATTTTTTGGACAGCAGTACGAACCATGGCGTGGGCCTCCTCCTAAATGGTCAGGTCGTTTTCCACTTTCATCTCCGTCGCCTGGCGGAACAGGGCGGACATCACCAGGCACAGCAGGCCGAACATGGTGAAGATCGGCACAAAGAGCGCGTTGTAGGTGGCCAGGGGGCGGAGGGACTGGTAAAACCACAGCCCCCAGATCGTCCGGAGCAGTGCCGCTCCCGCGATGCAGAAGGAACATACAGCCGCCCGTCGGAGGCTGACGGCATTCTGCGTGGAAAACGGCGCACCCTGGAGGATGGTGCCCAGCACCCGGAGCCCCTGGAGGAGAATCAGCGCGGTGCAGATGCCGCAGATCACCAAGAACAGGGCGATTAGGGCGTTGGCGCCCTCGCCCCATATCCAGACCCAGGAGAGAAAAATCGCGGATACGCCTGCGGCGGTCACATCGTCCGCCTCCGGGTGGAACAGGTCATGCAGAAAGGTGCCGGCGCCGCCGAAGAGGTTTTCCGCGTTGACCATGACGGAGGCGGGAACCAGCAGCAGAGCCAGGACGTTGAGCAGTAGGGCGAAGATCAGCAGTACCCGGAGCACCCGGGCGAGTATTTGCACAGTACTGTTGGACATGGTCGCTTTCCTCCTTATGCGTGAGAATGGGCCCGGCTGGCCGGACGGGGACGCAGCAGGCACAAGGCCCAGATGCCGCAGAACTGCAGGAGAAGCGCCAGCAGGATCTGGAGCGCGGAACCCTCTGTCCAGAGCCACACCCAGCACCAGGCACAGAAAATCAGGAACCGAAGCAGCCCCTTCCAGAAGGGCACATAGTTCTCCACCGCGCCTGTCAGCTCCGGCAGCCATTCGCTGCCTGTCAGCACCAGACTGGGAACGCAGAACAGGGCCGCCAGAAGCAGCAGCGCCAGCAGAACACGCCAGAGACGGCTGGACGGCATAGGAATTCCCCCCTTTTTCCGTATCGTACCACGTGTAGTTATTGTTTGTCAATTATTTTTTATTGTTTTTCGATAAAAATGAAAAAGCAATAATCGGGCAGGGACAGCAGAAAAACGGCGCCGGGGCGGTCCGAAAGGACCGCCCCGGCGTCTGTATGATATAGAGAAAGGAGAGGGAAAATGATGTGTGTCACAAGCTTCCTGCTTGTTGTGCTCATCATACTGCCCCCAGCCGGGAAAGTCAACAGCCTGGGGGAAAGCTTCATACTTTGTTTACAGACTGGTCAAAAACGGATGATTTCATTCACAAAATGTTCAAAATCCGGAAACAATTTGCGCGGCGGTCATCCGCCGTACTGCCAGTGGGCGGGATCGGGATCTGTCTCACTGCTGTCTGGCCAAGTCAGCGCATCTCCGCTCTCATCGAGAATGTAGGGCACATCCTGGGAGACCGTGACCCGTCCATAGATATCCGTCACCACGGCAGCCACCTGTACCGTATCCGCAGGCGTGAGGGAGAGGCGCAGCTCCGGCAGCTGGTAAAAATCAAATTCCTCAAAGCCGTGGAAGCTGTCAGGCTTTTCACAGGGCTCTGCCCAGGCTGCCAGTTTCTGATTTTTGAACAGGCCCACCCGGATATTTGCCACGGCCGCGGTGAGAGACGCATCAGCCGGTGTCATCTCACGGATATAGACATAGCGCTCGTGGCTGGACGCATTCAGGACCAGCGTGCTGTCCTCCAGATCCATCCACATGAGATCGCTGTTGACCTCCACTTGCGGCAGAGAGTCGCTGTACAGCCCCTCAAACTGGTCCAGCAGCTGGGTCTGGCGGGTGCCGTCCGGCGGGACCAGCAGCGCCGAGAGGGTGATATGGTCCGTCAAGGGGACGGAGAGTGTGGCGGAGAACCGTTGGTTGGGGCCCTCTTCTCCCACACTGCCCAGCCGGTCGCTGGCAGTCTCGCCGTTTTCCGCCAGGAACTCCACAGCCATTCCCTCCACATAGGTCTTGGGGACAGCATAGGCGGAGAAGGTGACGGTGTTGGCGGCAAGGTCCACGGCTTCCAGCTCCACACCGCAGTCCGCCACCAGGCTGTTCTGGGCCTTCAAGATCTCCTCCACCCGGTTGGAGAGGGAGCCGATCTGGCCGTACACACTGGACTCCACCCGGTAGAGGCTGTTCTGCAGATTTACATACTGGCCGTTCATTCGGTCCAGACGGTCGAAGAGGTGGAACAGCACCAGGCACAGCGCCGCTGCCGCCAACACCCAAGGCCAGCGGCGGCGCTTCCGGGGCGACGGCTGGGCGGCAATGTAGCGGCCTGCGATCTCCTCCACCATCTTCAGCTGGGCCTCTGTCAGCCCGCCGCCTGTTTCAGCAGGAGCGGCATCCGCCTCCGGCGGTTCCTCCACGCCCAGCAGCCATCCCACAGAGACGCCGAACAGGCGGCTGAGGGCGATCAGCTTGTCGACCTCCGGCAGGGCGGAGTCTGCCTCCCATTTGTAGATGGACTGGCGGGAGACGCCCAGCTTGCTCCCCAGAGCCTCCTGGGACAGCCCCAGCTCCTTCCGCTTCTGCGCGATGCGCTGCCCAATGGTCACATCCCTCGCCTCCTTTCGCCGTCAGACTAGCAGACAGCCTGCCCTCAGGCCACCAACTGGGGAGTGGAAATCTGTCAACCCACGGTTAGCAGAGGAGAAAAGCCCTTGCGTCTCAATGGATTCAGAGGGCCTTTTCGTAGCAGTTGAGATTCTCCCGCACAAAGCCCATGAAGAAGAACTCCGCCGTTCCGGCGTAGCGGTAGCCCAGGGAGGGGTACAGGCGGTTGGCGGGCAGGTTCCCCTCCCAGGTGTCCAGCCGGATGACGGTACGGCCCTGGCGGCGAGCCTCCGCCTCACAGAAGGCCACCATCTGTCGGGCATATCCTCGGCCGGAGCAGGAGGGACGGATGCACAGGGTATGGATCACCCCTACCTCCTCCGCAGCGGCGGGGATGGTCCAGGGGATGGCGCCGTACTCCGGCAGCTGGACGCTGTTCAGGTTCACCACGCCCCAGAGGACGCCGTTCTCCTCGCCCACGTAGAAGGTGCCGGCCTCCAGGGCCTGGCGGGCGGTGTCGATGGTGGGGTATTTGCCCCGCTGCCAGTTGGTATAGACGGGGCCCTGTGCCTCTCGGTCCAGGATCTCCTCATAGATATCTGCGGCCTGAGACAGGTCCGCGGGGGTGGCGAGTCGGATCATGGCGATTCTCCTTTTTGATGTAGTGGCGATGGGAAAAGCGAGGCGCGCTGGGGTCAGCGCGCCTCGCGGGGATGATCGGGGATCACGGGGTGTCCTTGGGCGGCTCAGACGGAGTGGAACCGCTCTCCTGGGGGGCGTCTCCGCCGGAAGGGGAGGGATCGGACACCGGGTTCTCCGGCTGTCCCTCCTGGGCGGGCTCCTCGGGGGATTCGATCTTCTGGGAGATCATGTGCACCTTCTTGGCAGGGGCCTCAATGGTCTCGGGAGAGGAGGGGCGGAACGCCTTGTCCTCTGCGCGGGTGGAGGCGTAGGGGTTCTCCACCAGTTCCGGGTCTCGGCCCTCGATGATAGCCACCATCTCTGCGCCGGTGATGGTCTCCTTCTCCAGCAGGTAGGCCACGACCTTGTCCATGTCCTCCCGGCTGGCTTTGATGACCTCCACGGCCTGCTGGTAGCACTGGTCCAGGATGTCCTTCACCGCCTGGTCCATCCGGGCGGCGGTATCCTGGGCGCAGTCCATGCCGTAGCCGCCGTCCAGGTATTGGTTCCGGCGGGAGGCCAGCGCCATCATGCCGAACTCGTCGCTCATGCCGAACATGGCCACCATGTTCCGGGCCACGTTGGTGGCGTCCTGAATATCCTGGCTGGCGCCGTTGGTCATGGTGTTCATCACCACTTCCTCGGCCGCCCGGCCGCCCATGGAGACCATGATCTTGGCCATCAGCTCATCGCGGGTGCGCAGCTCGGTCTTGTCCTCCTCTGGCATCAGCAGGGTGTAGCCCAGAGAGCCCTGGGTGTGGGGGACGATGGTGATCTTCTGCACCGGCTCGGTGTTTTTCTGCTTGTAGGCCACCATGGCGTGACCGACCTCGTGGTAGGCCACCAACTTTTTCTCAAACTCGGTGAGGACGCTGCCCTTCTTCTCCGTGCCGGCAATGACCAGCTCGAAGGCGGCCAGAAGATCCTCCTGGGTCACCAGCTTGCGGCCCTTCCGCACGGCCCGCAGGGCCGCTTCGTTCACCAGATTGGCAAGGTCCGCGCCCACGCAGCCCGCAGTGGCCAGGGCCACCTTTTTCAGATTCACGTCCTCCGCCAGCTTGATGTTGCGGGTGTGGACCTGCAGCGTGGCAATGCGTCCCGCCAGGTTGGGCCGGTCGATGGTGATGCGCCGGTCAAACCGGCCGGGCCGCAGCAGCGCCTGGTCCAGCACCTCAGGCCGGTTGGTGGCGGCCAGCAGAATGATGCCCTTGGTGGGGTCAAAGCCGTCCATCTCCGCCAGCAGCTGGTTCAATGTCTGCTCCCGCTCGTCGTTGCCGCCCATGCGGTTGTCCCGGGATTTGCCGATGGTGTCGATCTCGTCGATGAACACGATGCAGGGGGCCACCTTGGCCGCCTCCTTAAAGAGGTCCCGGACGCGGCTGGCGCCCACGCCCACGAACATCTCCACGAAGTCGGAGCCGGAGATGGAGAAAAACGGGACGTTGGCTTCGCCGGCCACAGCCTTGGCCAGCAGCGTCTTGCCGGTGCCCGGAGGGCCGACCAGCAGCGCGCCCTTGGGGAGCTTCGCGCCGATCTCCGTGTACTTCTGGGGGTTGTGCAGGAAGTCGATGATCTCTGTCAGGGACTCCTTGGCCTCGTCCTGGCCGGCCACATCCTTGAAGGTGACGCCGGTGGACTTCTCCATATACACCTTGGCGTTGGCCTTGCCCACGCCGCCGATGCCGCCCATTCCTCCCATGCCGCCCTTTTTCGCCATCCAGCGCATGACCAGGGAGAACATCAGGAAGATCAGCACAAAGGGCAACACGTAGCTCACCAGCATGGCCAGCACCGGGTTCACCGGGGCCTGATACTCCTTGTCGACGCCCTCCACCCCATACTCGTTCAGGAAATCAATGACGGCGTCATTGGACTGGATCCGGACAGTGAACAGCTCCAGGTGGGCAGTCTGCTCCTGCCCGGCGGCGTCCATATAAGTGTAGCCGTCCTCCGTCTTGGTGTAGACGGTGCCGTCCTCAGCGGTGTAGGAATACCCCTCCTCAGGGGTTATCAGGAGGATATCCTCCGCGTTGTCGAATTCCACCCGGGCCACCTGGCCGCTCTCCACCATCTCCTGGAACTCTCCGTATTCCACGTTGATGGAGGAGGCCTGGCGGCCAGTGCTGCCGATGACGCTGCTGGCATAGCTGAAGATGATCGTCAGCAGAAGGGCCCAGCCCACCAGAGAGGCCACGCCCCGCCAGTTGCCGCCGGGCTTGTTGTTTTTGTTGTTCTTATTGTCGTTTGGGTTCATGTATGGAACTCCTTTCAGGGGAAAACCTGTCAATACCCGGAGGATAAACGGGACCGCCCCGGTCCCGCCTGTGCCGGAGACGGGGGTGCGGTCCGCTGCCCGGGGGCGTCCAGCCCTGTTTTCAAACAGTGCCGAAGCCTTAAAATGATTTATAAAGTATATCACAGAAGCCGCAGGCCTACAAGGACAAGGAACCGGTTTTCTATAAATTTTCTGTGAATTCCACTTTCCAGACTCCCGCCCCTATGCTATACTACCTCTTGAATGCGAAAATACTCAGATTGAGGGAGAAGTTATGGAAGAACGGAGAAAGCAGGACCTGACTGCCGAGGCCGACGGCATCATCGAGGGGCGCAACGCCGTCATTGAGGCCCTGCGGTCAGGGGAGACGATTGACAAAATTTACCTCCAGAAGGGAGAGACGGACAAGACCCTGGGACATATTGCCTCCAAAGCCCGGGCGGCGGGCGTGGTGGTGGTGGAGGCGGACCGGCGGAAGCTGGACGCCATGAGCCGCACCCATGCCCACCAGGGCGTCATCGCCCTGGCAGCGGTCCGGGAGTACGTCAGTGTGGAGAGCATCCTTCAGGCCGCCCGGGACAAGGGCGAGGCCCCCCTGCTGGTGGTGTGCGACGAGATCTCCGACCCCCACAACCTGGGGGCCATCATCCGGACCGCTGAGTGCGCCGGGGCTCACGGCGTGGTGATCCCCAAGCGCCGCAGCGCGGGCCTCACCGCCGTGGTGGCCAAGACCTCCGCCGGAGCGGTGGCCCACGTGCCGGTGGCCCGGGTGCCCAACATCCCCGCTCTGCTGAAGGATCTGAAAAAACAGGGGGTGTGGGTCTTCGGCACGGCGGCGGACGGCACCACGGCCCTGTACGACGCGGATCTGAAGGGACCCGCCGCCATCGTCATCGGCAGCGAGGGGGACGGCATGACCCGTCTGGCCGCCGAGAACTGCGACTTTTTGGTGAGTATCCCCATGCGGGGGAAGCTGAATTCCCTGAATGCCTCTGCCGCCGCGGCGATCCTGCTGTATGAGGCGGTGCGCCAGCGGATGGCCTGAAGGGCCGGGGACACAGCGGAGAGGAAAGGGGCAGCATGGCTTCCAAAGACGAGAGAGAGTTTGATAGCGGTCTGACCGGGGGCACGGATGTCCCGGCGTTGGAGGAGGACTTCTCCCTGGAGGAGATCCTGGCGGAATACGGCGCAGGCCGGGAGCAGCGGCTTATGGAGGCCGTGGAGCAGGAGGCCCGCCGGGAGACGGAGCCGGCCGCCCCTCCGGCGGAGGGCGGCGCGAAGAAGCCGCCTCTGCAAACGGAGGCGCGGCCGCGTCCCGCCCCCCAGGTGACGGAAAAAACAGCTCCGCCCCAAAAGCCGCCCGCCCAGCCGGAGGACCTGCTGGAGGAGCTGCGGCAGGATCTGCCGCCCTCTCCCCACCCCATCACGCTGGAGGATGTGGTGGGCAGCACCGTGGACGCGGTGATGGAAGAGGAGGCTCAGGAGCCCCTGCTGCGGCCCCGGCGGGGCCTGTTCTCCCGGAAGCGCCTGATGGAGACGGAGGAGCTCTACGCCCCGCCGGAACCGGAGGAGGCGCCGGAGGAGATCCCGGAGATCGACACCATCGGTCCGGAGCCGGAGCTGGCCGAGGCGGCGGCGGACTACCGGGCGGAGGCCAAGCGGCGCAAGCACCCCATCCTGGCAGCGGTACTGATCTCGCTGCTGCCGGTGATCCCCATGGGGATCGAGGCCTACGGCTATGAGATCCGCTACTGGACCGGCGACGCAGCTGTCCAGAGCGGTGTGCTGCTGGCGTGCCTTGCGGCGGTGGCCGTCCTGGCCCGGCAGGTATTCGCCAAGGCGTTCGGCTCGCTGCTGCAGAAGCGCTGCACCAGCGAGCTGCTGGCGGTGGTCTCCGCCGTGGTGATGGCGGCGGACTGTGTGGCCCGGCTGGTGCTGCCGGAGCGGAGCGCCGTCCCCTGCTATGCCCCGGTGGGGTGCCTCGCCCTGGTGTTTGCCATGTGGGGCGGAGCCCGGGAGAGCCGGGGACTGTGGGACACCTTCCGCATGGCCGCCACGGATGACGAGCCGCCTTATCTGGTGACGGAGACGGAGAAGGGGGCCTGCAAGCAGGCGGGTTCCGTCCCCGGCTTCTACACCACCGCCCTGCGGGAGAATACCGCCGCCGTGTGGCAGAACGCACTGATGCCGGTGGTGCTGATGGCCTCCATCGTGTTTGCCGGGCTCAGCTCCCTGGGCCAGGAACGGGGGGACGACTTTTTGCTGAACTGGTCTGCCATCCTGGGGGCAGGCACCACCTTTGCCCTGCCTCTGTGCTGGGGGATGCCCTTCTCCCGGCTGGCCCGGCACTTTCACAAGGCGGGGTGCGCCGTGGCGGGCTGGTGCGGTGCGGAGAAGATCAGCCGCAGGCGGGCCATGATCCTGACGGACGGAGACCTGTTCCCGCCGGGTACGATCCAGCTCAACGGCGTAAAGGTGTTCGGGGAGGACCTGTCCCGGGTTTCCTCCTATGCCGCCTCTATGGCCCGGGCGGCGGACTGCGGCCTTCAGCGGTTGTTTGACGGCCTGCTCCGCAGCGAGGGCGGCCATTATGAGAAAGTGGACGATTTCAGCTTTTATGAGGAGGGCGGCTACTCCGCCACCATCCGGGGGGAGTCGGTATTGCTGGGCACGGCCTCCTTCATGCGGAAGATGGAGGTGCGCCTGCCCGGCGGCATCAACCTGCGGACCGGCATCTTCCTGGCCATGGACCGGCAGCTGGCGGCAGTGTTTGCCGTGAAGTACCAGCCCTCGGAGAACGTGGATTTCGCCCTGCGGATGATGCGCCGCAGCCGCATCACGCCCATTCTGGCCTCCCGGGACCCCAACGTCACCCCGGCGCTGCTGAAGCGGAAGTTCCACAAGGGCGTGAAGGTGGAGTTCCCCAGTCTGACGGACCGGGTGGCTTTCAGTGAGGCGGAGCTGGACCGGGGGATGCCCCGGGCCCTGCTGTTTCGGGAAGGACTGCTGCCCTATGCGGAAGCGGTGGTAGGCAGCCGCCGCCTGTGCAAGGCTGTGCGCCGGGCCACGGCGCTGTCCGTGCTGGGCAGCGTGGCCGGGACGCTGCTGTCCTTTTATATGGTGTTCCAAGGCGCCTATAATCTGCTGACGCCTCTGGCCCTGCTGGTGTTCCTGCTGCTGTGGGCGCTGCCGGTGTTGCTGCTGGCGGACTGGGCGGGCAGGTATTGAGCGCCGGCCATCTCGTTCGCAGCGGGATAAGATGACGCTGCGGGCGGAAGTCAACCGTATGAGCGGGGAGACCCACCACATCCGTGTCCCATGCAGGGCATTCCGCGGCATTTACCCCAAAAGACGGCGCCCGGTCCGGGATTTCCCGGACCGGGCGTCGCTGTATACAGAGGCGCCTGGAGCGCCTCCCGCGGTCAGCTTTGGTTTTCTATGATGTGGACATTCAGGTGGTTGTAGGTCATCTCCACGCCGTACTCCCGGAAGGCGTCCCGCAGGTGCTCCCCCAGAGCCAGATACGCGCCCCACCAGTTCTCCGGCGTAGCCCAGCAGTAGACTGTGTACTCGATAGAGCTCTCCTTGTATGCGGTGAGGTAGACGGTGGGAGCCGGGTCCTCCAGCAGGTTTTCCGTCTGCTCCAGAGCGCGCCGGCAGGCGGCCTTCACCGTCTCCGTGGGGGCGTCGTAGGAGGCGGTCACCCGCTGCACCACCCGCCGCCGCCCCAATACGGTGTAGTTGGTCATCTGGGAGGAGGCCAGCTCCTTGTTGGGGAGCATCACCAAATGCCCATCCGGGGTCACCAGCTTGGTGTGGTTCAGACTGATCTCATGGACCGTGCCGGCCACGCCGCCGACCTCTACATAGTCCCCGATGGAGAAGGGGTGGGCAGAGAGGATCACCAGCCCGCCGGCCACATTGCCCAGGATGTCCTCCGCCGCTAGGGTGACGCCCAGGGACCCCACGGACAGCAGCGCCACCAGGGAGGTCATGGGAATGTTCAGGCTCTCCGCCACGATCAGCACCGTGACGATATAGAGGATCAGCTTCACCCCGGCCAGCAGGTATTTCTGGATGCGCTCGTCCAGCTTCGTCCTGGCCAGCAGCCGCCGCAGCAGCTTGCCCAGCAGGTGGACGGCCACCAGGCAGATCAGCAGCGTGGCAGCGGCGGAGAGGACCGCCCGGAAGGAGAACTTGGCCAGCGTGTCTGTGAACAGGGAAGTGAGGTCCGGCATGCGCGGCGCCCCCTTTGTATCAGGATAGCAAAAGCATACCGGAAAGCAGCGGAAAAGTCAACGCCGCCGGGGCGCGGCTCCCGGACCCGCTTCAGTCTTTTTCATCTGCAGAAAGGGCGATTTGGCAGCGGGGCAGGATTGCATGCTCAAATGTATACAGTGTCTCCGCCGCAATGGTGCGCACAACGGCTGCCAGTACCTGGTCGATTTCGGCGGTATATATCCGCGTCTGCCCGTCCGGCAGCGGGGCGGCAATCTGCAGGGAATTTGCCGCTCTCCGGCGTAACAAAGCCGCCTTTTCGTCCATGCCGGGCTGGACATGGGCGCCGCCCTCCTGGTTTGCCAGCAGACACACTACGCCCTGTCTCTTATACACATCTGACGCTGCCGACGACTCCTTACGTGTAGAT
>OJQV01001358.1_pt1 | contig 11552 bp, 8 predicted proteins | sample 1598821 | NCBI WGS metagenome assembly OJQV01 (sample SAMN03922509, study PRJEB24848) | human gut metagenome | isolation source: stool sample | host: Homo sapiens | place: Germany | collected 2011-11 | reverse complement strand
ATTTCTGTTCCCATTCCGCTGTCAGCATGGGAGAGGTCAGCGGCTCCGGCAGGACCGTGACAAGGTTGATACCGGCTTTTGTGGGGATCAGGCTCTTGCCCTTGCGTTCCACAAATCCGGCTGCCACCAGCTTTTCGATGATTGCCGCCCTGGTCGCAGGCGTGCCAAGACCTTTTCGCTCCGCCTCATCGGGGATATCGTCCTTGCCCGCATTCTCCATAGCGGACAGGAGGGTATCTTCGGTATAGGGCTTCGGCGGCTGGGTGAAATGCTCGGTGACGGAAACCTCCGCACCGTCAAAAGTCTGCCCTTCGGTGAAGTCTGGGAGTGTGCCGCCGTCCCCATCCGCTGGCTTTTCCTTCAGGGAGGTACGGAAAATGCGGTCGATCTCCCGCCAGCCTTCGGCAAGGATGCGCTTGCCCTTTGCGGTGAAGGCGTGTTCGCCGCAGTCAAAAGTTGCTGTGACCGCCTCATACTCATACGGTTCCGCCGACGCACACAGTAGCTTGCAGCAGACCAACAGCAGAAGGTTTCGTTCACCAACGGGGAGCAATTTCAAATCCGCTTTTTCAATCTCCATAGTCGGGATGATAGCATGGTGGTCAGATACATCCTTGTCGGAGATCATGGCCTCCACCAGCGGGAAGAAGTTGCTGATCCCGTCAAAGGGCGGCACCTTCGCCGCCAGATGGATGACGCAGGAGGCTGTTTCCGCCATGTCGGAGGTCAGATGCCGGCTGTCCGTGCGGGGATAGGTCAGCAGCTTCTTTTCGTAGAGGCTCTGGGCGTAGTCAAGGGTCTGCTTCGCCGTGTATCCGAACAGGCGGTTCGCCTCCCGCTGCAAGGTGGTAAGATCATAGAGCTTCGGCGGCTGTTCCTTCTTCTGCTCCTTTGTGACGGAAGTACAGGTGACGGTCACATCCTTGCACATAGCCGCTGCCTGTTCCGCCTCCGTTGGATCGGTGAACTTTTCCGACACCGCCTCGGTTCCATCCAGCGTCAAGCGCAGCAGATGATACTTTTCCTTGTGAAACAGCGTGATCTTCGCGTCACGCTCCGCCAGCATTGCCAGTGTGGGTGTCTGAACACGGCCCACATTCAGGGTACGGTGATAGAGAACGGAGAAAAGTCGCGTAGCATTGATCCCCACCAGCCAGTCCGCTTTCTGGCGGCAGAGGGCAGATTGATACAGGGCTTCATAATCGGTGCCGGGGCGCAGGTCAGAAAAGCCCTCCCGGATAGCGCTGTCCTCCATCGAGGAAATCCAGAGACGAAGGATCGGCTTGCGGCATCCGGTCATTTCATACACCAGTCGGAAAATCAGCTCACCTTCACGCCCGGCGTCACAGGCATTGACAATGATATCCACATCGGGGCGGTTCATCAGGGCACGGAGATTTTCAAAAGCATCCTCCTTGCCTGGTGCCAGCACATAGCGAAATGGCTCCGGCAGAATGGGAAGATCATCATAGCGCCATTTCTTGAAACGCTCGTCATAGCCGCCCGCATCCATTGGGGATACCAGGTGCCCCACGCACCAGGATACGAGAAGGCCACTGCCCTCATAAAAGCCATCGGCCCTGGATGAAGCACCCAGGGCCGACGCGATAGATTTTGCTACGCTCGGTTTTTCTGCGATAATCAGTTTACTCATTCTTTTCCTCCGTTTCCTCGTCCTCAGTCAGATATTCTTCTTCATCCTCCAGGTCGAAATCATCCAGATCAGCGGGAACTTTCTTTCCCTGCTTCGGTTTCAGCACCAGGAAATAGACTGCCGCACCGCCTCCGGCTGCAAGGATCAGCAGCACCGCCAGGATCGCCCCGGTATTGCTTTTCTTTTCAGGCTTCGGATTCTCCGGCTCGGTGGGCTCCGCAGCTTTCTGTTCTGTGCCAACACATTCACTGAGGTTTTTTACGCAGACCTGGCAAGCAGTGTTGACCGCTCCGGCCTGGCACTTTTCCGTACAGGTGCAGACAATAGGTGTTTCCGCCTTTTCTCCATCCTCCGTGAGTGCCATGAGGTCGGCTTCATCCACCTGATTCAGAAAATGCACGGTTTCCTCGCCCTCGTCGTCACGGTCGATAATGAGATAAAACACATTGCCGTTCTTCGTTTCCACTGTAATAAACTGCTTGCCGCTGGCGGTCGGGCTGCCAATATCGTCAATTAGCGAAAGGTTCCCGTCCGGCGTCAAGGCGGCACCGCCATTCAAACCACCGCCCAGCATACCCAGCAGATTTTCCAGCGTTTCCGTGTCCAGAGAGAAAGAACCTTCCCCAGAGCCAGCCTCGCCATCACTTACCGTCATGTAGCCGGAATAGACATAGCCGACTTTCTCCGGCAGGATGACCTTCAGCCAGTCGCCGTCCGTGCCGATCACCTTCACGGTCGTTCCGTTGGGAAGCTGAGTGAAGGCGGTGTAGTCCATTCCCGCACCCGTGCGGACATTCAGATTGCCGCCGCCCGTGGTGACGGTGCCGGTCTGCCCGGAGTCATTTTCGCCGGAACTGAACTGGATACCATCCTCGGTGACGGATACCGTGACCTGGCTGCCTGCCAGAGTGGAAAGCAGATCAGAAACATCACCGGCCGTTTCCTGTTCAGCCACGGACTCCGTGCTTTCCTCGCCGCCGCTGGCAAAGGCGGTGACAGAAAAAGCGGCAGTGCTGAGCACCACCGCCAAAAGAGCCGATACCATTTTTGTCATAAAGTTATGCTTCATCCTCATATCCCTCCGTTTCCTCATTCTCAGTGTTGCCCTCCTGCAGCATACCTTCCGGCAGGGAGATCATGCCGCTGGCATAGGCTTTCAGGAAGGCGGTCAGCTCCTTGTTGTCCATCTTCACGGCTTTCACCATGCGGACAATTTCCAGATTTTCTTCCTCCGCAAGCTGGGCCTCCAGCGCACGAAGGCGTTTCTGCTGCTCCGCGATCTTTTCTTTGGTTTTCGCAATGTCATTGCGGATCTTCTGTGTCGTTGCCATAAATCAAATTACCTCCATATCGTTTTTTAGTTGTAGGGCGGTCGCCCGAAAGCGTAAAAGTGGGATTGCCAGTAGCTTGTGTTGATATCTGCATACTGGATGGGGTCGCCGCAGTGCAGCATTTTTCCACCACCCACATAGATACCTACATGGGAAACGCCCGGCGTATCGTAAGTGCCAACGAAAAAGATCAAGTCGCCGGGCCTTGCGTTGGCAGAGGATACCGGGGTGGAAATATTGTAGAGCCCTTGGGCTCCCAGCCTGCCCGTATTGCAGACGCCGCTTTGCGTCAGCGCCCAGGATACGAAGCCGGAGCAATCAAAAGAAGTGTTCGGATTGCTGCCACCCCAGACATAGGGATATCCGATGTACTTCTCCGCCTCGGTAATGAGCGTCGCAAAGGTTTCATCTTCCAGTGCGGAAGGCGGGATATCATAGGTGGTGGGCGGTTTGGTGTACTTGTCTACATAGCCTGAGCCGGGAAACAAATCTTCCCGGTTTCCCAGCGTTGCCATATAGACCACATACAGGGAAAGAGTTCCCTCGTCCATGATGTAGACCGGCACATGGGAAAGGTCGAAGTTTTCCAGCTTCACCTTGCAGATATAGTAGTTGTACGGTACTTCCACGTCATAGTCGTTTCCTTCGCTGTCTGTCCGTGTCTCCGTCCGATAGCGCACCTCCACTTCCACGGTCTGCGTCAGGATGTACTGCTTTTCAAAGAGCATTTGCAGCTCCGCCTGAACCTCATCGATGGTGAACACCCCTTCATGGAACGCCGTGAGAATGGAGATCAGCACATAAGGGTCATGCTCGATCTCGTCCAGGTCAAAACGGTATTCGTCATATCCGGGGTGCAGAGCCTCATAGTGGTCTAGCTCATATTGAAGTTCCTGCTCCAGTTCGCAGTAGGCCGCCTCCGCAGCCAGCATATCCGCATCCTCGGAGAGATAAGAGGAAGTGAATACACCGCCCACACCGGAGCCTGCCATCATGGAACAGGAAGATACCCCGCCAAACAACAGGGCAACACAGGCGCCAATGCCGATCACCAACAGCACCGCCCGGCTATGGTGCTTGATGTAGAGGAAAGTTTCCTTGAAGGCGTCCTTTGCTTTCTGCACCGCACTTTTCGCCGTGGCCGCTGTGTTCTTTGTGGTTTTTTCTGCCTGTCGCAGCTCCTTTGCATAGTTCCGCTTGATCCGCTGTTTCTGCAGAAAGCGGGATACCGGGTTAGAAGCCGCCAATGCAGGATCATCATGCAGTGCCTTTTGGTAAAGGCAGTCGGCATTTGCCTTAAAAGAAGCCTGCTCTGCCTTCGCCGCGTCACGCCAGGGCTTTGTGCGGTGATGGTGGACGGCGGCACGGACTTTGCCTTTTCCGTAGGCAAGCCCACGTTCCGTCAGCACCTCGCCCTTGTGTCCGGCCTCTACACCCACATTTTCCTGCTCTACCTCATGCACCTTCGCATGGGCAGCGTGGACGATCTCATGGACCGGCCGGGAAAGCGGATTGTGCCGCAATCGTCCGTTGGGGCGTTTCTCCACTTCTTCAAAGTGAAGCTGCATTTTGCCTTTTCCGGCTGTTTCGTGAAAAACACGCTCGGTACGGAGAACTTTCTTTGTGGGGATAGCGGCCTTTGCCGCGTCCAGCCTGTCCGCCGCACGGTCGGAACGGTCGATGTACTTTCCAAGTACGGGATCGGCACGTTCTTCCTCGGTAAATTGCAGGCGGGAGGACGGGCGCTGCCTTGCGGCAGAACCATCCCGCACCGCCTGGGTGTCAGCCTTTTCCGCCTTTCGTGCGCTTTTCTTCTCATGGTGTTCCGCCGCACGCAGGGCAAGGTCAGCCGCAGCGCCAGCGGATTCTTCCGAAGAAGCGGACAGTTCCGTTTCCGGCTCCCGGCTGCTGATATGTTCCACCTCTCCCGTGGCAAGATTTTCCGATACCGCACCGTCACGGGTCATTTTCTGCGTGATCTTATCGGTCGCTTTCAGTTCCCTCATAGGCAGTCACCTTCCTTTCCATAGGGGCAGAAGTCACCGCAGGTGCCATTCTCAATCATGGCGATATAGCGAAAAATGGGATAGGCCTGGGGCGGGCAGACCGCATTTCCCAATGTTTTCAGCCGCAGCGCCCGGTCATCCATGCGCTCGGTCATGCGGGGGATTCCTTCCGGTTCGGCGGTCCAGAGGATACGTCCGTCCATCCTTTCGGGAAGCCCATGAGCCATTCCACCCAATCCGGATTCAGCGCCGCCGTTTCGGACACCGGTCGCTCCTGGGAGATGATCTGCGCCGACAGGTTCCCGTCCTTCTTCGCCGGATCGAAGGCCGACGGCTTCAAGGTTGAGCGGAAACCGTCCGACGCCACCGGGGTCAGATAGAATACCGCCGCCGACAGGCTGAGGCTCCAGATCGCCCCGTTTCGGTTCCTCTTGCGGAATATCCCATTGTCCGACAGGAATACATCCAGGCTTGCCGCGTCCCTGGCGGTGTTGTTGTCTGAGGCAAGGGGTGTGGGAAACATCAGCCGCGACGATAAAAGTTCGTTGGCGCTCATGCCATGCGCCGACGCCGCAAGCCGGAAATACGAATGGGAGAACAGCGTATCCCGCTTTTGCCAGGTCAAAGATCGTTTTGTCGAGCCCCATATTGATGAAGCCAGCAACATTTTCCCCAAGCACCCAACGGGGCCGCAGCTCGGTAATAACGCGGCACATTTCCGGCCACAGGTAGCGTTCATCCGCAAAGCCCTTCCGTTTTCCGGCGGTGGAGAAGGGCTGACAGGGAAAGCCGCCTGAGATAACGGTAACTGTTTCAAGTCCTGTTCTTTCAAAAAACGCCTCCTTCGTGAAAGTAGTAATATCCCGGAACCTGGGAACATCCGGCCATCGTGCGGAGAGGACGGAGTGCGGAAAATCCGCCCACTCACACTGGCAAACGGTTTCAAACCCGGCAGCCTCCGCCGCCAGGTCCAGACCGCCAATGCCGGAAAACAGGCTCACATGGGTCAGTTTATTCATGGTTCTTCGGCGCACGGAACGGTTCGATCTCACTTTCCAGCTCCGCAAGGACCGCCTCCATATCCGCCGTGACCGCCTTGTTTCTGGCGATCAGCCGGTTCATCACATCAAAGAAGGTTTCACCTTCCTGTTTTTCTTCTGTATGCAAATAGCGGGGATCATTCATGTTCGTTTTCTCCTTTCCCGGTTTCACCAAGTTTTGTTGTCATAATGCTGTAAAGTTCATTGTCCTTCGGGAAGTCATCCACAAAAGGCAGGATCACATTACCGAAGAAGATCAGCCCCTCGCCGGGGCCTGCGTTGCTGATATGCGCCGCCTGCTGGTTGGAGATATTCAGGCGCTCGCAGAGGATTTTTCTGTCTCCGCTGGCCTGGTTCAGAAGGTACACAAAATCGCTGTTTTCAAAAATGTTCTCGATCTCCGGGGAGGAAAGCAGGTCCTTGATGTTCTGCGTGATCCCCGTGGGGATACCGCCCCATTTGCGAAAGCGTTTCCAAATCTCCACGCTCCAGGCACCGACCTCGCCGCGCAGCAGAAGGTGGAACTCGTCTACGAAGTACCAGGTGGATTTGCCCTGATCCCGGTTTTGGGAAACACGGTTCCACACCTGATCCTGGATCACCAGCATACCCAGGCTTTTGAGCTGCTTTCCCAGCTCCTTGATATCGAAGCAGACAATACGGTTGTTGATATCCACATTGGTACGGTGGTTAAAAACATTCAAACTGCCATGCACATACAGTTCCAGTGCCGCCGCGATCCGCTGCGCCTCCGGCTCCGGCTGCCGTTTGATCTCGTCATACAAATCTTCCAGCAGCGGCATATTCTCCGGGCGGGGGTCTGCGATATAGGGGCGGTACACGATCCGCACGGCACGGTCAATGACTGTTTTTTCCACTGGCTCCAGACCGTTCCGGCCGCCTGCCGCCAGTTCACAGAACGACAGGATAAAGTCAGATTTCAGCGCCAGCGGGTTATCATCCTCGCTGTAATTGAGATTGATATCCATAGGATTCACATACTGCGTGCTGGTAGGCGAGATTTTGATGACCTGGCCTTCCAGCCGGTTCACCAGCGGAAAATATTCCGCCTCCGGGTCGCAGATCAGGATATCGTCCTTTGTGTTCAGGAACACACCCACGATGGAACGCTTTGCGGAAAAGCTCTTACCGCTGCCGGGCGTACCTAAGATCATGCCGTTGGGCGTTTTCAGCTTCTTTCGGTCGGCAAGGATCATGTTGCCGGAAGTGGCATTGAGCCCGTAGTAGAGAGCTTCGCCGCCGTGGAAAATCTCCTGTGTGGTAAAGGGAACGAATACTGCCACCGCCGAAGTGGTAAGCCCGCGCTGTATCTTAATGCGGTTGACACCCAGGGGCAGAGCCGACACGAAGCCGTCCTCTTGCTGGAAGTCCAGCCGCACCAGGGAGCAGTTATATTTCTGTGCCACGCTTGCCGCACGGAGAAGGTCATTCTCCAGCTTTTGCTTGCTGTCCGCAAAGTTCACCACCAGGAAGGTCATTAGGAACATTCGCTCATTTCTGCTTTGCAGATCACGGAGGATATTCTTTGCCTCGCCTGCGTAGGTGGCAAGGTCAGTGGGGATGATATCCATATCGAAACCTTCCCGCACCGCCTTTTTCTGCGCGTCGATCTTCATACTGTCAATGTCAGTGATCTTCCGCTTGACCGTTTTGATCGCCTCGTTCTGGTCCATACTGCGGATATGGAGGCTGACAAGCAGCCCGCTGTCCGTATCCAGCAGCTCGGTGAGCATACGGTCATCCATTTCCGGTGCGCTGATCTGCAGAAAGGACACGGCACAGAATTTATCCGCCATCGTGAACTTCCGTGCTTCACCGAAGCGGAAGGAAGATGGTGCGATAAAATCCAGGACCGACAGGCCGGAAGGGGCAAGCCAGCTCCATTCAAAGGCAAACCGTTCCCCGTCCGGGTGCAGGATGCCGTGGAGCATTTCGAGCCACTCCTTGCCGCCAAGCTCTTTTGCCAGAGCGCCCATGACCTTGAAATGGTTGAGGGCATCCATGACGATTCGGGAAAATCGTGCCCGTGCGGTTTTGCTGTCCCGTGCCTCGATGGTGAGGGTCAGGTACTTTGTTTTGATAAGACCGTTGTTGCCCCGCTCAAGCTGCTTGCGGAGCATCTGCGTGTAAAGCTCACGGATATGGTCGAAGTGATCTCCCTGCGCTGCGATCTCGATACGCTTCACAAAATCCTCCCGGTTCATGCGGCGGCTCACAAGGGAAAGCTGCATCCCGATAGAAGCGTCATGGGCGTTATACATATCGCAGAGGGCTTCAAAGATTGCCGTCTGGTCGTCAGGCTTTGCAAGCTGATAATTCACATCCTCGAACTCGATACACTTCGACCAGGTGTAATCGTCCAGTTTGCACAGGCCGTCCGGATACATCTGGCGGAACGGTAAGGTATCCTGTGCGGAATGTACCCTGCCGTCGCCTCTGGCGGTTTCCAGGATACGGCTGATCTCACGCTTTTCTGCGGCGGTCAGCTTTACCGTGGGTTTTGCCGCCTGCCGTGCCTGCGGCTCTGGCTTTCGCTTTCTGAACAATGGCTTTCACCTCCTTTTCCGCCTGGTTCTGCCGCTCCAGGGCTGCATAGAAATTGTTTGTCCGGTAAGGCCGCTCTTTCGTCCGCAGGAACATACAGCGGATGACCTGTCCGGCCACCACCTCCAGGGGTTGGCCGTGCCGCTCATACATGGCGAGCAGAAAGAACGGGAGCATGACAATAATCATGCAGAACGCGGCGGCGCTGTTGCTGGCCGTGCGTCTGAGCAAAAAGAAAAGCGGTACTCCGATGAGTGCCGCCGCTCCGAAACATATAAGCTGCCGTTTGGTAAGCCCAAACAGCACTTTGGATTTTACTTTCGTCAAATCCTTTGGAATGGTTACATACGCCAATTTATCAAGCCTCCTTAATGCGCTCCGAACAGGCTCTTAGAGAGGCTGCCGGTCTTGAACAGGGCGAAGCACAGCAGGACCGTGTAGCCCATGCAGGCCCATATCGCGCCTGAGATATTTCCGTCCGTGGCGATACTCTGTACCAAAACAGAGTAGATTCCCACGCACACCATGATTAGAAATGCCTGGAACGCCAATGCAAACAGGGATTTCAAGTAGTTCTGTCCTGTATGGCTCCAATCCCGGTTCGTCATAGTGGCAAGCGGGATCGGTCCAACGGAAGTTGTCAAATACACCTCAATCATGCGGCCGTAAATGACAAGCATGATACAGATGGAAAGGGCGTTCATGGTAAGCCCCACGAAAAGGGACTGGAACCACAGCCCGAACAGTTCTCCCGTGCCCAGGGCTTCAAGCTGCGCCTCCATATCCGTGATGACGCTGCTGATATCAATGGAGGTATTCCCAATGATGACGCCTGCGCTGCTGTTCACAACGCTTTGCCCCACATCGAAGATACCCATGACGATATTCCATGTGTTCGTCACAATAAGAACGGCACAGAAAGTCTTGAAAATCCACTTAAAGAACATCCAGGTATCTACATCGTGCAGATTGTTTTTCTCTGTCACAAGCTGGATCAGCTCATAACACATTACGAATGTCAGGATAACCCCGGCGATTGGAACGATCACCGTTTCAGAGAGGTTTCGGATCATAGAAAAGACGCCGCTGTTCCATGCCAGCGGCGTCTGGCCCACTTCACCGGCGATCTCGCCTACTTTGGTATTGACCGTATCGAACATGCCCGACAGGTTTCCCGTGATCCCCTCGATGAGCAGCCCTCGGAGCCATTCATCGAGTTTGTCGAGTATGCCGCCCATAAGCAATCACCGCCGGACGATCAACCGAACAGGCCGGAGAGCAGAGGTACAAGGGTGATGCCGATGAGGGCGACACCGCCGCCGGCCATCAACTGTTTTATCCCCAATTAGGTGTAAAACTCTGCTCGATGGCGGGCGGCGGCGTACAAAAAATCTATATGGTGTTTTTAAGAGAACCGTCCCGGCGGGACAGGTCAGGCAGTGACCTGTTCCACCTCCGGGATGGGTTTGAGATTAAAATGAATTTCGATAGAAATGTGTCTTGTTTTATCTTCGTCAATGCGCTCATGCACGACGATTTCTTTGATTAAGCGGTTAAGGGTGGCTGCGTCCAGCTCTGTGATGTTGGCATATTCCTGAATGGCTTCCACCCATTGTTTTGCGTCATTGGCAAGCTGGACTTCATCGGACAGCCGCTTTCTGCCCTCGGACACTTTTGCTTTAAGCTCCGTCTGCTCGGTCTGTGTCTTTTCCAGCATGGTGTTGAAATTCTGCTCACTGATACGCCCTGCAATCATATCCTCATAAAGCCGCATGACCATTTTGTCCAGAACCTCAATCCGTTCCTCGTCCCTTGTAAGGGAGCGTTCCATTGCTTCCCGCTGTTCCCGCTGCTCGGCTTCACAGGTATTGGTCAGGCGGTCGGCAACCGCTTCCCCGTCCATCAGGGCAGCTCTGGCACATTCCCGGATTTTCCGCAGCACATGGCTGTAAAGGGTGTCATAATCAATCCGGTGCTGGGTGCAGTGGTTCTTTCCAAAGGCATTGTAGGTCTTGCAGGAATAAATTTGCTGGGGATGTTTTGCGTTTGTGTAGCGTATCGTCAGAGACTTCCCACACTCGCCGCATTTTATCAGTCCGGCAAACAGGCTGATTTCATTGGTCTGCCCCGGACGCTGGCGGGATTTCAGCTTGTTCTGCACAATGTCAAAGCTCATGCGGTCAATCAGCGGTTCATGCTGTCCCTCCACCACAATCCAGTCCTCCGGCTTCTTTTCCCCAATCGTGCCGATTTTGAAACGGTAGTCCTTTTTCTGGGAAGCAATCGCCCCGGTGTAGACGGGATTCATCAAAAGGTCTTTGATAACGGAGAAGTCCCACATATACCGCCCGTTTTCCGGGTCTTTCTTTTCCCATTTGGTGCGGGTATTGCGAAGCCCCCGTTCCCGGTTCCACCATGTGGGGCAGGGGATTTTTTCTTCCTCCAGCCGTCTGCGGATATAGTTCGGACCATGACCGTTTAGGGCATATCCGAAAATCAGCCGCACAATCGGGGCGGTTTCCTCGTCAATGAGCAGATGGTTTTTGTCCTCCGGGTCTTTCCGATACCCAAACGGGGCAAGACACCCGGTAAACTGTCCTTTCTGCGCTTTCAGAAGATAAGAGGAATGGACTTTCTTGGAAATATCCTTGCTGTACATCTCGTTCAGGATATTCTTGAACGGGGCAATATCGTTGTTATCCCGCAGGGTGTCGATACCGTCATTCATGGCGATATAGCGGACACCGTTTCTTGGGAAAAAGTCCTCAATCAAATGCCCGGTTTGCAGATAGTTACGCCCCAGTCGGCTGAGGTCTTTCGTGATGACAAGGTTGATTTGCCTGCGCTCAATGGCTCTCAACATTCTCTGTAAATCAGGACGCTCCATATTAAGACCTGTGAAGCCATCGTCCTGATAGACTGCCACAACCTCCCATCCCTGCTTTTCGCAGTATTT
>OJQV01001345.1_pt1 | contig 11621 bp, 8 predicted proteins | sample 1598821 | NCBI WGS metagenome assembly OJQV01 (sample SAMN03922509, study PRJEB24848) | human gut metagenome | isolation source: stool sample | host: Homo sapiens | place: Germany | collected 2011-11 | reverse complement strand
GATATCAATTTAATATAATCTACCAGTACTCTCTCCAATCTTTCAGTAACCGGGTCAGTGCCTCCATATAGAAATAATCTCCCCAGGAATTGCACTCATCCACGCCGTAATGATTACAGGTATTGTAAGGAGAATGGTTGGAATAAGTGCTGTGCAGCACCAGTCCGTTGGATTCCTTCAGATCCTTTACGGCATAATTATCATATACAGACCTCATAATCTGTTTTGCCAGAGTAATATAGTGCTCTGCTTCTGCAGGCTCCAGGTATTTCGCCATCTCCAGCATACCGCAGGCTGCAATGGAGGCGGAAGAAGAATCTCTCGGTTGGTCATCCCCATCGGTGAATTCCAGATCCCAGTAGGGCACCAGGTCCTTCGGCAGATGTGCCAGGAAATACTCTGTTACATGGCGGAACAGGTCGATATATTCTGCTCTTCCGGTATAACGGTAAGCCAGTGCCATACCGTAGACACCCCATGCTTGGCCTCTCGCCCAGGCAGAACCGTCACGGTAACCCTGGCAGGTGGCACCATGATCCGGTGCTCCCGTCTTCATATCAAAAAAGAAGGCATGCCAGGTAGAATAGTCCTCACGAATCACATTGGCTACTGCCGTATGAATGTGCTTCTCGGCTATGTCACGGTATTTCGGATCCCCGGTCTCATCAGATGCCCAGTACAGCAGGGGCAGATTCAGGAGGCAGTCAATGATCAGACGGTAATTCTCCGGTGCATCCATGGGACCCCAGGCCTGGATAAACTCACCTACGGGATGATAACGGGTGATCAGCTGGTCTGCTGCCTTAATAGCTGCTTCTTTTCCCTCTTTGCTGCCGGTCAGCTTATAAGCTGCCACGCAGGAAGGAGAATACAGAAATCCCATATCGTGATGATCTACTTCGATCTTATTGTCAATACGGTCTAAAAAGCTCTTTACCTGAACCTCGCCCGCTTTTTTCAGGCGCTCATCCTGTGAATATTCATAAGCCAGCCAGATCTCTCCTGTCCAGAACCCACAGGTCCAGTAATTGTTCGGAATCGGTTGGTAAAAACCGTTCTCACTGTAGGCATTCTGGAACTGATCGGTAAATTCCGGCAAATCCCGGATCACCTGCTCCGTAGAGAACTGTAATGCGTCCTTGATCTCCGCATCTGTGATCTGCGGATATTTCTTTTCATCAAATGTTATCATAGTTTTATCCTTTTCCTTATTATGCATTTTTATTATACAAGCCTGTGACATGGAACCGGCACAGGCTTGTGAAAATACATTGTTATCTGCTATCCCTTCAGTCCCGTAGAAGCAACACCTTCTACGAAGTATTTCTGCAATACCAGGAACACGATCAGCACCGGGATCAGCGACAATACCGATCCTGCCATGATCAGACCGTAATCGGAAGAGTACTGGCTGATGAACATTTTTAATCCCAGCTGAATGGTCTTCTTCTCCTGACTCTTTAAGTAGATCAGAGGTCCCAGATAGTCGTTCCATGTCGCCACGAAGGTGAAAATCGTCAGTGTGGACAATGCCGGCTTCGACAGTGGCAGCATGATGCTGGCATAGATCCGGTACTCACTCATACCGTCGATTCTGGCGGCTTCACACAGATCGTCGGGAATGCCTTCATAGAACTGCTTCATCATGAATACACCGAATGCGGAAAACGCCTGCAGGCAGATCATAGCAAGCAGCTTATCGTTCAGTCCCATTCTTCTCATCATGATGAACTGAGGTACCATGTATACCTGCCAGGGCATTGCGATGGTTGCGATGTATGCCAGGAACAGTCCGTTCTTATGACGGAAGTCCAGTTTTGCAAAAGAGTATGCTGCAAAGCTGCTAGTCAGTAACTGTAAGAAAGTAACGATCAATGTCAAGTATACCGTATTTTCCACGAATCTGCCAAAGGGAATCTTCGTCCAGATCTTCACGTAATTGTCCCACTTGGGGTTCGCAGGGATCCATACAAAAGGATTCATCTGGAATACTTCTCTGTCACTCTTGATGGATGCGGAAAGCATCCACAGGAAAGGAATGATCATGACCACTGCGATCAGAATGAGAATCGCATATACGATCACTTTGCCAAAAACGGCTTTTTTATGTGCTGATTTCATAATCTGTGCGCCTCCTAACGTTTTACCCTGCCGTACACTTCAATCTGACTCAGTGCCGGGAAGGGGGATGGATCTTCTGCTTTGATCAGGTTGCAAAGCTCCAGCCAGGTGATCTCTTTCTCGGGGATCGGCAGTACATGTGCCCTGCTGCTCTTCTCTAAGGGAAATTCCTGTTCACTGCCATCGGAAAACCGGATCGTTACCTGCTGCCACCAGTTGTCATGCGGGAAATCGGATCTGGTGTACAACACGATCCTGTCTGCCAGTACCGGTCTGCCGAAGTCCAGCTTCATAGCTGCATCATCCTGCATGTTGATTCCCCAGGATTCGTAGGGCCATTCTCCGTGGGAGCGGTTCGCCCGGACACCGTCAATGGCGTTTTTCGCTGCAAATACGCTCTCGCCTCTGGTCTCCACATTGGCTGTCGCATGCGGATAACAGGGAACATCCATATGTTGGTCTGCAGGATTCAGTGCCAGGTTTCTATAGACTGTGATCTCATCTTCTCTTGCGACTTCCGCATAGAGATAATGTTTATTTCCGGAAAATACCTTAGGGGACATGCTGATCCTTTTTTCCCCGAAGGGAACATAATAGGATACATTGTCGGTTATGTATACGAAAGCATCCCCAAGAGCATCATCCACCTGTAAATGTACATGTATATTTTTCTCATCGGTCTCCAGCACGATCCGGTCACCCTCTTCATAGGTATGGGTGCAGACCAGATCCACAAAATCCTCACCGCTGCTGACGCAGATGGTGTTGCTGTCCTTATCGAGAACCTTCAAAGCCAAGATTGCCATTATGCTTTCTCCCTCTTTGCCTGACCGCGGAACTGAATGATCGTTACGAACAGTACCATCAGGAACAGTACCATTGCTACAGAGCTGGAGTAGCCCAGATCCCAGTCAATAAATGCTTTCTGATAGATGTAGTATACAAGAACGGTTGCTGAAGTGGTTAACTCTCCGCTTCCACCGCCTGCCAGCATGATGGCGATATCGTACACCTTGAAGCAGTTGATGGTCAGCATGACGACTACGAAGAAGGTCGTGGAAGACAACTGCGGCCAGGTCACATAACGGAATTTCTGCCAGGTATTTGCACCGTCCAGACTGGCTGCCTCATACAGTTCAGAGGAGATTCCCTGTAAGCCTGCCAGGTAGATTACCATATAATAACCCATATATTTCCATACACTGAACAGAATCATGGAGAACAGTACCAGTCCGCCGGTGAACCACTGGGGAAGCTGATCCTGCGGTACATTGAAAACATTCAGCAGAATGTTGTTCACAGGTCCTTTGGAGGGGTGGAACAGCATTTTCCATACTGCGGTGATTGCTACCAGAGAAGCTACATATGGGAAAAAGGAAAGAGTTCTAAAAATGCCTCTTCCTATTACTTTCTGATTTAACACGATGGCCAGTGCCAGAGATGCGATCATGGTCAGAGGCACGGTACCGATACAATAAATAATGGTGTTTTTAAATGCTGCGATAAAGAAAGTATCTTTCCACAGTCTTGTAAAATTACTGATGCCTGCCCACTGGATCGGGTTACTACCGTCCCACTTCATGAAAGCAAGGGCAAAGGCAAAAATAATGGGGATCAAAGTAAATACGCAGAAACCGATAAAGTTAGGTGCAATAAAGGAGTAGGCCACCAGATCTCTTTTGGTTTGACGGCTTAATTTCCGCATAACAATTCTCCTTTCAAACGCTTTTTGTGTCATCTTTTGCGTCTTTTTCTGATAAGAAAGGGGCCGTAGGTACGACCCCTTAAGTCTTATTCAACATTCAACAAACATTCAATACTTTTATAGAGAAGATCTTCATTACTGAGCCTGAAGGTCAGCTACCGCTTTATTCATTGCAGCAATACCATCATCAATGCTCATCTCACCGGTCATGATGCTTCCATGATAGGAATCCAGAGCGGAGTTGATCTCAGATACATTGGGAGCGTAAGGAACTTCCAGGTACAGGTTGGATACAGTCAGAGCCTCCTTGCTGGCTTCATCGGTGGGGAATCCTTCCAGACCGGAGATCATGTCTACTACTTCATCAGTCATCATTGCAGGGAAGTTACCACTGGAAGCCATAACTGCTGCGCCTTCTTCACCGCTTACCCATTTAACGAAATCCCAGGACGCATCGGGAGTATCACTTGCAGTGGTTACAGCCAGACCGGTGATGGTACCCAGAGTAGAACCGGGCTCTACGCCTTCTGCATGGGGATACTTAACGATACCCCAGTTACCGCACAGGCTGGAATCATATTCGCCGGACTTCAGGTTGGACATCATGGTTGCGATGAACCAGGAGCCCATGTTCATCATTGCTACGTCTCCACCGGAGAATGCTGCGGAATAATGTAAACCTTCGGTCTTCAGATCCGTGTACTTTCTGCATACACCGTCAGCTTCCTGATTCAGAACCATCTCATAGTAAGGTTTGAAGAAATCATAGTTTCCATCCAAAATAGTATGCTTACCATCCAGAACACCGAACAGCTGAACTGCACTTCTCCATGTGTGATAATGAGCACCGTATACCTGAGAGCCGAAGGTGGTATCGGTCATCTCTCTTGCCAGAGCATCGTACTCATCAAAGGTCATATCGTTGGTAGGATAAGCAACACCCTTGGCATCAAACAGATCCTTGTTATAGAACAATACCCAGAAGTCATTTCTGAAAGGCAGCTCATACAGGCTTCCGTCTACAGTTACCTGATCGGTAACACCTGCGTATTTGCTTAAATCCACGCCATCTTTGGAGATGTAATCATCCAGGGAAAGAATAGATCCCTTCTGTACCAGCGTTGCATATCCGGGTACATCCTTGACGGTTACTACATCGAAATCGGAGCCGCTGCCGGAAAGCTCAGTTGCCAGAACGGTCATGTAATCGGTAGAACCAAGGTCTACCATCTCAATGGTTACACCGGGATGAGATGCTTCATATGCGTCCTTAATGTCACCCCAGTACTGTGTGGTCTCCTGATCCCAGATAGCCCACTTTAAAGTAACTTCTTCTGCGGGTGCTGCTTCCGTGGAAGCTGCTGCAGCCTCAGTGGTTGCTGCTGCGGGTGCCTCACCGGTGGAAGCTGCTGTGCTGCCGTTATCGGAGCTGCCGCAGCCTGCAAGCATGGTGGTCATCATTGCTGCTGTCAGTACTAAACTTAATACTTTCTTTTTCATGTAAACCCTCCTGTTAATTTGATACTATGTTACGTCTGTTACGAATCCGTTGTTATCGGTTCCTTGACTGTAACTAAAGTATAACGAAAAAGATCTTTCCGTAACATGGAAAAATTTATAATATAATTCACATTCTTTTATAATTTTTTTATCTTTTTTCTAAAAGTGCTTTCGGAAGATGTAATATTTTATTTTAATATGCACTTTTTTTAGCATCTTGTTTTTTCAACTACCGTTTTTCTTTCGTTATGTTATACTGAAAGCATGAAAAAGACTGTTTATCACTCAAAAAGCATACGAAATCGCATATTGCTCTTCACTCTGAGCGCCATTTTGGGAATGTGTCTGTTGATCAGCCTGTTCAGTTATTACATATTCCGGCACTATCTGCAGAACACCCTGATCCAGTCCACGGAGACCAGCCTGCGCCTGTTGTCGGAGTCTATGGACAACAGTATGGATGAAGTCTACCGGTTGGTCAGATATTGCCAGACAGATTCCAATATTGCCAATTATATTGAACATAACCCCAATCCCGGCTCTGTCCTGTCCGTATCCACTTATGATTCCTTCTACGAGGAATGCAGCCGGAATTCTTCTTATAATTATATGCCCAGAATTGCCATTGTCTCACAGGAGCATTATCTGCAGGTGGTAACCGCAACGTACTCCTCTACCGCAGATCTTGCAACGCTGATTCCGGAGCTTCCTTATTATGAAGAATTACTGACTGCCGATGATTATGATTTTTCGCCCGGTATTGTATCCGATCCTTTTCACCGTGCGGGACGTAAAGTATTACCTGTGATCCGTCCCATTACCTACCAATACAATAACAAGCAGGCAGGATATCTGTTCATCGAAATATCCGCAGATCTGTTCACCATACCTTTGAAGGATTACAGTTGTCCGTCAGACAGCTTTCTCTATCTGTCCATTGCAGGACATACCTATATTTATGAAAACGGAGGCTTGCAGGAATTTACGCCCGAATATAGTATTCTGGATGATCTGAGCGCATATTCCCTCACCGGAACCACTCATATCTCCAAAATTCACAGTTCTGCCAAAGGAGAACAGATTCTGGTCACCACACCGTTAGATATGCCGGACTGCTACCTGAGCCAGAGTATTTCCCACGCGGAACGGACAAATCAGGCGGTTTTGTTCATGGGAATCCTTGCCTGCATCCTGATCGGCATTTTGTCTATCGGTGTCGTTCTGATGCTGTTGATGAATCGTATGATCACGGTACCTGTATCCAGGCTGCAGACACGGATGGTACGCATCGCCGGCGGAGACTTCTCCAGAGACCCTTCTGTGGAATGGGATCACGAACTTGGGGATATCGGACGGGGAATCAATGATCTGTCGGAAAATGTATCGGAACTTATGGAGAAACGACTGGAAGATGAGAAACAGAAACAGGATCTGGAATACAAGATGCTGCAAAGCCAGATCAATCCTCATTTCCTGTATAATACACTGAACTCTATCAAATGGATGGCAACCATACAGGGGGCAACCGGTATCTCCGAGATGACCACCTCCCTGTCCCGTCTGTTAAAAAGTATTTCCAAAGGCACCAGCCTGTTGATCGATATCCGGGAAGAATTATCTCTGTTGGAGAACTATTTCACCATTCAGAGCTACCGCTACGGCGGCACCATTACCATGGACATTCAGGTGGATAATGAATCTCTGTACAACAGTGAGATTATCAAGTTTACATTGCAGCCTCTGGTGGAAAATGCAATTTTCCACGGTATCGAACCGAAGGGCTGTGCCGGACACATCCGGATACATGTCGGCTATGAGACATCGGACAACACCGAAAAGATCCGTATTGATGTCACAGATGACGGTGTAGGCATGACAGCGGATAAAGCTGCACAGGTATTACGCTCCAACGACGACAGTTCCGCGGATTTCTTCCGGGAAATCGGTGTCAGCAATGTGCATAAACGCTTACAATACCAATTTGGTGCAGAATATGGCATTACCATAGAAAGCAAAGAAGGGGAATATACGACTATGTCCATACACATACCGAATATTCCTCTGCATAACAATGAAACTGTTTCATCCGAAACTATTTCATCTGAAAACACTTAATCCGGACAGGAAGCTGTCCAGAATGGAGTTACTATGTATCAGCTTTTAATTGTGGATGACGAACCTCTGGTTCAGGCTGGAATCCGTTCCATGCTGAACTGGAACGAAATGAATATCGAGATCTGTGGAACTGCCATGAACGGTCAGGCGGCGCTGAAGATTATTGAAGAAAAATCTACTGACATCGTGATCACGGACATTAAAATGCCGGTCATGAACGGTCTGGATCTTGCGAAAACATGCAGAGAACGCTATGGGGATAACTGCCCTTATTTTATCATCCTCACCAGCTATGAAGACTTCCAGATGGCAAGAGATGCCTTGTCTTATCAGGTATCCGATTATCTGGTAAAGCTGGAACTGACACCGGAAGTACTGAAAAATGCCATAGGCCGGGTGCTCACACAGATTTCCCAATCTCGGAAAAAGCAGCTGTCCGCCGTAAATATTCATCCTTTTTACGACAAATTCCTGATCAGTCTCCTGCATGACCTGTTCGAGTCCGAAGAACAGTTCCGTCTGCAGGGCAGAGATCTGAATCTGAATTTCGATTACGGTGCTTATGTGTGCTGTTACGGAGAGATTATCAGCCCTCAGGCCGACCAGATGTCTGCCGAAAAACAGATGCCTCTGTTCACCAGTTCGTTACAGATGATACGGGAACTGGGGGCTAAATATCTGCCTCTTTATGCGTTGTCTCTGGATCTGCGCCATTTTGCACTGATTTTCTGCTTTGCGGAATCCTCCGATACCGATGATTATGTGGAAAGTCTGACAGACATTCTGCAAAGCATCAGCGGAACACTGCAGAATTACTATAATGTAACACTGCGTTGCGGCATCGGCATCCCGGTTCAGACTCCCGCTACCATCTGTGACTCCTACCAGTACGCGAGACAGATCTTCCGGAATACGGAACCCAAGGACGCAATTATAGCTTTCGATACCGATCATTCGCAGGAAAACGCCAAGAATTCTTTTAACATCAGCCTGTTTAAAAATGATCTCACCAGAGCCTTTGAAGAGTATGATCCGGATATTCTGCAGACTACAATTCAGTCCCTCTGCGATCTGTTCAAGGATCATCCGGGACATTATGTACAGGCTCTGGACGCTGCCAGCAATATTCTCTATCTGTCGATTTCGCTTTTACAGGACGGGGAATCTATTGTGTCCGGCTTTTTTGCGGGAGATCCGGATGGCTACCGTTCCCTCTATAAGCAGTCCAATGTGGATCACGTGATCCAGTGGCTGCAATTCTTCTGCGGACAGCTGTGCGAATTGTTCCAATCCCGTCGAAAGGATTATAAAAACCACATCGTAACTAACGTCCGGAAATATATTAATGAACATGTTAGCGAGCGGTTGTCCCTGAATGAAGTAGCAGCGGTATTCGGCATCAGCCCGAATTACTTAAGCCAGCTGTTCAGCAAATACAACGATACCGGCTTCAGTGAATATATCAACATCTGCAAGATCACGGAAGCCAAACGGCTGCTGGAAGAAGAAAATATGAAGGTCTACGAGGCCGCAGAGGCTCTGGGCTTCGAGAGTGCCTTCTATTTCAGCAAGGTATTTAAACGGGTGGAAGGTGTCTCCCCCACGGAATACGTCAACAATAAGTTCAGTTAACTGCTATTACGGTTTGTCTCTTATTGGGAATTATGAATATGGAAAGGCAGGATCAGAGAAATGAATTCACAACCGATAAGTATAGAAAAGCGTTTTTTGGAGACAGCAAATGCATTCCACGGAAACAGCCACCCTTTTCACCCATTTCCGAAGGCTGTGGACCGAAAGGCTTATGAAGGACTCCCGGCAGCATTGAAGGAACTTCTGATTCAGGCCGGTGAGGCAAAGCTGGGATATGAATTCCCGGTGATACATGCCACAGATTACATGCGTTTTAAAAAAGACGGTGACCGGGCTGCTTTTGAAGCCCTCTATTTTGCCAAACGCAATGCCCTGAATGATCTGATTCAGGCAGAATGTGTGGAGCATCAGGGACGTTTTCTGAATGATATTCTCAACGGTATTTATTCTATCTGCGAAGAGACTGCCTGGCAGCTTCCCGCGCATAACTCCTATATCCGCGATACCCCGCAGTTGATCCTGCCGGATGTGACCAGGCCCGTCATGGATCTGTTCGCCTGCGAGACCGGAGCTTTGCTGGCCTGTGCGGCTTATCTGCTGGAAGACGATTTGAATGCGGTCAGCCCTTTTATCCTGACCTGCATCGAGGACAATCTGAAGCGCCGGATCCTGCTGCCCTACCTGACCGCACATTTCTGGTGGATGGGACATGACGATGAGCCTATGTGCAACTGGACCGTATGGTGTACACAGAATGTACTGCTGACCACGTTCCTGATGCCCTGGAGTGTGGAAATGTCCTCTCGGTTGTCCTCTCCGGTGCGCACATTCTGTGGAAATGCTCCGTTGTTCCTGCCGGAGAATACGTCTGACACAGTTGTCACATTGCAGGCGATTCTGCATAAGGCCGCTGAAAGCTGTGATTATTTTCTCAAGGATTACGGCAATGACGGCTGTTGCGAGGAGGGTGCCCAATATTATCGCCATGCAGGACTATGCCTGTACGGTGCCATGACTGTGCTGAACACGGTTACCGACGGTCATTTCGACACCCTGTTCCGGTGGGATAAGGTAAAAAATATTGCATCCTATATTCTGAACGTGCATGTGAATGATAAATACTATTTCAATTTTGCTGACTGCTCTCCCATCGCCGGCCGCGCCGGGGTTCGGGAATATCTCTTCGGCAAAGCCACCGGGCAGGCGGATCTCTGCCTGTTCGCTGCAAAAGATTTTCAGGCGGGACAGGGTCAGCTTGTCACAGATGAAGTGAACGGTGGGAATCTGTTCTATCGTATGCAGACCGTATTTCATTATGAAGAACTGATGCAGCAGAATACTTCCGGAACACTTTCCCACCGGGATGTCTATTATCCCAGCGTAGGGCTGTTCCTCGTGCATTCCGATACTCTGGATCTGGCAGTCAAAGCCGGAGACAATGCCGACAGTCACAACCACAATGATACCGGCAGCATCACCTTATACAAAAATGGACTGCCCATTCTGGCGGATATCGGTGTGGAGACCTACACCCGGAAGACCTTCTCTCCCAGACGTTACGAGATCTGGACCATGCAGTCAGGGTATCACAACCTGCCTACAATCTGCGGTACGGATCAGAAGGACGGTGTGGAATACCGTGCGGAAAAAGTGGTGACGGAGCTGACCGGAGCCGAACCTTCTATTTCCATGGAACTGGCTGCCGCCTATCCCGATGCCGGAGCCGTTGTACCGGGTCTGACCTATAGCCGCAGGGTGACATTAAAAAAGTCTTCCAACACTGTCGTATTGGAAGACCATACAAATGCACAAGATGTTATTCTTAATTTTATTACTTATGAAAAACCTGTTATTCTTTCTGACGGTAAACTCTCCATCGGAGAAGCATCTACCTCCTTCGAAGGGGCTGATCTACTTGCCATAGAAACTTTACCGATCACGGACGCACGCCTGAAAACGGCATGGGATCATGATCTGTACCGGATCCGGCTGAAGGGCAGCGATGCCAGCTTCCGGCTGACTATTCAGTAAAGCCTGAAATTTCAGGCTTTTCTCACGGAATGTTTATTCTTGTACATTTCATCATCTGCCCGTTTTATAGTTTCTTCCAGAGTTTCTGCTGTCTTGCGAAAGGCTCCGCCGATTGCAAGACGGCAGTAAAACTCTGCTGTTACATCCGATAAATTTCCTTTCTCATCTCCACGCATGGTACTTACCAGTTCCTGTACTTTTTCTTCCGTACAATCTCTGATCAGCATTACAAATTCATCTCCGCCGATACGGAATCCGCTTGCTTGCTCCGTGAGATACCTCCGGATAAATTCCGCTGCTTTCAGGATCACAGCATCGCCTTTTTCATGTCCGAAGGTATCATTCATGCGTTTCAAATTGTCAATGTCGAAATAAATTACACCGATGGTACAGTCATTCTGCAGTTCTTTTAGCTGTTCTTTGTAGTGTCTCTTGTTGTAGAGCTGCGTCATGCTGTCATGATTGCTGTTCCAATCGGCAATAGCCAGCTGGGAACTGGACGCAATGATATCATGCTCCATTTTCTTCATGGATTCACACAGACGTTCCAGTTCAT
>OJQV01001343.1_pt1 | contig 11630 bp, 13 predicted proteins | sample 1598821 | NCBI WGS metagenome assembly OJQV01 (sample SAMN03922509, study PRJEB24848) | human gut metagenome | isolation source: stool sample | host: Homo sapiens | place: Germany | collected 2011-11 | reverse complement strand
CCTGAATGTGCGCCGAGTCCATGAGCATGATGCGGCAAAGATTGCAGGTGGCCTCCGTGGCGTAGATCTGCCCCCGGAACCCGTCCTTGCACAGCTTGGGGAGCATACCGGAATGGTCGATATGGGCGTGGGTCAGGAACACCGCTTCGATGGCATTCGCCGGGACGGGCAGCGGGACATTCTGGAAAATGTCCTCCCCCTGCTCCATACCGCAGTCCACCAGATAGTACCGGCCGTTCACTTCCAGCAGCGTACAGCTGCCAGTGACCTCATGGGTCGCGCCGATGAATTGAACTTTCATGTCTGCACCTCCAAGATTGACGTGACGCCCCGGGAAACCGGCGGGGTCCTTTGACCATACTATACCACAATTCGCCGCCCAGCGCAAGGTTCTGACATTTTTGGATACACAAACACGCCCGACTCTTTGCAGAATCGGGCGTGTTTTGAATCAATCTTAATACTCGGTGGGCTTGATGTGCCAGATCTCCTCGGCGTACTGACGGATGGTGCGGTCGGAGGAGAACTTGGCGGCGGAGGCCACGTTCATCAGGCACTTGCGGCCGAAGGCAATGCGGTCGGCATAGTCCCGGTTGGCCTGGAGCTTGGCGCCCAGATAGGAAGCGTAGTCCAGCAGCAGGAAGTAATGGTCGGCCTGATGCCAGTCGGTGCCGTCCAGCAGAGAATGGAACAGCTCCTTCTGGGCGTCGTCCGTGGGCACGGTGCCGTCCACCAGCGTGTTGATGGCGCGGCGCAGGTCGGCGTTGGAGTCGAAAATATCCCTGGCGTGATAGGTGGGCTTCACGGCATTGATCTCATCCACGGTGTGGCCGAAGATATACTCGTTCTCCCGGCCGGCCTCCTGAGCAATCTCCACATTGGCGCCGTCCAGCGTACCCAGGGTTACGGCGCCGTTGAGCATCAGCTTCATGTTGCCGGTGCCGGAAGCCTCCGTGCCGGCAGGGGAAATCTGCTCGGAAATATCGGCGGCGGGGATGATATGCTCGGCGTAGGAGCAGTTGTAGTTCTGAACGAATACCACTTTCAGCTTGTCGGCCACGGCGGGGTCGCTGTTGATCATCTTCGCGACCCGGTTGATATAGCGGATGATGGCCTTGGCACGGGCGTAGCCGGGGGCGGACTTGGCGCCGAAGAGGTAAACCGTGGGATGGAAGTCCGGCAGGCGGCCTTCCTTCAGACGGAAGTAGATGTCCACGATGGACAGAATGTTCATCAGCTGGCGCTTGTACTCGTGCAGACGCTTGACCTGCACGTCGAAGATGAAGTCGGGGTTCAGCGTCACGCCCTCGTGCTTGGCGATGACGGCGCACAGCTGCTCCTTCTTCAGGTGCTTGATGGCGTTGAACTCCACCACGGTCTCGTCGTAGATCTGATCTTTCAGCTCACCGATGAGGTCGAGGTTCTTCAGGAAGTCGCCGCCCACCTTTTCCCGCAGCATGGCGGTCAGTTCAGGGTTGCACAGACCCAGCCAGCGGCGGGGGGTGATGCCGTTGGTCTTGTTCTGGAACCGCTCGGGGAAGGCGTAGTACCAGTCCTTGAAGCAGTCGTTCTTCAGAATCTGGGTGTGGATCTCCGCCACGCCGTTGATATAGGAGCCGACGTAAATGGACAGGTTCGCCATGTGGGCGGTGTTGTCCTTCACGATGAACAGACCCGGATGCTCCCACTTGAGCTTCTGGTCAATGCGGCAGATGATGTCCACGATCTCGGGAACCACGCTGCGCATCAGATCCAGCGGCCACTTTTCCAGTGCCTCGCCCATGACGGTGTGGTTGGTGTAGGAGAAGGTCTTCTGGGCGACATTGAAGGCGTCGTCAAAGCTCATGCCCTCCAGCATCAGCAGGCGGATCAGCTCGGGGATGGACATGGCGGGATGGGTGTCGTTGAGCTGCACCGCGTAGAACTCGGCAAAGCGGCTCAGATCATCGCCATGGGCAATTTTGAAGGTGCGCAGCATATCCTGCAGGGACGCAGAGGACAGCACATACTGCTGCTTGATGCGCAGGCGCTTGCCCTCCCAGGTGGAGTCGTTGGGGTACAGGACGCGGGTGATGTCCTCGGCCTTGTTCTTGGCGTCCAGCGCCCGCAGATAGTCCTGATTGTTGAAGGCGTTGAAATCCAGCTCCTCCTCGGCCTCGCACTGCCACAGGCGCAGTGTGCCCACGTTCTCGGTGCCGTAGCCGATGACGGGAACGTCGTAGGGAACGGCCAGAACGGTATGGTCGGGGAACTTGACCTTCACGGTGTGGTTATAGCGGCGGAAGGACCAGGGGTCGCCGAACTTCGTCCAGTCGTCGGCGTTCTCCACCTGACTGCCGTCGGCGTCAAAGCTCTGCTTGAACAGACCGAACTTGTAGCGCAGGCCGTAGCCGGACAGGGGAATGTCCGTGGAAGCGGCGCTGTCCAGGAAGCAGGCCGCCAGACGGCCAAGACCGCCGTTGCCCAGAGCGTCGTCCTCGATGTCCTCGAGAACCGCCAGATCGACCCCGTGCTCGGCAAACAGCTCCTTCATCTCGTCCAGAATTCCCAGATTAAACAGGTTGGAATACACCAGACGGCCGATCAGGTACTCGGCAGAGATGTAATACGCCTTGCGATTGGGCATACGGGTCTTCTTGGAATGGCTCCAATCGTCGGAAATGGCCATCATAACAGCCTGACCCAGCGCTTCATGCAGCTCCTGAGGGGTCGCCTCCTGCAAAGAAACGTCGTAGGTGTACTTGAGCTGTGCCTCCGTCCATTTCAGGATGTTCAGACAGTTGTTGTTCATGTTAGCTCTCCATTCTTAAAGCGGGTGCGCCGCCATGGCTTATTGATACGGTTCCTTCAAGACAGACTTTTGATAGTATATCATATTCCGATCAGCATGTCCAGTTGAAACCGCCCCGAAAACGGCAAACAGGAAACTTTTTGCCGGTATCCGTCTGAGCGTAGGGTCTCCGGAGGAAATCCGGGGGAAGGCGCCCCTGCGGCAGCGGAAGACGGCAGTTTCGGAAAGTTGAAACGTTTCCAATTCTTGCAGATTCTCTTTTAGGATAATACCATTTTCCCATTTTGTCAAGTAAAACCGGATGAAAACCGGATGAATATTTTTCCCGGGTTCCCCGGGTTCTATGTTTTACTGCGCCGCTATCCCCTGCCCACCCCCGGCGGACGGAAATGCCCCGAACAATGTTAAAGGCGCGTTCACATTTCGTCTATTTACTTTTCCCCGGAAGGATGGTATAATGAAAAACCATAGCGGAAAGGAGGCGGTTGTTTGAGCCGGTTTTTGGATGAATTAAAGGACTTCTGGAAAAAAGGCGACATATTTTTGCTGATCCTGTGCCTGATCGTGTCCGGTTTTGGCTGCGTTTTCATTGCCAGCGCCACTTCCGCCGACAAGTTTGGCGGCAATCTCAAATATATTATCATTCAGCTGGCGGCTACCGGTCTGGGCGTCATGATGTACGCGCTGGTGTCCTCCGTCGATCTGGACTTTCTTTCGGAACACCGGATGGTGATGGTGGTTTTCAACTGCGCGCTGCTTCTCATGCTGATAAGCCCTTTGGGAACCGACCACGACTCCGGCAACCGAAGCTGGATCGACCTGGGCTTCATCAGTGTTCAGCCCGCCGAGATCTGTAAGATCACCTATGTCGTTATTATGGCGTCGGTCATGTCGGCGCACCAGAACCGAATATCCAGCCTGCCGTCTATTATGCACATGTGCCTTCATCTGGGACTGCTGGTGGGACTGAACATGGTGCTGTCCGGCGACGCGGGCGTTTCCCTGATCTTCGTGTTTATCTTCATCGGCATGGCCTTCGGCGGCGGCGTCAGCCTGTGGTGGTTCGTCCTGGCCATCGGCCTGATCGTGGCGGCGTTCCCGATCCTGTGGCAGTTCCTGGGCGAATACCAGCAGAACCGGTTTCTGATTCTGGTTGACGACACCATCGACCCCATGGGCATCAACGAGCGCTACCACTCCATGATGAACCTGCGTTCCCTCACCGGCGGCGGCCTGACGGGACAGGGACTGTTCAACGGCAACCGTACCCAGAGCGGCAGCCTGTTCGCCCAGCACACGGACTATATTTTCTCGTCCATGGGCGAGGAGCTGGGCTTCGTGGGGTGCCTTGCGATCATGATTATGGAAATGGCCATCATCGCCCGGTGCATCTATGTGGGTATGCACTGCCAGGACTATATGCGACGGCTGGTATGCTACGGTGCCGCGTCCGCGCTGATGTTCCAGGTGATGATCAACACCGGCATGTGCATCGGCGTTATGCCCGTTATCGGCCTGACCCTCCCGCTGATCAGCTACGGCGGCTCCTCGGTGGTTTCGATCTACGCCATGCTCGGTCTTGTTTCCGGCGCCCACGCGCGGCCGCAAAGCCTGAGCCATGAACGATACGTGCAGCCATATCGGTAGCTTTTCCGCGCCCCACCTTTTTCAAGGTGGGGCGCAAAAAGAAAAAAGAAATTCCGAAAAAGTGGTTGACTTTCCGGAAAAACGTGGTATAATAATCCCTGCTTCGGTATGGAGGCATAGCTCAGCTGGTTAGAGCGCATGCTTCACACGCATGAGGTCACAGGTTCGAGTCCTGTTGTCTCCACCAGGTATAATATAGAGGATTTGTGTAACGGTAGCACACCGGACTCTGACTCCGTTTGCGGGGGTTCGAATCCCTCATCCTCTGCCAAACCCACTGTAGTCGTAAGATTACAGTGGGTTTTTTGCATCAAGGGCGCTCCGCTTTCATCGGAGCGCCCTTGATGCTTCATTTGATTGCCGCGCTGTTGTTCAGCAGCAGCGTGCTGTAGAGAAACAGCACGTCCTGGCCGTGGAAGTCCAGAAACTGCCCCAGATAGTCGCTTCGGACGTACCGAAGGTCTACCAGTGTCACTCTGGCGTAGTCGTTTACCAGCAGCGGAACCATGCTGCTTCCGAAGGAATCCCGGAATACAATCAGCTCCCGGTCAGTGGCCGCGTTGGGGTTCTCAATGGTCAGCAGACTCCGGGCGCCGGAAAGATACACGTCGTACAGGTCCTTGCTGCTTAGCTTGGTCATGTCGTAGACAGCGGTGGTTTCTCCCGTTTCGTAGTCGTACACCCGGCAGTCGTCCAGCAGGTCGCTTTTCAGCAGGTACATGGTATCCGGCTGCATGGGCAGCGCTGCCTGACCGTAGTACACGCCGTAGAAGGGCTTGTCCACCGGGGTGACGGTGTAATTCTCCTGCCGGGGAGAGGGCACCCCCAGTGCCTGACACAGCGTCTGCGCCGCCGGGAGCAGCCGCTCCTGCCGCCAATGGGTGTCGGTGCGGTAATAGTCCTGAATGGACAGGCTGTCTGTCAGGCGGATGGGAGACGCCCAGGGCATTCCGTCCTCCACCATGGTAAAGAGCCGATCATAGTCCATGGACAGCTGCCCGGCGGACTGCGCCAGATAGTAGCCCTTGTCCGGGACGATGGCAAGGTAAATTCTGGAATCGGTGGAGGAAAGATAGGTTTCGTATACGCTGCTGAACCGCTCCAGCGCGTGGTTGACCGAGGCTTCGCTCAGGGGATATTCCTGTGCCGCAGCATAGCCTTGGAAGATATAAATGCCGCTTTTGTCGCTTTGCCGCAGGACGAAGCGGTGGAACAGGGATTTCGCCTCGCGGAAAGTATCCCGCAGGGGGAACTGATCCAGACTGGCGTCCTCAAAATCCGTCATGAAGCTGCCGTCCAGCAGCGTCTTTGTCTGAATGGCAGGCTTCTGTGCCAGCTGGCGGCGCTCCGCGACGGAAATGTCCCGGCTGGGCGCCAGCCACGCCCACACAGCCAGCACCGCCCAGACGGCCGCCACGGTGATGGCGCAAATTCGATTTTTCATACTGCAGCCCCCTTAAAACCGGAAATACAGGAACGGGCTGAAGGAGCCATCCACCAGATAGGCCGTGCAGACGATCAGCAGCGCCAGCATTGCCGCGGCTTCCAGCACGACGCCCGCCTTCGTTCCGTCAATGCGCCGCGCCGCGTTTTTCACCACTGGCGTGGAGCCGAGAATACCCAGCACGAACAGGACGGCATAGCTTTTCAGGTAGTACAGCGTTTCGGCGGAGGTCAGGCTCAGGCTGCCGAAGCCGAACAGTCCGGCAAAGTCCTGCCCCGCCTGCGCAAGACTGTCCGCGTTGAACAGGACGAAACTGAGGACTACCGCCAGCAGCACATAGCCATGGCGCAGGACGCCCGGTAGCCTTTGCAGGACGGGAATCCACTTTTCCGCCAGCAGCAGCCCGGCAAACAGCAGCCCCCACAGCACGAAATTCCACGCCGCGCCGTGCCACAGCCCCGTAAGCATCCACACGGTGAGGATGTTCAGAACCCACCGCCAGCGGCTGACCCGGCTGCCGCCCATGGGGATATACACATAGTCCCGAAACCAGCTGCCAAGGCTGATATGCCACCGCCGCCAGAACTCCGTGACGCTTCCCGAGAGGTAGGGGTAGTTGAAATTCTCCACAAAATGGAACCCCAGCACCCGCCCCAGGCCGATGGCCATGTCGGAATAGCCGGAAAAGTCGAAGTAAATATTCAGGGCAAAGGCCACGGCGTACATCCAGTAAAACAGGACGGACGTTTCCCCACTCTGACGGAACAGCCGGATCAGCAGGGCAAAATTGTCCGCGAGGATGACCTTTTTCCCCAGCCCCACCAGAAACCGCCGCAGACCCACCGCCGCGTTTTCCCAGCTGTGCTCCCGGTGCTCCAGTTCCCGTGCGATGTCCGCATAGCGGACGATGGGGCCTGCAATCAGCTGGGGGAACAGGGCGACATACGCGCCGAAGTTGATGAGGTTCTTCTGTGCCGGGACGCTGCCGCGATAGACGTCGATGGTGTAGCTCAGGCACTGGAAGGTGTAAAAGCTGATGCCGACGGGCAGCGCCAGATGAAGCAGGGGAATTTTCAGGCCGGTGACGGCGTTCAGACTGCCGATGAAGAAGTCCGCGTATTTGAAAACACCCAGCAGCCCCACGCTGATGACGATGGACGCCAGCAGCCAAAGCTTTTTCCGGTTCCGGGAGCGTTCGATGCCCAGGCCGCAGACATAGCACAGCAGGATGGTGAACACCATCAGGGGCAGCAGCCGCAGCTCCCCCCAGCCGTAAAAAATCAGGCTGGCAAGGAGCAGAACGGCGTTTTTCCCCTTCCGGGGCGTGAGAAAATACACTGCCAGCACCGCCGGGAGGAAATAATATAGGAAGGGAATGCTTGAAAAAACCATAGGCGTGTTCGCTCCTGAGAACTCTTATAAAAATGGCAGCGATGGAATCGCTGCCATTTTTGTTAAATCACAAATTCGGGTTCGCCGACGACCTTGCCGAAGGCGTCCACAAAGGACTGGGCGGTGAGGTCGTAGCTGGTGTCCAGCATAATGAGCATCACCACGTCACGGTAGCCGGTGACCAGCATGTCGTCCGCTTCCACGCAGACCCACTTGCGGGGGTTGATGCCGGACTTCATGGCTTCGGCGACGGACTTGATGTCCTCACCCGGCGCGACCCGCACCATGACCATGGAAAAGGCGATGGAGCCGATCATCGGCTCGAACACCGCGGCCTCCGTCAGCACGCCGGCGTTATCCAGACCGGTGCTGCTCTTGATGGCCCACTGCCCTTCCTCGCTGGTGTCGGTGAGGTCGATGGTCTCAACGCCGCCGTCGAACTCCACCGGCTGCTGGGCAACGATTTCGTTCAGCAGCTCCTCCATGGTTCCCTCCACCTGATCGGGGGAGGTGGTTTCCGTGGGCTTGGATCCGGCACAGCCGGAAAGCAGGGACAGCGCCATGGCTGCCGCCAGAATTGCAGTTAAAAATCTTTTCATGTTTCATTTCCTCCTGAAATTATTTCGGGTAAATCGTCTCTTCCAATAAGCATGCCCCAAAAACAGCAGGAGCATACCGGCGGCCGCGCCGCAGCTGTCAATGCACACGTCCCGGATGCCGGGGCTGCGGCCGGGGACGAAGATCTGGATGGTCTCGTCGATGCAGGCAGCGGCCACGCCCAGCGCGAACGCCGGAAGCTGCTTTTTCCCCAGCATCCCGAACAGCCACCCAAGCAGCAGTCCCAACGCGCCAAATTCGGCAAAATGGGCGCACTTTCGCAGCAGGCCGTCGTCGCCGGATGGAGCTGCTTCACCGGGGGGAAACAGGCCGTCCAGAAACGCTTTCAGCGAGCCGCTGATCTGTCCGGAGACTTCCGCCGGGAGCAGGGAATTGCCCCAGATGAAAACCAGATTGCAGATAAGCAGCACCGTACACACCGTCATGCGGCGTTTTGTGCGCTTCACGTCAGAACCCCCAGATGCTCCAGCAGGATCTTCACGCCCAGCAGAATCAGAATGACGCCGCCGGCAAACTCGGCCTTTTTCTCATACCGGCTGCCGAACACGTTGCCGATCTTCACGCCCAGAGCGGACAACAGGCAGGTGCAGATGCCGATAAACGCCGCCGCCAGCCAGATGTTCACGCTGCCGACCATGGCAAGGGAAATGCCGACGGCCAGCGCGTCTATGGAAGTCGCCACGGCCATGAGAAACATGGTCTTGACGGACAGGTCGGCGTCCTTTTCCGGGTCGTCGCCGGATTCGTCTTCCTTCTCCAGCGCTTCCTTCAGCATGTTGATGCCGATGATGACCAGCAGACCGAAGGCAACCCAGTGGTCGAACGCTTCAATGGCTTCGGCAAACAGCGAGCCAAGGAAAAAGCCGGTCACGGGCATCAGCATCTGGAAGCCGCCGAACCAGAGTCCGCAGGTCGCCTCCGCCTTCAGCGTTGCCTTTTTCATGGCAAGACCCTTGCATACGGATACCGCGAAGGCGTCCATACTCAGCCCCACCGCCAGCAAGAACAGTTCTCCGATTCCCATAAAAAAATCCTCCGTACCGAATACAGGGCAGCACAGAAGACGCGAAGAGACTGTGCCGGCCTGCAAAAGTCTCGTCATTTCAGGCTGAACCGGGGCCTCACCAGTATGTCGATTCAGTCCCGCGTTGTGCGCCGACTACTCCCTCTTCACGGCGCATTATAACAAAGATTCCTCCGCTCGTCAAGGCGAAGCGGAGGAATACACAGTTATTTTACAAATGGCTCATTGCCCATTCCACAATCAGCACCGCGGCGCTGCTGCTTAAGGCAACCACGATCAGACTCTTGCCCCGGTAGGCCAGAATCACCGCTACCACCAGCGCCGCCGCGCCGCTTAAGATAGAAGCGGTGCTGCTGAGGATGGAGGGGAACGTCATGGCCGTCAGGCAGCAATAGGGAACGTAGTACAAAAACGAGCGCAAAAAACGGCTCTTAATGGGCTTGCGGAAGATCGTCATGGGCAGGACGCGGATGAGGTAGGTCGTCAGCGCCATGGCGAGGATGTACAGATAAATGTTCATGCCGCTTCCCTCTCTTCCTTCACCGGGAACAGCGCGGCGCAGATGGCGGCGGCTGCCACGGTGCAGACCACGATGGACAGTCCCGGGGAAACGGTTTTCAGCCTCGGCGTCCAGGAAAACAGGCTGCTGAAGATCAGCGCCAGCACCACCACGACAAAAATGTCCCGGTTCTTCTTCGCGGGGGGCACCACGATGGCGATGAACATGCCGTAGAGCATGACCCCCAGCGCCGTCCGGATGGAGAGCGGCAGGATCGACCCGGCCAGTGCGCCGCACAGCGTCCCCAGCGTCCAGCCGATAAAGGGCAGCGTCCCCAGCCCCAGCAGGAACGGCACCGTCAGGGGTGCTTCCCGCGCCATGGCGAGGGCGAAAATTTCATCCGTATTGAAAAACGCGATCAGAAGCCGGGGCAGCAGGCCGATCTTCTCGCCCATCCGCTGGCTCAGCGCCAGACTCATCAGGGCGTAGCGGCTGTTGATGACCAGCTGCGTCAGCACCATTTCCCACAGCGTGGCGGCGGCGACGATGAGGGTCAGCCCCGCGAACTGCCCCGCGCTGGTCAGATTCGTGGCGGAGATCAGCACCGCGTCCAGCGTTTTCAAGCCCTGCGACACGGCCATAGCACCGAAGCCGAAGCTCACCGAAAAATATCCCATCCCCACGGGCAATCCACGGTTGACGCCCACGCGGTATTCATTGTTGTTCATAAATAACACTTCTCTAAGTCTCTTTTTTCCGGCAAACGCCGCCGGATGGTTAGCTGCGGACTCCCTGATATTCCATCAGCTCCAGAACGTCCTGTCCCCGTTTGGTCAGCGCCATGCTGCCCCGGACGGGACTGGCGTCATAGGCGGGGGTATGGTAATCTTTCAGGGGCTTGTCATAGTCAAGGGAAATCAGGCCCTTTTTCTCCAGAATTTGCAGCAGAAGCTCTTTTCCCGGCTCCTCCGGGAAAACCGGCGCTTCCTTTTCCTGAATCACCGGCAGAAAGGCGCACTCTCCCAGCCGGTGCAGAAAGCTGATCTCTTCTTCCGTAAGCTCCAGCTCCAGACCGCACCCGGAACAGCCGCCGCTGCATCCGCCGCAGGATTCACATTTGCTCATATTGGTGTCCTCCCGTTTCTTTCAGGGTATCATAGCAGATGGGCGGCGAAATGTCAAATTGTCCGCACGCTCGACGCGCCCCTTGCGCTTTTTTCAAAATTAGGGTATACTATAGGCACAGAAAAATACCAAGGAGGAATTGTTATGTCCGTCATGCACATTACGAAGGCCAATTACGACGAGCTGGTGAAAAACAGCGATAAGCCCGTGCTGCTGGATTTCTGGGCGCCATGGTGCGGCCCGTGCCGGATGGTCGGCCCCATTGTGGAGGAGATCGCCCAGGAGCGGGAGGATATCGCCGTGGGCAAGGTCAACGTGGACGAGGAAGTGGAGCTTGCCATGGAATTCGGCGTCGCCAGCATCCCCACGCTGGTGGTCGTGGAACACGGCGAGGTCATGAACAAGGCCATCGGCTACATGCCGAAGGCAGAGATCGAGGAACTGCTGGGCTAACATGGCAGACCCCATAGGAACGTTCAGGCGGCGCTTTTAAGCGCCGCCTGAATTTTTTACTTTTTGTGCTGGTAATAGTACTGCTTGATGGCTTGGAACGACTCGTCGCTGATGACGTGCTCGATCCGGCACGCATCGTCGGTGGCGGTCTTTTCGTCCACACCCAGACGGATCAGCAGCTCCGAGAGCACCGTGTGGCGCTCGTAGATGGTTTCCGCCAGTTTTTTTCCGGAATCCGTCAGCGTGATGGCGCCGTCTTTTTCCATGAGGATATATCCGCCCTCCCGGAGAATGCCCATCGCGCGGGAAACGCTGGGCTTGGAATACCCCAGATATTCGCTGACGTCAATGGAGCGGACATACCCGCTTTTCTTCGCCAAAACCAGTATAGCCTCAAGATACATTTCACCCGATTCCCGGACAGTCATTCGGCTCATCTCCTTTTTATAAGGATATCACACTTTCCCGCTGAATGCAAGCAGCGGATCTCCTGAAAAAAGGAAAGTTTCTGCTAGGGCCTATCTGATACTGAACTCCAATTAAAATCTTTAGGGCAATACCGCACAGAAAAAGGTGCCAAATACCGCCGAGTGTGATATAATAAACTTATGGATAAACAGATGACAATTTCCGCATT
>OJQV01001330.1_pt1 | contig 11742 bp, 16 predicted proteins | sample 1598821 | NCBI WGS metagenome assembly OJQV01 (sample SAMN03922509, study PRJEB24848) | human gut metagenome | isolation source: stool sample | host: Homo sapiens | place: Germany | collected 2011-11 | reverse complement strand
AATATGTGTAAAATATAAAGTAGAGTATTGGATTAAAATATCCAGTGCTTTTTATTTTTCAGAAAGGATGGTTCGGCTCGTGAGAAATACAATGAATTTTGTAGATTTATGCCGAGGTGAGTTCGGGCGAAAAGTAGCCTACACAGGCGTTGACCGAATCACTCCACAAAATGTAGTAAAAGTAGTATCAGATACAATTGGCATACATAATAGAAACCGAACATTAATTGATTACTTGTATCGGTACATGAAAGGCGATCAGCCGATATTATACCGAAACAAAATAGTCCGTCCAGAAGTTAATAACAGAGTGGTTGAAAATCACGCATTTGAAACTGTAAAATTTAAAGCTGGACAGATTTGTGGGGAGCCAATTCAATATGTATGTAAAAAGAAAAATGCAGATGAAAAAATAAATGAGCAAGTTGACCTTCTGAATGACTATTTGGATGAAGCCAATGCAGATGCAAGAAACATCCAAAGGGCAATATACCAGAGTGCAACAGGAACTTCTTATAAGGCTATTCTGAAAGAAGAGGACTGGACAGAAAACGGAGATTTACCACCGTTTAGAATTTTCATCCCATATCCAGGTGATTGTTACATTGTATATTCGCAGAGAAACGGGAAACCAATGCTGTCCGTTCAGATTTTAAAGGATGAAGACGAACAGCAATATTATTTATGTTATTCAAAGAACCAGTTTTTTGAAATCAAGAATGGAAAAGTAACCAACTACGGCATCAATGGTTTTGGCGGGATTCCTATTGTTGAATGCCCGAATAATCACGACAGACTATCAGACGTTGAAATTGCAATCACCTTATTTGATGCAATCAACAAATACCAGTCTGATAGATTAAATGGCGTGGAACAGTTTGTGCAAGCCTTTATGAAATTTAAAAACTGCGAGGTAGACGAAAACGAGTTTTTGAAAATGGTAAAACTTGGTGCTATCTCTGTTAAAGACACTGGAAATGGCTGTCAGTCGGATGTTGAACTTATGACCGCTGAACTGAATCAATCAGAGAGCCAGGTTGCAAAGGATGATATCTACAATAATATGCTGATTGTGGAAGCAATGCCAAACCGACAAAGCAATAGCGGAGGAGATACAGGAAATGCCGTATACCTTCGTAATGGATGGGACTTCGCAGAGAGAGATGCAAAATTGGTAGAAGCATTCACCAAGGAAGCCGAAAAGGAATCTGCTAGAATTATTCTGAATATTATCCGTGGTACATCAAATGATGTTAATATCTCAACTCGAGATTTCGATGTAAAGATAACCAGAAACCCAACAGACAATATGCTTGTAAAAGCACAAGCACTTGATTATCTGTTCAAAAATAAAATCCATCCGCTTATCGCACTGATTACTTGTGGGCTATTTAGTGATCCGCAGAAAGTCTACGAAATGAGTTTACCGTATCTGGGAACTATTTACCCGGAACTGGCAGACCCGGAAGCGGAAATGAAGAAAGCTCAACAACTACTGGATGAAAAATTTCAGAATCCGTCCAAAACAGAACCAATGGCAAATTCTCCATCTAACGAAGAATGAACCAAATTTCGATTATTTAAGGAGTTTTAGAGAAATCTAAGGCTTCTTTTTTAATACCCAAAATCAAATAAATTGCAACAGCCCGTGAGCGTAAATCGGGTACAGACCATGTGCGGAGCGAACCGTGTTGAAAAAGCGTATTGGACTGGAAGAAAGGAGATTTCAATGACAAGAGAACAGGCAAAACAGGTACTTATCGGTATGGGAGTTGCAGAACCTTCCGAGGAACAGGTTTCTAAGCTTCTTGATTCTATTTCTGCTGAAACTAAGAAAGAGAAAGACAAAAATGTTTCTCTGAAGGAAAAAGCTGAAAAAGCAGATTCTCTGGAAAAAGAGTTGGAAGAGTTGAAAAAGCAGAACATGACCGAAGCAGAACGGCTGGAAGCTGAACGCAAGAAAGAAAAGGAAGCAGTTGATAAGGAATTGGCTGATTTGAAGGCTGCGCTTGCAGAATCCAACAAAAAAGCCCTTATCAGTGAAATTACTTCCATGTTCGCAAACGCAGGACTTTCAAGCGAAACTTACGCAAGTGCTATTAAAGCATATGCGTCCATGCCTTGTGAGAAATCTGAGGATGTAATGAAAGAAGTTGAAACTTTTGTCAAGGGAGTTTCCGAAGCAAATAAAACAGCACTTGATACCGCAAAAGCAGCCTGGGAGAAAGAAACATTGGAAAATACTCCGAATCCGGGTGGTGGTAATGGCGGTAGAGGAAAAGAAGAAAAAAGTGGTGCTGCAAAATATGCAGCTGAACGTTCAAAACAATTAAGCGGTTCCGAAAAAACAGAACTTGGAGGAAACGCCCCAATTAATTTTTAAAAAAGGAGAATTAAGTTATGGCATTTAGCAAAGTTATTGAATACGGTACAACCCCCAATTTTCTTGAATCTGCGGAAGGACTTATTTTAAAGACTTTTACAGCAGAGCAGACAAATGCGGTGGAAGTTGGTGGAAGAAAAATCATTAAGGCTGGTTCAGTTTTCCCCAAAAATGAAACAGGCGCAAAAGGGATTGTATACGAAGAAGTTGATATGACAGACGATGAAAAACGTCCGATTTCTGTAATCGTTGCAGGACGAGTTTTTGAAAACAGACTTCCAGTAGCAGTTGATTCTACCGCAAAAACAGAACTCCAAGAGCTTGATAAGCCTTTTGGAATTGCGTTTTTAACAGAACCAGAAGTTGAATTTTAAGGAGGTATTCCACAATGAATTATAACGTATTGACCAGTATTACACTGGAAGAGAGAATTAACTATTCACAGAATTATGCAGTTAAACGTCCGGGAGCACTTGACGTTATCTTCCCGGATGTAAAAACCCAATTTATGAAAGCAAAATACTACAGACTTATGAGCGGGCAGCAACTTCCTAGAGTTGCTTATGTTCATGCGCTTGATACAGAGGCAAGAATTGGAGAGAGACCAAGCTTTGAGAAGGTACTGACCGAAAAACTTTTCATTAAAGAGAAAATGAATCAGTCAGAATCTCTTCGCATGGCTATTGAAAACGGCGTCCCGGACGATCAGTCTCTTACCGAATTTGTGTTTGACGATGTAAGTAATTCATTTGAAGCAGTTCTGGCAAGAACAAAAGTTATGAAAGGGCAGATCATGGGAACTGGTTCTCTTAAAATCCATGAGAACAATGTAGATCTTCCGATTGATCTTGGCGTTCCGTCAGAAGCAAAAATCACCCTTACTGACTGGTCTAAGCCGGATTCTGATATTATGGGCGATATTCAAAAGATGATTGATGTTGCACAAGAAAAGGGATTTGTTGTTAATAAAGCCCTCACTTCCTTAAAAATGATTAATTATATGAGAAACAACACCGCTATGCAAACCGCTGTTCTTGGTGCGGCTAACAAACGTCTTCTGACCAAACAGGAACTTGCAAACCTTCTTATGCAGGAATATGAGATTACCGTAGATCGCTGCGATGAAAAATATCGTTACAGAAAAGATGGAGCATGGAAAACTGGACGTTTCTTTAAAGAAAACGTATTTACCCTGTATGAAGCTAACCCGGATGGTTCTTTCGGTACTGGACTTTGGGGGCCAACACCAGAGGAAGAGGAAGCAAGAGCTTTTATCACACAGCAAAACAGAATGTTTATTACTCTGTCCATGTGGGCTACACAGGATCCGGTTACTACTTGGACAAAAGCTTCTGGAATGTTCATTCCGGTCGCACCAAAAGCTAACGGTGGTATCGTGATCGGTACCAAGGCGGGGGAATAACCGGGCATAGTCTCGATGAAAACAGCCAGTCACCATCTGTAGCGAGTGTTTATGATGAATCAACACATAAGTATACAGAAAGCGAGTTGTCTAATATGACTGTATCACAGTTGAGACAACTTGCTAGTGATAACGGCTATGCCCTGACAGCAACTAATAAGGCTGGAATAATATCAGAGATTTTATCTCAGCAAAGGTAGGTGATTAAATGGACGAACAGCTTATAGAAGATTTGACAAATTATCTTGAAGATGATGCAGAAACTGCGAGGATGATTCCTCTTTCAGCAAAGAGGGCTATTCGTTCATTTAAGAAGAAAAGGAATTATCCTTCCTCTTACAGTGATGAGAAAATAAATTCCGATATGGAAAAATGTTATGATTGCATATTTGATTTGGCTCTTTTCTTCCTGGTGAAACAGGGAGCTGAATTTCAAGGATCACATTCCGAATCTTCTGTAAACAGAAATTGGACTTCCGAAACTGAAATTTATGTAAATCATGGTGTTTTTCCATTTATCGGATTCTAAGATGGTGTGTGCGTGATACGTCAATCCTCCCACGTATCGCAGGGGTGCTTCAAGTTAGGTGGGTAGAAGCAATATCTTAAAAAATGGGAGTGATGGAAAGGAATAGCGATGGGATGTGAACACGAGTGTATCAACGAACACCGCTTGAAAGAATTGGAAAGTGCCGTCCATGAGATGAAAGAAAAGCATTCCAAAAGGGATGAAGGCTTTTTTAATCGTATCAATGCGCTAGAACAGAAAATTGCTTTATACAACAACGATCTGGGACACATCAAAGATACAGTTGACGAAATGAACGACAATTTAAAAGCACTCATGGAAAAGCCAGGAAAATTACAGGACAAAATTATTGCTTATGTCATAACTGGCATAATCGGTATTGTTTTAGGCTTTGCCCTTAAAGGCATTTTCCCGGTGTAATATTGATTCCACTAACAGGGAGGACGGTGGAATGGATAATTATAAAGACTTTTCAGAAGATGAAAGAATCTTCTATTTGCGTGAAGCTGGATTTGATTCCAGAGAAAAAGAGTTATTCCGATTGCGTGTTTACGAAGAAAAAACACTTGCAGAAGCTTCAGAAATCATGGGCTACAGCACAAGAACCGTAGACCGCATAAACAGAAAATTAAAGAAGAAAATTATGAAAGTTGCCCCGATGTATTGTCGGGGCTTTTCTTTGTATTCATAAAATGTGGCGTATTTATGGCGTTATCGTGGCGTGTTAATCAACCTCTTATTATTGTAAAATATAATTATAAAAACAAGGGAGGTTTGAGATATGCAGTATGGTAATCCGTATTTTGCACAACCATTTCAACAAATACAGCCGTATCAAGATAGATTAGCACAATTACAGAATAGTTATCAGCAGGCAATGCCATACGGACAGGCACAGATTCAGCAGCCAATACAACAAATGCCACAAGTACCACAAATCCCCATGTTGCAAGGACAGATGGTTGATGGCATTGATACTGTAAAGGCAAAAGATGTAGATATGTCCGGAAATCCTGTTTATTATCCAAAAACAGATGGAACAGAAATATATAGAAAACAATTACAGGCAGATGGAAGAAGTAGAATTTTTGTTTATCGACTTATAAATCCGGAAGAACAACAGCAACCAAAGGCAGAAGAAAAACCGATTGACATAGAAGCTATGTTTAATCAGCTTCGGAACGATGTTTGCTCTGAGATTTCCGAAATAAAGAGTATGTTCCCGACACAAATGTCGGTAACACCGGAACCCAAGCAGAATGGAGGTAAACAGAGATGATGAATCCAATGCAACTTATGCAGATGATACGTGGTGGAGGGAATCCTCAACAAGCCATAATCAATATGATGAAACAACAGTCTGGAAATAATCCTGTAATTGACAATGCAATTAACATGATGGAAAAAGGTGATAATGCAGGAATTGAAAAACTTGCAAGAAATCTTTGCCAAGAAAAAGGGATTAATCCTGATGATATGTTATCGCAGGTTAAGAATCAGTTTGGAATAAAATAAATTCGCTACAATAATTAAAAGAGCCGCGGTCTTTTGATTTTGTATAAATTACAAAAATCAATAAGGAGGTAATCGCTATGATGAATGGTGGATTATCAGCAAGCGATGTCGCTGTATTAAGCGGCTCTAATAACCGTGCAGATGAAGGCTATGGCTTTGGCGGTGGCTGGGCATGGTGGATTATAATATTGCTTATCTTTGGCTGGGGCGGTTTCGGCGGCTTTGGCGGCTGGGGCGGCAATGGTGGAAACGGTACAAATGGTGCAGGTTTCCAAGGATGGGCAACCAGAGCGGATATCAATGAGAGCTTTGCTCTGAATGATATTCAGAATGGTATCAGAGGTATTCAGCAGGGTATTTGCGATAGCACATATGCGCTTAACAATACCATGCAGAGTGGCTTCAATGGCGTGAACGTTGGAATGCTTCAAGGCTTCAACGGCGTTCAGCAGGCAATCAATGCTGATACTGTAGCCGGTATGCAGAATACCAATGCATTACAGTCTCAGTTAGCAAGTTGTTGCTGCGAGACCAGAGAAGCTATCCAGGGTATCAACTATAACCTGGCTACCAACACTTGTGCCCTCCAGAACACAATGAACAACAACACCAGAGACCTTCTGGAAAATCAGAACAGCAACACAAGAGCAATCCTTGATTATCTTTGCCAGAAAGAGACAGCAGACCTCAGAGCAGAGAATCAGGCACTTAAACTGGCGGCTTCACAGTCCGACCAGAATGCGGTATTACAGGCGGCTATGAACGCAAATACAGCAGAAATTCTCAGACGCACTGCACCGCTTCCGGTTCCTGCATATCCGGCAAGCAACTTGTATGGATATTATGGAAGCTGTGGATGTGGGGGAAACAACGGTTGTTGCTGATTTTATCATTGAATTAAATTAAAAATTGAATATGTACCGTTATTATGATATAATAAAATTATCATAGGAGGAACGGTGCATGGTTAATCAAGATTTAATAGGTCAAAAATTTTGGAAACTTACAGTTGAATCTAGCGCAGGAACCAATAAGTGGAAACATAGGTTATGGGAATGCAAATGCGATTGTGGCAATATTGTGATCGTAGACACATCTAGACTAAGAAATGGTCACACAAAAAGTTGTGGATGTTTACACCCAAAAGCGGAAGATTTGGCAGGAAAGCGTTTCGGAAAATTGACCGTAGTAAAGAAAATAGGCAGGAAAAATCGTTCTAATTATTGGCAATGTCATTGCGACTGTGGCAATGATGTCAATTGCTATCAATACAATTTAATGAGGGGAACAAGTACATCTTGCGGATGTTTGCGAAGTTATTACTCAAAACAAAGTAGAAACTGTCATGGAGAATCAACCGGAATTTTATATAAAAAATGGTCTTCGATTAAAACAAGATGTACTAACCAAAATGACCCGCACTATAAAGACTATGGTGGACGTGGAATTAAATTGTGTGATGAGTGGCAAGAATATTGGCCGTTTAGAGAATGGGCTTATGCGAATGGATATCAAGAAGACTTAACCATTGAGAGAAAAGACGTAAATGGAAATTATTGTCCCGAAAATTGTTGCTGGATTACTGGGTTTGAACAAGCCAGCAACAAAAGAAGAAGCGTATTTTTAGAGTACGGTGGGAAAAAGCAAACAATTTCTCAGTGGAGTAGAGAACTTGGAATAGGAAAAGAAACCATTGCGTATAGGGTACATGCCGGATGGAGTGCGGAAGAGTGCTTATTTGGTAAAAAGAACAGAACTGGAAATTCTAGCCCTAGAATGAATATCCCTGACTATTTATCTTAAAAGTAACAAAAGTTGTTGAACTCACCCTTAGAGGTTGACTAATTCTAAGAGGTGGGTTGCGGCTCACCTCTTATTGATTGAGAGGTAAAAAATATGGCATGTAAGAATGTTTGTAAGCTTTGCAATCACCTTGTGCTGTCTACTGCAATTGCATTCACAGGTGGAAATCTTGTGGTTACTATCCCGGAAGGAAGCTACAATAATGGAGAAAAATACTGCATTGTTTTAGCACAGTCCATTCCAAATACAACCACAATTACCGCCCCAGTAATGATTCAGATAGGAACAGGAACAACTTTGTATCCGCTAGAAAATCGTTGCTGCGCACAGATTACGGCTTGTGGAATAAGAACCAGAACGAAGTACGCAACCAGAGTAGCTACAAGTGCAACTGGCGGAGTATTCAAGATGTTAGGAAATCCGGCTTGTAGTCCGAGCAAAAATTTGAAAGCAATTAATGGTACAGCCCCAACGACAGAAGCACCTGTTACGCAGGCTGTTAGAAAGGGGGCACTGTAATGCATAAAGTTGCAATGGAAATGGGAAAATGGGCTATGGAAAAAGCCAAAACACATGGCTTTGATAATCTTAGTGCTCAAGACTGGGACGATTTGAAAGACTGCATGGAAGCAGTAAAATGTGCGATTTGCGCTGATAAAGATTATCGTATTGTGGAAGCTATGGATGAATGCGAACAGGAAGAAAAGTATCTTGGACGCATGGGATATGACCGTTACCGCTATTCAAATGGGCGTTTCGCTCCAAAAGGTAGGGGAACCAGAAAAGGATATAGACCGTATCTGTATATGCAGGATGATGACTGGATGGATGAGTATTTAAACAATCCAGAGCTTGAGCGTAATATGTACCGCATGGGATATCATCCAGAGCGTAGTGATATGGAAAATGATGGTATGAATATGAATTGGAAGAAGTCCAGATACGGAGAATCTTATGATAAATACGATGAGAATCGTAGACACTATCATGATTCTAAGGATTCTGAATCCAAGAGAAAAATGGATGATTCCATGAAAGAATACACATCAGATATTATTCGTAACCTTACGGAAATGTGGTCGGATGCAGATGCAACGCTCAGACAGCAGATGAAAACTGACCTGAGCCGTTTGGTTCAGCAGATGACATGATTAAATTATTGATTAAGCCCTTGTTGCAGTAGTGCGGCAGGGGCTTTTTAGTTGAGAAAAGGATGGTGATAAGCCATGCTAAGACAATTTTACATGAACGGTGACCTATGGAGAGTACAGTTCGTATCCCCACACGATAACGTGTTAATTGACCGCACTGGAAATAGAACACTTGGAGTATCGGATTATTCCACCCATATTATTTCGATTGTGAACAACCTACATGGAGAACTTCTAAACCGTGTATTTATCCATGAGTTAGGACATTGTGTAATGTTCAGCTATGGTCTATTACCAGAGCTCCACCGCATGGTCAAGAAACGATATTGGGTTGACGCAGAGGAATTTATATGCAATATTCTGGCAGACTACAGCCATTTCGTAATTGGCACAGCCAGAGATATTTTGGGAAACCAATTTACATATGTAGCCCCTGTTGGAATGGAAAGGATGACTGCATGAGAGTATTAAGATTTATTGTAAATAATCAAAGAATTTATCCAGATCCGAAGTGTGATTTCTCTGGACTGGTAAAGGGCACGACTGGATATCTTAAAGCATTGTTTATCTTTTCACCAGAGTGGAACGGATGTAAAATAGCTGCTTCATTTTGGAGAATGGAAAGAGAATACCCAGTAATACTGAAAAACAATCAATGTGAAATTCCGCCAGAATCCCTTACTTGGGATTATTTTTCTGTATCTGTCACCGGAGTGAAAGATAACGGAAAATACATTATAACTACTGGTAAAACCAAAGTATCACAGAGGGGGTAGAACATGGCAACAGCACTTGATTTACTTATGAGCGCAAAAGAAGATGTTAATTTGCTTTCTGAACAATCCGATATATGCACGATTGATGCTAAGACAAGGATTATTTTCGTGCCCTCTACAATCGTAGTTGGTGGGGTACAATCTGACAAGAATGCAGAACGTATTAAATTTTCATGTCCCAAAATTGTAGGAGATAATCTTGATTTATCCAAATTTTCAGTCAGAATTAACTTTGAAAACGTAAGCAGTGTGGATTTTAATGTTTCTATCAAAGACCAATACATTTGTGATGATGTAGCTGTAGATGGCGAAAATGTAACTTTTTCTTGGTTGATTGGAAGAAATGCAGCAAGGTATATGGGAACGGTACGTTTTATTGTTTGCGCTGTTAAAACGGATTCCGATTCAAATATTAGTGTTGAATGGAATACCACAATAGCGGAAGTACCAGTGCTAGAGGGTATCGAGATTGATCAACCACAGATAGGACAGGAAGAAAAAGATGTTATAAATCAGCTTTTGGAGCTTACTAAAAACACATCTGCGGAAGCTGTTCAAAATGTAAATTCCGCAAAAGAACAAGCTATTAAGAACATCCAGAGTGTATCACAGCCAGACACTACATTGACTATAGAAGGTGGGCTTGCAGAAGCAAAAGCAACTGGAGAAGCTATTGGTTCGCTAAAGGAAGATTTAGATAATGTTGAAGATGCTTTAGACCCAGCACCTTATCAAATTTTTGATGATTATTTGTATCATAATTATTATCTGGAAAAAAACGGACAGTACACACATGACAATAACTTTAATACTACAAAAGTGTACCCAGTACCAGCACATACGACAATTTTCTTTTCTGCAAATGTAAACAGCGATGATGAAAGAACGTTGAATAATATTGCTAGAGATTTAATTGTGTTCAGTGATAATAATAGAAAAACGATTATAGCCGCTTATGACTTCTACAATGCGTATACAAATGAAACAGATAAAACTGTATACATTCAAGCTAGTATATACGGTGAAACAAATCCGACTTATAAGATTAAAAACCTAATGATTCAATATGGTACTCCAAAAATTTTGCCTTATAAAAAATATGGCGCTTTGAAATCATTAAAAATTGAAAAACTAGAAGAACACATTTCATACGATTATGATCTAATGGGCATCGGTGATAGTTTAATGGCAGGTACTGGCGGTGAAGGCGTATCTATAACAAAAGAATGTGCATCTATACTAGGGCTAGAGTCATATAGAGTATTTGGTTTTGGCGGTTCTTTGACAAAAGACATTGGTTTTACGTTCGGTGCTTTTAGTGGATACATTGAGCCAAATAAAGCAACCTTCAAAATTAAAAACGCAGACTTAACAGCCGATATTTGGATTGCTAACAATCAATTAAATGGAAAAACTGTTATTGTGGATGGTAAAGAATATATAGTAACACAAACAGCTAAAGACACATTTTCATTAAACGGATATACACCACAAAACATTTATGTTCCAATTCATACAAAAGAATCAGAATATACTAGCAACGTATACTTGATTTGGTGCGGTACAAATGATAGGGGTTATAAATGGGATTATCTTAAAACCATAGTTAAACGAATTCCGAACAAGAAATATGTTATTTTGGGATTGACTAAATACGGAACAGACACAACTGTAGCAAGCGAAGCGATAGGCATGAACACATTTGGTTCACATTTCTTTAACACTAGATTGCAAGTAATTAACAACGCTTTTAAGGTGCTAGGGATTGAGCCAACAGCGGAAGATGTTGAAAAAATAAACGGTGGTTTAATGCCGCCTAGTTTGCTATCAGATGAAACGCACTTTAATGCAAATGGGTATAAAGCTATTGGAATCCTATTAGCGAAGCACATTAAATCATTAAACTATTTTAATTAACTAAAGAGGGCTTTATTTAAGCAACCAAATTTAAGAAAGAGAGGAAATATGAGAGGATTAGTCCGTCAAAAGCAAAAAGTATATTGGTCACGAATTGCTGAAAAAACACAAGGATTAGACCGTATTAAAGTTTATGAGAAACCAGTTTTATACTCTTTTTCTGTATCATCTACAGCCGGAACACCAGAAGAAATTGCAGCCGGAATAGTGCCAGATTATGACAGATACATTACAAACTTTAATCG
>OJQV01001329.1_pt1 | contig 11755 bp, 9 predicted proteins | sample 1598821 | NCBI WGS metagenome assembly OJQV01 (sample SAMN03922509, study PRJEB24848) | human gut metagenome | isolation source: stool sample | host: Homo sapiens | place: Germany | collected 2011-11 | reverse complement strand
TGCCGATAGGATCTTTTTTGAAAGGTCTTCAGAAATTTTTCTAAAAACCGCCTCAAAAGCAACGCCTTTTTCGGTAAGGGAGACTTTCACGCCCCTGGCATCCACCGGGTCCGGTTTCTTACAAACATAACCGAGCTTTACCAGCCTATCCACAAGTTCCGACACAGTGGACTTAGAACGACGAGTGCGTTCGGCAATTTCCTTTGCACTCAGCTCCCCTGCTTCAAACAGCGTATGAAAAATATCTCCGTGCGCCATTTTCAGCTCTGCATAGCCATACTTCTTCAGTTCCTCCTGAATAAAGTCGCCGGCCTTCTCGTTCAAAAGCGATGAAAGATAAACAATCTCATAATTTTCCATGGACGAAATTATAGTTCGTCGCCGAACTATATTCAAAAAAGAAGGAGAAAAGAGATCTCAAATCGAGTTTTGTTTTTAGTTCAATTCAGAATAACGACAAATTATCCCAAATAAACAATGAGAAGAATTTAAGTTGTAGTGGGGTTTAGGACATCGATTAGAAGATGAGTGGCGGCCCCAACAGGAATCGAACCTGTACCTCAGTCTTAGGAGGACCGCGTTGTATCCATTCAACTATGGGGCCGACGCACGAAATTCTAATCGAAATTAGGTTTTCATGTCATCGGAGAAGAAAGGCTTCTCTTTGAATTCTCAGCTTGCGTCTGCAGTGAAAACGTCAGAGACCTTGAAAACTTCCCCGGTCCCCGTAAAGTCGTACCCCTCGAGCTGGTCCTTAAATTCTGCCCAATCATAGCTGCGGAGAAATTGGATGAATTTCTTTGCTTTTGCCGTCTCTAAAAATTTTTCATCAGCGGCTAGGTAATAAACCTCTTTTGCCAGAGGAATAAAGTCCAGACCGTTTTCCTTAGCAACATTGGCTGTACATAGACCCACATCGACTTTGCCGGAAGCGATTTGAACTGCAGTAAAAAACTGGGTATCCGAAATGTCGTTATAGCCCTCGATCTCTTCCGGCTTTACAGCAAGCACATCTAACATTTGATCAAAAAGAATTCGAGTTCCCGTCCCTTCCCTTCGATTTATGAACTTTGCTTTGCGCGAGGCAATGTCTAATATTGAATAGATTTTCTTCGGATTACCCGGTGCAACGGCAAGTCCTTGAAGTCTGGTGGCAAAGAAAATAAGCCCGTTGTTCTTCGTGAGAAGATGTCCGAAGGTCCCGAAAGCTTTGCTGTTGTTTGTTGATGACTTAGGAAAATTAAAGCCTGCCAGTTCACATTTTCCTTCGCGCAATGCTTCCAGGCCTTTTCGACTGGTAGTGAAGTTCAGTTCAATTTCACAGTCGGTTGTCCTTCTTAAAAGATTAAGTGCTGAATCCGCGCAGCCCTCAATCACAATCGGATCCCAAGCAGAATTGAACGCTTTTCTGAACGAGTACGAAATACCGGATTGAAGTTCAATGATCTGCTCTTTGTACTTCGCCTCAACTTCTTTATTGGTCCACAAAAGCTGCTCTGCCAAAGGCGAAAGCTCTGCATTCTTTCCTCGAGACCGGTTCACTAGAGACTGGCCGAGTTCTTCTTCCCATTTATTTAATTCATTCCAGATATGTCGGAAGGAATAACCGAGTTCCTCAGCTGCCGCCTTGATTGAACCGGTCCTCTGAATTGCATCAAGAAGACTGATGAGGTCATTTTTAAGTAGAAAAAAACCTTCTGACTTATTTTCTGTGATTTCAAAACTCAACCGAATATTAAATAACCTGGATTTCATATTTCTCTCGCCTCGTTATGTATTTATTTTACTTCTGCATGGCTTTAGCTATGGAGGATTGGCCCAAACATTAGGGCAAACCAAGCCAAATTAATACTAAAAACATATGATTATCCTCAGTGTTATTACTACAAATCCATTAAAAACAAATTTAATTATGAAATTTTGTATATAATTTATTTTGTCTTAGTTATTTCTAAGTTCATACCAAGGAGATCATTATGGAAACAAGAAAAATGTTTTTCTCTCGGCGCAATCTTCTCAAAGGTTCAGCGGCTTCCCTGGCCGCTACCGCGCTCGGTTCATCCTCCACAGCTTTTGCACAGCAGTCTTCTGCTCCCACAATCCGTCCTTTAACCGGAAAGATGACTTATGAAGAAGTCAGGAATCGCGCTCGTGAAATGATGATTCCGCGCTGCTATGTTTGTCCGGAATGCAACGGACGCGGTCCCTGCGTCGGTCAAGTACCGGGTTTCGGCGGCATGGGTGCTTCCCGTGGTTTCCAAGCTAACTACGATTCTTTAGCTGCCGTGCAGCTGAACTCCAGAGTAGTACACAGCGTTCATGTTCCGGATACGTCCATCGATTTCTTCGGAACAAAAATTTCTATGCCTGTGATTGCGGCCCCGACAGGCGGCACGACCTATAACATGGGCGGCAAATTGACCGAAGAAGAGTTTGTCAATGCGATTTGCGGCGGCTGCAACAAAGCCGGAACCTTAGGTGCCGTTGCCGACGGTATCGGAGACCCGCTGCTCGTTTATGAAAAACGTCTTCAGACCTTGAAAGAACACGGATACAAGGCGATCGTCGGACTGAAGCCCAGACTGCAGAAAGACATCATTGAAAGAATGCGTCTGGCCGAAGAAGCCGGAATCATCGCGCTCACCATTGACTTGGACAGCGCCGGCCGCGCAGCGAGAGCAACAAAAGGTCAGACAGTTGAACCGAAGACTTTTGAACAGTTGAAAGAATTAGTCAAAGCCTCCAAGCTTCCTCTTCTTTTCAAAGGCATCATGACGCCGGATGAAGCAGAACTCTGCATTAACGCCGGCGCTGCCGGTATCGTGGTCTCCAACCACGGCGGCAGAACGCTTGCCGACACCCCGGGAACGGCTGCTGTACTTCCTCGGATCGTCGATAAAGTCAACGGACGCTGCTTCGTTATGGTAGACGGAACTCTGGCACGAGGCACGGATGTAGAAAAGTATGTCGCCATGGGCGCTAACTGCACGCTGGCCGGGCGCCATTTTGTTCGCGCGGCTCACGGCGGATTGGCTGACGGCGTGGCCTTGTTTGCTAATAAGATGAAAAACGAACTGGCGGTCGCTATGGTCCTGACCGGAGCTCAGACCGTCAAAGACATCAACCGCTCTATGGTTGTGATCCCCGACTATAAGGCTTGAACCCTATGAAAGCTCTCTATCTGTCTTTCATCTGCCTTTTGACTTTGTTTAGTTCGGTCGCTTTCTCAGCCACGATAGCTCAAAACCATCAAGTCAAAGGTCTTAATTGCGAAGGCTGTCACACAACCATGCCGATGGCCGATTACAGCAAATGCATCGCTTGCCACGGAGGAAAGGAGCGGCTGGCTGCTTCAAATCCTCAGCACTCCGCATTGAAAACTGCTGAAGTTCCCTGCTCTGTCTGTCATAAAGGGCACATAGAGCGCTAACAAAAAATCCTCGGCTCGACCGAGGATTTTTTGTTCAAAGAGGGGCTTTTCGGACCCCTCCTCTCAATTAACTGAAGAACTGAGCAGCCAAAAGAATCGCGCCGCTTCCGATGATAGACATAACGGAGGACACAGCGATGATCTTTGCTTTATCTTTCTGCTCTCTTTTTCCTTTTTCCATTTTTACCCTCCTAAAGAAGTCCGAGCAATATACCGATAACTTCTGGGAAACGCAAGCCGCTTTTACACAAAATAACTTATGTTTGGGATACTATTTTTTCTTTAAAAATCCGAAAGTTATGAAATCCCATAAAAGGTCGGAAAAACGGAATATTTTCCCGCTTTTTACTGAGATCTCGAATAAGCCGACAAAAACTAATTTGTAACTTGAACTGCGGCCTTCAACACCCGACTTCCGAAGCTCCTAAACTTCTCAAGTCTTAACTTTCGAGACAGAGACTTCGCGTCTGCTTTCTCCGTATTAACAAAAGTTTTTAGGAAAAAAATTGTTAATGACGGAAATAAGGCGAGGAATATCTAACTAATTGAATTTTTAAGATATTTCGCTATATGCAAATATCGGATGATGAATTTTCTGTATTTAGTTGTTTTTATTCAAATAGTTAGACGACGAACAAGAATTTTAAAAGTACATATCTCATTGAGTGAATGACTATTGCACAATATGAAAACTTACTGAACCCACGGATTATTTTCAATAAAATGGCGGATACAGTCAAATTTTAGAGACTCCCAAGGATTACTAAGGAAAAGAATTTATGTCATATCTGGATAAAATCATGTGTCCTCACAGCCTCGCTGTGATTGGTGCATCTAATAAAGAACACACTATCGGTTCCGACATTATGAAGCGCCTCGTTGAGTACGGCTTCACCGGTAAGATTTTCCCGATTAATCCTAAAGACTCTGAAATTCAAGGCATGAAAGCCTACCCCTCCGTCTTGGAAGTCCCGGAAGAGATCGATATGGCGGTGATCGTTATTAACGCCAAATACGTGCTTTCCGCCGTAGATCAGTGCCACCGGAAAGGAATCAAAGGCATCGTCGTCATCAGCGCCGGTTTCAAAGAGACCGGAGCCGCCGGCGCCGAACTCGAAGCTCAGCTTGTCAATAAAGTCCGTGAATACGGTATGACTTGCGTCGGCCCGAACTGCCTCGGCGTTGTCAACACAGATCCGAAATTCAGACTCGATGCCTGCTTTGCCGAGTCTCTGCCCGTCCGCGGCGATATCGGCTTCGTCTCCCAGTCCGGCGCTTTGGGCGGCGGTATCCTGAATATCCTGCAGGATTTAAATTTAGGTTTTGCTCAATTCATTTCCATCGGCAACCAGGCTGACGTCAACGCCGACTCCGCGATCGAGTATTGGGAAAACGTTGACGACGTTAAACAGATTCTTCTTTATATGGAATCCATCGCCGATCCGAAACGTTTCCGCACATTGGCTTCCCGCACGACTAAGAAAAAACCGATCCTTGCTTTGAAAGCAGGCCGCAGTGCAGCCGGTGCCTCTGCCGCCTCTTCTCATACAGGTTCGCTGGCCGGCGCCGACAAAGCCGCCGATGCATTACTGAAGCAGTCCGGAGTGATCCGCGAGTTTTCTCTTCAGGATCTCTTTAACACAGCAAAAGTGTTCAGCCACTGCCCGATTCCCAAAGGCAATCGCGTTGCGATCGTGACCAACTCCGGCGGTCCCGGCATTATGGCAACCGATGCGGTTTGCGAACACGGAATGGAAATGGCTCAGCTCTCCGATCAGACCAAAGAAGCTCTGCGTTCTTTCCTGCCGGCGGCGGCCTCCGTTAAGAATCCGGTCGACATGATCGCCTCCGCTCCGCTGGAACACTATAAAAAGACTTTGGAAACGGTGCTCGCTGACGACGGCGTCGATATGGTCGTCGTCATTTACCTGCCCTTCCTCGGCCTTAAAGATATTGATGTTGCCAAAGCTGTCATGGAAATCCGCGCCGCCCATCCGGACAAACCGATCGTCGGCGTCTTCATGACAAAGAACGAGTTCTTTGCACACTTGTCTGAAACCCAAGTCAATGTTCCTTTCTTCATGTTTGCCGAACAGGCTGTTGAAGGTCTCGCTCGCTTAAATCAGCAGCGCTTGTGGCGTAAACGCACCGACACACCGGCGCCTCGCTACTCCGTAGATACCGAAGCTGTTGAAGCTGTCTTCAAACAGGCTGCTGCTGACAATCGCGAACAGCTCACAACCGGAGAATCGCTCCAGGTCCTGACTGCTTACGGGATCCGAGTCTGCCGAGACGGTGAGGCCAAAGATGCTGATGAAGCCGTCGCTTTAGCCGACAAGATCGGATATCCGGTGGTAATGAAGCTCAACTCCAAGAAGATCTCTCACAAGACTGACATCGGCGGTGTTCGTGTCGGCATCAAAGATGCCGCCCAGCTCCGCACTGAATTTGCCGACCTCGTCACTAAGCTCACAGAGAAAGGTCTCATGGACGGGTTTGAAGGCGTCATCATCCAGGAAATGGTCAAGAGCGACCGTGAAATGGTCTGCGGATGCGCCAAGGATCCCCAGTACGGTCAGATGATGATGTTCGGACTAGGCGGCGTGTTTGTCGAAGTCATGAAGGACGTGACATTCCGTCTTGCGCCTCTCACCGTCGAGGACGCTTCCGACATGATTCATTCCGTAAAAGCCTATAAACTTCTCGCCGGCGCCCGCGGGGCAACTCCCGCACAGATAAATAAAGTTGAGGAGACATTACTTCGTTTGTCTCAGCTCGTTGAAGACTTTGCATTCATCGACGAACTCGATATCAACCCGTTAATGATTAGCGATAAGGACGGTGAGCCGATCGCAGTCGATGGAAGAATCAAATTTAATGCGACAGAAGCGCTCGTTGCTTTGTCAATCGCCTAACAATTTATAAAAGGAAGATAACAAGTGTTCCAAATCAGATTACACGGCCGCGGCGGTCAGGGTGTTGTGACTTCAGCTGAAATGCTGTCGCTCGCCGCCTTTACCGAAGGCCATTACGCTCAAGCTTTCCCAAGTTTCGGCAGTGAACGTACCGGAGCACCGGTTGTCGCTTTCGCCCGCGTCAGCGACAAACCGATTCGTCTTCGTGAACCGATCATGGAGCCGGGTGCCGTCCTTATTCAGGACCGCACACTGCTCGAAAGCGTAAACGTCTTTTCCGGTCTGACGGAAAATGCTTATGTTCTTCTGAACAGCTCCCAGTCACCCGAAGAACTCGGTCTGGAAGACTTGGTCAACCGCCTGCCGAAGGGACACGTCATTACGCTGCCCGCGACAAAATTCGCCCTTGCCCGAATCGGACGCCCCCTTCCCGGTGCCGCTATGCTCGCAGGCTTCGCCGCGCTGACCGGCAAACTCAAACTCGAAAGCGTCCAACAGGCTTTCCAAACTCGCTACAAAGGAAAAGTTGCCCAGGCCAACGCCGACGTTGCAGCTGATGCTTATTCCTTTGTTTTAGAAGCTAAGAATCGTTTATAAGGATCGCTCCAATGCTCAAACAAATTGAAGGCTCTTTAGGCGTTGCTGAGGCTGTGGCTCTTTGCCGCCCCGAAATCATCTGCGCCTACCCGATCTCTCCTCAGACCCATATCGTCGAAAACCTCGGCGCTATGGTCAAAAAAGGATCGCTTGAAGACTGCGAATTCTTAAACGTTGAAAGTGAATTCGCAGCCATGAGCGTGGCTATCGGCGGTTCCGTCGCCGGCGGCCGTGCCTACACTGCTACCGCTTCCCAGGGTCTGCTTTATATGGCTGAAGCGGTTTACAACGCCTCCGGTCTCGGTCTTCCGATCGTCATGACGGTTGCCTCCCGCGCCATCGGTGCGCCGATTAACATTTGGAATGATCACTCCGACTCCATGAGTCAGCGTGACTGCGGCTGGATTCAGCTCTTTGCCGAAGACAACCAGGAAGCCGTTGACCTCCATATCCAGGCTTTCAAGATCGCCGAAGAGCTTTCTCTTCCGGTCATGGTCTGTATGGACGGTTTCGTCCTGACCCACGCCTTCGAAAGAATGGACATTCCGTCTCAGGAGCAAGTGGACCAATTCCTTCCTCCGTACGATCCCCGCCAGAGCTTGGATCCTGAACAGCCGGTTTCTATCGGCGCGATGGTCGGCCCCGAAGCCTTTACCGAAGTTCGTTATCTCGCCCATGCCCATCACCTTCAGGCGCTCGGCGTGATCGACAGAGTCGCCAAGGAATACGAAGAAATCATCGGCCGCAAAAGCGGCGGTTTGGTTGACCTTTATCGTGCAGAGGATGCCGAAGTCATGGTTGTCGCTTTGGGTTCTGTCATCGGTACGATCAAAGATGTTATTGACGAAATGCGCGAAGACGGCAAAAAAGTCGGTCTTCTCGGCATCAAGTCCTATCGTCCTTTCCCTGCTGCCGAAGTTTTTGCCGCCCTTGAAGGCGCTAAGACCGCGGTTGTGATTGACCGTTCTCTCCAGGTCGGTATCGGCGGTGTCGTCACTGACGACGTGATTCGTTCGACTCGTAAACTCTCCGACCTCGACATCTGCTGCGTCATCTCCGGCCTCGGCGGCCGCGCTATCACCAAGCGCAGCCTGCACAAAGCTTTTGACGCTGCTCTTAAAGGCGCGCTGCCTGAACTCACATTTCTGGATCTCGATAAGAAAGTCGTTCAGGACCAGCTGAAGCACGAACAAGAAGAACGTCACTCCGGCCCGATGGCCGAAGCCATTGTTAAGGCCGTTGCCGACCTTCACAAAGGAGATCTCTAAGCCATGAGCGAACATCAGATTAAGTTTTATCAGACCGGTACTTTCACGGTCGGCAACCGTCTTCTTCAGCCCGATCAAAGAAGCGGACAGGCCAATATCGAAAGATACAACTCCTTGAACTCCGGCCACAGAGCCTGTCAGGGTTGCGGTGAAGCTTTGGGCGCCCGCTATGCGGTTGACGCTGCAATGCGCGCCACAGAAGGCCGCTTAATTGCCGCCAACGCCACCGGCTGTTTGGAAGTATTCTCCACCCCTTATCCGGAAACCAGCTGGCAGCTGCCCTGGTTCCATTCTCTTTTCGGCAACACGGCTGCTGTCGGATCCGGTATGGCAGCGGTTGCACGCGTCAAGGCTAAGAAGTCCGGTAAACCGCTGGTTCGAGTGATCGCTCAGGGCGGCGACGGCGGTACAACCGACATCGGTTTCGGCTGCTTGTCCGGCATGTTCGAAAGAAACGACGACGTGCTTTACATCTGCTATGACAACGAAGGCTATATGAACACCGGTGTTCAGCGCTCGTCGGCCACGCCTCCGGCTGTCCGTACGGCAACCACCCAGATTGTCGGCAAACATCCCGGCAACGCCTTCGGCCAAGGTAAAGACGTTCCTCTGATCGCTATGGCCCACGGCATTCCTTACGTTGCCACCGCGACCATTGCCGACTTGAGAGACCTGGAAAGAAAAGTCGCTAAGGCAATGACTTTCCACGGTGCTCGTTATATTCACATTCTCGTTCCTTGCCCGCTTGGTTGGGGAGCTAAATCGGCTGACACCGTCAAATTGGCTCGTCTCGCTGTTGAAACGGGTCTTTTCCCGGTATTCGAATCCGAATACGGCGAAATCACTAAAGTCACTAAGATTCGTCAGCTGCAGCCGGTTGAAAACTATATGAAACTTCAGAAGCGCTACGCTCACCTCTTCGGACCGAAGGGAGACGCCGATGCCTTCGCTCGTATTCAAGCAATCGCTCAAAGAAATATCAGAAGATTCGGCCTTCTCGGCGAAGAAGAACCTGAAATCATTCCGCCGTCTGTTCAGGCTGACGAACGAGCCGACAAAGTTTAAGGATTAAATCCCATGAAAAAACCTTTTGCTATCACATTAGATGTCGGTACATCCTTGGAAAACCGTACCGGCTCGTGGAGAACGCTTCGACCGACTTATGTCCACAAGCTTCCTCCCTGCAACCATCAGTGCCCTGCCGGTGAAGATATTCAGGGTTGGTTGTTCTATGCCGAAAGCGGCAACTATGAAAAAGCCTGGCGTCATTTAACCAGGCGCAATCCGCTTCCCTCCTGCATGGGACGTGTTTGTTATCACACTTGTGAAGGCGCTTGCAACCGCGGCAAACTCGATGCCTCTGTCGGCATTAACTCCGTCGAACGCTTCCTCGGGGATAACGCTCTGGAAAACGGTTATAAATTCCAGAGGCCCGAAAAGAAGACAGGCAAGCAAGTCCTGATCGTGGGTTCAGGTCCTGCCGGCCTGTCCGCGGCTTATCAGCTCGCCCTCAAAGGCCACGATGTCACGATCAAAGAAGGCAGCCCGGAAGCCGGCGGCATGATGCGCTACGGTATCCCAAAATACCGTCTCCCCCGCCGTGTACTGGATCAGGAAATCGCACGAATCCTTGATCTCGGCGTCAAACTCGAACTGAATACAACCGTCAAAGACATCGAAGAAGAAAAGAATACAAACGGATATGATGCCGTCTTCCTCGCAGTCGGCGCCGGAATGGCCAAGAACGCCTATATCCCGGGCGGAGACGCCAAACACATGCTTGACGCTGTTTCCGTTCTCCGCTCCATGGAAGGTGAAGAAGAGCCTCTGCTCGGCCGTAAAGTTGTGGTTTACGGCGGAGGCAACACAGCCATCGACGTTGCCCGCTCCGCGAAACGTATGGGTGCTGAACCTCTGATCATCTACCGCCGTACCCGCGAAAAGATGCCCGCTCATGACTTCGAAGTTGAAGAAGCCCTGCAGGAAGGCGTTTCCGTAAAATGGCTCTCTACCATTACGGAAGCAGAAAATCCGAAGGAAATCCGCATCGAGAAAATGAAACTCGATGAAAACGGCAATCCTCAGCCCACCGGCGAATTCGAAACCGTCGAGGCTGATACCGTTGTTCTGGCCCTTGGACAAAACGTCGACCAGAGCCTGATCGAAAAGATTCCCGGACTCGATATCGAAAAAGGCGTCGTTAAAGTTGACCGCTTCATGAGAACCGGTGTCCCCGGCATCTACGCCGGCGGCGACATGGTTCCGGGAGACAGAAACGTTACCGTTGCCATCGGCCACGGTTATAAAGCGGCTTACGGCATCGACTGCTACCTGAAAGGCCAAGAACCGGTTGATCATCCGAAGAAAGAAATTGCTACCTTCGAAAGCCTCAATACCTGGTACTACTCCGACGCGCCTAAAACCGTTCGTCCCATGCTCGACCTCGTTCGTCGCCAGAGCACTTTCGACGAAGTTCAGCACGGCTTAACTGAAGAAAACGCTTTGTTTGAAGCTCGCCGCTGCATGTCCTGCGGCAACTGCCTGCAGTGCGACAACTGCTACGGTGTATGCCCTGACAACGCCGTGATTAAGACCGGAGACGACAAGGTCCCCTACATCTTCAATTACGACTACTGCAAGGGCTGCGGTGTTTGCTCCAGCGAATGCCCCTGCGGTGCAATCAAGATGGAAGCTGAATCCATCTAATATCTCAATTTTGAGTTAGACCAAACGGTCGTGTTCCTGATTGAAACACGACCGTTTTTCTATTTGAAGAGAATAGGAAAGCGCCGAGATATACGGAACATCAGGCCTTACCTCTTTCCGCTCTCTACTTCAGCTTCTCTAATGTTTGCAGCAAGAAGGCATCCGCACCTTCAAAAATCATTTGGGCTGACAACGCCGCCAGAATCAAGCCGGTAAGTTTGCTCAGGACCACCAATCCGTTCTTTCCGATGGCTTTCTGAATGTAATTTGAAACCAGCAGCAGCGCACCGACGCAAATCACGGCTGCACTGATGGAAAGATAAGCCAGGAAGAATCCCAAACCGGTTTTAATTTCGCCGCCGTACACTATCAGTACACCGATAGAGGCCGGTCCCAGCGTAATGGGAATTGCCATCGGCACAACCGCTAAAGACTGGACGGAGTCTCCGGACGGAACGCGAATGGAGTCTCCTCTGACCAGCGAAACAGCTGTTAGAAACAGCAGCGCGCCCGTACCGATTCGAAATGCGTCCAGCGTGATTCCGAAAATCTTAAAAATGAATCCGCCGAAGAAGAGAAGCACACCGCTGATAATCAGAATCCACAATGTGATCCAGATCGCCAGCGTGTTTCTTTCTTGAATCGTGTTGTCTTTAGTCACCGACAGGAAAGCCGACATCACAAAAGGCGGTGTCAGCAGGAAGAAGAACTTCACAAAAAGCGCAAAGCAGTCAGAAAGAGTCATTTTGACAATTAGTTGAGTTCAGAACGATATCCCGGGCGGCTGCGGAAAAAATTCTCGCCGACAAAAATTAGCACGCCGGCCCATATAAGAATAA
>OJQV01001321.1_pt1 | contig 11866 bp, 8 predicted proteins | sample 1598821 | NCBI WGS metagenome assembly OJQV01 (sample SAMN03922509, study PRJEB24848) | human gut metagenome | isolation source: stool sample | host: Homo sapiens | place: Germany | collected 2011-11 | reverse complement strand
CACAAGGGTTCGCTATGGATTTTTAAGTGTTCAACTTAATTATACAATCCGCCGATAGATTCACTTATATCCGATCTTCATGATGCAAAGGAATACGGATCGATTCTGGATGTGAAGCCGGTGGACTTTCCAGCGCTTTATGCCCGCTTTGACGAAATCAGGAACGGTAACCCAAATTTGTACACGCATCAGATTCTGGGTGAGCTTCTGCCGTTTGTACAGGTCGCAGAGGCGATGGCACAGAAATATCACGTTGTCGTGACAAATCCGCCATACATGGGTTCATCTGGCATGAGCGAAAAACTCTTGGAGTTTATCAAGAAAAATTATCCGGACAGCAAGTCGGACTTGTTTGCCGTGTTTATGGAGTGTTGGAATAGGCATATTGTGCCAACAGGCTTTAATTGCATGGTTACAATGCAGTCCTGGATGTTCCTTTCCAGTTTTGAGAAAATGCGTGAAAATATTCTTGAAAACTATACCATCAATAATCTGATGCATATGGAGAATATGGTTTTAGGAATCGCATTTGGAACGGCTGTGACAAATATTAGAAACAGACGGCTTGAGAATTATCGTGGAACCTATCATCAGATTAAATTAGAAGATATTGTAGATGGGATCCCGACAGAGTTTCCGGCGATGAAAAATCGTTTTGCGCAAACCTCTCAGTCCAACTTCTCCAAAATTCCGGGTAGCCCGGTAGCGTATTGGGCGAGCAAAAATGTCTATAAAACATATGATAATCAACCTATAGGGAACACTGTCCTTCCGAGACATGGACTTGCAACTTCTGATAATGATAGATTTCTGAAGTTTTGGTTTGAAATTAATATTGAAAAGGCTAGCCTTATACAGAGGAACAATTTTCATAAAAAATGGTTTCCTATGAACAAAGGTGGTGCATATAGAAAATGGTACGGAAACTTAGAGTGGGTAATCAATTATGAGAATGATGGAGAAGAAATAAAGGAATATGCAACTGAGCTTTATCGTAGCGCCTCTCGCACTATTCAGAATACACAGTTCTATTTTCGGAAAGGCATAACATGGTCAGCGCTAACAAGTGGTTCCTTGTCTTTTAGATTTACTGATGTTGGAGCTATTTTTGGTTCAGGCGCGCATTGTGCTTTTGTAAGCGAGGATGACACCTTGCTATATGCATTAGGACTAATGAATAGTAAAATAAACATCATGTTTCTGAACATTGTAACGGCAACAATGAATAAAAATGTTGATGATATACGTGCTACTCCATTTATTCTTAGCAGAGGTAATGTGGGCACAATAGTTGCCATTGTGATGCAGTGTATAAAGGCTTCAAAGCAAGATTGGGACTCTTTTGAAACCTCATGGGATTTCAAGCGGCATCCTTTGTTGCAGTATTCTGTGTTCTCTCCTCAACAGGTCGCACAGGAAGCGTCGAATGGTTTTCTTGTGATGAACGGGATAACCGATGCCTATCGGAATTGGGAGCAGGAATGTGCCAATCGTTTTAACCAACTCAAGACCAACGAGGAAGAACTGAACCGCATTTTTATAGACATCTATGGCTTGCAGGAAGAACTGACGCCGGAGGAAGAGGACAAGGACGTAACTGTCCGCAAGGCTGACCTCGGTCGGGATATCCGCTCGTTTGTCTCCTACGCCGTCGGCTGCATGATGGGGCGCTATTCTCTTGATGTAGACGGTCTCGCCTATGCTGGCGGAAATTGGGACGGCTCGAAGTACAAAACTTTCATTCCGGACAAAGACGCTATTATTCCCATTACGGATGATGAGTATTTTACAGACGACATTGTAGGCAGATTTGTGGAATTTGTCCGCACAGTATACGGCGAGGGTACACTGGAGGAGAATCTGAAGTTTATCGCAGATGCGCTGGGTGAAAAAGGCGCTACATCACGTGAAGTCATCCGAAATTATTTCATAAAGGATTTTTACAGGGATCATTGCAAGACATATCAGAAGCGCCCGATTTATTGGCTTTTTGATTCTGGTAAGAAGAATGGATTCAAGTGCCTTGTGTATATGCACCGCTACCAGCCGGACACCATTGCCCGTATCCGCACAGACTATGTTCATGAACAGCAGGCGCGTTACCGTACGGCGATTTCCGGTCTGGAACGCCAGATAAATGGAGCGCCGACATCCGAGCGTGTTCGCTTGAATAAGCTGATGACAAAACTCAAGGATCAGGCTGAGGAAACACGTCTCTATGAAGAGAAGATTCATCACCTTGCAGATCAGATGATAGAGATCGATCTGGATGACGGCGTGAAACACAACTACGCAATATTCCAGGATGTTCTGGCGAAGATAAAGTAAAGGAGGCGAAGCTTATGGCTCTGCCTGATTCAGATAAAGTAATACAGGAATTAAACCGCCGGTTTGCTGCTCCGCTTCCGGAGTTCTATCAGCGCCGGATCATCTTCTGGTACGACGAGGACAGGGATTTCGAGGAGAAGGTTCAGAACGGAGAAATCGAACTGGCGGATGCAAAGCTCATCGCTCTGGATGAGACGAATAATTTTGAAGTAAAGAAGCTTCTGACGCATGATGACAGGACGAGTAACTTCTGTGTCTATTGCCCGGTCACCTATCCGGATGAAAAAAACTGGCTCCTGCCGGTGCAGCTCTACAGTGAGGAGTTCCGCGCGGATCTTGTCTCCATCTGGCTCGAGGAGATGGGTATCGAGAATACGGCGAACCTGCGGAAGACGGTCAAGAATTACCGCTCTTTCTTCAAAACAAAGGCGCACCGCACGAAGGTGGCGAATCTTAATCAGAAGGTTACCGCGCCTGTACAGCTATATAAGGCCGTGATTGCTGTTCTTTGCGGCGTGAAAGATACCGGGCCGAATCTTCTGATCCGGACGGTGCTTCGTGCCGGAACTGATCAGGAGCAAAACAGTATCTACCAGTCACTGGTGAGATACGGTGCGGATACTGTCTTTTGGCAGATGGTGGCTCAGGTCACTGGTTATCGTGAGAAAACTCCGGATCTTGGCAGACTCTCCTGCCACATCCTGATGACTGCCGCGACGCGGACGATGCGCATGGACAATCTGATCGGACTGGACGGTTTTATCTCCATCCCGCATCAGAGCTACTGCTATGATTTCATGTCTGAGTGGATGCATTCAGATGAGACGCAGGAGCTTTATAACATCGCAAGAGAAACCGAAGATGAACTGCGTCTCTCGGCAAGGTTCAGTCAGCTTCCGATTGAAGAGCTTGTCAGCACAGAAATCTTCCCGTGCATCGACGAATGCATTTTGAAAAAGCTGATGACGGACATCATCGACCATACGATTAACGTAGATGTCATCACACAGACTGTGGAGCAGCGCCGGACGATGCTCTGGTATGAGCGGGTTCAGAACTTCTACGAGGGCGTTCTTGAAGTCGCTCATATGCACCAGTTTTATCTGGATCATGCGGCAGGTTTTCATACAGTGGAACTGCATAAGGTCTGGAAGGAATACACGACGGATTATTACAAGATGGACACCTATTACAGGCTGTTCCATGTCGCGTTCGGGGAATCTTTGAATTCATCGAATCCGCTGCTGGATGATCTGTTCAAGCATGTAGCGGATAGTGTGGAAGGGCTGTACGCAAATTGGTACCTGGATAATCTCGGTTCAGACTGGGCGAACGCGGCAGCGGATAACCTGAGGGAATACGGTAGGATTCTGGAAGTTCCGCAGCAGCGGGATTTCTATAGGACCTATGTACAAAACGCGGACACACGTGTCTTTGTGATCATCTCTGATGCGATGCGCTATGAGGTAGCTGCTACGCTTTCGGAAGAATTACGCCGGGAAACGCAGTCGGAAGTGAAGCTGTCGTCCTGTGAAGGAATCTTCCCGACTGTGACGAAGTTTGGCATGACGGCGCTTCTGCCGCACAAGGAACTGAAAGCAGAATTGAAGTCAAATGGAGTCGTTGGCGTTCTGGCGGATGGCCAGCCGACGGATGCACCGTACCGGGACGGAATTCTGAAAAAAGCGAATCCTGCAAGCGTGGCGCTGAAGTACAAGGAGCTTATCAAGATGAAACGCGCCGAACGCAGTGCGCTGGTGAAGGGTATGGAGGTCGTGTATATCTATCATGACAAGATTGATGAGACAAGCCATACCGATGAAGCACTTGTTTTTGACTCTTGCAGTGATGCGATTTCCGAGCTCAAGAACATGGTGCGTATCATTGTCAATGAGTTCAGCGGAACGAGGATATACATCACTTCTGACCACGGCTTTATCTACACCTATAAGCCGTTGACGGAGGATGCAAAGGTAGATAAGACGACATCTTCAGCCGATGATGTGGAAGTGGATCGCCGTTATCTTATTACGAAAAAAGGTGCGAAGCCGGAGTATCTGCTTCCGGTAAAATTTCTGGATGGCACGCAGTATGACGCTTTTGCACCGATAGGAAACACCCGGATCAAAAAGAAAGGCGGTGGCCTGAACTTCGTGCATGGAGGTATCAGCCTGCAGGAGATGGTCGTGCCGGTGATCGATTACCATTACATGCGTACGGACAGCGCCGGATATCAGAAGAATAAGAAAAAGTATGATACAAAACCCGTGACGCTGAGCCTTCTCTCGGCAAGCCGCAAGATCAGCAATATGATCTTCTCTCTGAATTTCTATCAGAAGGAAGCAGTCGGCGATAACCGTGAGGCTACTAATTATCTTCTGTACTTTGTAGATTCAGAAGGAAAACAGGTTAGCGATACGCAGCGGGTGATTGCGAATAAGACGAGTGACAATAATCAGGATAGAACGTTCCGCGTGAGCTTCAACCTGAAATCAATGAAATACAGTAATAAAGAAAGCTATTATCTGGTGATTGCGGACGAAAGCGGTCTGCAACTGCCACAGCGCGAAGAATTCTCCATAGACATTGCTTTTGCTGTGGATGACTTCGATTTCCTCAGCTAAAGGATGTGATACGAATGGATGATATTTCTACCGGGGAAAAGAGCACCCGTGAAATCATAAAAGAAAAGCTCCGTCAGAACTTTGACGGAAAGATCGTGCGGAAGGACCTGACCAAGAAGATCAAGGAAGGCGCAAATGTGCCGGTTTATGTCCTGGAATTTCTTCTCGGACAGTACTGCAGCTCTGATGACGAGGAAGTCATCGAACAGGGTATTGAAAATGTGAAGCGGATTCTGGCGGATAACTTTGTCCGTCCAGATGAAGCGCAGAAGGTTCTGTCGAAGCTCCGTCAGAGAGGAAGCCACACCATTATCGATATGGTGACGGTGAATCTCAATCTTCGTTATGACGAGTATGAGGCAAGCTTCTCCAATCTCGGCCTTGCCGGGATTCCAATCAGTGAAGAGTACCCGGAGAAATATGATCGCCTGCTCTGCGGCGGAATCTGGTGTATTGTTCAGCTGGAATATGATTCCGGCGAAGACGCGGTGCCGGATATTATCTCGCCTTCCGGCGATCGCATTCAGTCGAAGCGGAAAAAGCAGAAGGACCTGACGCCGATCAGCATCCGCAAGCTTACGCCGATCCAGTTGCCAAGCGTGGATATGGATGGCCTGAAAGAAGGACGAAAAGACTTCACGAAGGATGAATGGCTCGATATTCTGATGCGCTCGATCGGAATGGAACCGGATGAATTGACATACAGAGAGAAATGGCTGCTTCTCACCCGGATGATTCCGCTGATCGAGAATAACTTCAATCTCTGTGAGCTCGGACCACGTTCGACCGGAAAGTCGTATCTCTATAAAGAGGTATCGCCGAACAGTATTCTTGTTTCCGGAGGCCAGACGACGGTTGCGAATCTTTTCTACAATATGGGAAGAAAGACTATCGGGCTTGTCGGGCTGTGGGACTGTGTGGCGTTTGATGAGGTCGCCGGGATCAAATTCAAAGATAACGACGGAATTCAGATCATGAAGGATTACATGGCATCTGGTTCTTTTGCCCGTGGAAAGGAAGAAAAGGCTGCTTCTGCGTCGATGGTTTTCGTTGGCAATATCAATCAGAGTGTCGATGTGCTCCTGAAGACATCCAGCCTCTTTGATCCGTTCCCGCCGGAAATGGGAACCGATACAGCGTTCCTTGACCGTATTCACTGCTATCTGCCAGGATGGGAGGTACCGAAGTTCCGACCGGAGCATTTTACAGATGACTATGGTTTTATTACCGATTATCTGGCCGGATGGATTCGCGAGATGCGGAAAGAGCAGCTCGGAGATGCGCTGGATCATTATTTCCATCTTGGAAAGAATCTGAACCAGCGTGACGTCATTGCGGTCCGCAGGATGGTGGACGGATACCTGAAGCTTATGTATCCGAACGGCGAATTCACGAAGGACGACGTAGAGGAAGTCCTGAAGATTTCTCTCGAAATGCGCCGCCGTGTCAAAGATCAGCTCAAGAAGCTCGGCGGCATGGAATTCTACGATGTGAATTTCAGCTATATCGACAATGAGACCTTTGAAGAGAAATATGTCTCCGTGCCGGAGCAGGGCGGCGGAAAGCTGATCCCGGAGGGTATCTGCAATCCGGGACAGGTTTACACGGTTTCCCGTGGTAAGAGTGGGATGCTCGGTGTATTCCGCTTGGAATCGCAGATGCTGCCGGGAACTGGGAAGCTCGTATGCACGGGCCTTGGAAGTGATCGCGGCGCGAAGGAAGCGACGAATACGGCGTTCAATTTCCTGAAGGCAAATGCAAAGCGGATCAGCGGCTCCATCAGCATGACGTCGAAGGATTACAACATCAATTATCAGGATCTGCAGGGCATTGGAATTACAGACAAGCTGGCTCTGCCGACGGTTATTTCTATTTGCTCGATTGCGCTGAATCGTCCGACACAGAGTTCTCTTGCCGTGCTGGGAGAGATCAGTATCGCCGGTTCTATGATCAAGGTGGATGAGCTGGCAAACGCGCTGCAGGTATGCCTTGACAGCGGAGCAAAGAAGATTCTGCTTCCGATAACTTCGGCAGCAGACATGGGAGCCGTGCCGCCGGAACTAATGGGAAGTTTCCAGATAATTTTTTACCAGAGCGCCGAGGACGCGGTGTTCAAAGCATTAGGAGTGGAATAAGCATTTTTATTGAGGTATCGTATGAACGTAAGAATTGAGGAATCATTTGAACTGTTGTCCCAACAAGAATGGGATGATTTCTTAGCTGTAAATTATTTTGATAACATGATAATAGACGGCAGTAAATTTGGGATTATCGATGATTTTATTGGCAGTATAGGCAAGCCAAAGTTACCAGAAATAATTCAACAGCATAACAATAAAATTGGCGATTGCAAAAGCACATACTGTTTTTGTAGACACTACTACGATAGAGGGATACCGGATGATCCGTGGTATAGTTCTCCAGGAGAAAACGGAGAATCAATACAATATTTTCCCTATTTTAAAAAAGAACATTGGATGAGAAAATATTAGTTCACGTATTTTTCCGACACGTATTATTTAAAGATGTCCGCTGTGTGGGATTCAATTGTTGAGCTTTTGAATTATTACTATGGATTAGAGTATGGATCTGATTACCGGCTAAAAAGTAATGTCTTGAAGTGGTTGAAAGACAATCAGAAAAATTTATATGATGAATTGGATGCCTTGCGGAAAGATAAGATATTCCAAGATGCCAATAAATATAGAACGGCAGTAGCTCATGGAATTTCAGAGAATGAAATCCATAATACCATTTTAGAAGAAAAAAATGTGACGGCTACATTCCCGAAAATAGATGAAAAAGGGAATGTTGTTTTTAAAGAAGTGAAAGGGAAAAGAATCTCTGCCACAGCAGGAGAATATACGAATGTAAAAACAATTATGGACAATATGCAAGATTATGCAGTTTTATCTGGAAATGAAATACAAAAGATTATTTCTATTATTCTTGCTAAGTAATAAACAGAAGGTTATTCGAAAATGTAAGGCTTTACTACTGGTATAGACAGAGTGTACAAGAACCTTTCAACGATAGCCATACTTTTTAACGATTGCAGATTGGGGGTGTCGCTTTTGGCTACAGCAACCGCAGCAGCATACGAATACAGAGCCGGAAGTGAGCTCCCGCTCTACGCCTCGAAACGCAGAAAAGCCCAGAAATAGCGCGGTTTCCGGGCTAAAAACACATAAGGGCATTGTATCAAAGATTACGTCTTGTTAGATACACTCCGTTCTCGCAAAACATCCAAGTCACCATCTCGAGGATAAAATTGGACATATTCCCAAGAACGGATAAAAGCACAAAATGCCGTGGACTTGTTTCCAAGGACGAATAGGTGTCAAAAACACACTGAAAATACATTCAAAACATCCAGATGAGCTCTTGGAACCACTCCGTTCTCGCAAAAACATCCAAGTCACCATCTCAAGGATAAAATTGGACATATTCCCAAGAACGGACAAAAGCACAATATGCCGTGGACTTGTTTCCAAGGACGAATAGGTGTCAAAAACACACTGAAAATATATTCAAAACATCCAGATGAGCTCTTGGAACCACATCGAAACCGTTTCCCTGCTGACGAGGGAGTAAAATAAAAAGGAGCCAGCCATGCTGATCAATTTCAATGAAATAAAAGAAGCTGTCTTCTCCGGAATGAATGGCGGGGAAGGAACAATGGCTGTCCGGATGTTCAATGACAGCAAATACCGCATCATCCCGACGAAACTCCATCCGGGCGCATCGATCGGACTCCACAAGCAGGAATCCGGAGACGACATCAATTACATCCTTTCCGGCACCGGCAAGGCTATCTGCGACGGGAAAGAAGAAATCCTCACCGCCGGCTGCTGCCACATCTGCCCTAAAGGATCCTCCCATACCATCATTAATACTGGAGAAGACGACCTTACGATGCTGACCCTCGTCGTTCATGGATAGGAGGCAGCCATGAAATACAAGACCATCGACCACATCGTGATCACTACGGAAAATCTTGAGGCATGCCTTCATTTCTATGTCGATATCCTTGGCATGAGGGCCGAGGAGAAGAACGGTAGATACGCACTCTTCTTCGGGAATCAGAAATTCAACATCCATACAAGAAAAGCCGAATTTCTTCCTGCTGCCGGGAATCCCGAATACGGCAGTCTCGATCTCTGTCTTGCCATTGAAGGCAGCATCGAAGATGCCGAAAAGGAAATCAAGGAAAAAGGCGGCGCCATCGAAGAAGGCCCTGTCACACGCCATGGGGCGCTGGGTGAAATGAAAAGCATCTACCTGAGAGACCCCGACGGCAATCTTATCGAACTTGCCTCTTATGAAGGCTGAATTGGACCATTTGGAAGGAGAAATCTATGAACAAGGAAGAAACCTGCCAGTACCTCAAAGACCACGGAATCACTTTTGAGACCACCGAGCATAAGGCTGTATTCAACATGGAAGAACTGGCAGAGGTCAAGCTTCCTTATCCGGAATGGGACGCCAAGAACCTTTTCGTCAGGGATGACAAGAAAAGGAATTACTACCTCATCACCGTCAAGGGTGAAAAGCAGGTGAACCTCAAAGAATTCCGCAAGGCGCAGGGCCTGAGGGCCCTCTCCTTTGCCAGTCCCGATGATCTCTTGAAGTACCTCAAGCTCACCCCGGGCTCTGTCACTCCGCTCGGCCTTCTGAATGACGAAGAAAACGCGGTTCACTTCTACCTCGATGAGACATTTTTGAGCCATAAGATAGGTGTTCATCCCAATGATAACACAGCCACCATCTGGCTGGACGCAGAAGACCTCATTCGCATCCTCAAAGATCACGGAACCGAAGTCAACATCGTGGAAATATAAAAAGGAAATGAAAAAGCAGCCCCGCAAAAGGACTGCTTTTTTAGTGCAAGAACCCGCCTTCCTCATTCCCTCTCGAGTTCCGGCGCTAAGACGAGTATATCGCCGTGTTTGATCACGGTGCTGCCGGAAGGAATGATGGTGTCTATGCCTCTCTTGATCAGGAGGACGCGGCGGGCGCTGGAGGAGGGGATGGCGGCAAGCGGACGATTGGCCGCTTCGCTTGCGCGGTCGACGACGACTTCTTCCAGAGCGTGATGCTCTTCATCCTCGAAACTGTGAGCCGCAAAGACCAGAAGGTCATTTTCCTTCAGAACCGTACTCCCGTCAGGCACAAGGACTTCGCCATTTCTCATAATCATCGCCACGAGAAGATCCCTCGGAAGCTGAAGCTCTGCCAGCGACTTGCCGCACCAGCTGCTCCCTTCCTTTAGGCGCAGCCGGACGAAGCTGATATCGCTGTCATCCTGGTAATCATTAAACGTCGTGCGGATATCCGCCGTAGGATCGATCATCGAAAGCTTCTTGGCCGCGAACGGAAGAAGCGTTCCCTGAATGGAAATCGAGAGAAGTACCATGCAGAACACAAGGTTATAAAGATTGTACGTAATGTCCACCTCGGCCAGCACAGCACCTATGGCAAATACAATCGAGGCCGCCCCGCGGAGGCCCGCCCAGGAAACCAGGGCAATCTGCTCCCGCTTGGCCCCGAAAGGCGCCAGGATCGCCGCGCTTACCAGAGGTCTTGCCACAAGCGTCAGGAACGTTGTCAGCACCAGAGCCGGCACAATCACAGACGGCAGATCCACCGGCGTCACCAGAAGTCCCAGAAGGAAGAAAATCATCACCTGCGCCACATTCGTCAGGACATCGAAGAAATGGACCAGGTACTTCTTCTGCGGAAGCTTCGAATTTCCGATATAAATCCCGCAGAGGTAGACACTCAGATATCCATTTCCATCAAACTCTGCCGGAATCGCATACGCCAGCACCATGATCGAAAACAGGAAAACCGTGTGACTCTGCTGTGAAGGAAGCAGCCGCGAATGCAGAAGCTTCAGCGCAAGCCAGCCGATTGCGAGCCCGAAAAAAGCTCCGATCAGAAGCTGCTTGGCCAGGAGCAGAGGGAAAGAAAACGCTGCCCCGCTCAAAAGCGCAATCGCCGCCATCGTCAGCATATAACTCATCGGGTCATTCGAACCCGACTCCACCTCAAGGAGCGAGTCCGTATGATACTTCAAAGCCAGCTTCTGCGAACGGAGAATGTTGAAAACTGAAGCCGCATCCGTCGAAGAAATCACGGCCCCGATCAGAAAACTCTCCAGCCACGAAAGCGACAGCGCGAAATGAGCGAATACAGCCACAGTTCCCGCCGTCCCCGCAACTCCCAGCGAAGACATTAGAGCTGCCTCGCGCAGAACCGGCCGCGCTGCCCGCATATTCGTCCCGAAGCCGCCATAAAACATAATGAAAATCAGGCACACTGAGCATACCAGGTTCACCAGCGCATAATGATCGAACTGAATCCGAAACGGCCCGTTCTCCCCGAAGAACATGCCCAGACCGATAAAAATGAGCAAAGAAGGGACAGGAATCTTCTCCAAAAACCGATTCAGCAAAATACAAATCAAAATCACAGCCCCCAATAAAAGCAAGGGTTGATTCAACCACACCACATCCTTCCCTAAGTAATAGAAAATACTCTATTTATAACTGTAACAGCTAGGACGCAATACTGTCAAATAATCAGAGCGAATCATCGATAATAAAAGGAAATATATGAGAAATTGGGAAGAATGGCATGGAAATGAGGGGAATAAGGAAGAAATGAGTGAGATTAAATGTATCGCTAACACTTGCCTTCCCAGACGGGGAAGTACGCCCTTGACCTTGCTCTGGAAGAGAAGGTCGGGATAAGATTATGAAAGGTTTCAAACAAATAAACAGAGCTCTTTCTTTTATTCCTCGTGAAGCTGCCCCCGACGGAGGGAAGAATTGCCTTTTACCTTGCTCCGGCAGGAGAAGACCTGCTACACAAGAACAAGCCCCAATTTTAATTTTTTGGTATTTTTTGAA
>OJQV01001306.1_pt1 | contig 11968 bp, 16 predicted proteins | sample 1598821 | NCBI WGS metagenome assembly OJQV01 (sample SAMN03922509, study PRJEB24848) | human gut metagenome | isolation source: stool sample | host: Homo sapiens | place: Germany | collected 2011-11 | reverse complement strand
GGCTGTACCTCCTGAAACAAAAATGCTCTAAGTGATTGCTTCACTAACCATGACAAAATCATGATTAAGAAGTCACTTAGAGCATATATCACCGCTGGCCAATTTGTACTTTTTATACTGTTTGACCGCGAAGCAATCCGGCTTACGCTTTTCGAGCCCGGCAAACATATAGTCCACCGCGTTCATAAAATCCTCGTCATCCTCCTTGACCTCCATGCCGGAAATCATATCCACAAGGGTATTCATGTTCCGATCCTCGGCAGGCCCCTCGAAAATGATGTAGGCAATCAGGGCGCAGTACAAAAGCGTTTCCGATTTTGTCCAGAATGGATCGCCTTCCTTGCCTTCGCCCTTGGTGTTGGAAATCAGAGCATCCACGAATTTCAGAATATCGGCCTCGTTGCGGATATAGGCCAGCGGGTTATAGTGCATGGATTTTGAAAAATCTATGCTGTTGAATACCTTGATTTTGTACCCGCGTTTTTGCAGGAAACCCCCGACCTGTCCCAGCACACCGCCTTTGGGATCGACCACCACATAAGAGGAATGAGCCTGTAAAAGCTGGGGCGTGAGCCAGAAGCGGGTTTTGCCGGAGCCGGACGAGCCGATAATACAGCAATTCAGATTTCGGGCATTTGCGGGGATTTTCGGGCGGGTATTCATCGTGAGAAACTCCGTCCCGGTCAAAATCACGTTGTTTTCAAACTTCGGATCGACAAACGGTTTGATGTCTTTTTCCGTTCCCCACCGGGCGCTGCCGTATTCTGCATCCCGCCGGAACTTCTTGGCGTTCTTGCTTTTGAAATAGATCAGCAGCCGGAAAACGATTGCGCCCACAATGCCGACAAGCCAATCCAGCGGGGCAAGACCGGGTGCAAAGTCAGCAAAGGCCGGGCCAATCATCTGGCCCAGTCCGATGAGCTTATGTGCAAAATCGTTACCCGCTGCCAGCCGGTAGGCCGTTCCCAGCTTGAGGAACGCCCACAGGATGAACAGATAGGGAATGTTCAGAATGAGATATTTTCTAATCTTATCTGTCCTCATGGGCCACCTCCTTTGCATGTTCTTTCTGTTTCGGCTTTTTTTTGGAAAGCTGATCCGCCGCCTGTTGCAGTTGTTCTCGGATGGGAACTCGGTTCGATTTTGCTTTGCTTAACACCTTCCGGGAATACTCAGAAAAGCAGGCGGTCATTGCGTCTGCCTGTCCAGCCTTGAAAAACAACAGGTATTTGTCCGGCCCGGTTTTATAGAACGCATAGTCTACATTCCATTTCCGGGCCACACGGTCAAAGGACTTGGCATCCCCGGATAGCTCGATGCTGTTTGTGGATGTACCGTGTGCCATGAGCTTTCGCACACTTTGCTTGCCGTGTGGTGTTTGCCGCCCACGGTATGCCTTGCGGATCTTCCGCCCCACCATACCCAGCACATACGCCAGTCCCCGCGCCGTCAGCTTGGTTGTTTTTACGGATATGGCTATCGTGCGCCGGGAAATATCTTCATCAATCAGTTACACCGCCTCCTTCCTTGGGACAATTTGTCTCGAAGTACCGTCACCGATCCCCACGGTCTTTTTTCTGCATTTGACGGTAGCCCTCCAGCGAAGAACCGTCTATGATTTCCTGATAGGCCGCCATTTGCTCCCGGATAGAGAGCTTCGGGAAAGAGAACACCTTATGCTCCTTGGGAATATCCTGCAAGCCGTGATACACTTCCACGAAATGATCGCTTTCTTTGACAACATAGCCGCCCGGGGCAAAATGGCCGTTTTCGTGGATGCAGGCATCCCGGCCATACGCCTCATAATCGAAATACGGTTTTACCTGATCCGGCACATCCAACATTTCCAGATCGTCCACATAAATACGCCCCAGCGTTTCCTCATCGGATACGCCGGGGTAAAAGCCGTAACAGTCCAGATTTTGTGTCAGATTGATGATGTCCCGCACCGAAGAACAGTGATCGCCGCTGTCGAGGACGGCCTCCAGTGTTTCCAGCTCCGATGAGGTAAGCTCGGAAAGCAGGCAGGCCAGATGATTAAGCTCGTCCAGATTTTCATACTCGCTCAAATGGTCATAGAGCCCCAGCACATCCCCATCGAAAGAGGTAATAAAAATTTCCTGATAGCGGACGCCATCCACGCCGATCCGTTTCAAGAGAGCCTCCACCTCCTGGGCGGTTGTGGGAAATTTCAGTGTTTCACCCACAAGCTGGCCCTCGCTGTACTTCCCCGCGTTGGTAACGTAGGCTTCAAACAGGGTCGCCATCAGCGGCGGCCCTGTCCCTTGACGGTCAGGATGCCCTCAAGGGTTGTTGCCGTAATTCCCAGCCGCTGGGCCACGGCAATATCATTTTTCATGGCTTCGGTCATACTGTGCCCGCAGACAACCAGCACATGAGAACGGCGGAGCAAGTCACGGCTCATGTCGATGCCGCTTTTATGCTCCTCGGGAACAGCATCGTTGAGAAACAGGGGCAAGTACAAAGGCGGACAAATAGGAGAAAAGCCTGCCTCATACACGGTGCGGCAATACTGCGCCGCCAGTTCTGCGTTTTCACTATCGCCACCGAGCCATGCAGCGGTGATATAAGCAAGGGGTCGTTTCATCGTTCATACCTCCGATATTTTAATAAGAAAGTTCAACCCAAACCCCACGCCCTTTCCCAGTCTTGGGAAAGGGGGCGGCTCTGGAGGATATACCCCCGCCGCTTGCCGGGGAAATAGCACAGCCGGGGCAGACCGTCAAGGGCGAGCCGCCGAAAACGGCGGTGCGCTGCACCCTTGACGGCCCACTCCCGGCTGTACTAAAAAACAGGCGGCGACGGGGGATATATACCACCAGAGCCTCTGCGCGAGGGCGGGGCCCTCGGGACAAAGTGTCTCGAAGTTGTTACTTGTCAAGTTCCTGCTTTTTCGGGGCTTTTGCCAGCTCCGGCGGCTGTTTTTCTTTCCAGTCATCCAGCAGGGACATAATCTGTTCTTTCATTTTGGCGGGAGTGACCTCCTTGCCAAAATACTTTTCCAGTTCCGCAGTAGAAATAATCACGCCTCGATCCTCCTTTTTCTGTTCTGATAAGATACCGTCAATGACATCGCCGTTAAGCTTGCCTTCCTTATCCAACTCCCGGAGCCGTTTAGCCTGGGCCAGCGAGGGCGAAGCCTGCTCCCCGTCAATGGAAACAGCAATAAGCCTCTGATTTTTCGGTTTGATGTAGGAAAGCTCCACGGCAGGCATGAAGCCCATCTTTTTATCGTCTACCTTATCCAGAAGCTCCGGCACAAGGGAGTTGAGCCGCAAGTAGCGCATGACCTTTTTATAGTTCATTTCATGCGCCTCGCCTACAATCTCAACCGAGCGTTTCCCGACATCGCCTTCCGCAACACCTTTCAGCCGCCCGCCCTGATGCTTGATGTCCTCAACCTCGAGTTCCAGCAGCGCGGCCAATTCGCTGGGGAGCATCCCGTCACGCTGCTTGTTGCTGTCCTTCATGGCCTGTACCGCTTCGTGGTCGGTCATTTCACGGACGATAAAGGGCATTTCCTCCAGTCCAGCCAGCTCACTGCCGTGGGTACGGCGATGGCCCGCTACAATTTCATAGCCGTTTCCGTCTTTCTCCGGGCGGGCAAGACCGGGAACCATTACACCGTTTACGCGGATAGAAGCAACGATTTCCTGCATCTTCGCATCGTCCCTTACCTTAAAGGGGTGCGGACGGAATGTGTGAAATGGATGAACCTCGGAAAGTTTCAGATAAACCAGCTTGCCTTCCTCAACCGGGCGGGGCGGTGTGGTCGGCTCGGGAGCCGTCTGTTCCGCAGCAGCAGTTTCCTTCGGTGCCGTATCTTGTGCGGGCTTAACGGGCTCCTTGGCATCCGGGGCCTTTCCATCACTTCGGGACACTTTGTCTCGTTTGGACGGCTTGGGCTTGTCAGGGGCCGCCTTATCCGCCTTGGGTGGGCGGCCCTTGCGGGCCCAAGCCGATTTCTCCGCTTTCTGATTTTCAGTCGCGGCCTTTTCTGCTTTCGGCGGACGGCCACGGCGCGGCTTTTTCGGCTCCTCCGTATTGGCGGGTTGCGGCGTTTCGGGCGTTTCCGCCTTTTCGACTTCGGCGCGGGCGTTCTGTCTCTTTTCCGCCATAAGCTCATTGATTTTGTCAAAGGACACAACCACATCGCCGGGCTCAGGTATAGCAGGCCCGGTCTGTTCCTGCTGGGGCTCAGATGCTGCGGCCTGTTCGGGTGTGGTGATAGGCCCGGCGGCCTCCGGGGAAATATTCTCCGCAGGGCCTGTGTTCAGTTTTTCATCGGCCATTTACGATCCTCCTTTTCGTTAAAGTTGCACAAATTTGAACGCTAAAATTTTGTAGTTATTTTTGTGCCTCCTTTCCGTCTATCCACGCAAAAAAGCCGCCCGTTTTTCATGCCGGACGGCTTTTTGCGTAATGTGATAGATCAAATATTATTTTTTCTGGTTTGTAGGCTCCGAAAAGCCTTGTATTTACAGTGTTCCTAATAGGAAGTAATCATAAGTTTATTATATCACACTCGGCGGTATCTGGCACTTTTTTCTGTGCGGGATTGCCCTATACAAAAAATGGCACTAGTTAAGAAGTATAGCATATTTGCCTGGAAATGCAGTGATATCAATGCTTTTTGTTGCGGAGTTGGCTCTGATCTATCAGTTTTGCTGTTCTATGACTCTTTCCAAAAGCGAAAGACAAATTGCCGCTGCCGTTCCGGCGGCTTCAATTTGCAGATCATTTTCCGCAGAAACATCGAAAAGGACTTTTCCCGAAGCAGGGAATTCTTCGTCCGGCAGCCACAAATTGAACTTTATCGGAATGCGGGGCAGAAAGGAAAACAAAAAGGACAAATCAGATTTTTCATGCAGTTCCGTTCCACCCAGCTTAGCGGCGGCTTCCCGGATTGCCTGAGGGTCATGCAGACCAATCCGGCTGATAATACGGTCATTATCCCGGTCAAAGCTTGTACCCTTTGCCAAGCCGCCGGCGTGAAATTCACTCAGGGCAAGGAATTTCCCCATGAGCGTAGTTCCTTTCGTATTTGCCAGATACTGCAAAATTGTCAGGTCGTGCCACATCTCCAGCACCGGAGAAATCTGACATTCCGGCCAACTGATCCGAATAGGGATTCCCAAGGTTTCCGTGTCAAATGTCCTTCCATCCCAGCACAGTCCGGTCAGTACGGAAAGCCGAACAGGATCTGCGCCTTCCAATTTCTGCCTGGCGGCAGAGCGCATCAATTCAAACTGCCTATTATTCTCCATCTTGCAAAAACTCCTGTAAGCCTGCCCGAATGAACCGATCAATGGTCTGTTGGACCTTGTGCCAGTCCCGGCAATTGTTCTGAAGCATCAGCCGGTTAATGGTCAGACAGCCGTGAATCTGGAAATAGAAAATGCTCTCTGCCTGTTCAAAGGTCAAATCGCTGTGCTGCATCAGATAACTGACAAAGCCTTCCTTGCTTTTGCCTGCCAGTTGTTTTATGATCCTTTCCGAGACAGTCTCATCCATAAAAAGAGGCCAAAGCGCTTTATTCTCCTGTACCTTCTGGCAAAACGGATAGGTACAGGTTTCTTTTTGGGGACACAGTACATGACCGATGGCTTGGCTCACATCCGAGAAGGACTCCGTCACAATGTCGTCCAGTACATCATCTACATCAAAGTAGTGGATGTAAAAGGTTCCTCGGTTGATGTCTGCCAGGCGGCAGAGCTCCGTCACGGTAATTTTGGAATAGGGCTTGATCCGCAGAAGCCCCATCAGAGCCTCCCGAATAACGCTGCGCGTATACTTCGTCCGGCGATCTTTGGTATTGATTTCTTTTCGCTGCAAAATATGACACCTTCCTCAACAGATTCTGGAAACTGTTTCGTTTCTGCACAACTTCCATAATCTGATTATTGTTTATCTCCCGACAATCAGTATAATGATATTGAACTAAAAAGTCAACAGTATGTCTACTAATTAACAATATGAGGAGGAAACTATGGCGAAGATTATTGCTGTAGCCGGAAAGGGCGGCGTCGGAAAAACCACGCTGACCGGTCTGATGATTCAATATCTGTGTGAGAACGGCAAAACACCCATTCTTGCGGTAGATGCGGATGCCAATTCCAATCTGAATGAGGTGCTGGGTGTGGAAGCTCCGCCCACCCTGGGAGAAATCCGGGAGGAAATCGAACGGGCAGGAATGGCACAAAATTCTCCCATCCCTGCAGGCATGGCCAAGGGCGACTACCTGCAAATGCGGCTGGAGGATGCCATTACAGAGGAAAAGGATTTTGACCTGATGGTCATGGGCCGTACCCAGGGCCAGGGCTGCTATTGCTTTGTGAATGGATTGGTGCAGACCCAAATTCAGCGTCTACAAGCAAACTACCCTTATCTTGTGGTGGATAACGAAGCGGGCATGGAGCATATTAGCCGTGGCCTGCTTCCCACCATGGATGTGGCAATTCTGGTCAGTGATTGCTCCCGCCGGGGCGTTCAGGCGGCGGGGCGGATCGCGGCACTGATGCAGGAGCTGAACTTCAAGCCCAAGCAGATGGGATTGATTGTAAACCGTGCGCCGGATGGCAAGCTGGATGCCAGCACCATGGACGAAATTCAGAAGCAAGGGCTGCACCTGTTTGGCGTGGTACCTCAGAGCGATGAGGTTTATCGCTATGACTGCGACGGAAAACCCACGGTTCAGCTGCCGGAGGGTTCCCCTGTCCGGACGGCATTGGTGCAAATTCTACAGAACATCGGACTGTAAAGGAGTACAAAAATGATCAACTGTCAGGAAGCCAGAAATGCCATCACAATTCTGGAAGTGGAATGTCCACAATGTGGAGACAGCGTTGAGGTGTTTGTCAAGGACGGTGTGGTCTGCACCGATTCGGTCTGCACCGAATGCGGCAATATCATTGAACAGTCCACACCCATTGGAGATTTGAAATGCGTTTAGCCGGAATTCAACAATTTTTGAAAGATCGTCACCTTTCCTTTCAATACTGGGAAGAGGACGACTGCGGCAGTATTGAATTTGACCATCGCGGGCTTCACTATCATATTTGGGAATTTCCCGAACCGGAGCGTGGCGCACAGAGCAATGTTCGCAGTGCAGGTCGCAGTGAGGAATTCGGCCATAATTACGAAGAAGCGATTTTAGAGATTCTCAAGACATGGGAGGAATTTTGATGAAAATAACCGTATGCGGCAAGGGTGGCTGCGGAAAAAGCACCGTGACGACGCTCCTTGCAAAGGAATTGGCGCGCATGGGAAAAAAGGTGCTGGTAGTGGACTCCGATGAATCCAATTTCGGTCTGCACCGTCAGTTGGGTGTCGAGCTGCCCAGAGATTTCACCGAATATTTTGGCGGCAAGGATAAAGCCTTCAAAACCATGATGACCTCCGGCATTCTGGACTCTATGAAGCTTTCTGCCTTTGCCAAGAAGTTTTTCTCCGAGGATTTTACCATGGCAGATATTCCGGAGGAATATTACAGTGAAAAAGACGGCGTAAAGCTCATGTCCAGCGGAAAAATCCACAAAGCCAATGAGGGCTGTGCCTGTACGATGAACAGCATTCTGGAGCAGTTTGTTGCCCATCTGACCCTTGCGGAGGATGAAATTGCACTGCTGGATATGGAAGCCGGTGTGGAGCATTTTGGCAGGGGTACGGATAACTCCGTGGACGGCATTCTGATGATCGTAGACCCATCCTTTGAATCCCTGCGGCTGTCCGCCAAAATTGCGGATTTAAGCACGAGCATCGGCAAGCCCATCTGGTTCTGCCTGAATAAGGTGACTGAAGAAACTGCGCAGATGATGGAAGAGGAAGTCGGTAAACATGGAGCTATTATTGGCAGAATGCCGCTGGATCACGATCTTGGTCTTGCAGGTCTCACCGGTACAGAGCTTCAAATGACAATTGCTCCAATCAGTGAAATGGCCCAGTTTTTGATCCAATAACCAGAAGATATAGGGCAACACCGTATAAACACCAAAAATCGCATTATACAATAGGTGCCCAATAAAAACTGTGAATAACCTCTGAATTTTTGTCCGCAAAGGCGCACTTACTCAAGCTGCCAGACAGGGTCTGTCAGCCAGAATCAGATTTGCCAGCGCAAACATGATATTGAATTTGGCTTGCTGCTTTTCAAGCCCTCGGTATCGTGTTTTTCGGAAACGCAGCTGCTTTTTAACAACACCGAATACGTGCTCTACTTTTGCTCGGACAGAAGACTTTGCGTGCTCTGCTTTCTTGGCGGCGTATTGTCCGCTTTTGCTCAGCTTCTTTACCTGTGAAGGACGACGGTTGATTTTATACTTGATTTTGTGACCCGACTTGTTCCTGACGACAGCATCTTCTCTCTTACCGGCTCCCAGATAGCCGCTGTCGCCGTAGACAGCCTCTTCTTCTCCGGTCAGTAATTTCGATGTTTCCGAAACGTCGTGTACATTTGCCGCTGTGGCTTTCACTGTGTGTACCAGTCCGCTGTCCTCGTCCACGCCGATATGTGCCTTATATCCAAAGTGCCATGTGTTACCCTTCTTGACCTGATGGGCATCCGGGTCTCGTTTCTTCTCCTTATTCTTGGTAGAAGATGGGGCAGAAATGATGGTGGAATCTACAATGGTGCCCTTTTCCAGAATAAGACCACGTTCCATGAGCGCTGCTACCACCTGAGCAAACAGTTTCTCCTGCAGTCCGTTCCGGATCAGCAGATTCCGGAATCGGCCGAGAGTATCCCCGTCCGGAACCTGATTGCTGGAATCAACGCTGCAGAATTCCGAAAATGCGCGGCTGTCGATTGCCTCTGCCACTGTTGCCTCGTCACTCAGGTCATAGAGGTTTTGCAGCAGATACAGTCGGAGCATGATCTCCAGCGGATAGGGTTTGTTGCCGCGCTCTCCTTTGTAATAGCACGGCTGAATCATGGCAAGCCATTCTCCCCACGGGACGATCCGCTCGATCTGACTGAGAAATTCTTTTTTCTTCGTCCGCACCTGCGCCAGTTCATCGCTGAATGCGGAAATTGTCATTTGTTTATCCATGGCTTTATTATATCACACTCGGCGGTTTTTGGCACCTTTTTCTGTGCGGTATTGCCCTAAAGAAATGGATGAGGGACTAAGCCCTTTTTCATTGGATAACTTCTTCCGGCCAATTTTTATTTTACCGTCGTGTCAGAGCCGTCGCACGACATCATCGCTCGGTCAATTTTTATTTTACCGACGAGTCAGAACCGTCACTCGATCACCACCCCATACTTCGCCAGAATGGCGATAATGTCGTCAGTGAGGACTTTTTTCAGCTGACCGGGGGGGCAGCTTGGCAATGCTTGCGGCGATGGCACGCATTACTTACAACATCCAGAACCAGGGTCATATTTGCCAATCTGTATCTCACCGTCCTTTATAAAGAAAAGGATTGGCGAGATACCAATCCTTAACAGGTTTTATTTAGTGTTCGTATTCAACGTTAATATCAACGACGTTGTATTCACTTCCGTAGCTCGCCATAAAATCCCTCTTAGCGGCATCTATGAAATATGCGCCATTGATTGTTGTTTTGCTGCGGATCGTCCGCCCGTTCCATTCACCATAGACCGGACGCATTGTATGACTGACGCCTTGGTCGAGCAATTCCTCAAGGTGGTCGATCCCGCCTGGATATATGCTCGGAGCTAAAGACTCACGGTGCATGTTTCCAGCAAAAGAAACTTTGATCGTGCATTTGTCTCCGGCACACACAGGAGTTCCACAACTGAAGTCGCTGATTGCGCCAGCGGCATTAGAGCTTAGACCAGAGGTGCTTATATGATTTTTTAGAACATCAATAAATTTTTCTGCAGCCTCGGAAGCAGTATGGAGTGATCCCTTTGCAATATCGAGTGATATATGTCCGAGCAATGCTTCTTGAACACACTCTTGCTGCTCTTTTTTGAACTCGCGGCCGTTAATAACTTTTTTGGCGGCATCCTGAATGGACTTCATGTTGATAAGGACAGGCATAATTACCTTACAACCTTCAGATCGGCAGCTGTAGACTGCTGCTTATTTTGCCGCCCAATCGCAGCTGCGGCTTCGATAAGAGCCTTTTCATCAAAGTTCATTTTTGTTACGGCCTTGATGAACGCGGCCATCTCATCGCCGTTAATTCCCGCAAACACATCATTCAGCATTTCAAACTGTTCGGTAATTTGCTTGACAATGAGTTCGGCATCGTCTTCGATTCTCTTCATGTCGGTGTTGACAAGATACGTAACTCTCTTTTCAATTCCATCCATGATGGCACGGAACTGGCCTCTGTCAATATTCTGCAGAATCAGATCAATGATGTCTGTGCCATAAACAATCTGGTTCTTCTCTTCGACAGATTCAGGGAGAACAATATTCGTATAGAACTCCACAAGGGAACACCTGAAAAAGAGATCCCGAACCTCTGGCAGATACCTGTTATCAGACTTTGCGAAGCAACCAGACACGACACCATCTACGAAGCTCAACATGTCTGTAAATGAAATGAAGCGCTTAATCGCAACGTTATAACCGCACCATGTAATGTCGATGCCAATTTCACCCAAAGCGTTTCTCGTCTCGCAATTATCCAGAACACGGTTAACATCACCGCTTGTAATAATAATTTTCTGATCCATAAAATCCTCCTCATTCTTCTGATGCCTTGCAGCCGTCGTAAATAATTTTCAATTCTGTTCTTGGATTAACAGTATCTACCAAGCATGAGAGCGTGAGCACAGTCTTAGACAGAATGGTTTCAATCAGGGTGAACAGACCCTGGCACTTGCCGTCACGAATATCCTTGTAGTCCAGATAGGTCTTGCCGTTGTTCTTTTCGATCAGAGCCTGACGCAGAACGTCCTGAGACTGAGCAACACTATACTTTTCAACTCGGCCATGATAGGCATCGATAGCAAAGATGACCCAGTCCGGCATTAGCAGGCGACGGAAGAAAACATTGTCAAAACTCAAGAAGTTATTGAATATTATGGGAAGTATTGGCTGATTTGTCATACGGATATGCAAAAAATCGGCTTATAAGTGAAGGGGTTATCACTGTCCTTTCGCTGTACCTTCTCAATTACATATCCAGAAGCGGAAATACATCCGCTGGTGTGCCATACAAAGACAGAGAATTGGCAAGCGACATTGGAAAACGCGCGATGACCCACCTGTGCAGTCTATCTGCATCAATGCGGCAAGGAAGGTGGTTAGCGGGTCCGTTGGTTCAGAAAACAGGCCATGGCCGACCTGTCTCGCGATGACAGCACCAGCGTTGGTACTCCTGCCCAGCCACAGTTACACGCAATGGGGGCAGCTCGGAGAGATCCTCGGAGGGGTGAAAGTCCCGTGACGCGCAGCCAAGCGCGGTTTCCGTTTCTGCCCTCGCCTGGGGAAGTTGTGTCGGAATACAGGCAATATGTTCAATCAAATTTCAGAAGGAAGCCGCCCTGCTGTATTTAACATACTGCTCCAACAGCCTGACAGTGCGGCGAAGAATGCGGAAAGGTTTGGGAGTATTGCCAATGAGATGGCGTCGCTGAGAGAACAGCGCGAAAAAATTTCCGCCCGGCTCCGAAAAGACCAAGCGGTACAGTCACATGTGCATACGATGGAAGCGGCACTAGAAGGAATGAGCCACCACATGCAGCAGTGGGACGAGAAAATGATCCGGCAACTGGTACATACGGTAAAAGTGATATCCATTGACCATATCAAGGTCTACCTGTATGACGGAATGGAGATTGACCAGACAGTCAACCCTTGACAGACTGCGGAATCGTGGTATAATAAACATAGAAAAGGGCGCTGCCGATAGACGGTTAGCCCCCTAGTAAGTGCATTGAAGTAATCGCCGTACTTGTCAGGGTGCCGGCGGTTACTTCTTTTTTATGATCGTAATGATCAAACTGGCAAAGGTGATGAGAACCATG
>OJQV01001305.1_pt1 | contig 11973 bp, 11 predicted proteins | sample 1598821 | NCBI WGS metagenome assembly OJQV01 (sample SAMN03922509, study PRJEB24848) | human gut metagenome | isolation source: stool sample | host: Homo sapiens | place: Germany | collected 2011-11 | reverse complement strand
ATAGGGAACCGCTGACTAAATAGCCTTTTCTACAAGCTATCCGTTATTCACAAGTGCTTTTAGCTAAAAATTTGTAAATATCTCGTGAGGAAAATGTAAATCTTGTGCATTTTTAACCATGCTTTTCTCTTTTTTAACGCATTTTTCGAATTTTGGGCGCACTTATCCCATAGTGAATTCTGCTGTTCGCCCGGCTCTGTGGACCATCAGCAGATTTACACAGGCAAACAGCATGTTAAATCGGTTGAAGTTTATCGCGAGACAGCGATAAGCGACTTTGACATAGCCAAAATACTTCTTGACAATCAAGAAAGGATGTTCCGCTTTACAACGGGTTGCAGACTTACGATGCTCAATCTCTTTTTCCCAGTTTATACCGTTATACGGAACTTTTGTCTTCATGCTACTGGGACGACGGTTAATGATGTATTCAATTTGCGATTTCTGTGAATCTCCAGCTATTTCCGGACGTTTCTCGATACCGGTATAACCAGAATCACCATAAATCACGTTATCGTCATCACGAATCAACTTTGATGTTTTTTGGATGTCATGAACATTTGCGGCTATTGCTGTAATGGTATGAACATAGCCACTACCTGCCGTTGCAGTCCTTTACGTATTGTGTTTACCATCTTTTTAGAGATGCGGATTTCTTCATAGGTGCATGATTAAACCATGGGGGTGTTATTCTTGCGTTCACTGTTGCCAGGAGGAAGACCGATGCAAAATGATGCGGTCAGTTATGGACGAGACATTTATGAAAGCCTTGCAGAATACATTACGGACGAGAGGTATCATCAAGCGGTCCTATTGAATGGCTCTTGGGGATCCGGAAAGACATGGTTTATCAAGGAAGAGTTTATTCCCGCTTTTGAGCAAAATCACAAGGAAGACGGCTGGTGCTTCGTTTATCTTTCCCTATATGGGCTGAAGACTGTGCAGCAGTTGGAAGATAAGATGAGGCAAGCGGTGATGCAGCGGCTTTTGACGCGATACTTTGCTAGAATCGGTGCAACGCCCCAGAAAACCGAGAAGTTTTTTGAAATCGCGAAGAATGCAGCGGGGCTTATATCATCCGTGGCGGCTTTTGCGTCAAAGATGTTTTTTCCTATCCAAGGTTTGCCGGATGTGAAGTGGTGTGATTTACAGAAGGTACTGCCAAAGCCAGAGCGCATGGTCTATATAATCGATGATCTGGAACGGGCAGGGATGGAGGCGGAAGAGGTTCTCGGCTATATCAATGAGATGACGGAACACGAAGCGGCGAAAGTGATTATCCTTGCCAATGAGGAGGAGATTTATAGAATAAATGACTTCACCAAGTCTCTTCAAAAGAAAAAGCAGAATGCTGACCCCCAAAAGACCGCTGGGAATGCGAGAAGGGAAAGGTATGAACGGGTCAAGGAGAAGACGATCGGGCTGGATATAGCGTATCAGGTGTCGGTGGTTGATATCTATGACTCACTGATAGAGCGATATGTGAAGTCGGGGAGTTTGAAACCATATCTTCAGGCACAGAAGGAGCATGTGGTGGGGGCCTTTAGTGAAAAAGCGCGGGAAAATCTGCGGACGCTTATTTTCGCTTTTATTGCCTGTGATAAGTTTTATCCTCTGATGGAGGGGGCGTATGATGTATGGAAAAAGGAGCATCACCAAGAGGGGGAGGACGCGCTTCGCCGTATTTTCTGCAATCTGGTTTCTGACGTGATCCGATATACAGTACATGCGTCCATTGAATGGAAGCAGAGGGAAGAATTCCAGACGCCGTCAACGGAGTTCAGGAAGATACCAATTCCATGGCGAGTTTATTTTACTTATAATTATCCGTTTGTGGATGGATTCATCAAAAAAAGAAGACTGGAAGAAAGTGAGGTAGGGAAAGTAATAACTGATGTGCTGGAAGATCTGCTTGATACCAGCCAGGGACGTAACGAGGCCTATAAAAAGCTTATGAACTGGCAGCTTCTAACGGATGAGGAAATAGAGAAATACTTGGAACGGCTTAAAGAGGAGATACCAAAGAAAAAGCTGAATCCAGACTATATACGTAATCTATTTTTGACATTGATTTATATTTCTAGAGTGGATATCCCTGTATCTATGCAAGACTATGTGGATGCCATTCTGTTCAAATTACAAGACGGGACGTTATCACCTTTCTGTGGAGCGAAGTTGCTTTATGTGGCGTCTTATATAGATGATGAGGAGACGAAAAAGAGATATAATACTATTTTAAAGCCAATTTACGTGTTTCTGGAAAATGCATCTCAAGAGTGGCGTTCTAATCAATTCCAATTCCTGATAAATAATGAGTGGACGCCTGATTTTAAGATGAAATGCAGGGAGCAGGAAGCGCATTTTATTGAGGATAAAAAGTTTTTGGCTTATGCGGATCCGCAGATGGTTCTGGAAAAATTGAAAACGGCAAGTCCGGCGGAGATTTCTTACTTTCAAAGTGGGATCGAGTATTTGTATCGGAGCAGTAATGCCGGCGATTTCTACCGGGCGGATCTTCCCGTCATCATGGCGATTGCGGATGGGATAGCAGATGAGGCAGATACGGGGAGCAAGGTGAGGGACTGGCATCGCGGTCGGTTGAAGGAATTTCTGGTAAGTTGCCGGGGACGGTTTGAAGAATGAAGATTGAGATTAAAATATATATCAAAGGGGAAAGAATACAATGATTCCGAAGAAGATTCATTATTGCTGGTTCGGTGGAAAGGAGAAGCCGGACAGCGTCAAAAAGTATATGAATACATGGAAAAGATACTGCCCTGATTATGAAATCAAAGAGTGGAATGAGTCGAATTTCGACATCTATGAGAATGATTATTGCCGAGAGGCTTATGAAGCAAAAAAATGGGCTTTTGTCACTGACTATGTTCGTCTGAAAGCACTCTATGAAGAGGGAGGCTTTTACATGGACACCGATGTGGAAGTGGTAAAATCGCTGGATCCGCTCCGCGTCTACGACGCGGTGTCGGGATATGAGTCGCAGACTCATATCGCGACAGGCACCATGGGTGCCTGTCGCGATAATGAATGGATTGGCATGCTGCTTCATGACTATGACCACAGGCATTTTCTGCGAAAAGATGGTACCTGTGATACGACGACGAATGTGATCGTTATCACAGATTTGACCGTGAAAAAGTATGGACTTCATCTGCATGGTCAGAAGCTCGTGTTTGGACATAATATGGTACTTCTTCCTTTTGATTATTTATGTGCCAAGGACTTAGATACAGGAGAGATTTGTAAAACGTCCAATACGTATACCATTCACCATTTTGCAGCCTCCTGGCTTCCGGAAGATGAGAGAAACTATTCCAGACTCTATAAAAAATATGATGCTGATTTTCGTAGAAATGGGATGAATCCCAAACTGTCTCACTATGCAAGCCGTATCAGGGCAGCTTATGAAATCGGTGGAATTTCAATGATATTCAGGCGTTTGTTCATTGATTAATTTACGTTTTTATTAATTAATTTACGTTTTTATTAAATGACGCTTGACTCTATGGTGAAAAGAATTATGTTTTTAACGAATAAGAAATGTATACCTTTTATTCATTCTAAAGCTCCTGGGGGACGGATCAGGATAAATATGCAGGTAAGGGAAAATTAACAATAGGCAGTTATCTGCCGTCTTGGCATACTGGGCATATGGCAGCATAGCGTATATGATAGCATGCAAATTTGATGGTTTTAAGGAGAGAATATATATGAAGCAGATTTTAATAGTAGCCAATTTGGCGTCCTCTTTTGGTGGAAATTTTATAGAATCTATGAAATCATTGCAGGAGGCCGAAGGGATCTCTGTCCGCTATTTATTGCCTGAACAGGCAAAATCGTGTGAGTGGATTTCAGATCTTACGGAGGTGCATTATACAGACTGGTCATTTTCTTCTCTAAAGAAAGTCTGGCATGAATTGAATCAAGATGCGCCGGTTGATGTAGTACATTTTCATTTTGTTGGCGGCATACCTGCGATTCGCTGCAGGCTGATATTTCAATGTCCTGAATCAATGGTATGGCATCTTCATAATCATGTTGGTTCATCGAAAGGACATCTTTCGTGGCTGAAAGCCGTCTTGAAAAAATGGCTTTACCATGGAACTTATAAAATTGGCGTATCTCGTAGTGTGACCGAGAGCATGAAGAAGTTTTCCAGCTCACATTTATTTACAATTTATAATGCATTAGATTTCAATCGTTTGGCAGAGGTTGGTGAGGACCGATATATAGATGATGCACCTGGAACCATTCGTTGCATGATTATGGGAAACCATTTTGAGAGAAAGGGAAATGATATAGCGGCAAAGGCTATTCAGAAAATAATTTCGGGGGGGGTACCAGCAAAACTCTATATAGTTGCCAATGAATATTTTCAGAATGATTTAGCTGCCTTTCTTACTAAAACCATAGGAAATGATTCTTGGCAGAAATATATCAAGAGGCTTCCCCCACGCAATGATATTGCCACTTATTACCGTAAAATGGATATATTCTTATCACCGAGCCGCGAAGAAGGCTGGACTTGGGCCATTGATGAAGCAGCATATTGTGGATGTCAGGTCATCGTATCGAAGATTCCTGGTCAGGATGAAAATGATGTACCAGGATTCTGTTGGGTAGGAAATCCAAATACGCAAGATATCAGTGAAGAAATTTCGCAGAAGATTTTATCCTTGTATCAGTTATCGGAAGAACAGAAAAAAGCAAATCTGGATAAAGCACGTGCTTATATGACAAAAGAATTCTCTATGGAGAAATGGAGAGAAAAGATATTGGACGTATATAACCAAATGAACTGATATGCATTTAAGAAGGATGGTATGATGCTGGACGATTAGCCTTAACCCAGGCAATATCTCAATAGACGATTTTAATTGGAAGAGTTTTACGGGGTTTCAGGCTTGGTCATTCACAAGAACCCTCCGATTCAGCTGACTGCAGGGTCCTTATATTTTTTTACATTCCGTAAAAGGTGGTGGCGTCATCCACCAAAGGTGGAAAACTCCGGAGTGGTACATGAAGTACATGACCCAGCTGGATGGCGTCTCACTGGGTTCATAGGGGTCCGAGGGGTGTGGATTGCCCTTCGGACAATGCTTATAAAATCAGCGTTACGTGCTACACTGTGATGCCATTGAAGCTGGAAGTCCCCTCCAAACTTGTCGCTTATTTTCTTGTAGTATGGGGGTATTCGTTGGAATTTCAATGATATTGAGGCGTTTGTTCATTGATTAATTTACGTCTTTTATAAATATTGCTTGACTCTATGGTGAAAAGGATTATGCTTTTGACAGACAGACAGACAGACAGACAGACAGACAGACAGACAAGGAATGTTTACCTTGATATAGTTAAATTTTTTACTATTTTCCTTGTGATATGGGGACATGTGGTACAGCAGACATCGAATGTTTCCTGCTGGCCTGTGCAGGAAGACAGTGTGATGCGTCTCATCTATACCATGCATATGCCATTATTCATGGGGCTGTGCGGCTATTTCTTTTATTTCTCTATCCGGAAATGGCCGTCAGTTCACGCATATGTGCTGCAAAAGCTGCCTTCCAGGCTGGCAGGGCTTATCATTCCCATGATTTCTTTTGGCCTGATCAAGGCTGCCTGCGATTTATTTTGGGGAACTCCCATACCGCATATACCTATACCATTTCTTAAGTACTTGTTCGGTGATATCAAAGGTATCTGGTTTCTGGGGGGATGTAGCTGTCAATACGGTAATAGTTCTTCTGGCTCTTTATTTCTGCAAGGGTAATTTCAGGCATGATTGGAAATACTTTGCCTTGTTCGGACTACTGTCTATCGTTCCGTATGTGTCTTACAAGAGCCCTCACATGTACTTTTTCTTTGCAGCAGGGTATTGCCTGCCGGCTTATGTGAAATCAGATTTCCGTTCTTATATTAAGTACTGGAAATGGGTGCTGGTCCTTTTCGTTGCATCTTATATTGCTTTTTCAAATATGCCCTGGCCACCGGAAGATTTCTGGTATGACTATCACCATCAGTCGATTCTGCAGCTGGTAGTGAATGACGGCTTAAAGATGATCCTGGGAGTCACAGGCAGCTGCCTGGCTCTGATTTTCTTGTATAAGCTGCTCCCCTATATGAAAGAAACTTCACTATATCATCTGGCAGCAAGAGAAGGACAGTATACATTAGATATATACTTGATTCAAATCATTGTCATCGAGAAACTGCTTGGCCCTTTTTATAAGCAGCTTGTCAGTCAAAGTGGCATAAACTGGGTCAATGAGTATGGACTTATTGTTAAAGTAGTAAGTACGTTAGTGTTAGCGGCCATTCTCTTGGGAATTGTGATGGGAATCAGTCGTTTGTGTCATAAAAATCAGTATGTTTCTAAAATACTGTTCTGGAAATCATAGGAGTTATCAATCAGTGAGTATAGGTATTTAATTAGTATGGAATAGCTTGCCATGAAATATTAAAAGATAAGGTGTCATCGAATGGATTCTATTGAATTATCTGTAATTATTCCTGCATATAATGCGTGTAAAACAATTGGGCGCTGCTTAGATTCATTATTGCAGTCTATACAGCAAGCTACGGTGGAAATCATCTGTGTTGATGATGGATCAAAGGATGATACTTGGAATATCTTGCAAACCTATTCAAAGAAATATGATTGCCTTCGTATTTTTCATAAAGAAAATGGTGGAGTAGGATCGGCACGAAATTTAGGCTTATCTCAAGTGAATGGGAACTATATTGAATGGGTGGATTCAGATGATTATGTGACAAGGGATTGGTATGAAACGATTCATGCGGGATTGGCAAAATACAGTCCGGATTGTCTTATTTTCGATTATTTTTATACTAAAAATGATGTTGATAAACCTCGGCATATTAATTTACCTGAAAAGGTGAATTTAGATGATTTTATTTATGAAGAAAGTCTTGAAAGAGAGTTACAAAACTTTTTATGGATCCGAGTTATTCGGGCAGAATTGCTTAAAAAAGTGAAATTTAACGAAACGTATCATGTGATGGAGGACTATGATGTTCTGACCCAGGTGACGCCAAAGTTCAAAAATATTGTACATATCAATAAGTGCTTATATCATTATGTTCAGAATGAAAGTAGTCTGACCCATAGCGTTTCATCTGAGGTTCTTTGGAATAATATAGACATTGTTAAAACAAGATATGATTATTATAGTGAACTAGGATTACATGTCAGTATTAATGATTATTTAATTCAAGTTGCTGCTTATTTATATGATAGTAAGAATAACAATTGTTCACAACAGAAAAAAAGAGTCATTCAGCTAAAGAAGTCATTGCATCGTTATTGGAAAAATCTTTTTATTGATCACGATATTTCTTATAAATTAAAAATCAAGCTTGGATGTGCTATTATTGGGATAGAAGATATACTGAATATTTTATTAAAGCTGAAGAGGAGTCAGTGTTAGTGTAAAATTTTATTCGGTAGGGGAGTTTTTCCAGAAACAATAAAAGAGGAAAGCCTCCCCTTGAGTGGAAATGTTATAATTTCCGTGCACAAATAAAACAAAGAAAGGGCTTTCCTCATGGGTGTTATAACAAAAACTGGAGAAAGTTGGAGTGAAAATGCAATAGGAGCAGTCATTTCTATCATCAAGGAATCTGATGATTCTATTGAGTCTGAAAGGAAGCTAACTCATTGGCTCGAAGAAATGAACTGTCAACTTATATTTATGGCTCTGGAGCGTATTGATGCCGAGCTGTATCAGATTTACAAGGCACAGGGGTGGTGTGTGGCGCGCCGGGACTCCCGGACGATTTACTGCCACTATGGAGAGCTGACCTATGCCTGAAGATTTCTGCAGAAAGATGGGAAGAACTTCTATCCTTTGGACCGCAAAATGGGCTTTGAGCCCAGAAAACACTACAGCTTGGGAATGATTGAGCGGATTGTCGAGGCTGTCGCAATTACCACATCTCGCAGTGCCAGCGAACTCCTGCAAAGCCTGGCGGGGATTACCATCTCCCATCAGTCTGTTATCTCACTCAAGAACTATGCCGGTGAGAAGGCGAAGACTTATGAAAAAGCATTGGCAGAAGAGGAAAAGGTTGAAAAGCCGACACAGCCGGGAATTATAGCGATTGAAGGAGATGGAATTGTACTCAAGAACAAGAAGAAAGGCGGCGTTTCGGAAGTGCACCGCCTCCAGGTATATGAGGAAATAGCGTAAATTCGCTCAGAGCGTCCGTAGTGAGGCGCAGTAGCGTAAAATGATAAACTATAGGCAAAGGTGCTTGGAGGGGCGTATAGGTGTTTATAGACCTTCCTCTTCACCAATGGGGAGACTGGCCAGAGCTATACAGAAATACTGATAAAACCGAAGCCACGGAGATAGTAATTATCGACAGTCAAATGAATTACCGAGGAAAACTTGACACTTACGCGTATTGGATTATTTTAGCTTTTTCTTATGCAGTTGTGTATAGTTTCAATAAAAGGGTAATAGAACAGAATGAATCAGCGTAAACTAGGAATGTTTCTCAGCTATTTGAATATTGCTCTTCATGCTGTTATTGGCTTTCTCTATGTGCCGATACTTCTCCATTTTATCGGTAAAAGCGAATACGGGCTTTATCAGCTCATGGGATCTTTAATTGCCTATTTCAGCATTATGGATTTCGGGCTCTCTGCTGCGGTCATCCGGTTCTATGCCAAGTACAGAGCATTGAAGGACAGTATCGGCATGGAGAATATACTTGCTATTTCTGTTCGTGGATATGGCGCTGTCACCGTAGTGGCGCTGGCCATAGGCTTTGTCTGCTATGGCTTTCTTGATGTTATCTTTGCCGGAAGCATGACTGTCTCAGAAGTGAATGAAGCAAAGCAGATTTTTCTCCTTTTGCTTTTGAATATCGTCATTACCTTATCCACCATGGTTTTTCGTTCTGTTATTAATGCACACGAGCGATTTTTCTTTTTAAAAGGAATGGAGACTATACAACTGGTAATGCAGCCTATTCTGGTGGTGCTGGTGTTGCAGCATCATCCCAGTGCATTCTCAGTGGCGGCTGTACAGACTGTACTGAACCTTTTGCTTAGTGGTGCCAGGGTCTATTACTGTTTCCATGATCTTCATGTAAAAATTCATTTTCATTACTGGAGCCCTGAACTTTTCTCAGAATTTAAAAAACTGGCTCTTAGTGTTTTTGTAGTAACACTCATTGATCAGGTCTTTTGGAAAACGAATCAGATTATCCTTGGCATTATCAGTGGGACAGCTGCCGTAGCGGCATATTCCATTGCATCCCTGATTTATATGAACTATATGGCCCTTTCTACAGCCATATCCGGCGTGTATCTTCCGCATGTTACCGGCATGGTGGCCAGGAAAGAGCCCATCAGGAACCTTTCTGAGCTCTTTATTCAGATTGGCAGATGGCAGTATTATCTTCTGGCCCTGGTGGCAACGGGCTTTATCATTTTCGGGAAGCAGTTTATTGCCTTATGGGCAGGACCAGGGTTTGAAGACTCTTATATCATTACTCTTCTCATTATTCTTCCATTTACAGTAGATTTGATCCAAAACATAGGACTTGCCATTATGCAGGCCATGAACCGTTATGACTTCCGGGCTCGCATTTATTTTGTCACAGGGGTTTTGAATCTTCTCCTCGCTATCCCACTGGGAATCAAATATGGCGGTATTGGCTGTGCAGTGGCTACCGGTATTTCCATGATTGTGGGAAATGGATTTATTATGAACTGGTACTATGCAAAAGAAATGCATCTGGCTATAGCTTCCTTTTGGAAACAAATAGGGAAGATTTCCTTTATTACTTTCATGTGCCTTGTGATAGGATATTGGGTTAATGCTTATATTGGGCCGTACGGTGGCATATATCCTTTCATTTTGAAAGTGGTAATGTATACCATTTTGTATGTAGTAATGATATATTTTTTTGCTATGAATTTATCAGAACGGGAAAAGGTTCATGCGGTTTTTCACAAGTTACATATAAGTTAAAATTGTAAGGCTATTTACATATGTTGAACATTAACAATGAACTCTTTATTGATATAAAGAATTTCCTGAACCACTTCTGCAGTGTGACCTCAGGAAATATGGTAAAACATGAGGTTGAAATAAATCAGGCAGCGAAGGCTGTAACAGAACTTAGGGATACAGGAAAAGGTCCTGATGGAAGCCTTGTCCTTTTTCCACACCTTCCTTATTTGCTGGAAGAAAATGTACTGATTTCTGAAGAGGAAAAGAAATCTCTTCTTTCTTTAAAAGAGAAAGCTAAATCCTATGATGCTGTAATTTCTATTGGCATCGGTGGTTCTTATCTGGGGAATCAGGTGCTTTTTGATTTATTCTGTGGCCCCTATTGGAACCAGCTTACTAAAGACGAGAGAAATGGCTATCCTCAGTTCTATTTTGCAGGACAAAATGTGGATCCAGTCAGCCTGGTAGAGCTTTTTTCCTGTATTTCCCGAGAGGCTGGGCACATACAGGGGCGCCGAATGCAGGTATTGTTTCTGGTAATTTCCAAATCCGGCACGACTATCGAACCGGTTACTGCAGTAAGGGGATTAAAGAAACTGCTTGCCGACGTTTGTGATATTCATCTCATGGCGATTACCGATAAGGAAAAAGGAAGAATCCGACCGTTAGCAGAAGAACGACATTTCCCTTGTTTCACTGTCCCCGATGGAATCGGTGGACGGTTCAGTATTTTTTCTCAGGTAGGCCTGGTGTTCGCCAGCCTGGCCGGGATAGATATAGAAAGTTTCCTTAAAGGTGCACAGATGGTAGAAGAGGCGTGCCAATCTGAGGACGTGAAGAAAAATCCAGCCCTCTTGCTCGCTGCTTTGAAATATATTGCCACAAAGAAATATGGCATTACCGCGGAAGTTATTATGCCTTATGGAGATAAGCTCAGGTCTTTCGGCTGGTGGTATGCTCAGCTTTTGGGGGAATCCCTGGGAAAAAAATATGATATGCAGGGGAATGTGGTGTACAACGGGCGTATTCCGGTAGCTTCCGTGGGAACCACAGATATGCATTCTCTTACACAGGAACATCAGCAGGGGAAAAAGAATAAGCTGATCCAGTTCATTTCCGTAGAACACCTGCCTTCTGATCTTTCTGTCCTCTGTGATGAAAAGGGCGTAAGTGGCATGGTTCCTATGAGCCGTATGTTGGACGCAGCAAGAAGAGCGAATGAAGAAGCGCTGGCAAATGAAGGCCGGATGAGTTGCCATATTTCTATTAAGGAATTAACACCTTTTCACGTAGGGGCACTCATGTATTTCTTTTTCCTTACCATTGCCTATGAAGGAGCCATGGAAAACGTAAATGCATTTGATCAGCCTGGGGTAGAGGACTACAAGAAAATTCTCCATGAAGATTTGAGAAAGTACATTGTAAAAAATCAGAAAGAAGAAAATTGATATAAGAGAGCGGAGGAGAATGGATATAAAAATTCTGGTGGCAGCGCACAAGAGATATTGGATGCCTGACGATTCAGTATATTTACCGATTCAAGTAGGAGCCGCTCTGCATCCTGCATTGGGATATATTCCGGATAATACAGGAGATAACATTTCCGATAAAAATCCGAATTACTGTGAACTAACCGCTTTATACTGGGCCTGGAAAAACCTGGACTGCGAATATATCGGTCTTTGCCACTATCGCCGGTACTTTGGGCACACGGTTCATGCAAAGGATATAAAAAAGAAGAAGGAAGCCATATTTACTAAGGCGGATTATGAAAATCTGCTGACAAAATATGATGTCATTCTTCCAAAGAAGAGAAACTACTACATAGAAACCGTCCGTAGCCAGTACGAACATGCGCACTTTAAGAAGGACTTGGACGAAACAGAGAAAATCATCGCAGAAAAATACCCGGGCTATTCTGACGCTTTCACCAGAGTGATGAATCGGAGAAAGCTGTATATTCTGAATA
>OJQV01001303.1_pt1 | contig 11980 bp, 6 predicted proteins | sample 1598821 | NCBI WGS metagenome assembly OJQV01 (sample SAMN03922509, study PRJEB24848) | human gut metagenome | isolation source: stool sample | host: Homo sapiens | place: Germany | collected 2011-11 | reverse complement strand
ATTCTAAAAAGTATTATGGCGATTCCTCACGGGCGGCTGCGATTTATGTGGGACTTGCAGCGGCAGGAAAACTTTCGTGCATCGATTCCTATGAATTATTTATTGCTGAGGTCTATACGGAGCCGAAACCTTTGCCCAAGTCTGGAAAATCTGAGGCTGCTTCAAAAATGACACCCGAAGTTTCTGCACCAGCAAAGGAGACTCCGGCAGACGAATTGCCGCAGCCCGATAACGCAAATGCGGAAGTGATTCCGGACGCTGCGCAGATGGAGCATATCCTTGAGCTGCCCAAAGCGACCTGTCTGCTTCTCTCTTTGGCAAAAAATGCTGGCCTTTCTGCAAATAGTTCCAGTGAGCTGACATATAAGGGAAAGGAATTCCTTCTTGACGCTTATCAGATAGCGCTGAAAAATAAAACGCTCCAAATCAATATCCAAAAGAACAAAATCACATTTCCGATGGAGGAACCGGACAGCGGATTTCATGCAGTTGGTGTGTTGACCCGTTCGCCTGCTTGGGAATACGGATGGAAGTTTAACTATCTGACTGAGAATACATCCGGTGCAGAAAAGTCCGAAGTTAAAGAAAAAATCCCTCCGAAGCCTTTGACCGCATTGGAGCATCTGGAACGCTGTGGGTATAGAATCGTTCAGCAGGTCGTACCGAAAAAACTTCCGCCGATTGCCGTTCAGCGGATGGCATGGAAAACAGGCGAAGCTCTTTGCGACCCGGTAGTGGTGGATTTCTTGCAGTTTATTCGGACACATATGCAGAGTGACGGCTCTTTTTCGTTTCGTATCCCAAAGGGTACTTCCAAGAATTCGTTTGCCACACTTTCGGAAATCGCTCAGACGTGGGATAAAATGGGACTTTTTGCATCCATTGTGATCTATCCGCAGAATATCGTCTATGAGCTTGCGCAAAATGAGACTGTCCGGCATTTCCTGAGCGGGAAGTGGCTGGAACTTTTTGTGGAGCATCAGGTTCAGCAGATTTTGAATCGCTATCAGGAGGAGCAGGGTGCAGAAGTTTCGGTTTGCTCCAATGTGATTCTTTCAGAAGCGGCATCCGCAGGGAGCACGCATGAACTGGATGTCGTATTCTCCATCAACGGAAAATTCTTCTGGGTGGAAGCCAAATCGTCCAGCCGAAGTATTGATTATGGAAAATACGCTTCTCTATGCGAAAAGCTGAAAGTAACCTCCGACCGACTGCTTTTGGTCAACAGTGATTTGTCCGTTGAGGAGTGTGAAGGCGTTTCTTACTTCTGGAATTATCGTGTTGCAAATTGTGCAACGATCACGCAGGAACTGGAAAGCATGATTGCTAAACAAATTGAAATCACCGCTGCTCTGAGTACAGACTGAGTAATAAGCAAAAAAGCCCTGAGAACCCTGCCGGATAAGCGGCAAAGTTCTCAGGGCCGTATTGTTTTATCGGATCTGCTCGACTTGCTTGGAGTCCTTTTCCTCCGCAAAGAACAGTTCCACATTTTTCTGTGCTTTTACGATTTCCTGCATCTCATCCCGTGCCTTTCGGTACTCCGGGTAGAGTGCTTTTTTCATGGTGAGCAACGCAGAATACTCTGCATTCAGGTCTTTCACTTTGGGCAGCTTTTTCAGGCCGGATTCATTGAAAGCGGCTTTCGCCGTCTTATGCAGCGTGATTTCCTCCCGGTGTGCTTCCAGAAATTTGGAACTATACCCGGATTTGCGGTAGGCATCGTACACTGGCCGGGTCTTGGCGTAGTTGACGATGTGCGCACGGAGGACTGCAATCTCGGTCATACGTTGCTCTGCGGCCTTGATAGAATCGCCCAGTTCGTGATAGTGTGAAAGTGCAGCATCTGCAAGTTCCTTCAGCTCATCCGCACTGCTGATTTTCTGTTCCTGCAAAAAAAGCAACGTCTTGGACATTTCCTTCAGATTGTGCTTTTTCGCCCAGCGTTCGTAGCCGCCACCTTTGCCCTCGGCAAGTTTTGCTTGAATGTCAACCAGCAACTGGAACGGCTGCTCTTTGGGAGGTTGCTTCTGATGTGGGCGGTGTTCGGCTTTTCCGGCAATGACTGCTTTGATTTCATCCTCGCTGTACCCGGCACCCAGTGTCTTTAACCGGATAAAGCGTTTCTGCCGTGCGCCTTTAACGGAAGTGTATTTGCCGCGTTTGATTTCATAGCCCTGCTGTTCCAGCTTTTGCAGAAAATCTTCGTAGTCGGTGGGCTTCTGCTGCAAAATTTCGTCGATGACACCGCACAGTCGGTCGCGGTTGCTTTCCCTTGGCGGGTAAGTGATACGCTTCTGCCGCTCCCGATAAGGCTTCTTTTCAATTACGGAAAGCTGATGCTCCAGACAAATCAGGTCGCTTAACCGCTGCACTGCCAGCCCGGAAAAGAAAAAATCCCGAAATTTCCGGGTACCATCCAAAGCGGTCGAATTAAAGATAATGTGATTGTGGATATGCTCCCGGTCGGTATGAGTGGCAACGATAAAAGCGTGTTTGCCTTTCAGAAAGCGGGAGGCCAATTCGTAGCCAACTTGATTTGCTTCCTCTGCTGTGATTTCGCCGGGTCGGAAGGATTGCCGTATCTGATAGGCGATGACATTGCTTTTCTGGCTGCGCCCGGTGGCTTGCTCGTATAGCTTTTTTGTGAGCATGAACTCCTCATCCACGGTAAGCGGGCTGCATTGATAGCTGCTGACAAGTTCGCCCCTTTCAGTCTTGTCGGGATTCTGCGCATAATCAGTGCGGTCTTTCAGGCAGGCGGCGATAGATTTTCCTTTGTGCTGATGCAGTGCAATCAGACGAGTAGCAGCCAGAGCAAATCACCCCCTAAATGAAAAAGCCGCCCGAAGGCGGCAAAAGATTCAAAATCAAATCACGTCCCGGAGCCAACCGCTGAATCGTTCAACGCCCGCCACCATCGCAGTTGCGCTGACAAAAAGAACAAAGCAGAGAAATTCAGCAACCAGCAGAATCAAAAACTGATCCCAAGTCTGGCGGTAGACGGTGTAGATGCCGCAGCCAAAGATATACAGCATCAACGGCGCGACAACATAGCTGGACAGAGTGAGCAGCCACTTTGCCATCAGAGCCAGAAAAGCCACAAACAGAGAGACCGGGGCAAGCACCATTTTGAACAGAAACCTCATATCGAACACCATCCTTCCTTTTTCCGCCCCAATTATAAAGGTATCGGCTACTGCCTTGCAAGGATGTCAACCGTTATGTAAGCCCGCAGTCCTCCTGCTGCGGGATTTTTTTAGAGTTCCGAAAGTTTGGCGAGAAGTTGCTTGCCGATAGCTATCAGCTCATCCAACCGACTACGCAAGTCCTCTAAATCGGCGGCATAGAGCTGCCCGCTTTCATTGGCCCGTTTCGCCACCTGATTCAGGTTGTTGCTGCAATTCTGAAGAAGGTACGCCATCCGACGCAGCTGTGGTAAATCAAGATTCAGGCAGTAACCATCCAGAGCCATTTTTCGCAGATAAGAGCCAATGCTCAAAATACCGCAACTTTCCATCTTCTGACGAATGCGTTCCAGTTCGACTTTGCTGACACGAAAATGGATCTGCTGGTCACGGTGCTCCGTCACCGGGCATCACCATCCTTATCCAAGTAAGATTTGAATGGTCGGACAGGCTCCACTTTATCAGCCTTTTCTTCCAGAGCTGCCAGCACAGAGGGGCGGGCATCCGGCTTTTCTTCCGCTTCGGGTTCTGTCCGGCTGGACTGATGCTCCATGTTCAACAGCGCATCCAATTCTGCAAGGCGGGCAGATTTGGTTTGCAGTTCTTCCTCCTGCGCAAACGGCTTGGCGATTTCAACCTCTGCGGCCTGCTTCTGCTGTTCCAGAGAATCCAGTGCGGCATCAGCATCGGCAATGCGGTCGGCAAAATTGCCGATGGCATTGTCCAGACGGACGATGTTGCCGCGAGGGTCATCGCCCAGCGGTACCGGATAACTCAGCTCGCCGCGGAGAACGATTTGATGCTCATTCTTGAAACTGTCAAAGCGAATGTTCAGCTCAAAGCCGCGATAGGTGCCCAGCAGCATCATATCCGCATTCGGCATCTCCTTGCAGGCGAGCATCAGCCGCTCACCAGCTGCTTTTTTCTCATCGAACACCATGCCCTTGATCGTCATGCCGCAGAAGTTCTCCTTATCCTGCGGGTGTGCGTCTGCGATTTGGGCATCGTTTTTCAGAGCCGCAATACGGTTCTTCGCTTTCTGAATTTCCTCCGGGTAATGCTTGAGCAGCTTATCTTCCAGACGATATTTCTGGTTCTGGTAATCCGAGCGCAGCACCTTGAGCTTTGCTACCTGCACATCCAGATCCATCTTTTCCCGGATGCGCGGGTCGCCTGCGCATAAGGCCTTGACCTCGGCATACGAAAGAGCCTGCTCATCCACATCATCACAGGAGCGCATCGGAGATTTGCTCGTCATGATCTGCGAAATAAACTTCTGCTTGTTTTCCAGCGTTTGCCAGAGGTAGGCGTCGAATGTCCCCTCCGTGACGTAATTATAGACGTAAACTTGTTTGTTTTTGTTGCCCTGACGGATGATTCGGCCGTTGCGTTGGGTCATATCGGACGGTCGCCAGCCTACATCCAGATGATGCACAGCCACCAGCAGGGTCTGGACATTGGTGCCTGCGCCCATCTTTGCAGTGCTGCCCAGCAGGACACGCACCTTGCCGCTGCGGACTTTGGAGAACAAATCCGCTTTCTTACCTTCAGTATCAGCGTTGTGGATGAACTCGACCTCCGATTCCGGCACCCCGGCGGCAAGCAGCTTTGTGCGAATATCATCGTAGACATTGAACGAGCCGTCTCCCTTGGGCGTGGACATATCGCAGAAAATCAGCTGCGTCAGATTATCCTCTTTGGTTTCGTTCCAGATACGCAGAACATTGTCGACGCAGGCATTCAGCTTGCTGTCCGGGTCATCCGGGGTGAGCGGATTCATCAGCCGCTGGTCAAGGCCGATTTTACGTCCGTCCGAGGTGATCTTCAGCATATTGTCCACCGAGGGGTCAACCGCACCGCTATGCACCTCAGCAGCACGTTCGCTCAGGGATTTCACCATGTCCTGCTGGATCTCCGATGGTTTGACCACGACAGTTTCAAACTTGGCTTCCGGAACAGGCAGATGCAACTGGTCGGAAGTCTTGATGTCCGCTGCCTCCTTGAACATATTCATCAGCTCCGGCAGGTTAAAGAACTTGGCAAAACGTGTGCGCGCACGGTAGCCGGTTCCTTCCGGCGCAAGCTCAATGGCCGTGGTGGTCTCGCCAAACGTAGAAGCCCATGCATCAAAGTGGGTCAGTTGTTTCTGCTGGAGAGTGCTGTACTGCAAATAGCGCATCAGGGTGTACATTTCCGTCATGGAGTTGCTGATGGGCGTTCCCGTTGCGAAAATCACGCCGCGCCCGCCAGTCACTTCATCCAGATAACGACACTTGCCGAACATATCGCTGGACTTCTGTGCTTCGGAGGTAGAAAGGCCAGCAACATTGCGCATCTTGGTGTAAAGATATAGGTTCTTGTAGTTCTGGCTCTCGTCCACAAATAACCTATCTACGCCTAATTGTTCAAATGTGACCACATCATCCTTGCGGTCGGTGGACTGTAGCTTTTTCAGTTTCACCTCCAGTGTTTTCCGTGTCTTTTCCATCTGTTTCACGGTAAAATGCTCACCGGACTGTTCCTTGGCCTCTGCAATGGCATTTTCGATTTCCTCGATCTGATCTTCGATAATCCGTGCCTGCCGTTCCGCAGAAAGAGGGATTTTCTCAAACTGCGAGTGGCCGATAATGACGGCATCGTAGTCGCCGGTTGCGATGCGGGCGCAAAAACGCTTTCGATTGGCGGGTTCAAAGTCTTTCTTGCTGGTAACGAGCAGCTTTGCATTGGGGTATAGCCGCAGGAACTCGCTGGCCCACTGCTCGGTCAGATGGTTGGGCACCACGAACAGGCTTTTCTGACACAGGCCCAAACGCTTGGATTCCATTGCCGAAGCTGCCATCTCAAAACTTTTGCCGGCACCCACCTCGTGGGCGAGCAGGGTGTTCCCACCATAAAGCACATGAGCAACTGCATTGCGCTGATGTTCCTGCAGATTGATCTCCGGGTTCATACCGACAAAATGGATATGGCTTCCGTCATACTCGCGGGGCCGGGTACTATTGAACAACTCGTTATACTGCTTCACCAGCAGATTCCGCCGCTGCGGGTCTTGCCAAACCCAGCCTGCAAAGGTATCCTTGATGGCCTGCTGCTTCTGCTGGGCAAGCATCGTCTCCTTCTGGTTCAGGACACGCCGCTCTTTACCATCCTCCTCAATGGTATCATAAATGCGGCAGTCCCGCAAATTCAAGGTGTCCTCCAAAATCTTGTAGGCGTTGGCCCGATGGGTGCCGTAGGTTTCGGTGGACATGATATCATACATTCCGGCGGCAGATTTGTTGCCGATGCGCCATTCGGACGTAAATGGAGAGTAGCGGACTTGGATCAGGTTGTTATAGCGGATGCGGTAGGGCGGCTGAAAAGTCTCCATCATAAACTGCTGCACAATGGCGGGATTCAGCCATGTGGCACCCAGTCGGATGTCGATTTCTGATGCTTCAAGGTCCTTCGGCTGCGCTTTGGTCAAAGCCTCCACATTGATCTTGAACTCCGGGTGGCTTTCAGCGGCAAGCTGAGCCATGCGCAGTTTATTCCGCACATTGCCGGAAAGATACTCGTCCGCAGTCTGCCAGCCTGCTTCCGGATCATCTGCATCCGCAGAAGGGTCTTTGAAAATCACGCCTTGCAGCTCTGTGGTAATACGCTCATAATCGCCGGGAGAGCCGAGAAGTTCCGCCATATAGGGCAGATCAACACGGCCATGTTCTCCAATGGACACTGCCAGTGCTTCGCTGGGGGTGTCCACGCTGGTGACGGTGCGCTCCGGGCGAATCGTTCGCTTGGTGAACATATCCGCCTTGCTTTTGAGCTGTTTATTCTCATCGAGATTTTCCAAAGAGCAGAGCAGATAGTAGGAAGAATCATCCTCAAACAAACGCCCATTTTTGCGGTCGTTGAGCAGACCGTATTTTGCGGTAAAAACGTCATAAGCTGTGTTCAGCTTTGCTTGGGTTGCCTTAATGTCCTCATCCGGGTAATCGTCCAGCTGCTCCTGAATCAGCTGGTTGACGCTCTGCCGCAGTTCCACCATGCCGGTGACACGGGCTTTGGCATTATCGGACAACTCCACCTGCGTCATAATCGAATTTTCTCGGTAGTACACCTCACCGTCCACCACGGCATAGGAGAAATTCTTTACATCCGGGTCAGCGGGGAGCGTCTTGCGCTCGACTTCTGCATCCGCAACATCTGGTGTTTCCACCTCGACTTCAACATACTGGCCCTCAATATGCTGTACCGCTTCGGCAAGCTGGTCGGCCAGCACTGCGCCCTCAATGGGCACAACGGTCAGTTCCTCCCGTCCGTACTGGGTGCTTTCGGCGGTCAATTCACCCAGCACCATCTCCGGGTGGTCTACGAAATACTGGTTGATGGCAAAGCCGTCCTCGGTCTTGCCAAGCTGCACCCAGTCCGGCTCAATATCCGCAGGACGGTCACGCTTCTGCAAAAAGATAATGTCACTGACAACATCTGTGCCTGCGTTGGCACGGAACGCATTATTTGGCAGACGGATTGCACCCAGCAGATCGGCACGCTCTGCCATGTGCTTGCGGGCGGTGCTGTCCTTGCTGTCCATGGTGTAGCGGCTGGTGACGAACGCCACCACGCCGCCCGGACGCACTTGGTCGATGGCCTTGGCGAAAAAGTAGTTGTGGATGCTGAATCCCAACTTGTTGTACGCCTTGTCGTTGACCTTGTAGTTGCCGAAGGGCACGTTGCCCACCGCCAGATCGTAGAAATCACGGCGGTCTGTGGTCTCAAAGCCCGCCACGGTAATGTCGGCCTGCGGGTACAGCTTTTTGGCGATGCGCCCGGTGATGGAATCCAGCTCTACGCCGTACAGACGGCTGTCCTGCATGGTGTCCGGCAGCATACCGAAGAAGTTGCCCACGCCCATACTAGGTTCCAGAATGTTACCGCTGCGGAAACCCATGCGCTCCACCGCATCGTAGATACCACGGATCACGGTGGGGCTGGTGTAGTGGGCGTTCAGAGTAGAAGCGCGAGCAGCGGCGTATTCATCCTCAGAGAGCAGTTCTTTCAGATGGGTGTACTCGGCAGACCAATTTTCCTTGTTGGGGTCAAAGGCATCTGCCAGACCGCCCCAGCCCACATATTGCGAAAGCACCTGTTGCTCCTCGGCGGTGGCACCCCGGTGCTCCTCTTCCAGCTTGAACAGGGTACGGATGGCTTCGATGTTCCGGGCGAATTTCTGTTTGGGGCCTCCGACACCCAAATCATCATCCGTGATGTGGAAGTTCCCGGCAAGTTCAAGTGTGGATCGTTCCGGTTCAACTGCATCTAGAGTAGGTGATTTTGAGCCAATCGTCTGGATCACAATATCATAAGGCATACGGTTTTCTTCAGCAGGGTATATGGCAACCGTTTTTACAGTATCATCTGGCTGCGTAGTAACCTGTTCATTCTGCCGCAAGCCATCCTCGAATTGTCGTTTGTTGATAACTTCGTTATCCCACGACTGTCCCTGTGCGCTGGTGTCAATGCGAACATCCGTTTCGCCCACATAGCCGATTGTTCCTTCGATGGTTCGGGTAGGAAGGTCAACGATAACATTGTCACCGACCTTGTAATCGGGTAGGGGGTGTTCCATCACTTCCTGTTCCTGCTCGTACAACTCCCGGACAAGAGCCAGCGGTTCCTCCCGGAAAATTGGCATCCGCATTTCTGCCAGTGCCACATCCTGCAGGGTAACGCTGTCCTTATCAAAGTTTACTGTATCCACCCGGAAAGTGCGTCCTTCCATGTGGATGGTAATGCCCAGCGGCAGATAGTCCTCCCGGCGCAGATACTTGGTTTGGTGGTGGGTGCCATCCTCGTTCAGCCCGGCAAGGTAGATGTTCTCGCCGCACTGCCACAGTTGTTTGGCACGGTATGCCCACTGGTCGCGGGGAAAGCCGATGACCGGGACGGTGCCCAGTGCTGTTTCTTTTTCCAGAAGTTTGCCGCCCAGACGTTCACTGACTTTTTGCGCGTCATCTGCGTAAAACTCAAACTGTCCGTTCTGCTCAAAGCCCACCAGCGCATCCGGGTGCTGCTCCTTCAGGGCATTGTACTCGGTGGCGGCATCCAGCGGCAGCAGTGCAGGGCGTTCCTCCACTTTGCTGTGGTAGTGCTCCAATTCCTCATCCGTGACGCTGACCAGTTCCGAAAAGTCCAAAGCTTCCAGCTCGGTTTCGGTCAGGTCTTCCAGACTTTCGTACTGCCGCTCATCTATCAATACCTCGCCCAGATACCGCTCCACTCGATACCCCACCAGATCCACGTTGACCTGAATGGGAATATCCTCATCGGTGGCGTGGGTGTAGGCAATGCCGATTTTAGTCAGATTGGAAAAGTCCGGCTCGGAGTCGTACTCCTCCTGACAAAACTCCCGGATCAGTTTTTTGGCACGATCTATGGCACCATCCGGCTTTACGCTGACAGGCGCAGGGGGCGTGTAATGCTCCTTTTCTCTATCCGTCAGGTAGCGGTCGGACTGGACCATTAGGTCGATATACTTTTCCACCTGCGTCCAGCTTAACGTGAATTTCTTGTGTTCGGGGTAATGGTCAAATTCCATTCCTCTCCCGTCGTGGTTGACAAACCCTCTGCTGCCATCCAGATAATCGTGGGAGTGCCCACCGATGCCGTATTCCTTTGCCAGTGCCTTGACACGGAGATTGCGGTCGGGCTGGGTCTGGTACAGTGCCATAATACGCTGCTTGCCACCCTCAAACCCGGAGCCGTGCTTACGCAGTTCGTTTTCGATTTCAGCCTGCGACAAAACAAAAGCAGAGGGCAATTTTTCGCTCTCCGCTTGGTCGATTTTTCCAATTTGTTCAGCTTCGGTAGGGATGTGGGCATCGAAGAAACTTAGCTGTAGATCAGCTCCGTCAGCACCAGTTCCTCGGCCTGCGCTTTCAGGCTGTTCATGTGCTGCACCCACGCCATCTGCCGGCTCTCTTTGTCCGGGGCCGGGTTCTGTTTCAGAAGCTGCTCCATGGTCTGCTGCATCCGGCTCTCTGCCGTCTGCTCCACCTCCATCAGGTGCGGGTACAGGCTCCCGTTCAGGAGCATCGTGTTGTACAGCACTGGGCGATGGTTCATCAGGTACGTCCGGCGCAGCCTGCCGTACTTGCCCAGCGGCTTCCGGGGCTGGTTCAGGGTCAGGTTCGGGAGCTGGTAGTCCCCGACGGTCGAGTAGGTCACGTTCCTGCTGTTCGTATTCATATTGGCTCCTTTCTGCATTGCGGCGGCGAATGGTTTTTTTTACGGTGCGCTCGATGTTCCGCAGCACCTCCCGGCTCATGTCGCTGACGGCTGCGCCGAGGGCGTAGACACTGTCCGGGGTGGAAAAATTGTAGATTGCCTGAAAATCGTCCTTGTCGAACCACCCGGCAGGCTCAATGCCGCAGCGTTCCAGCAGCGTGTAGGTGACGCTGATGGCGGCGGCAGACTTGAACTGCATCTCCACCCCGGCTTCATCATAATCCATCAGCAGCGAACCGTCAACGATGGCGCTGATGTCCTCGCTGTTGTTGTCCCAGTAATCTGCCACCAGTTTCCCGGCAACATCCGCAAGCTGCTGGCTGACACGCTCTCCGCTGATGCCGTAGGTGGCGGCGAGCATTTCTGAAACCGGCTGCACCAAATCGGGACCGAGCTGCCACACCTCCGGGTCACGGGAATTGCGGCGCACCCCGGTGTCGCTTACGTCAAAGACGTAGTGCAGCCGGGGGAATCCGCTGGATTCGTCCAGCAGGGCGATACCCTTGGCACCCCGGCGCACATAACGGTTCATCCGGTTGTTCCAGATGTCAAAGTCGGCGCAGGCGGTGGCATCCGGGCGCTGGGCGTAGATCATCAATTGGTCCGCAAAACTGTACTTGTACAGCCGGGAAGCGGTGGTCAGATAGTCCGTCCAGCTTTCCCAGTACCGGGTCAGACCATTCGCCGTGCGCTGGGCAAGGGCGAGATATTCTTCGGTTTTGCGTGGCATAGTGTTCCTCCCTTCGTTTTTTGAGCATAAAAAGAGCGGGCAACCGTTTTGTGGCCGCCCGCTGGAAAGTGTATCGAGATAAGATTATTTGCTATTGCCCTTTATGTACTTCATAACGCAGCACCCCATCACGATGACGGGAAGCACGGTTCGTAAACCGAGGTCGCCGACCCGCACATTTACATCAATCACAAGCCCTGCAAACCATGCCGCTAAAGTGAAAACAGTTGCCCATCCGTAATTCATAGAACTGTACTCCTTCATATGTGAATATTCAAAACTCTCTTCTCAGCTTCAGCTTTCATAGCTGCCCGCAAGGAACTTACATTTATTCGACTCGAATGTTTACCGGATTCAGTGTAAGGTTGCCTCCGCCCGCCACCTTATACCATTTGCCTCTTTCGAGTTTGATTCTTTCCGTTACGCCCTGTGTAATATATCCGATTCTGTATTTTTCTCCAGTCTCTACATCGGTAAAGACCACCTCAGTATCACAATCACCGCTCACTTTTACAGTTCCCCAAAGTGGCTGTATTTGTTCTGTCTTTATGGTGCCTTCATCGTTTGAAAGGGTGAAAGTATGGCTTCTCTGAATATTGATATAAATCGCCACCAGAAAAACCGCTGCCAGACATAAGGCAAACTTTCTTGTTTTCATCGAAACACCTCCTGTAAATTCGGTTTTATCGAATCATATCACATAAGCGGACTCTTCAAACTTACAGCTCAGTTTCCACCGCAAGCTGCTCCTGCTTCTCTTTTTCGTCAGCGATTTGGACATCAACATCTTCGC
>OJQV01001300.1_pt1 | contig 11995 bp, 13 predicted proteins | sample 1598821 | NCBI WGS metagenome assembly OJQV01 (sample SAMN03922509, study PRJEB24848) | human gut metagenome | isolation source: stool sample | host: Homo sapiens | place: Germany | collected 2011-11 | reverse complement strand
CTGTTTCCGCGATCGACAAGGCTCGCGCTAAGGGTGTCATCAAGAAGAACACCGCCAGCCGCAAGATCAGCCGTATGGCAAAGCGTGCTAACAAGAACGCTTGATCGCGCAGTTTGATTGACGAACAAAACCTCTGTGCCGGGTGACCGGCACAGGGGTTTTTGTTTTTTCCGCTGTTATGTCCCGCACAGCGCGGCAAGGCTTTGCCGCTGCACCGGCTGTAGCAGCTGCTCCGGCGGCAACGGCTGCGGCGGCACCACCACCCACCACACCACCCATGCGGCAGGCACGACCGCCGCCAGCGAAAGTCCCGGGTACAAAAGTGCCGGCTCGTGCAGCCACGGGCTGCCCGGCGGCAACACCAGCGCCGTGCACAGGCACAGCGCCGCCCACAGCTCCCACAATACGGTCTGTCCGCTGCGTTTCATGCGCCTCACCTCCGTTTTGCCCCCAGTTTACCAGCCGCCGGGCGCAAAATGTGGCGAAGCAGCGCGGGCAAAACATCAGTTCTGGTCGTGGCTTTTGCCCACAAGACTGCATACCACGCCGCAGACAAGGCTTGCGGTGATGCCCGCAGAAGCAGCGGTCAGCCCGCCGGTCAGGATGCCGATGGCACCCTTTTCCGCCACGGCGGTGCGCACCCCCTTTGCCAGCAGATGCCCGAAGCCCAGCAGGGGCACGCTCGCCCCCGCACCGGCAAACTCTGCCAGCGGCGCATACAGCCCCACCGCCGAGAGTACCACTCCCGCCACCACATAGCCGGTGAGGATGCGTGCCGGGGTCAGCTTTGTCAGGTCGATGAACAGCTGCCCCACCGCGCAGAGGACACCGCCTATTAAAAATGCCCACAGATAGTTCATTTCAGCTCTCCTTTTCCGGTGCGGTCAGTTCTACCAAGTGCGCCACCGCCGGGATGCTCTCCTTCTGCAAAAAGGTGGTCTGACTCATCAGTGCCCCAGTGGCGATAAACAGCACCCGGCGGCTGCCGCGGCGCAATAACTTTGGCAGGATATGCCCACAGAGCACGGCGGCGCAGCAGCCCGCGCCCGAGCCGCCGCTTTTCACCCGCTGCTCCCCGGCATCGTAGAGCAGACAGCCGCAGTCCGCGTGGTTTTTCAGCAGCAGACCCTCTGCCGCCAGCAGCTCCCGCAGCATCTGACTGCCCACCAGCCCAAGGTCGCCGGTGTAGATGCAGTCGAAATCCCGCAGTTCTGCATGGGTATCAGCAAGATACTGCAATAGCGTGGCTGCTGCTGCCGGTGCCATGGCTGCACCCATGTTGTTGATATCCTTGATGTTATAGTCCTGCACCCGGCCAAGGGTTGCGGCGGCAACGCCCACCCCCTGCCCTGCCGGACGCAGCAGGCAGCACCCGGCGGCGGTGGCCGTCCACTGCGCGGTAGGAGTGCGCACCGCGCCGTAGCTCAGCGGGGTGCGGAACTGACGCTCTGCCGCGCAGAAATGGCTGGAGGTCATGGCCAGCAGGTTCTGCGCCGCCCCGCTGCTGCACAGCGCCGCGCCCAGCGCCAGCGCCTCGGCCATGGTGCTGCACGCCCCGAACAGCCCCGCAAAGGGCACGCCCAGCTCCCGCAGCGCGTAGCCGGAGGCGGTGCACTGCGCCTGCAAGTCCCCCGCCAGCGCAAGGTCTACCCGCTCGGTGGACAGAGCCGCTTTTTGCAGGCAGAGCCGTGCCGCCCGCAGCTGCAGCTGCTTTTCGGCGGCCTCCCAGCTGCACTGTCCCAGCCGGTTGTCGGTGGTCAGTTCGTCAAAGCCCGCCGCCAGCGGACCATCGCTCTCTTTTTTGCCGCCAACCGCCGCCTGTGCGGCGATGACCGGCGGGGTATGGAACAACAGGGTATCGCCCCGGCGCTCTGTCATAAAATTTTCTCCTTTTTTCTACAAAAAATGCCCCGGCACGTGCTATACTGGTGCTGCGGCGCTGCAATATCCGGCGGAGCTGTTCCGTATTATAAAGCAGAGGCTCCCAGCAGCCAGAGCACCGCGCCGTACACCACCGCCGCCAGCGTGCCGTACACGATGACCGGCCCGGCGATGAGGAACATCTTGGCGCCCGTGCCCGTCACCCGTCCCTCGGCCTTGAACTCGATGGCCGCGCTGACCACCGCGTTGGCAAAACCGGTGATGGGTACCAGCGACCCCGCCCCGGCCTTTGCTGCCAGCTTCTGGTACCAGCCCAGCGTGGTCAGCACCGCCGAGAGCAAGATCAAAGTGCAGCTGGTCAGGGTGCCCGCCGCTTCGGCGTCCGCGCCCTGCCGTAGAAACAGCTGCCGCAGCCCCTCACCCAGCAGGCAGATGCCGCCGCCCACGCAGAACGCCCACAGGCAGTCTGCCAAAAGCGGCGAGTGCGGCCCGGCCTTTTGCACCCGCCGTGCGTATTCCTGCGCTGTCATCTTCATCTTCCCGCGCCCCCTTTTGCGGATAGTCTGCCCGGGGCAGCGGGTGCTTATCCTTTTTTGTGAAAGAAGGTAGGTTCTATGCGTTCTTCCCATCACCATAAACATCACGCCCGCCGTCTGCTCTGCCTGACGGCGCTGGCCTGCTTTGTGGTAGGCGGCACCGCCTACGCCTGCACCCGCAAGGCTGCGGTGCCGCAGCTGCCCGAGCTGCCTGCCGAGAGCCTTGCGCAGCCCGCCGAGAACGGCACGCAGCAGGGCCTCCTTACCGCCGCACAGGCACAGGCCATACTGGACGACCCCCGCATGATCCTTGTGAGCCGCACCCACAAGATGCCGGAGGACTACCCTGTCGAGACCAAGGAATGCGGCTCTGCCACCGCCATCAACAAAACCTTGCAGACCGAAGCCGCCGAGGCTTTTCTCTCCATGCAGGCCGCTGCCGCCAGGGACGGCGTGGACGTGCGGATGCAGAGCGGCTACCGCAGCGTCAGCTACCAGAAAAAGCTGTACGACAACAAGACCCAGTACTACCGCAATAAGGGTCTGAGCGAAGCCGCCGCCCGGGAAAAGGCGGCTGCCATCGTCAACCCGCCGGGCTGCTCTGAGCACAACTGCGGCCTTGCCGCCGACCTGAACAGCCCGGAGCACACCACCCTTGACACCGGCTTTGCCGACACCGCCGCCTTCCGCTGGCTGTGCGAGAACGCAGAGCAGTACGGCTTTATCCTGCGCTATCCCAAGGAGGCGGAAAGCGTGACCGGCATCACCTACGAGCCGTGGCATTGGCGCTATGTGGGCCCGGAAAACGCCGCCCTGCTCAACCGGAGCGGCCTGTGTCTGGAGGACGCGGTAGCCGTTTTGCAGCGCATTGCCGCCGGGGAGACCGTGACCGGTTAAAATCCGATGAAAACTGCCAGAAAACCCTGTGGGGTGCGTTGCAATTTACCTGTTGTTATGGTAAGATAAATACAGTCTGCCCGTGTGCGCGGCGCAGCCCCGCACCCCGACAAACGAATTCAACAAAAGAAGGAATATTTTATGATAAACCGCACAAAACTCTCTGTGATTGCCGTCAGCGCCGTGCTGGCTGTTGCCCTGACCGGCTGCGGCGGCAGCGCTTCTTCCGCGCCGTCCTCCGTGTCCAGCGCCTCCGCCTCTGCACCGGCTTCGAGCACTGCCGCCCCGGCGGTGGATACCGCTGAAAACGGCACCGCCGATCTGGACAGCGCTGTGGAGACTCTGCTGGCTGCGAACCCCATCTCCAACCAGTTCGAGATCGCCGCCATGAACATCGAGTACGACTTCGGCCTGAAGGCTGAGGACGTAGCCGCCTACAAGGGCGTGAAGAGCAACGACAACGGCGACGCTGGCCTTGTGCTGGTGGTGGATGCCGTTTCCGGCAAGGCACAGGACGTGGTGACTGCGCTGGAGAGCTACAAGCAGGATCAGGTGGCTTTCTACGGCAACTACGCCGAGTTTGCACAGGCACAGAGCAACGTGGAAAACGCCATCATCTCCTCCAAGGGTGACCGAGTGGTCATGGTGATCGCCTCCAACGAGTGCACCGCAGACCTGAACAGTGCTGTGGACAGCGCCCTGAACAGCTGAATCTGACCTTCCGAGCCGGTGCCATCTGCGGCATCGGCTTTTTTCAGTAGAAAGCCCCTGATGAGGGGTATTTCTGCTGAAGATGCGCCCGCATCCGTCATGCCACCTTCCCCCGGCCGGGGGAAGGCTGAGTCTGTAATTCCGTGTAAAAAAGGAGGCTGACCCCTTGGTTTTCAGCACCATCATCTTCCTGTTTCGTTTTCTGCCCATCACGCTGGCGCTGTACTATCTTGCCCCCGCAAAACTGAAGAACACCGTGCTGTTTTTGTGCAGTCTGGTGTTCTACTGCTGGGGCGAGGTACGCTTTTTCCCGGTCATGGTGGCGCTTATCCTCATCAACTACCTCAGCGGCCTTGCCATCGAACATTTTGATGCAAAGCCCGCGCTGCGCCGCTTCTTTCTGCTGGTGGCGCTCATTGGCAGCTTAGGGATGCTGTTCTACTTCAAGTACGCAAACTTTGTGCTGCGCAGCGCCAACGCCCTGCTGGGCACCGCCTTTGCCGAAATTCAAGGCATCGGCACCCTGCCGCTGGGCATCAGCTTCTATACCTTCCAGACCCTTTCCTACTCCATCGACGTCTACCGCCGGGACGTAAAAGCCGAGCGCAACATCGTCGATTTCGGCGCTTATGTGGTCATGTTCCCGCAGCTCATCGCGGGGCCCATCGTCAAGTACCGGGACGTCTCCGACCAGCTGCACGTCTACAAGCACCGCTATAATTTAAAGCAGATTGAAGAGGGCATGACCCTGTTCACCTTCGGTCTTGCCAAAAAGGTGCTGCTGGCGGACGCCGTGGGCGCGCTGTGGACAGACATTATCGGGGTAGCCGACAGCCCCTCCACCACCTTTGTGGGTCTGGCAAACGCTTCCACCCCGCTGGTGTGGCTGGGCATCATCGCATACAGCTTACAGCTGTACTTCGATTTCTCCGGCTACTCCCTCATGGGCATCGGCATGGGCAAGATGCTGGGCTTCGACTTCCCCGCAAACTTCAACTATCCCTATATCTCCGCTTCCATCACTGAGTTCTGGCGGCGCTGGCACATGACCCTGTCCGGCTGGTTCCGGGAGTATGTGTATATCCCGCTGGGCGGCAACCGCAAGGGGCTCAAGCGGCAGATCCTGAACCTGTTCATCGTGGAGCTGCTCACCGGCATCTGGCACGGCGCGAACTGGAACTTTATCTGCTGGGGTCTTTACTACTTTGTGCTGCTGGCGGCTGAAAAGCTGTTCTTGCTGCCCTACCTGAAAAAGGGTAAGGTGTGGCCGCATTTCTACACCCTGTTCCTTGTGGTGGTTGGCTGGGCGATGTTCGTGGGCAACGACACCGGCGTGTCCTTCGGGCTGCTGTTCCAGAAGCTCTTTATCCCCTCCGGCGGGGTATCACCGCTGTATTTCCTGCGGAATTATGGCGTGCTGCTGGCGGTAAGCGTGGTGTGCTGCACCCCGCTGATCGAAAAGCTGTGGGATGTGCTGCGCAAGAACGTGGTCACCCGCTGCGCCGCCATCCTGACGCTGCTGGTGGTCTCCACCGCCTATGTGGTGGGCAGCACCAACAGCCCGTTCCTGTACTTTAACTTTTAAGGAGGCGGGAAGATGTCCAAACACGAGAAAAAGACCTCCTCCCTTTTGCACTATCCGGTGCTGGTGGTGTTCAGCCTGTTTTTCATCGGGCTGTTCGCGCTGGATATGGTCACCCCGGACCGCAGTTACAGCGAGCTGGAGAACACTACCCTGAGCCAGCGCCCGGCGCTGACCCAGTTCACCGCCAAGGGGCTGAACAGCTACTTTACCGCCTACACGAAATATGTCAAGGATCAGGTGGCGGGGCGCGACCAGTGGATCAGCCTGCAGAGCGTGGTGGAGACCACCCTGCTGCAAAAGCAGCAGAACGGCGGCATCCTGCTGGGCAAGGAGCACATGATGTTCCCCCGCACCTACGGGCTGCTTTCCAGCGAGGAGCGCACCCTGCCCAAAAACACCGCAGCGCTCACCAGCCTGTGCCAGCGCTACCCGGGCAAGGTGAATGTACTGGTGGCACCCGCTGCCAGCGATATCTATAAAGAGAACGTGCCCGCAAACGCCCCTCTGCTGGACGAGGACGGCTACCTTGACCAGCTTTCCGCTGCGGTGCAGGCGGCCGGCGGCAGCTTTGTGGACGTGCGTCCCACCCTTACCGCCCACAAGAGCGAGTATATTTATTACCGCACCGACCACCACTGGACAAGCCTTGGCGCCTACTACGCTTACAGCCAGCTGTGCCAGACCCTTGGCCTTACCCCCTTTGATACCGCCGCCCACACTGCGCTGACTGCCGACGGCTTTTACGGCACCCACTACGCCAAGGCGCGCACATGGAACGCCGTGCCGGACGTGATCACCTACTACGACCTTGCCAACACCCTGACGGTATGGAACGTGACGGCGGCAGGCCAGCCCGCCGAGGGGCAGACCACCGGCCTGTACGACACGGAGAAGCTCTCCGTTTATGATAAATACGCCATGTTCCTGCACGGCAACAACGGTTTAAGCCGGGTGCAGGGCAACGGCAGCGGGCGCATCCTTGTCATCAAGGACAGCTACGCCAACTGCTTTGTACCCTACCTGACCGCCAACTACGCCGACATTGACGTGGTGGATTTCCGCAACTACAACTACGGCTTGGATCAGCTGATCGCCGACAACGGCTACGACCAGATCCTTGTGCTGTACAACTTTGACAGCTTCAAGAGCGACCCCTACCTCTACCGCGCCGGAGTACAGGGGTAAACAGTCAAAAGCCTAAATTATTGCAGTCTATTTTCACAAATTTATAGCCGCAATTTCATGCGTCCCGCCAGTTTTTGCACAGATGTGCCAAAACCCCTTGATAAAATCCGACCACTGTTGTAGAATGACCATATAGAGAACAATGCTCTATCAGCCTTTGGGTATAGACGCCGGGGGATCGGGATGCAATGCGGCATTTCCCTTTGACAAAGGAGTATTGAAGATGAAAAAGATGAATTATCCCGCAGATTATGCGGTACTTTCCAACGAAGAAATGACCTATACCACCGGCGGCGGCGCAGTGGATGATGCTGCCGGTATCGCCACTACTGCCGCAACGGTCGTAGGTGCTGTGGTGCTGGCCTCCAGCTACATCTGGGGCATCAAGCAGGCACGCACATGGCTGCAGCAGGACGGCAACAAGGACGGCAACTTCTTTACCGTGATGGGCCGCGCCACCGATGCCCTTGCCGCCGATATGGGCAAATCCGCCGGCAACTTTGTGCGGGATGCCGTTTCCACCACCATGGTGGTGGCACTGGCTCCCCTGAGCGCCATTCTGCTGGTCGTGCGCTGAGACCCTTTATTCAGAAAAAGCGGTGCGTTTTTGGGTGCACCGTTTTGGATAGCTTTGTTTCAAAAGGAGTGTTATTATGGAAAAAATGATGATGCCCGCGTATTACAACGTCCTGTCCACTGAGGAAATGACCTACACCGAAGGCGGCGCTACTGCTACCATGTCTGAGGCTCTGCTGTGCTGGCTGATTCCTCCGTACGGCTGGTTCAAAGGCGTGACCGCTGTCCGCGACTACCGCCGTAAGAACCCCAACACTTGGATGGAGAAGGGTCTGGATGCTCTGGCTACTGATATGGAGAAGAGCACTGCCAACACCATCCGCGACCTCGCCTGCGCTGCATGGTTCGTCACTTCAACCGCTTCTGGTGTCGGTCTGGTCATCAACGCAGCGATCATCCTGCTCTGATCCATCTTATCTCATAAGACGGATCGGAGTACACCAAAGAACAAAGCAGGCGGAGGCGCTGCCCTTTCGGGCAGCGCCTCCGCTGTTTTTGTAGGGCTCACACGCAAAAAAACGGCGGCACGCTCCGATGGAACGTACCGCCGTTTGGTTTTTATGCGTTGAACATATCCTTCAGCTTTTTGAAGAAGCCCTTACGCTTTTCGTAGTTTTCTTCCTTCAAGGTGCCCTCAAATTTCTTCAGGGCATCGCGCTGCGCCTTGTTCAGCTTTTTGGGGATCTCCACCTCGCACTTGACGTACATATCGCCGCGGCCGCGGCCGTTCAGGTACTGGATACCCTTGCCGCGCAGACGGAAGGTGGTGCCGCTCTGGGTGCCCTCGGGCACGGTGTACTCCACCTTGCCGTCAATGGAGGGCACGGTGACGCTGTCGCCCAGCACCGCCTGACTGTAAGTGATGGGCACGGTGACCCACACATCGTAGCCGTCGCGCTGGAACACCTCGCTGGGGCGCACGGTGACCATGACGATGACATCACCGGCGGGGCCGCCGTTGGTACCGGCATCGCCCATGCCGCGCAGTGCAAAGCTCTGGTCGTCGTCGATGCCCATGGGGATGGACACCTCCAGCGTCTTTTTGGTAGCCACCTTGCCGCTGCCGTGGCAGACCTTGCAGGGGTTCTTTACCAGCTTGCCCTTGCCGCCGCAGCGGGAGCAGGGCTGCTGGGTCTGCATCACGCCAAAGGGGGTGCGCTGCTGGCGGATGACAAAGCCGCGTCCGCCGCAGTCCGGGCAGGTCTCGGGGCTGGTACCGGCGGCACAGCCGGAGCCGTGGCACTCAGTACACTCCTGCTGACGGGTGATGGTAATGTTCTTCTTGCAGCCGTGCACGGCCTCGTCAAAACTCAGGGTGATGCGCACCCGGATGTCCTGCCCCTTGCGGGGGGCGTTGGGGTTTGCCTGACGGGACGAGCCGCCGAAGCCGCCAAAGCCACCGCCGAAGATATCGCCAAAAATGTCGCCCAAGTCCACGCCGTCACCGCCAAAACCGCTGAAGCCGCCGGGGCCGCCGCCGTTCTGTGCTGCATAAGTGGGGTCAACACCGGCAAAGCCGTACTGGTCGTACAGCTGGCGCTTTTTCGGGTCCGAAAGCACCTCGTTTGCCTCGTTGATCTCCTTGAACTTTGCCTCGGCGTCCTTATCGCCGGGGTTATAGTCCGGGTGGTACTTCATGGCAAGCTTGCGGTATGCCTTTTTGATCTCGGCATCGCTTGCGCCCTTGGATACCCCCAGCACTTCGTAATAATCACGCTTTTCCTGTGCCATATCCACTCACCTCTCCGGGAACGCCCTCCCCGGGTAACGCCCCGGTCGGTTCCTCCTGTTCAAAAGCTCCCGCTTTGGTCTTTCGCAGCTGTTGTCTGCGCCCTCATCCGTCATGCCGCTTCGCGTCATGCCACCTTCCCCCGTCCGGGGGAAGGCTTTTGCGGCAGCGAGAACTCTTTTACTTATAAACCAGCAAGAGCCGCTCCGGCCTAAACCGGAGCGGCTTTTGCTCTATTGCGCGTGTGCCCGCCGGTTTGGCCGGACACAGCGCTTTGTGTCAAACTTAGACTTCCTTGAAGTCGGCATCCACAACGCCGTCATCGTTGGGCTTTTCGTTGGTTGCGCCTGCGTCAGCACCGGGCTGTGCACCGGCGGCCTGCTGTGCGGCAGCGGCTGCCTGATACATCTTCTCGAACACCTGGCTCAGGGCCTCCTGCTTTGCCTTGATGTCGTCCACGTTGCCGGACTGGACAGCGGTCTTCAGGTCAGCAAGCTTTGCCTCGGCATCGCTCTTCACGTCTGCGGGCAGCTTGTCGCCGTTCTCCTTCAGCATCTTCTCGGTCTGGAACACCATCTGGTCGGCACCATTGCGGATATCGACCTCTTCACGCTTCTTCTTATCGTCGGCAGCAAACTGCTCAGCTTCCTTCACAGCCTTGTCGATGTCCTCCTTGGACATATTGGTGGAAGCGGTGATGGTGATGTTCTGCTCCTTGCCGGTGCCCAGATCCTTGGCGCTGACCTTCACGATGCCGTTGGCATCGATATCGAAGGTAACTTCGATCTGAGGCACGCCACGGGGAGCCGGAGCAATGCCGTCCAGATGGAACACACCCAGACTCTTGTTGTCGCGGGCAAACTCACGCTCGCCCTGCAGCACGTTGACCTCAACAGAGGGCTGGTTGTCGGCTGCGGTGGAGAACACCTGACTCTTGTGGGTGGGGATGGTGGTGTTGCGGTCGATGATCTTGGTGCACACGCCGCCCAGAGTCTCAATGCCGAGGCTCAGCGGGGTGACATCCAGCAGCAGCAGACCCTTCTTCTCGCCGTTCAGAACGCCGCCCTGAATAGCAGCACCGACAGCCACGCACTCATCGGGGTTGATGCCCTTGAAGGGCTCGCAGTTCAGTTCCTTCTTGACTGCATCGTAGACAGCGGGGATACGGGTGGAACCACCGACCATCAGGACCTTCTTCAGGTCGGAAGCGCGCAGACCTGCATCCTGCAGAGCCTTGCGCACGGGGGTCATGGTGCGATCGACCAGATCAGCGGTCAGCTCGTTGAACTTTGCGCGGGTCAGGGTCATATCCAGGTGCTTGGGGCCGGTAGCATCGGCAGTGATGAAGGGCAGGTTGATCTGGCTGCTCATTGCGCTGGACAGCTCGATCTTAGCCTTCTCGGCAGCTTCCTTCAAACGCTGTGCAGCCATCTTGTCCTTGCGCAGGTCGATGCCGTTCTCGGTCTGGAAGGCGTCTGCCATCCAGTCGATGATGCGCTGGTCGAAGTCATCGCCGCCCAGATGGGTATCGCCGTTGGTGGCCAGAACCTCGGTAACGCCGTCGCCCATCTCGATGATGGACACATCGAAGGTGCCGCCGCCCAGATCGTAGACCATGATCTTCTGGTCATCTTCCTTATCCACACCGTAAGCCAGAGCAGCTGCGGTGGGCTCGTTGATGATACGGCGGACGTTCAGGCCGGCAATGGTGCCTGCGTCCTTGGTTGCCTGACGCTGGCTGTCGTTGAAGTAGGCAGGCACAGTGATGACAGCCTCGGTAACGGTCTCGCCCAGATAAGCCTCGGCATCAGCCTTCAGCTTCTGCAGGATCATAGCGCTGACCTGCTGGGGAGTGTACTCCTTGCCGTTCAGGGTCACCTTGTGGTCGGTGCCCATCTGACGCTTGATGGAAGAAACGGTGTTGTCGGGGTTGGTGATAGCCTGACGCTTTGCAACCTGACCTACCAGACGGTCGCCGGTCTTGGTGAAGCCGACAACAGACGGGGTGGTGCGTGCACCCTCAGAGTTTGCGATAACAACGGGCTCGCCGCCCTCCATGACAGCCACGCAGCTGTTGGTAGTACCAAGGTCGATACCAATGATCTTACTCATAATGAAAACTCCTCTCGAAAGAACAAATCTTATTGTTTATGTGATGCTCAAATGTTTGTAAGCGGATGTTATATTCAAAACCCTTTCGGGTTTCTGCTTTGTTATTCGGCCACTACAACGGTCGCATGGCGGACGATCTTATCGCCCAGCTTGTAGCCCTTCTGGTAGACCGTGATGACGGTGCCGCTCTCCTGTCCGTCCGGGGCGGGGATCTGCTGCACCGCGTTCATGAAGTTGGGGTCAAAGGGCTTGCCCAGCGCCTCGATCTCCTCCACATGGAGGGCATCCAGCGCCTTGGCGGCCTTGTCCAGCGTCATGGTCACGCCCTTTTTGTAGTTCTCGTCGGTGGTGGGGGCGTTGGCTGCCATCTCCAGCGTATCCAGAATGGGAATGATCTGGTTCACCGCAAAGGAAATGCCATCGTTGAACTTCTGGTCGGCTTCGCGGGTGGAGCGCTTGCGGTAGTTCTCGTACTCCGCTGCCATGCGCAGCAGCTGGTCTTTGGCCTGTGCAGCGTTGGCTTCGGCAGCGTCCAGCTTTGCCTTTACGGCTTCCAGCTCACGGGCCTTCTTGTTGAACCAGCCGCCATCCTTCTTCTTGTCATCCTTCGGGTCGGCAGCTTCGGCAGCAGGTTCCTGTTCGGGTGCTGCCTGCTGGGCCTTCTCCTCGGGAGCCGTTTCGGGCTGCTCAGCTTCCTGAGCCGGAGCCGTCTTTTTTGCTTCTTCGCTCATTCCAGATCCTCCTTATAGATCACAGTCCGCCGCGGTACGGCAGCCTGTGGGG
>OJQV01001293.1_pt1 | contig 12024 bp, 10 predicted proteins | sample 1598821 | NCBI WGS metagenome assembly OJQV01 (sample SAMN03922509, study PRJEB24848) | human gut metagenome | isolation source: stool sample | host: Homo sapiens | place: Germany | collected 2011-11 | reverse complement strand
TAAATACTTAATCAGTTTTAAATAAGACTATGGCCAAAAAAGTAGAAACTGTCAGTTTGATAGATACATTTTCGGAATTTAAGGAACTGAAAAATATCGATAGAACCACCATGGTGAGCGTACTGGAAGAGTCGTTCCGTAGTGTGATTGCGAAGATGTTCGGCACCGATGAGAATTACGACGTTATCGTGAACCCGGACAAGGGGGACTTCGAAATATGGCGTAACCGTGAAGTGGTGGCGGATGAAGACTTGGAAAATCCGAACTTGCAGATTGCATTATCGGAAGCACAGAAGATTGATGCTTCTTATGAAGTAGGCGAGGAAGTGACGGATGAGGTAATCTTCGCAAACTTTGGACGCCGTGCTATCTTGAACCTTCGCCAGACGTTGGCTTCTAAGATTCTAGAACTGGAAAAAGACAGTATCTATAATAAATATATTGATAAGGTGGGCAACATCATTAATGCAGAAGTATACCAGATATGGAAGAAAGAAATGCTGCTGCTAGATGATGAAGGTAACGAGTTGCTGCTGCCTAAGACGGAACAGATTCCGAGCGATTTTTATCGCAAAGGAGAAACGGCACGTGCCGTTGTAGCCCGTGTGGACAACAAGAATAACAACCCGAAGATCATTCTTTCGCGTACGTCGCCGGTATTCCTGCAACGTCTGTTCGAAATGGAAGTGCCCGAAATCAATGATGGACTGATTACCATCAAGAAGATTGCCCGTATCCCTGGTGAACGCGCCAAGATTGCCGTTGAGTCATACGATGACCGTATTGACCCGGTAGGTGCCTGTGTAGGTGTGAAGGGTAGCCGTATTCATGGTATCGTTCGTGAGTTACGCAACGAGAATATTGACGTAATCAATTACACGTCCAATATTCAGTTGTTTATTCAGCGTGCTCTCAGTCCTGCGAAGATTTCTTCTATTCGTTTGAACGAAGAAGAACGTAAGGCGGAAGTCTTCCTGAGACCGGAAGAAGTATCGCTGGCTATTGGTAAAGGCGGTTTGAACATCAAACTTGCCAGTATGTTGACTGAGTACACTATTGACGTATTCCGTGAGTTGGATCAGGCTGTTGAAGATGAAGATATCTACTTGGATGAGTTCAGGGATGAAATTGACGGTTGGGTGATTGATGCCATCAAAGCGATTGGTATCGATACTGCAAAAGCAGTGCTGAACGCTCCGCGTGAGATGTTGATTGAGAAGACCGACCTGGAAGAAGAAACAGTGGACGAAGTATTGCACATTTTAAGTTCGGAGTTTGAGGAAAGCGAAGGCGAGCCTGAGTTTGAGGCTGAAGCTGAGCCTGAATCTGAAACAGAAACAGAGACAGAATAAGTGTCTGCTGACATTGGTTTCTGTTTGCACTAACTTCTTTCTCCACATTATTCATTAATTTTTTAGTATGACGATTAGGTTAAATAAAGTAACAAGAGATTTGAATGTAGGAATTTCGACAGTAGTTGAGTTCTTGCAGAAGAAAGGCTTTGCCGTTGAGGCAAACCCCAATACAAAGATTAACGAGGAGCAATACGCCTTGCTCGTGAAAGAGTTCAGTACAGATAAGAATCTTAGACTTGAATCGGAACGTTTTATTCAGGAACGACAGAATAAAGATCGTAACAAAGCATCGGTATCCATAGATGGTTACGAAACTGAAACTGCGGATAAACCGAAAGTGGAAGAAATTAAGACTGTTGTCCCCGAAGATGCACGTCCGAAGTTTAAACCTGTCGGAAAAATTGATTTGGATAAGCTGAACCGGAAACCGGTAGTAGAGAAAGTGGAAGAAAAGAAAGTAGAAGAACCCGTATCTGTGGTAAAGGAAGAACCGAAACCGGAGCCGAAGCCGGAAATCAAACCGGAGCCGAAGCCAGAGCCCAAACCAGAGCCCAGGCCTGAACCAAAGCCGGAACCGAATCCTGAATCCGAACCGGCTCCTGTGGTGAAAGAAATACTGAAACCGGAAGTTGTAGAGAAACCAGCTCCTGCTCCGGTAGTGGCAAAAGAAGAAGTAAAAAAGAAAACGCCTGCTTCCGTAGCACCTGCTGCTAAGGAAGAAGTGAGACCTGCAGTTGCAGAAGAAGCACCAGCAAAGGAGGGAGATGAAATCTTCACCATCCATAAGCCGGAGTTTGTTTCCAAAATCAATATCATCGGTCAGATTGACCTGGCTACGCTGAACCAGTCTACACGCCCCAAGAAGAAGACTAAAGAGGAGAAACGGAAGGAGCGCGAAGAGAAGGAGAAAATCCGTCAGGATCAGAAGAAGCAGATGAAAGAGGCGATTATCAAAGAAATCCGCCGCGAAGACAATAAAGCGAAGGATGGTAAGGAAAAAGAGGCCGATGCCAATGCCAACAAGAAGAAACGTCTTCGTATTAATAATAATAAGGAGAAGGTTGACATTAACAATGCATCCAACTTCCAGCGTGGAAATGACAATCGTGGTGGTGGAGGCAAAGGTCCTCATGCAGGCGGTGGTCAGCAAGGTGCCGGTGGTGGTAACAATCACCAGGGTGGCAACAAGAACAACAACCGTAACAACAATAACAAGGATCGCTTCAAGAAACCGATCATCAAACAGGAGGTTAGTGAGGAAGATGTAGCTAAGCAGGTAAAAGAAACTTTGGCACGACTCACTTCCAAAGGTAAGAGCAAGACTTCCAAATATCGTAAGGACAAGCGCGATATGGCGAACAGCCGTATGCAGGAACAGGAAGACCGCGAAATGGCGGATAGCAAAGTACTGAAGATAACGGAATTTGTGACTGCCAACGAATTGGCAAGCATGATGGATGTTTCCGTAACTCAGGTTATTGCTACTTGTATGAGTATCGGTATCATGGTGTCTATCAATCAGCGTCTGGATGCTGAAACCATTAATCTGGTGGCGGAAGAATTCGGATACAAGACTGAATATGTCAGTGCGGAAGTGGCACAGGCCATTGTAGAGGAAGAAGATGCCGAAGAAGATCTGGAACCGCGTGCGCCGATTGTTACCGTCATGGGTCACGTAGACCACGGTAAAACATCATTGCTCGACTATATCCGTAAGGCGAACGTTATTGCCGGTGAAGCCGGTGGTATCACGCAGCATATCGGTGCTTACAACGTGAAACTGGAAGACGGACGTAAGATTACGTTCCTCGATACTCCGGGGCACGAAGCATTTACCGCTATGCGTGCCCGTGGTGCGAAGGTGACGGACGTAGTTATCATTATCGTTGCTGCCGATGATAACGTGATGCCGCAAACGAAGGAAGCTATCAACCATGCTATGGCTGCCGGTGTACCTATCGTATTCGCTATTAATAAGATTGATAAACCGACTGCCAATGCTGACAAGATCAAGGAAGAACTGGCATCTATGAACTACCTCGTTGAAGAATGGGGCGGTAAGTATCAGTCACAAGATATCTCAGCCAAGAAAGGTCTGGGTGTGAACGAACTGTTGGAAAAGGTATTGCTGGAAGCAGAAATGCTGGATCTGAAAGCAAATCCGAACCGTAAGGCTACAGGTTCCATCATCGAGTCTTCATTGGACAAGGGACGTGGTTATGTAGCTACCATGCTGGTATCGAACGGTACGCTGCGCGTAGGCGATATCGTACTGGCAGGTACAGCGTATGGTAAAGTGAAAGCTATGTTCAACGAACGTAACCAGCGCCTGAAAGAGGCCGGACCTTCTGAACCGGTATTGATTCTGGGATTGAACGGTGCACCTGCTGCAGGTGATACATTCCACGTAATCGATACGGAACAGGAAGCACGTGAAATTGCTAACAAGCGTGAACAGTTGCAACGTGAGCAGGGTCTGCGTACTCAGAAGATGCTTACTTTGGACGAAGTTGGCCGCCGTCTGGCATTGGGTGACTTCCACGAACTGAATATTATCGTTAAGGGTGACGTGGACGGTTCTGTTGAGGCGTTGAGCGACTCACTGATCAAACTGTCTACCGAACAGGTACAGGTGAATGTAATTCATAAAGGTGTTGGAGCTATCTCCGAGTCCGATGTATCATTGGCTGCCGCTTCGGATGCCATTATCATCGGTTTCCAGGTACGTCCGTCGAATGCCGCCGCGAAGATGGCAGAGAACGAAGGTGTGGATATCCGCAAGTACTCAGTGATCTACGATGCTATCGAAGAGGTGAAGGCTGCTATGGAAGGTATGTTGGCACCGGAAGTGAAGGAGCAGGTAACCGCAACTATTGAGGTACGCGAAGTGTTCAATATTACCAAGGTAGGTCTTGTAGCCGGTGCGGTAGTGAAGACCGGAAAAGTGAAGCGAAGCGACAAGGCTCGTTTGATCCGTGACGGTATCGTAATCTTTACCGGTTCTATCAATGCGTTGAAACGTTTCAAGGATGACGTGAAGGAAGTAGGTACCAACTTTGAGTGTGGTATCAGCCTGACGAACTGCAACGATATCAAGGTAGGCGATATTATCGAATCTTACGAAGAAATAGAAGTAAAACAGACTCTGTAAGCGAAATAATCTTTTAGACACGGATTACACGGATTTCACGGATTGGTTTAAAAGAAGAACCGTGTTTATCCGTGTAATCCGTGTCTTTTTCAGATATAGTTATGACAATAATAGATATCATCCTATTGGTGGTGATTGGCGCGGGAGCAGTCATCGGTTTTATAAAAGGTTTCATCAGACAACTGGCATCTATCCTTGGATTGATTGTTGGGTTGCTGGCTGCGAAAGCGCTGTATGTGTCGGTAGCGGAGAGAGTCTTTTCTAGGATAACGGACTCTATGACATTTGCACAGATATTGGCATTTGTTGTGATCTGGGTAGTGGTGCCGTTATTGTTTTTACTGGTGGCATCTTTGTTGACGAAGGCGATGGAAGCAATTTCTCTCGGTTGGCTGAACCGCTGGCTGGGTGCCGGATTGGGGGCATTGAAATTCCTGCTACTGGTGAGCCTGCTTATCTGTGTTGTCGAGTTTATCGACTCGGATAATACGATGATCAATAGAACAATGAAGGAGGAATCCGTGTTATATTATCCTATAGAGTCGTTTGCGGGAATGTTTTTCCCGGCTGCAAAAGAAGTTACAGAACAATATATACTTAATACATAATGCAACCCGAAGAACCCAATAAATATGTAAAGGAACTAACGCAGGAGAAGTACAAATACGGCTTCACCACCGATGTGCATACGGAAGTCATTGAGCGTGGGCTGAATGAAGACGTTGTAAGGCTGATCTCTGCGAAAAAGAACGAGCCGGAATGGCTGTTGGAGTTCCGTCTGAAAGCATATCGTCACTGGTTGACGATGGAGATGCCTACATGGGCACATCTCCGTATTCCTGAGATAGATTATCAGGCTATTTCCTACTATGCCGATCCGTTGGCGAAGAAGAAAGATGCTCCGAAGAGTATGGACGAGGTAGACCCTGAGTTGATAAAAACCTTCAATAAGCTGGGGATTCCCTTGGAAGAACAGATGGCATTGAGTGGCATGGCTGTAGATGCTGTGATGGACTCTGTATCTGTGAAGACTACGTTCAAGGAAACGTTGATGGAGAAAGGAATCATTTTCTGTTCCATCAGTGAAGCTGTACGTGAGCATCCGGATTTGGTGCAGAAGTATCTTGGTTCCGTTGTGGGATACCGTGATAACTTCTTTGCTGCATTGAATTCGGCGGTATTCTCCGACGGTTCGTTTGTATATATCCCGAAAGGGGTACGCTGTCCGATGGAGTTGTCCACGTATTTCCGTATCAATGCGCGTAATACAGGCCAGTTTGAGCGGACGCTGATTGTGGCGGATGATGATTCGTATGTTTCCTATCTGGAAGGTTGTACGGCTCCGATGCGCGATGAGAACCAACTGCATGCTGCTATCGTGGAAATTGTGGTGCATGAGCGTGCGGAAGTGAAGTACAGTACCGTACAGAACTGGTATCCGGGTGATGCCGAAGGCAAAGGTGGTGTCTATAACTTCGTTACGAAACGTGGTAACTGCAAAGGTGCGAACAGTAAACTCTCTTGGACACAGGTGGAGACAGGTTCGGCTATTACGTGGAAATACCCTTCCTGTATTTTGACGGGAGATAACTCTTCGGCTGAATTCTATAGTGTGGCGGTGACGAATAACTACCAGCAGGCGGATACGGGTACGAAGATGATTCATCTGGGTAAGAATACCAGCAGTACGATTGTCAGCAAAGGTATTTCTGCCGGACATAGTGAGAACTCTTACCGTGGCTTGGTGCGTGTAGCTCAAAAGGCGGATAATGCGCGTAACTATAGCCAGTGCGACTCTCTGTTGCTGGGTGATAAGTGCGGTGCGCATACCTTCCCGTATATGGATATCCATAATGAGACGGCAGTTGTGGAGCATGAAGCGACTACCAGCAAGATCAATGAAGACCAGATATTCTATTGTAACCAACGTGGTATTTCTACGGAGGATGCTGTAGGGCTGATCGTGAACGGTTATGCTAAGGAAGTGCTTAATAAGCTGCCTATGGAGTTTGCGGTAGAGGCTCAGAAATTGTTGGCTATTTCGTTGGAAGGCAGCGTAGGATAAGTTTAAAATAAAAAAATAAATATCATGTTAGAAATAAAAGACCTGCATGCCAGTGTAAATGGCAAAGAGATATTGAAAGGCATCAACCTGTCGGTAAAAGCAGGTGAAGTGCATGCTATTATGGGACCGAACGGTTCTGGAAAGAGTACTCTTTCGGCTGTATTGGTAGGTAATCCTGCCTTTGAAGTAACAAAGGGAAGCGTGACTTTCTGTGGTAAGAACCTTTTGGATTTTTCACCGGAAGACCGTAGCCATGAGGGCATCTTCCTCAGCTTTCAATATCCGGTAGAAATTCCGGGTGTGAGTATGGTCAACTTTATGCGTGCAGCGGTGAATGAGCAACGTAAATACAATCATCTGCCTGCTCTCAGTGCAAGTGAGTTCCTGAAGTTGATGCGTGAAAAGCGTGCCATTGTGGAACTGGACAATAAACTGGCTAACCGTTCAGTGAACGAAGGTTTCTCAGGTGGTGAGAAGAAGCGGAATGAAATCTTCCAGATGGCGATGCTGGAACCGAAATTGAGCATCCTGGATGAAACGGATTCCGGACTGGATATCGATGCTTTGCGTATCGTAGCCGAAGGTGTGAATAAGCTGAAAACACCGGAGAACGGTACCATTGTCATCACTCACTACCAACGCTTACTGGATTATATCAAACCTGACGTCGTACATGTGCTTTATAAAGGTCGTATCGTGAAGACTGCGGGACCGGAATTGGCTCTGGAACTGGAAGAGAAGGGGTATGATTGGATTAAGAAGGAGTTGGGAGAATAAATTATGAATGCAGAACAACAATACATAGATCTTTTCTCCCAGACGGAAGCGATGATATGCCAGCACAGCACCGAGGTGATGAATACCCCTCGTGCCACTGCGTTTGCCGACTTTGAGCGGTTTGGCTTTCCTACCCGTAAACAGGAGAAATATAAATATACCGATGTCAGCAAGTTCTTTGAACCGGACTATGGGTTGAACCTGAACCGTCTGGATATTCCGGTAAATCCCTATGAAGTATTCAAATGCGATGTACCCAATATGAGTACCTCCCTGTACTTTGTAGTGAATGATGCTTTTTATAATAAAGCATTACCTGCTTCACATCTACCTGAAGGAGTTATCTTCGGTAGTTTGAAGGAGATGGCAGAGAAGTATCCGGAACTGGTAAAGAAATACTATGGCAAGCTGGCAGATACTTCAAAAGACGGAGTGACAGCATTCAACACTGCTTTTACACAAGACGGTGTGTTGTTATATGTACCTAAGAATGTTGCTTTGGAACGTCCTATCCAGTTGGTAAACATCCTGCGGGGGGATGTGAACTTCTTGGTGAACCGCCGGGTATTGATTGTACTGGAAGATGGCGCACAGGCACGTATGTTGGTGTGTGATCATGCCATGGATGCCGTGAACTTCCTGGCAACCCAGGTGATAGAAGTATTCGTAGGTGAGAATGCTGTCTTTGATCTTTACGAACTGGAAGAAACGCACACAAGTACCGTACGTATCAGCAATATGTATGTGAAACAGGAAGCCAACAGCAATGTATTGCTGAATGGCATGACCTTGCATAACGGTACTTCTCGCAATACCACTGAAGTATTGTTGGCAGGTGAAGGCGCTGAAATCAACCTTTGTGGTATGGCCATTGCAGATAAGAATCAGCATGTAGATAATAATACAATCATCGACCATGCTGTGCCTAACTGTACGAGTAATGAACTCTTTAAGTATGTGCTCGATGATCAGTCTGTCGGTGCATTTGCTGGTCTGGTGTTAGTGCGTCCGGATGCGCAACATACCAGTTCGCAGCAAACGAACCGGAACCTTTGCGCCACACGCGAGGCACGTATGTATACGCAGCCACAACTGGAAATTTATGCCGATGATGTAAAGTGTAGCCATGGCGCTACTGTTGGTCAGTTGGATGAAAATGCACTCTTCTATATGCGCCAGCGCGGTATTCCGGCACGTGAAGCCCGCTTGTTGCTGATGTTTGCCTTCGTGAACGAAGTAATTGATACCATTCGTCTGGATGCTTTGAAGGATCGCTTACATCTCTTGGTTGAGAAACGTTTCCGTGGCGAACTGAATAAGTGCCAAGGCTGTGCGATATGTAAGTGAGAATATATTAATACCTAAACAACATGTATGATATTCAAAAGATAAGAGCCGATTTTCCCATACTTTCCCGTGAAGTGTACGGCAAACCATTAGTCTATTTGGATAATGGGGCGACGACACAGAAACCGCGTTGTGTGGTGGATGCAATAACGGATGAATATTATTCTGTCAATGCCAATGTGCATCGTGGTGTACATTTCCTGTCGCAACAGGCAACGGAATTGCACGAGGCAAGTCGCGAAACAGTGCGGAAGTTCATCAATGCCGGCTCTATAAATGAAATCGTATTTACAAGGGGAACCACGGAAAGCATCAATTTGTTGGCAGCCAGTTTCGGTGAAGAATTCCTGAGTCCGGGTGATGAAGTGATTGTTTCAGTAATGGAACATCATAGTAACATTGTGCCTTGGCAACTGCTGGCTGAACGGAAGCGTATCAACCTGAAGGTTATTCCAATGAACGACCGCGGTGAACTTCTGATGGATGAATACGAGAAACTTTTTACCGATAGAACAAAAATTGTCAGTGTGGTACATGTCTCTAATGTATTGGGTACGGTCAATCCTATCAAGGAAATGATTAAGGTTGCCCATAACCATAATGTACCTTTTCTGGTAGATGCGGCACAATCCATTCCTCACATGGCAGTGGACGTGAAAGAGCTGGATGCTGATTTCCTTGTATTCTCCGGTCATAAAGTGTATGGTCCTACCGGTGTAGGCGTGCTTTATGGTAAGGAAGAATGGCTGGATAAATTACCCCCTTATCAGGGCGGCGGTGAGATGATAAAGCATGTATCTTTTGAACGTACTACCTTCAATGAATTGCCATTTAAATTCGAAGCCGGTACTCCTGATTATATCGGTACTACGGGACTGGCGAAAGCGCTCGATTATGTTTCTGCCATTGGCATGGATCAGATTGCCGCTTATGAGCATGAATTGACGGAATATGCCACACAGCGATTGAAAACAATCCCTGGTATGCGCATCTTTGGTGAGGCAGCTGCGAAAGGGAGTGTCATCTCTTTCCTTGTGGGTGATATTCATCACTTCGATATGGGCACATTGCTCGATCGTCTCGGTATTGCCGTACGTACAGGACACCATTGTGCCCAACCGTTGATGCAACGCCTCGACATAGAAGGAACAGTGCGTGCTTCCTTTGGAATCTATAATACAAAAAAAGAAATCGATGTCTTGGTGGCAGGTATTGAACGTGTCGGTAAGATGTTTTGATTAGTGATTAGGGGGTAGTGATTAGTGATAACCATCCGCATAGCGCCAATCACTACCCCCTAATCACTAATCATTAATTTTCGCCTCTGCCAGCTTCTTCTGCCACTTATCCCGTGCCAGCTTCTGCATATCCGTTACGGAGTCTTTTTCATCCACAATCTCAAAACCTAAGGCTGTTTCGATAATATCCTCCATTGTGACAATTCCCCAGAAGCAGCCATATTCATCAATCAAGATTGAAATATGCTCTTTCTTTTCAAGCATCTGTTCCCAAACCGTGGAAACAGGACTATTCTTCGGGAAGGAAAGGATAGGGCGGGCCACATCCTTCAGACACATATCGAATCTGTCTTCTGCTAACTTTTCGAGTACAGTCTGCCGCAACACATATCCTGTGATATAATCTTCGCTATCATTATAAATTGGAATACGAGAGTAAAACTTATACTTTCCATCCTGATAGAACTCTTTCAGAGACATACTTTCGGGAGCTGTTGCCACTACAGTACGGGGAGTCATAATGGATTGTGATTTTACTTTATCCAGTTTAATGAGGTTTTGTATCATCTTGTTTTCTTTCATCTGGAAAACACCTTCTTCTACCCCGATGGAAATCATAGCCGAAACCTCTTCGCGGCTTACGGATAATTCTTGTTTGCCGGAAGAAAACAGACGGGTAATCAGCTCGGACAACCACACCAGGGGATAACAGATAATAATAAGGAAATTAATGATACGGGCTGATGGAAGTGCCAGTGTGCGCCAGTAGCAGGCGCCTATCGTTTTAGGAATGATCTCTGAGAGAACGAGAATTAAGATAGTCAGTATGGCGGAGATTACACCGAAGTAAGCTTCTCCGAATATCTTTACCGCTTCGGCACCGACACCGGCCGCACCGACGGTGTGGGCAATGGTATTCAGAGATAATATGGCGGCAATAGGCCGGTCGATGTCTTGTTTGAACTTCTTTAATAAAATAGCGCTTTTCCCGTGTGTTTTCTCTTTGGTGGAGATGTACGACATTGGGGTAGATAATAAAACAGCTTCCAGGATGGAGCATAAAAATGATAATGATAATGCAATGGTTAAATATAATATAACAAGTCCCATATATAAGTTTATTAATTAGACATAGCGGAACGAATGTATGATTCGTCCCGGATAGAATATAAAAATACGGTAATAGAAGGACTTGTGCTAAAGCCGGTATATACAAAGTAGGGAGCGTTCGGGTGAATATACGCTCCTGAGGTTGCACGGTTGGCTACCGTCACTGTATTGATATAAATTAGCGTTCTCAGTAGAGAAAGTATAAGTAGTCGTAGTCTCTGCACAGAGCTTGCGCGCACGGTTTAAAGAAAGTGTACGTGAGATAACAGCTTCATCGTTAAACTCTCCCGACGAATGATGCTCATTTTGTTCGATGCAAAGAAAGGGAGGTTCGTTCTCGGAAAAGGAATTATAATCTTCTGGTTGCAGAGCAAAAAGCACTACGACCAGATACATCATTATTTTAAATATAAAATGCTTTGTTTCCATTTCTTCGGCACAAAGATAGATAAATGCTGACTTTGCTCATATATAGGTGCTCTCTTTTTTGTTTTTTTATTATAATGAAGAGGTATAAAAGCTCTCGCTACTGCAACTTTTCGCTTTATTCGTGCGTCTAATAGGGTACAAATAACTTAAATAAATAGAGAAAGATTATGTTAGTAACAACAACCCCAACTATCGAGGGTGGACGTATCACCCGCTATTACGGTATCGTTTCAGGCGAGACGATTATCGGTGCCAATGTATTCCGTGACTTTTTTGCCAGCATCCGCGATGTAGTGGGCGGACGTAGCGGCTCTTATGAGGAAGTGCTGCGCGAAGCGAAAGATATCGCCCTGCGTGAAATGCAGGAACACGCCAGAGCTCTCGGAGCAAATGCCGTGATAGGCGTGGATTTGGATTATGAAACTGTAGGTGGAAGCGGTAGTATGCTGATGGTAACCGCTTGCGGTACGGCTGTGACAGTAGAATAATAAATACAGGAGGTTGAATTCTAAGTCCTCTCCAAACAATATCTATAAAATCTTACCCAAGTTT
>OJQV01001286.1_pt1 | contig 12125 bp, 10 predicted proteins | sample 1598821 | NCBI WGS metagenome assembly OJQV01 (sample SAMN03922509, study PRJEB24848) | human gut metagenome | isolation source: stool sample | host: Homo sapiens | place: Germany | collected 2011-11 | reverse complement strand
GCGCTCCTTGTCGTCAACCGTAGTGCGAGCCTCGTCGACCTTGGCGTCGAACTCGGGGTTGTTGTAACCAGAGCGGTTGTCGCCACCGAGGGAGTCGGAGTGGAACAGCGGATACAGGAAGTTGTCCATGATCGGGTAGTCGGCAATCCAGCCCAGACGACCGAACTGATAGTTGAAGTTCTGATACTGCTCGAGCAGGGCAGACCACTCGGGGGTATCGGAGACAGCGGTAACGCCAACCTTGGCGAGGTCGCCGATGATGGACTCCATGATCTCCTTGTGGCCACCGTCCTGGTTGTAGGAAAGGGTCACACTAATGCCACGGTCACCGTTGGCACCGGCAGGAGCAACCTTGTCGAGGTACTCGTTAGCCTTGTCGACGTCGTAGGCGCAGAACTCCCATGCGCCCTCCTTGTAGCCATCGATGCCCGGAGGAACAATGCCGTCGGCGGGGGTACGGGTACCCTTGAAGATGGTCTTGCAGATGGCCTCACGGTTAATGGCCAGGGAGATACCCCTACGCAGGTCAGCGTTGTTGAACGGCTCGGCCGTGTTGTTGCAGGTCAGGTAGTAGGTGGAAGGCTCGGCGCCGAGCAGCATGCGCTCGCCGTCACCCATGGTGTAGCCGTCCTTGGACACGCCGCGATCCTTCTTGGCGGCATCGATCTGAGCGACGGGAACGTCGCAGACATCGAGGTTACCGGCCTGGAACTCCTTGTAAGCGGTCTCCATGTCCTTGATGACCTGGAAGTGGATGCCATCGATCTTGGCCTTGTCGCCATAGTAATCGTCGAACTTCTTGACGTTGATCTCCTGGCCATCCTCCCACTTGCCGTCCATCATGAACGGGCCGTTACCGACCGGGGCAAGGTAGAAGCTCTTGACATCGGACTCGGCGCACTCGGGAACCGGGGCCAGAGCCGGGTGAGAGGCGACGAAGGGGAAGTCGGCGTAAGCGGAAGACAGCTTGACGACGAGGGTCTCATCGTCAGGGCACGTAACACCGCTGAGCTCGGTGGCGTTACCGGCAAGCAGATCGTCATAGCCCTCGACCATGGAAAGGTGATAGGAGACCTCGGAAGGGCCATACTCGGTAGCGATGGCCGACTTGGTGTTGACCAGACGCTCCCAACCGAGCTTGAAGGACTTAGAGGTAACGTCGTCACCGTTGTGGAACTTGGCCTTCTTGATCTTGAAGGTAAACTCGGTGGCGTCGTCGTTGGACTCAAAGGACTCGCAAGCCAGCGGAACGATCTCGCCCTTCTCGGCGTCGTAAGAGGTCAGAGCGTCAAAGAGCTGATACTCGACCTGAGTACCCTGGTCCTCCTGGACGTTGTAGGGGTCGATGCAGACCGGGTTGTTGATGTAGAAGTTCAGCGTCGAACCGGACTCAGAACCGGAAGCGTCGCCGCCCTTCTTGCCACATGCGGCAAGAAAAGCCATGGAGCTCGCAGCAAGGGTGCCGCCAACAAAGGCGCGACGACCCATAACGGGCTGGTGGAACATAGAATCAGCCATGCCATCCTCCTTATGAGATAGGACAAAGAAATGTTCAGTCGGACACATGTCGAGACAATCCGATCCGAACCATCAAAACGCTGCCCGCTGCTATGGCTGGTTATGCACAACAGGCCAACGTTTTGCAATACAGTAGCGCATTTTATGCACGATTTGGGGCTAATTCCGGTTAACGGTCAAGAATTTCTTTAGTTGGGCGCAGTATGTGGTGATATTTTTGACTCTGTTACGAATATGTAAACAAAAAAGGGTCCCGCACTTGCGGAACCCTTTACAAGTACTTATGCGGCTCGTGATTAGTAGCCCACGATGCCCTGCGGGAAGAAGAACATGCACAGCACGACGCACACGGCAAACACGACACCCATGATGACGGTCAGGCGGTCGAGGTTCTGCTCCATAACACCTGTGGCAGAGCTGGAGTTATACAGCGAGCTAGCGATCATATCCGAAACGCCGGTACCCTTACCGGAATGCATCAGGACGAGAATCGTCAGCGCCACGGCAGAAACAGCCCAAACGACAAACAGAAGAATCTGGAACGGACCCATAGATAAGCTCCTTAATAGAACAATTCAAACTCCAGTACTGTACCACAATCCCCCGCTCTCCCCTACCTGCCACTCGGGGACGGTGCGGAAATGGCAGAAATACCAAAAAGGGGGTTGCCCGAATATGGGCACCCCCTGCAAGAAAACGCTTGGAGTTTTCTCTTAGGCCTCGGTGGCGAGCACGCGACCCGTCATCTCGGCGGAAGGCTCAATACCAGCCATGGTGAGCATGGTCGGAGCGATATCGGAAAGACGACCGTCCTCGATACCGGTGAGCTGCGCCTTCTCATCAACGATGATGAACGGCACACGGTTGGTGGTGTGAGCCGTGAACGGATGCTTGGAACCGTCAGAAGCAACGTCAAACATGTGATCGGCGTTGCCGTGGTCGGCGGTAATCAGCGCAAAGCCGCCCTTGGCGAGAATCGCCGGGACAACCTTGGACAGGGCATCGTCAACAGCCTCGACGGCCTTAACGGCGGCGTCTAAGACACCGGTGTGACCAACCATGTCGCAGTTTGCGAAGTTCACGATGTAGAAATCAGCGCGATCCTCGTTGATGGCAGCGACGAGCTTCTCGGTAACCTCGGGAGCGCTCATCTCAGGCTGCAGATCGTAGGTAGCGACCTTGGGGGAAGCGACGAGCACGCGCTCCTCGCCCTCCTTGGGCTCCTCGATGCCGCCGTTGAGGAAGAACGTCACGTGGGCGTACTTCTCGGTCTCGGCGGTGTGCAGCTGCTTCAGGCCATTGGCGGCGATAACGTCGGCCAGGACGTTCTCGGGGAACGTCTTGGGGAAGGCGACCTCGACATCAAACGTCGGATCGTACTCGGTCATCGTCACAAAGTGCGAAAGCTTGATCTGCTTGCGCTCAAAGCCGTCGAACTCCTTGTCCGTGAACACGCGGGTCATCTGACGGGCGCGGTCGGGACGGAAGTTGAAGAAGATGGCCGCGTCGCCCTCGTGGATGCCCTCGTTGTGGGCAGCGAAGGGCTCGACGAACTCGTCGCCGCGCGGGTCCTTCTCGTAGTAGGCCTTGATGCCGGCAACGGGGTCGACATCGGCATCGGACGCATTGACCATGACGTCGTAGGCACGCTGGATGCGCTCCCAACGGTTGTCGCGGTCCATGGCCCAATAGCGGCCAGAAACGGTGGCGACGCGAGCGTCGCAACCGGTCTCCTCGGAGATCTTCGCCAGGAAGGCGCAGAACTCGCTCATGTAGCCGGCACCGGACTGCGGGTCAACGTCGCGGCCATCCATGAAGGCGTGGACGCGAACGGTCTTGACACCGTGCTCGGCAGCCATCTTGACCAGAGCCTCGACGTGGTTCATGTGAGAATGGACACCGCCAGGGCTCATAAGGCCCATGAGGTGGAGAGTCTTGCCGTCAGCCTTGACGTCGTCCATAGCCTTGACGAAAACCTCGTTCTTGGCGATGGAGCCGTCCTTGATGGCATTGTTGATGCGCGAAAGCTCCTGGAACACGATGCGGCCGGCACCGATATTGAGGTGGCCTACCTCGGAGTTGCCCATCTGGCCGTCGGGAAGGCCCACGTCCTCGCCCGAAGCGCCGAGCGTGGTGTGGGGGTACTTCTCGTACAGGCTATCAAGGAAGGGCGTCTTGGCAGCGGCGACGGCGTTCTCACCATCGGCTGGAGCAAGGCCGCAGCCATCCATGATAATCAGGAGTGCAGGAAGATGACGCTGTGCCATATGTCCTACTCGCCTGCCTTGACGACCATAGAGGCGAAGTCGGCAGCCTTGAGCGAAGCGCCGCCCACGAGGGCGCCGTCAACGTCGGGCTTGGCGACGAGCTCAGCGATGTTGCCAGGCTTGGCAGAGCCACCATAGAGAACGCGGATGCCGTTAGCGAGCTCCTCGCCGAACATCTCCTTGAGGGTCTCACGGATAGCGCCGCAGACCTCCTGAGCGTCCTCGGCGGTAGCGGTCTTGCCGGTGCCAATGGCCCAGATGGGCTCGTAGGCGACGACGACCTGCTTGGGGCAGGTGATCTCAAGACCAGCAAGGCCAGCCTTGACCTGGTTCACGACGTGCTCGACATAGGTGCCAGCCTCGCGGACCTCGAGGGACTCGCCGCAGCAGAAGACGGGAACAAGACCGGCGGCAACGAGAGCCTTGGCCTTCTTGTTCTGGTCCTCGTCGGTCTCGTGGAAGTAGTCACGACGCTCGGAGTGGCCAATGATGCAGTAGGTGCAGCCAGCGGACTTGAGCATGTCGCAAGAGGACTCACCGGTGAAGGCACCCTTGGCCTCCCAGTACACGTTCTGTGCACCGAGGGCGATGGGGGCAGCCTGAATGCGGTCATGAACCGTGGTGATGTCGATGGTCGGAGGGCAGACGAGCACCTCGACGCCAGCCGGAACCTCGGGCAGAGCCTGAGCCAGCTCGTCGGCGAGTTTGGCGGCCTCGGCGACGTCGTTGTTCATCTTCCAGTTACCAGCGATGAGAAGGGTGCGATTAGGCATCGAGAAGCGCCTCCACTCCGGGCAGGGCCTTACCCTCGACGAGCTCCATGGAAGCGCCACCACCGGTGGAGATCCAGCTCATCTTGTCGGCCAGGTTGAACTTGTTGACAGCCGCGACAGAGTCGCCACCGCCGATGATCGAGGTGCAGTCGGCCTCGGCGACAGCCTCGGCGATAGCCTGGGTGCCGTGAGCGAAGTTGTCGAACTCGAAGACGCCCATGGGGCCGTTCCAGAACACGGTCTTGGCGCCCTTGACGGCCTCGGCGTAAAGCTCCTCGGTCTTGGGGCCGATGTCCATACCCTCGCGGTCGTCGGGGATAGCGTCGGAAGCGACAACCTCGGGGACAGCGTCCTCGCCAAAGTGATCGGCAACGCGGTTGTCGATGGGGAGCAGGATCTTGACGCCCTTCTCCTCGGCCTTCTTGAGCATCTCACCGGCGCGCTCGACCCAGTCCTCTTCCTTGAGGGACTGACCGACGGACAGGCCCTGAGCCAGGAAGAAAGTGTAGGCCATGCCGCCACCGATGATCAGGGTATCAGCGGAGTCGATGAGGTGATCGAGAACGCCGATCTTGGAGGAAACCTTGGAACCGCCGACGATGGCGACGAAGGGGCGCTCGGGCTCGGCGAAGATGCCGGTCAGCGTGTCGACCTCCTTCTCGAGCAGGAAGCCGGCGACGGCAGGCAGGTAAGCGGCGGGGCCCACGACGGAACCCTGGGCGCGGTGAGCGGTGCCGAAGGCATCGAGAACGAAGACGTCACCATAGGAAGCGAGCTTCTTGGCGATCTCGGGATCGTTCTTCTTCTCACGCTTGTCAAAACGGACGTTCTCGAGAACGAGGACCTTGCCCGGCTCGACGGCGGCGACAGCCTCGGCGGCCTTCTCGCCATACGTGTCGGCAACAAAAGCAACGTCAAGGCCAGAGAGCTCAGCGAGCTTCTTGGCGACGGGCTCGAGGGACAGCTCGGGCTGGAAGCCGGTGCCCTCGGGACGGCCGAGGTGGCTCATGAGGATGACGCGAGCGTTGTGCTCAACGAGGTAGTTGATGGTGGGCAGGGCAGCCTTGATACGGGTGGTGTCGCCAACGACGCCATCCTTGATAGGCACGTTAAAGTCAACGCGGACGAGAACGCGCTTTCCGTCGACATCGATGTCGCGGACGGTCTTCTTGGTAAAGGCCATGTTTGCTTCTACCTTTCGTACGTGTCTGCCTCCCATTACGGCAGACGATTTCTTATAAAAAGGGCGCGACCCTAGGGTGTAAGCCCTATAAGGCCGCGCCCTTCTTTAGACGCTCAACGAGCTATTCGCTAAAAGCTAAATTAAGCAACGAACTTCTCGAAGTACTTGATGGTGCGGACCATCTGAGAGGTGTAGGAGTTCTCGTTGTCGTACCAAGAGGTGACCTGAACGAGGGTCTGGCCGTTGCCGAGGTCAGAGCACATGGTCTGAGTGGCGTCGAAGATGGAGCCGTGGGTCTCGCCGACGATGTCGCGGGAGACGATCTGGTCCTCGTTGTAGGCGAAGGTCTCGGGGATGGTCTCGGCGTAGGCCTTCATGGCAGCGTTGACCTCGTCGACGGTGACCTTCTTGTCAACGACGGCGTAGAGGTTGGTCAGCGAGCCGGTCGGCGTCGGGACGCGCTGGGCGGCACCGATGAGCTTGCCGTTGAGCTCGGGGAGAACCAGGCCGATGGCCTTGGCAGCGCCCGTGGTGTTCGGGACGATGTTCTCGGAGCAGGCGCGGGAGCGACGGAAGTTGCCCTTGCGCTGCGGGCCGTCGAGCGGCATCTGGTCGCCGGTGAAGGCGTGGATGGTGGTCATGATGCCGGACACGATGGGAGCGAAGTCGTTCAGACCCTTGGCCATCGGGGCGAGGCAGTTGGTGGTGCAGGAAGCAGCGGAGATGATGTTGTCCTCAGCGGTCAGCGTCTCATGGTTGACGTTGTACACGATGGTGGGCAGATCGCTGCCGGCCGGAGCGGAGATGACGACCTTCTTGGCGCCAGCGTTGATGTGGGCCTGAGCCTTAGCCTTGCTGGTGTAGAAGCCGGTGCACTCGAGAACGACGTCGACGTCAAGGTCGCCCCAAGGCAGGTTGTTAGCGTCGGCCTCCTTGTAGATCTTGATCTCCTTGCCGTCAACGGTGATGGAATCCTCGCCAGCAACGACCTCGTGATCGCGAGCGTAGTTGCCCTGCGTGGAGTCGTACTTCAGCAGGTAAGCGAGCATATCGGGAGAGGTGAGGTCGTTGATAGCGACGATCTCGGAGCCCTCATGACCGAACATCTGACGGAAAGCCAGACGACCGATGCGACCGAAGCCGTTAATAGCAACCTTTACTGCCATTGTGTCTCCTTTCGTAAGGCCCCCGCGAGCTACAGCGCCCGCCGTTGAGGCCCACAAACTAACCACTCGCCTAATATACCTTTTTTTTGACTTGAATTTCACGAGAATGCTCGAAATTGAAAATCAAATTTACGTTAAAACGTTTTAAATACTAAAATAGCAGCTAAATCCATATATAAGTCGTTACTTCAAACTACCTGTTTGCTTCAATGAGCTTTTCAAGCCGTAAAACACGATGGTAGAGGGCTGACTTCGACAAGGGAGGGTCAGCCATCTCCCCCAAATCACGCAGCGACAGATCGGGATAGCGCTCGCGCAGGTCGCAAAAGACCGCCAAGGCATCCGGAAGCGCATCACGAAGGCCACGCTGCTCGAGCTCATCGATAAGCGCAAGCTGATGTTGGGCGGCACCGGCGCTTCTGGTCTGGTTGGCGAGCTCGGCGTTCACGCGACGGTTCACATCGTTCTTAACCAACTTGACCGCGCGCGCCTCCTCAATCTCGGCAACGCTGCGCTTGGCGCCAATCAGCTTTAATAGATGCTCGATTTCCTCGGCGCTCTTAATGTACACGGCATATGCCCCCCGCCGTGCATTAACACGAGCATGGACCCCAATCTGCTCCAACAGATCGCAAAGCCCCTTGGCATATTGCTCGCCCTGCACAGCAATCTCCAAATGAAAATCGCCGCGTGGATCGGCCACGAAGCCGCCCGCGATGAGCGCGCCGCGGATATAGGCAAGTCTACAGCAAGGACGGGCAACGATATGTCGGGGTACGCCGGCGACAAGTCCTCCCCTACGTTCGAGGATACCCAGCAGAACCAAGGCCTTATCCAGGTCTGGCTGATCAGGCAAGGTGATGAGGTAGTTTCGAACCTTATGCAATACAGATTTACGGACGGTGAACTCCGTTTTGAGCTTAAGGATACGATGCGTCAGCGTGATCATCGTGCGCGCGACGGCTCCCGTCTCAGTCGCAACCGTCAAACGATACCGCCCAGAGCCGGTAAGCGAGAGCGTACCGCTCACGCGCGTGAGGGCGGCAAGCGTCGACAAGTCGCAGTATTCACATTCGGGTTCGCAGCGCGCAAGCTCGTCGCGCACCTCAGCGGTAAACGACATGCAGGCCTATGCCTTCGTGTTGGCGCGCGACAGGTCGCGGTGGGAGATGCTCACATGATACTGAGCGCCTTCCAGGTAACGGGCCGTGGCCTCGGCAATGGCAACGCTGCGGTGCTGGCCGCCCGTGCAGCCGATGGCGATAGAAAGCTGCGGCTTACCCTCCGCGATATAACCGGGCATGACCGTATCGAGCAGCTGTGTCCAAGCCTTCCAAAACTCCTGCGTCTTGGGATGGTCCAGAACAAAATCGGAGACCTTTTTATCGAGACCGGTCATCGTGCGCATCTCGGGATCGTAGAACGGATTGGGCAGGAAGCGGACGTCGATCATAATATCCGCTTCGACGGGCATGCCGTGCTTAAAGCCAAACGAGAACACGTGGACATCCATAAGCTGCTGGTCGGACAGCTCGGAAAATGCCATACGCAGCTTGTTGCGCAGCGCAGAGGTGCGCAGACGGCTCGTGTCGATAATCATATCGGCTCGGTCGCGCACGCCCTGCAGCTGAAGGCGCTCGCGCTGAATGGCATCGGCCGTAGTCTCCCCCGGCTTGGCAATGGGATGACGGCGGCGATTTTCGCTGTAGCGACGAATCAGCACCTCGTCAGAAGCCTCCAGGAACACGATGTCGCAGCTCATCTCGCGCTCTTCGAGAGCGGCGACCGCATCGAGCAACTCGTCAAACAGTCCCTGGCTACGCAAATCGCAGGTGACGGCGAGATGCCTGCCCACGCCCGTATTGATGCCGACGAGCTCGGCAAGCTGGGCGATGAGACGCGGAGGCAGGTTATCGATGCAAAAATAGCCCATGTCCTCGAACACGTGCATGGCCTGTGTGCGGCCTGATCCGGACATTCCGGTGATGATGACGATATCGGGGATGCGCTCCGAGCGCTCCGCCGCATCCATGGCATCTCCCTTTTGCATGTGTTGCCTCCCGAAAACAAGCGCGGGACCCAGCAACCCGGATCCCGCGCGGTCAATTGCCTATATTGAGTATACCGCCCCGAGCGGATACGAGGCCTGTCTTACGCCTCAAGCGCAGCCTTGAACCAACTCGTAATACTCGTGGGGTGCGTGATGGCGGTGCCGACGACAACGGCCCAGGCGCCAGCATCGATCGCGGCGCGAGCCTCCTCGGGCGTATGCACGCGACCCTCGCAAATGATGGGAAGGCCGGGGAATTCCTCGGTCGCCTGACGCAGGAGCGGCAGATCGGGGCCATCGGCCATGGTGCAGTCGATGGCGGCAACACCATGAGACAGCGTGGTGGACACCAGGTCGAAGCCCATGTCGACAGCACGACGAATATCCTCGATGGTGGCACAGTCGGCCATCAGGAGCACGCCCTCCTCGTGCAGCGGACGGAAAGTATCTTCGACGGTCTTGCCATCGGGACGCGGACGATCGGTGGCGTCGATCGCCACGATATCGGCACCCGCAGCAACGCAGGCGCGAGCGTGGCGCAGCGTCGGCGTGATGTAAACGCCCTCGTGCCCATCCTTCCACAGGCCGATAACAGGAACCTCACAGCGACCCTTAATGGCGGCAATGTCGGCAAGGCCCTGGCAGCGAATGGCGGCGGCGCCGCCGAGCTCGCAAGCGCGAGACATTTGAGCCATGGTCTCAGGCGTACGAAGCGGCTCGCCCATATACGCCTGAACGCTCACGACGAGCTTGCCCTTCAGGGACTGGATCAAAGGATCAACGGTCATGTTCGACTCAACCTTTCTCAAAAACAGCCTTCTGAGACACCGCACCTTGACGTTCAAACCGTCGCTCGCGTACCGAAGTACGCTTCGCTCCTCTTTCACGTCAATCTGCGGCACCTCAGAAGGCGCACTTGGTAGCTATGTTTATTTCAACGACGCAAGAAGGTGTTCGGCGGCACCGATGAGCGGAGCATCGCCCTCCAGAGAACCGATGAGGATCGGCGTGTCCTGAAGCGGATCGAGCGCCTGGCTGGCATAGCCCTCGTGTACCGAATCCTTCCACGTCTGTGAACGCCAATCGGGACCTTGGTGAATCACGCCACCCGAAAGCACGATGACCTCAGGGTCCAGGATGTTAGCGAGCGAGCCCAAGCTGGCACCCAGCGCAAAGCCGGCGTCATGGATGACCTCGGTCGCCTTCGCGTCGCCCGCACGGCACAGGTCGTTCACATCGCGACCGACCGAAGGACGGCTGGGGTCGACGCGACCAAAGCGCTCATCGTACATACGACCAATGGAAGTGCCCGAAGCAACCGACTCCAGATGGCCGGAACGCCCGCAGGCGCAGGGAATACCGGCGGCAGCCGAGCACTCGATGTGGCCCATATGGCCGGCAGCACCATGGAAACCCTGCATCACGCGGCCGTTCTCGACATATGCGCCACCGATGCCCGTACCGATGCCAAGACACAAGACGGAGAACTTGCCCTTGCCGACGCCCCAGTGGGCCTCGCCCAGAGCATGAGCCTGCACGTCGCCTACAACGGCAACGGGAAGACCGAGGTCCTCGCGCAGGCGCGGCCCCAACTGAACACCGGACCAGCCGGGCATGATCTCGTTGGCATACGCGATGGCGCCCGTCTTGGGATCGACGACGCCGGCGGCACCGATACCGACGCCAAGGACCTCGACATCGGGATTCGCCTCGAGAGCAGCCTTGATGGACGCCTCGATACGTTGGAAGACGGCCTCGCCGCCCTCTTGGGCCTCGGTGGGAACCTCGGCCTCAAAAACAGGATGGGGCACACTACCGTCAGCCGGGTACTCCATGATGGCAGTCGCGATCTTAGTTCCGCCGATATCGACAGAGCAGACGTACTTGTTCTCCATGTCGCTCTCCTTAGGAGATAAAAAACAACTACAGGAAATGCGCCGTCAGGCTAGCCGTCACAGCGCGGAAAAGGTTTTCCAGGTGCCCGAGATCGCCAAGAAACCGTGTGACCATTGATCTAATGGGTCATGGCCACACGGTTGAACGGCGAGGTCGGGTGCCCGGGGAAGCTTTACAGGAGACCGTTGTCCTGGAGGACCTTCTTAATCGCCTCGACGTTCTCGCCGGTCATGGCCTTCACCGGGCGCGGCATGGTCGGGCTGTCGAAGATACCCATGAGGTTCATAGCGGTCTTGAAGGCGCCGACGCCACCGGCATAACCCTGGACGCCCGAGGTGACATCCCAGATGTGCGAAATCTCATTGAGGCGATCCTGCTCGGCCTTGACGGTAGCCCAGTCACCAGCCTGAGCGGCCTTCCACTGACGCACGTAGCCCTCGGGCTCAACGTTGGCGAGACCCGGAACGGAACCGTCGGCGCCACCGAGGTAGGCGCCGTCGACAACAACCTCGTGACCGGTGAGGATGCTCATCGGATGGCCGTTCTTCTCGTTCTCCTGAACGAGGTAGCGGAACGAGATGTCATCACCCGAGGAATCCTTGACGCCGGCCAGAACGCCCTCGGCACCGAGCTTGGCAAGGAGCTTCCACGGGAGCTTGGTGTGGACACACACGGGGATGTCATAGGCGAAGATGGGCAGGTCGAGTTCCTCATGCAGGATGCGGAAGTGCTCCTCGACCTCGGTCATGCCCTGCAGGGCATAGAACGGGCAGGTGGCGACAAGCGCATCGGCGCCCAGCTCCTGAGCGACCTTACCGTGCTCGATCATGCGCTCGGTCTCGGTGTCGATGATGCCGACCAGAACGGGAACGCGGTGGTCGACGATACGGACGGCCTCGGAGATGATCTGACGGCGACGCTCGTCGGTGGAGAAGACGACCTCGCCCGAGGATCCCAAGAAGAACAGGCCATCGACGCCGGCGTCGATCATGCGGTTGATGCTGCGCTCAAAGGAGGCAACGTCGAGCTGGTGATCTTCGGTATCGGGAACAACGACGGGAGGGATAACGCCGGTGAATTTCTGAGTTGCCACAAGAATCTCCTTAGCTGTCTGGCGGGCGACCCTATGCCACCCACTCTTGTTGGCAGTGTCCAGGCCGTCTAGGCCAAAGAACACGAGTAGAACGTTTGGTTAAAAAAGTCGACGACTTCGTTTTCGAACGCATTAATGCGCTCGTGAGCGTATTTTGCATAGATGATATGCCTGTCTCT
>OJQV01001285.1_pt1 | contig 12126 bp, 10 predicted proteins | sample 1598821 | NCBI WGS metagenome assembly OJQV01 (sample SAMN03922509, study PRJEB24848) | human gut metagenome | isolation source: stool sample | host: Homo sapiens | place: Germany | collected 2011-11 | reverse complement strand
ATTTATTTGTAATTCGTGAGGTGTTGTGTATATTGTTGTGTAAACTAATGTATGATTTGTACAAAATTCTGCTTGTAATTTTATTGGAAAATGTGTATAATTGAATGAGGAAAACTTTAAGCAGCTCTGTGATAAAGCTTTGCTGTTGATAAATGGCGTATCGGAGGAGGTCTTTTTATATGAGGACGAGAAAGCTTTTGTCGGGGCTTGGGGCGGCTGTGATGTCGCTTATGATGATAATACCGTGGGTGGTGTATGCGGACAGCCCTCAGACGGAGGACAGCTCCATTGTGACGGAAAGCTCTGCGGCGGAGGCTATGGCGGAGCAGGGGGTCATCAAGGCACAGAAAAACTCCACCCAGAACACTGAGACCGATTGGGTGCTTTTCGGCTGTATCGGTGGCGGTGCGGTGGTAGTGCTTATAATGATAGGGCTTATGGCTAAGAAAAAATAATACATATTAGGGCGGCATGGGCTGCCCTTTTTTGTTGGGGTGATTTGTTACAATCTGTATTGGTGAATGCTGTTTGCACCGAGAGTGTTGAAAAACATCAGGTGCCTCTGCGGGATAGAACGAGAGAGATTTTTTTTGTTTGCAACTTTATTTGTTATTGCACGTCTTTATAGATGAGGGGAATTCTTATGAGTTTCTTAAAACAACGTCTTTATTTATTGACTTGTATTCTTTTTATGGTATAATGTATACATAAAAAACAGATAAGAACAAAAGACAACAGGACAGCAAGATAACAAAGAATAATACGCTCATGCTATACCCTTATGGGGAAGGTGGGGCTGTATTATCCGTCTGGCTGCTGTCAGGCGGATCTTTTTATGCTGTTTTGGAAAAAAATCGCAAACGGAGGTATTGCAATGACCACGAAAAAAAGGATATGCACTGTTATAATAGTGCTTGTTATCGTCTGCACAGTGTGTGTGGGAGGCTTTTTCGTATGGAAAAAGACCGGCAAGGGAGGCTCAAAAAGCTCACAGAAGGTATATGTGCAGAAGGTATCGTCACTTAACACTGCGTCGGACTTCAAGCTTTCTAATCGCTCGTTCTTGGGCGTTGTTGAGGCACAGGAGTCTGTGGACGTAAAGTATGACAGCTCAAAGACGGTGGCCGAGATACTTGTTAAGAACGGTGACTCTGTTAAAAAGGGTGACAAGCTTCTTACATATGACGTTGAGGCTATAAATCTTCAGCTTGAGCAGGCTAAGCTCGAGGTAGAGAGGCTCCAGAACGAGATAGCTTCAAATAAGAGCCAGATAGCTGAGCTTGAAAAGGAAAAGAAAAACGCCGATCAGGACGCTGCTGTGTCATACACGACCCAGATCCTTTCTTTGCAGAGCGACAATGCCAAGAACGAATATGATATAAAGGCTAAAAACGTTGAGATCAAAAAGCTGGAGGCTTCCACAAAGAACGCATACGTCACCGCTTCTATCGACGGAACTGTAAAGAACGTCAAGACGGTGGACAAGCTTCAGCAGGACGGCGGCGACGTTATAATGCAGATAACAGAAGAGGGCGACTACAGAATAAAGGGCAGATTCAACGAGCAGAACAGCAAAGATATCATGCAGGGTGTTTCTGTTATCGTAAAGTCAAGGCTTGATGATTCCACTTGGAAGGGCGAGATAACTTCTGTTGACACAAGTCCGCAGAAAAATTCTGACGGGGATATGTACATGTACAGCTACGGTTCAAGCGATGAGATGAGCCAGTCTTCAAACTATGCTTTCTATGTTAAGCCTGAGAACTTTGACGGACTTATGCTCGGTCAGCACGTTCTTATCGAGATAGACAACGGTCAGGACACTTCTATAAACAAGACGGGCATATGGCTCTATTCCGACTTTATCTGCAAGGACGGCAAGAAGAACTACGTCTGGGCTAAGAACGAGGACGGAAAGATAGAAAAGAGATATGTTGAGATAGGTCAGAAGGACGAGGAGAACGGTGACTGCGAGATAAAGTCAGGTCTTGAAAAGGGTGATTATATCGCATACCCTGACAAGTCTATCGAGGAGGGCATGACGGCTACCACAAATGAGGCTGACGTGTCTGTTCCACCTAATGACCTTGACACGAACGACAACGGTGACGGTGATACCGAGGGCGGTGACGAGGACATCGCTTTTGACGGAAGTGGTGAGGACGGCATGGCTATAGACGAGGATATGCTTGCAAGCATGACGGACGAGGAGATAGAAGAATACTTCAACAAGCTTTACGGTGAAGAGGAAAATGCAGAAAATGCAGACGGTGAGAATGCCGACGCTGCTGATGCTGACGCAGCTTTCGCTGAATAAGGAGGGCTTGCAATGGTATTTGAACTGAAAAATATCTACAAGGATTATTTGCAGGGCAAGGAAGCTGTGCCTGTGCTTAAGGATATTTCCCTTGATGTCTCAGAGGGGGAATATGTGGCGATAATGGGTCCGTCAGGCTCGGGAAAGTCTACGCTCATGAACATTATAGGCTGTCTTGACAAGCAGACAAAGGGAAGCTTTGTTTTTGACGGCTGTGACATTATGCAGGCAAAGGATAGGAAGCTTTCGGAGATAAGAAACAAGAAGATAGGTTTTGTATTTCAGAACTTTAATCTGCTTCCAAGACAATCAGCTCTTGAAAATGTGGAGCTTCCGCTGCTTTATGCGGGGGTAGGCAAAAGAGAAAGACGTCAGAGAGCAAAGGCGGCTCTTGAAAAGGTGGGGCTTGCACAGAGAATGATGTTCAAGCCTACTCAGCTTTCAGGCGGTCAGAAGCAGAGAGTGGCTATTGCAAGGGCGATAGTCAACAATCCAAAGCTTCTTCTTGCAGACGAACCCACAGGCGCTCTTGACACAAAGTCGGGCGATCAGGTAATGGAGCTTTTCAAGGAGCTTAATGACGACGGTGTTACTATCGTTATGATAACACACGAGCCTGACATTGCAAGATGTGCAAAGAGGATAATGTATATCCGTGACGGCGAGCTTCATGGAGAAAAGGCAGGTGAGCAGGAATGAAAAAGGTAATAATAACACTCCTGTGCATAGCTATCCTCGGCGGAGGCGGATATGCGGGAGCAATGAAATATAAGAAAAATCAGGACAAGAAAACTGTTGTGGCGGTAGTTCCTGTTGACCTTATGGCGGAAACTGCGGATAGTTACGAGTGGGACAGCTCAACGAACATGGACGGGCAGATAGTTTCTGCCAACGCTCAGAGAATTACTCTTGACAACGAGAAGCTTGTTAAAAAGGTGTTTGTGAAAAAGGGCGACACTGTGAAAAAGGGCGACACTATACTTGAATATGACATGACGGTGGTGGAGCTGGAGCTTTCACAGAAAGAAAATCAGGTAAAGGTCTGCGAACAGAACATCAAAATGGCTGAAAAGGAGCTTGCTAAATACAAGCTTTTAAAGCCTTCTGAGGACGCACCGCAAGAGCCTGACGATCCAGAGCCTGAGCCGGAACCAGAGCCTGAGCCGGAACCAGAGCCGGAACCAGACCCGGAGCCAACTCCAGATCCAGAGCCAACTCCTGAGCCTGTGGAAACTGTGGATGTTGTAAAGGCTGTTTTCCAGACGAAAAATGCAGGCACAAAGGACGATCCTTACATTATAAACTGCAACAGGAACACAAAGGTATCCAGAGCGTTTCTTGATAGGATAAAGACAACGGGGGCTTATGCGGAGCTTTGCGTTTATGATGATAACTCAAATTTTATATACAAGTGGATAGTCAACCGTGAAACAATTGGCAAAAAGGCTCTTGCAGACTGGACAGTTTCGCAGGGGATAACTGAGGACAAGGAAAGCGGTACGCTTTCTCTTGACACTTCTGTGGAGCAGTTCGGCAAGTTCTCTATCGTTGTGCCTGCAGGCTCAGACCGCAGTGATGACAGTGCTGACGATAGCGATGATACTGATGATATCGACAATGGCGGTGATGCGGATATGCCTGATAACGGTGATTATGATGATAATGACGCCGGCATAGATGTCACTCCTGCTGACCCGTCACAGACGGACGGTGCAAATTCAGGCTCTGAGGATTATATGCACAGCCGTGCAGAGATAAAGAAAATGATATCAGAAAAAGAGGACGAGATAAAGAGCTTAAAGCTTAACCTTAAGTCTGCAAAGCTTGACTACAATGATGCTTTGAAGAAAAAGACAGACGGCAAGGTAGTGGCTAATATCGACGGAGTCGTTAAAAAGATAGGCACTGTAGGCGACGCTGCCGCAGAGGGCGATAATTCGGACGATGGTGACGACAAAGACGATAAGGACATTACAGACAGCAGCACGGACTACAGTGGTGACAGCTCTGATGATGACGTCTTTGCAATAATCGAGGGCGAGGGCGGAGTTTCCGTTACTTTTAGTGTAGGCGAGCTTAATCTTGACAGAGCGGCTGTGGGAAACACTGTTATGGTGAACTCATACAACACTGGAATGAGCATTGACGCTGAGATAACAAAGATAAGCAGCGAGCCTACGTCATACTCGTCAAACAACTGGGGCGACAATCCTAACAGCTCCACCTACACTATAGAAGCTAAGCTCAGCGACAGCACAGATTTCAACGTGGGCGACTGGGTAGGCGTTTCATTTGTGAATGACACCACGACCAGTGACAGCGTTTATCTTCCTATACATTATGTAAGGCAGGAAAACGGAAACTACTATATAATGAAAGCCGACAAGGACGGCAGACTTGTGAAAAGCTACATAAAAACAGGCAAGATAATGTATGGCACTAATATCGAGGTCAAGGGCGGACTTTCTATGAAAGATAAGATATGCTTCCCATACGGCAAGGACGTCAAAGAGGGCGTAAGGACAAAGGAGACCGACAAAGTCCTTTATCCTGAGTATTAAAAGGGGGCGGATAATATGATAGAAAATATCAGACTTTCATTTAAGGGAATACTTTCACATAAGATACGCTCGTTTCTTACTATGCTTGGTATCATTATCGGTATTGCGGCTATCATTGCTATAGTTTCCACTATCAAGGGTACAAATGAGCAGATAAAGAACAATCTTATCGGCGCAGGAAACAACACTGTGAAGATCCAGCTTTCAAATGGCGACACTGTTTGCGACTTTTCTTATGAAGCGCCACCGTCTAATGTGGCAATGTTCACATCGGACACTAAAAAACGTATCAACGAGCTTAAAGAGGTGGAGTCAAGCACTTTTTACCGCACAAGAAACAATCCTGACAATCTGTTTTATCTTAACAACAAAATGGATTCGTCAACTATATACGGAGTAGACAAGGATTATTTTGACACTGTTGGATACGAGATAGTTGAGGGAAAGGGCTTTGCGGAGAGAAACTTTACCAAATTTGACAAAGTGGCAGTGGTAGACAAGACGCTTGCAGAGGGTCTTTTCCAGGGTGAAAGCCCTGTGGGAAAGGTCATAGATATAAGTGGCGAGCCGTTCACTGTAATAGGCGTGGCTGTGAAAAATTCAAACTTTGAGCCTGTTATAAGCTCCGTGGAGGACTACTACACATACAATCAGACATCAAGCGGACTTATCTTTATCCCCACAAACGATTGGGGGATAGTTTTCCGCTATGACGAGCCAGAAAACTGTATCGTAAAGGCTGTGGACACGGACTCGATGACGAATGCGGGCAAAAAGTCGGCGGATATTCTTAACGAGAACGTTTCGGCTGTAAAGGGCGGAAGCAAGGAAACCAGCGCTTCTGTGGAATACAAGAGCGATAGCCTGTTGGAGCAGGCGAAGTCATTGCAGGATCTGAGTTCATCGACTAATAAGATGCTTATATGGATAGCTAGCATCTCACTGCTGGTAGGCGGTATAGGCGTAATGAACATTATGCTGGTGTCGGTAACAGAGAGAACGAGAGAGATAGGACTGAAAAAAGCACTGGGAGCAAGGAAAAAGAGAATTCTTGCACAGTTTTTGACAGAAGCGGCAGTGCTTACGAGCATAGGCGGAATAATCGGTGTGCTGACGGGCATAGGGCTTTCGCAGGTAATAGCGAAGGTAGCGGAAGTGCCTGTGGCGATATCCTCGGCGTCAATAGTAGTGTCGGTGGTATTTTCAATGGTAGTTGGAATAGTATTTGGACTTATTCCGTCCATAAAGGCGGCGAAGCTCAATCCTATCGACGCTTTGAGATATGAATAATAAGCTATAATAAAGCGGTGTCGGAGTGTAAAGCTCTGACCCGCTTTTGTTTGCCTACACAGCTTTATGATAAATCAAACCTTAACGCTTCGATGTGGGGACGTCGGGGGCGCCGTCCCCGACATTTGGGTGCAGTGTTTATACAATGTAATAATCAGTAGGATCATGAAAAAATGAAACGGGCGAACACTGTTCGCCCCTACAGTTGGTCTGTGCGGAAAACAAAAAAGCAGGCGGAGATCAATTCTCCGCCTGCTTGCGTTTGTGTAGATCAGAAAAGCGACTTCACCGCTTCACATATCTTCTCCGCTATATATGGATTGTTCATGGTGTAAAGGTGTATGCCGTCTACATCATTGGCGATGAGATCTACTATCTGCGATACCGCATAGGCTATGCCTGCATCTCTCATTGCTATTGGGTCGTTCTCGTATTTGTCCATTATCTTTAGAAACTTCTTCGGCAGGGTCGCATGACAAAGAGTTGTCATTCTAAGTATCTGCTTTTTGTTGGTCACAGGCATTATTCCTGCTTCGATAGGCACGTTTATCCCTGCTATGGCTGTTTTTTCTCTGAAATCGTAAAATGTGCTGTTGTCAAAGAAAAGCTGGGTGATAAGCTGTGAACAGCCTGCGTCTACTTTATCCTTCAGGTGCTTTATATCATCTACTATGCTGTCGCACTCCGGGTGACATTCAGGATAGCATGCGCCTATTACGTTCATGTCGCTGTGTTCTTTTATGAAAGATACAAGGTCGGAAGCGTAGTGAAAATCACCTGCCGGCTCAAAATCAGGGTTTCTGTCACCTCTCAAAGCAAGTATGTTCTCAATATTCGCAGACTTCATCTCTTCAAGCTGCTCTAATACTCGTTTCTTTGTCTGATAAAGGCATGGAAGATGTGCCACTGACTCTATCTTGTGGTGATTTTTTATAGCCGAGCATATGTCGATAGTTGCATTGTTCGTGCTTCCGCCTGCTCCGTATGTTACGCTGATAAAATCAGGATTAAGTGGCTGGAGCTGTGATATGGTGCTGTATATGCTCTCAACAGGCGTTGAACTCTTTGGTGGGAACACCTCAAAGGATAATGTTGTCTTTTTCTTGAAAAGCTCGCAGGTCTTCATTTATTTTCCTCTTTCCTGTTATCTATATAAAAATATATTTTTTATTTTTCTGCAAAGTATATTATAACACAAAATTCCTAGTAAATCAATAATTTTTATTTTATGGTCTGCCATAGTTTAAAACTATATCTAACGGAGATGCAGGTATTATCTTGAAAAATCAGGCTAAAAAAGGTGGCAATCGGTGAAAATTGTGTGTAATGCTTGATTATTGGCGAAAAGTATGCTATACTTTACTCATTGAGCAGATAACAAAAACAGCAGAGAAAGGCGGTTTTTTGTTGAATAACAGAGATCAGTTCAAAAGGATACTTAACTATCTCAGCGCACTTGTTATAATCTGTGCCTTTATGAAGTGCTTCGACACTGTTTGGAACAACTTTTACAACAAGGCGATGCGTGACCCGTTCTGGCATAATGGTAACATTCTTATGGTGGCTATCTATGCGGTGCTCTATATATCCATGGCAAAGACCTTTAACGGCTTCCGTCTTGGATATGATAAATTCACGGGGCTTTTTGGCTCGCAGGTGCTGGGTGTGCTGGGTGCGAATTTTATAGAATTTATACTCGTTTCTCTTATCGGACGAGGCAGGCTCAACATAGCGCCCATACTTGTTATGACGGTAATTCAGGTGGCCATGGCCTTTGCGTGGAGCTATGTTTTCACTTGGATATATCAGGCGGTATACCCTCCACGGCGAATGATAATCGTTTATGGAAACAAGAACGCTAAGTACCTTGTTTCAAAAATGAGCGTGAGAAATGACAAATACAGGATATGCGCTTCTATAAGCTGTGAGGAGAGCCTTGAGGATATAGAGCGTGAGATATTAAAACACGAGGCTGTTATAATCTCAGATATCCCAAATGACCTGAGAAACAAGCTTTTGAAATTTACTTTTGAAAATTCTATCAGGACTTATATAAACCCTAAGCTGTCAGATATTATCGTAAGGGGTGCGGAGGATTTCCACCTTTTCGATACGCCCCTTTTGCTGGCGAGAAATGACGGCTTGCGCTGGGAACAGCGTGCGATAAAGAGGATACTTGACATTGTGCTGTCGGCTGCCGCACTGGTGGTGGCGTCGCCGTTCATGCTAGTGACGGCTATTGCAATAAAGGCTTATGATGGCGGTCCTGTGCTTTATTCTCAGAAAAGGCTCACAACAGGGGGCAGGGTGTTCAAGGTATACAAGTTCAGAAGCATGATAGTTGACGCTGAAAAGAAAAGCGGTGCGACCCTTGCAAAGAAAAATGACAGCCGTATCACTCCTATAGGAAAGTTTATAAGAAAAGTAAGGATAGACGAGCTTCCGCAGCTTATAAACATACTAAAGGGCGATATGTCGTTTGTAGGACCTAGACCTGAGCGGCCTGAGATCGCGCAGAAGTATGAAAAAACAATGCCTGAGTTCAAATACAGGCTGAAAGTCAAGGCTGGACTTACGGGCTATGCGCAGGTAATGGGAAAGTATAACACTACGCCTTATGACAAGCTGAAGCTTGACCTTATGTACATAGAGCATCAGTCGCTTATGCTTGATCTTAGAATATTCTTTATGACGGTAAAGACCTGCTTTATACCAGAAGCCACTGAGGGCGTAAAGGATTCAGCTCCTCTTGAAACTCACCGTGACAGGATAGAGCATGACAACAGCAAAGACGAAAAGAACAGCGAAGAGATAAAGCTGTGATAATATGAAAATGCAGAGGGCGGATCATTTTCGCCCTCTTTTTTGTATTTTGTGTGTAGGGGCGACCTGAGGTCGCCTGTGTTCAGAAATGCAACGTCACACCCAAAGCGAAAAAGTTTGTCTTATTGCAAATTTAGCAGGCGAACAAAGACGGACGAACACTGTTCGCCCCTACATTTATCAACAAGTAACAAAAGAGCAGAACGTGAAAATGCGTTCTGCTCTTTTTGCATTTATGACTTATGACCCCTAGACCGCCATGGTGGTCTTGAATTTAAGGCTTATTTTGTCTGCGATAAGTGCGATAAATTCGCTGTTTGTGGGCTTGCCCTTGCCTGTGTTTATTGTGTAGCCGAAGAAGCTGTTGAGGGTGTCGATATCTCCTCTGTCCCATGCTATCTCAATGGCATGGCGTATGGCTCTTTCCACTCTGGAGGGCGTAGTTGCGAATTTTTTTGCCACTGCAGGATATAATAGCTTTGTAACGCTTTCAAGCATTTCCTTATCGTTCACGGACTGTATGATAGCTTCCCTGAGATAGTGATAACCCTTTATGTGAGCAGGGACGCCTATCTGATGGATTATGTCTGTGACGATTATCTCAAGGTTTATGCTCTGCTTGTTTTTAGTATAGCTTGAGTCGGAGGATATATCGGTGTCGATATCCAGCATGGACTTTATCCTCTCGCCAAGTATCTTTATGTCGAATGGTTTGAGCATGAAATATGATGCTCCAGCGTTCATGACCTGTGTTTCTATAAATGAGTTCTCATAGGCGCTTGTGATTATAAAAAGCGGTTTCTGATAGGACGAGTTCTGTATCTTTCTGATAAGCTCGATTGCGTCAAGGCTCGGCATCACTGCGTCTGCGATAACAACGTCCGGCTGTTCGTTTTTGATAGCGTCATAGATAGTAAGTCCGTCCTTGGGACGTGTTATCACGAAAAAGCCCATTGCTCTCAGTGAGGAAGCACATGCTACCCCGTACTGTGCCGAATCGTCGCCAATAAGAATTTTGATCTTGTTTGTCATTGTCATTTCCTCCGTCGTATAATCTGTCATTTTTGTTTGAGAGCGTTTGTTTTAACTCCCTTTCACAAGATAAATGATAACACATTTATTTGTTAAATGCAATAGTTTTTTAGAAAAATCGTCAACAAATTATCGACTTATTAATGCAAAGTGTACAAATATCAGTGCGTGAATATGCCAAAACAAGATAATTAAGCATTGTTCGACTACAGATGATATTTTTCTCTATGCAAAGCCTTTTCATAAATCGACAGCGATCGGCAAAGGTCGCTAACCTGCGTTTTCTATGGTGCTTTCGGCAAGCTCTGAGGTCTTTGAATACATTTCGTCAGCGAAGATTCCATAGCCTTTGGCGGTGTCCTCGATAAAAACATGGGTCACTGCGCCCACGAGTCTTCCGTCCTGAATGATAGGCGAGCCGCTCATGCCCTGCAAAATGCCCCCTGTTTTTTCAAGAAGCGTCTTGTCAGTTATTTTGATAACAAGGTCATGCTCGGCAGAATCTGAGAGATTTATCTGCTCGATAGATATCTCATATTCTTTTGGCCCGTCATTGTCAATAGAGGAGAGTATTTTGGCTTTGCCGGGGTGTATCTCCTGACGGAAGCCGAGAGGAAACTCTTTTGCATTTGGGCAAGGGTTTGCATTCAGTGTGCCGAACACGCCGCTTTCGCAGTTTTTCAGGATATCACCTGTGGAGGCGGAATTTGCAAACTCGCCTAAAAGCTGTCCCGGACAGCCTGAGCGTGACTTGTTGAAGCCTGTGAGGTTTATTTCGCCAACTGTGCCTGCGGAGAGGGGGAGGGGTTCTTTTGTGTCTGCGTCGCATACGGGGTGACCAAGACCTCCGAAAGTTCCGTTTTCAGGGTCATAGAATGTGAGCGTGCCTATGCCTGCGGAGGAGTCACGCACCCACATTCCTGCTTTGTAGCTTCCGCTCTCAAGACGTGGGCAGAGCTTGAAGGTCAGGTCGTTGCTTCCACGCTTTATGCGCACTGAGCAGGCTTCACCGTTTGAGCTTCTTATTATCTTTGCAACGTCTGCGTTGCTTTTGACTTTTTCTCCGTCGATAGATACTATAACATCGCCCTCTCTTATACCGCAATCTTTGGCAGGGCTTGAAGAATCCACCTTTTGCAGATCGACTACCATTACGCCCTCTGTGAGAAGCTTTATGCCGAATGGCTGTCCACAGGGATAAAGCATTGGTCTTTCCATTGTCTTTGATTCAACCTCCTTGACTGGCACTGCCCCAAAAAGCATGAGCATATTTTTTGTGTATCGTGATGCTCCTGACGAACCGCCTGACACCGCCACTGTCACTTTGCTTTCGCAGGGCTTTGAGGATATGGTGAAAAATGAGTTCACGCTAAGCTCGCTGCCCTTTGAAACAAGGTAGAAATCGGGGAGCGTTGTGGAATAAAATCCTATAAGACCAAACAGCCCCAGCAGTATTATCCCTGTGACGCAGGCTGTTTTTTTGAAAAATGACGACATTTTTTCACGTTCCTTTCTGTTTTTCTTTTCGCTTTTATTGTTGACCTGTCTAGAAATTTAATTCAGCCGTCGGCATAAGTATTATTTGTCTTGGAAAGCCTTTTTCAATTTTATTCTGCCTTCTTAACAGTGCAAAGGAAGAAAATTTCATTTGTATGTGTTGAATTTCGTGGCATACTATGATATAATAAAATATCTGATGAGAACACTATGATACGATAATATTTTAATACATAAAAGAGGTACATTATGTCAAAAAAAGACAGACTTAAAGCACAGAAAGAAAAGCAGGACAGGCTCAGAAAAGAAGAGGAGCTTGAAGAACAGAGAGAGCGTGAGGAAGCCAGAGAAAGGCAGAGCCGCTCAGCGAAAAAGATGATGAAAAAGGCGAAACGCACAAAACCGAACGGTGAGCCTGTTTATTATCTTATTTTGAAGCTTCTTATGATAGTGCCGTTTGCGTATTCGGGATTTTTCTACGGCGGTGTAACTATCGTGGGCATCATGGGCAAGTATATAGAGCCCGTTCCGCCAAAGTGGGTGCTGTGGGCAATGGCTGTCTCTTATACACATCTCCGAGCCCACGAGACGTAGAGGAATCTCGTA
>OJQV01001283.1_pt1 | contig 12130 bp, 7 predicted proteins | sample 1598821 | NCBI WGS metagenome assembly OJQV01 (sample SAMN03922509, study PRJEB24848) | human gut metagenome | isolation source: stool sample | host: Homo sapiens | place: Germany | collected 2011-11 | reverse complement strand
AGTATGTATAATGCATTGGTCTACACAACGAACCATAGGATTTTCTACAGAGACCTGCTTGTGGAAGTAAATGGTGCTGAGCTTAAGCTTGAAAAACAGGATGCCAACACCATCATTGTCAAGAATGCGTTTGGCGGTCTGATGGATCTTCCTTTTACCTATAACGGAAGCACCTTTACATTGAAGACAAACGCCACTGCAGACGGTGATCCCGTTTATCTGGTTACTAATCCGGCCAGCCGCTCCGACATCGAAAAAATAATTGTGTTGCCAACATACCTGTTCAAAAATGGATTCAGCTGGGATTATCTCCAATACACAAAATACAGCTACGGATATCACGGCAACGGATGGGTATCGGATGCTTTAGAGGAAAATCCCGGCACTCAAGACGCTAACGGAAACTTTGATCTTTATCTGTCTTTCAACGACAATCCTATCGAAGTTCAAGTAACCTATACCTCGGGAACTACGAAAAAGATTTACATAGATACATGGCAGATAGACTTCTTCAAGCCCACCTGTTCAATTTCCGACATTGAGGTAAAGAATTCCACTTCAAAAGTGCGTAGCTATAAGGGTGAGTTCGACTTCAAATCGGGCAATACCTTCGAGCTTAAAAATCTTGGTGGCCGTTATGCCGGTCTTTCCCCCTACTATACAACCGACTATGGCACCACAACCATTGCTTCAAATATAGAATATCCTACAGGAAGCTACAATCTCGAAAACGGAACCGCAGTGCTCAACAGCGTTCGTTATACCGTTGAATACGCAGCCGGAAATCCCCTGAACCTCTTATATGACGGCACCAATACTCCAAAGGACCATGTTGTAAAATGTTATTACACAGCCGAAAAACTGGCCAACGGCTCTTACAAGAAGAACATCGACGGCAAAGTGCGTATGCACCCCGATTTGGCCAATCATAGAGGTCAGACGCGCTGGGTAACCAACGGCGGCGACTGCACCACCTGGACCCGCCTGGAATTCTCGTTCAACGACTTCGTGGCTCTTGAAGAGGACGATAACAGCACTCTTGATTCGCGCGTGGGCACCATCAAAGATACCCGCATCACCCCCGACAAGGAGGTTGAGGTAACCCTCGGCGTTGACATCCTTGAAGGCCGTCTGAACGTAAGGCTGGCAAATGAAAACGACGCTTTCCTCACTGCCACCGTGCCCTTCGTGATTACCAAAAACGAGCACTTCACCACCTCCTACGACGTATACGTGGTGCAGGGTCGCGTTTCGAGCCACGACCAGGTGGATATGTCGAAAGCCAAGTACATCGGCACCGTGCAGTATGACGCAGCCAAGCGCGGCGAATACTCGGTGGAAGGCACCTTCACCCCCGAGGTCAATGTGAAACCCGGCGAGACGTTTACTGACGACTTCACCTTCTTCGTACGCGCCAACTACGGCCGCGAGACTTCCGCCTCCACATCTACCAAGCGTATGGCCGCCAAGCTCGACCCCACGCACCACGACCTGACCACCGTCAACTTCAGCACCACAACCGGTGTCAACGGTCTTATCAACAACAGCCTCAGCCTGCAGCAGACGCCCGACGGCATCATCGTCAACGCGCCTGAGAACCTCCCCGTAGAGGTCTACAACATGGCCGGCATAAAGATTGCCGAAGGCGTGGCCAACAGCGAAATCACCCTCAACGCCACCGGCGTACTGATGGTGAAAGCCGGCGCCAAGGTCTTCAAAGTGGTAAAATAATTTTTATCCTCAAACCATATAAAACGGAGCTGCAACCCTTTGCAGCCCCGTTTTTTTTGCGTTCGCCCCCTGCCGGCCGGCACAGTCAGCCCGTCTCACCGGGCACACCTTATGCACTCGGTTTGAGCAAAAATAAGGCCGCATCAGATTCTGACGCAGCCTTATTCTGTATTTGGGGTAATTACTTGTTACTTAACCACTTTGAAGACCTTGGCGCCGGCTTTCACCACGAAGACGCCCTTGCCGTCGAAGGTGATTTCGCTGTTAGCGACACCCTGAGCCACCTTCACGCCTGCCATGTTGTAAACCTCAACAGCCATATCGTTCGGAGCGTGTACAATGACGCCATTCTGAGTGTTTTCCAGCGTGAGATTGCTTTCTGCATTCACACCGTCGACGCCGACGGTGAAATTCAGATATTCAGTACCCAGTCCATGGTTCGAGGGGGCGAGACCGGCGGCCATCTTAATGCCGGGAGCCACAGGAGTTGAGGAAGGCACGTTATAGTGTGCCACAGCCATCAGCGTGTAAGGATAACTGTGCTGTTCATTTAAGTGGGTACTCCAGTTTTTGCCGTCGGGCGAAGGAAGCATGAATGTGCCGTTCGCTTTATAGAAGTTTTCCGAGTTTTTGGCAACGTTGCCGAGATAAATGGCATTTGTGCCTTTGGGGCTTGTTCCCTCCACCAGATATACGTCGAAGTTGTCGGCGTATATATGATTTCTTGCCACTGAGAATGACGCGCTGACATTTACCGGCAGCAGATTGTTGTCGGTGGTGCCGGGGATAAGGCTGAGCGCCTCATGCTTGAGAGCCAGCGTTACATCGAATTCATCGATATTAACTTTCATGTTTTTAACGCGGAAGCCAAATGTTTTGCCCAAGTCGTTTCGGGCGGTGTTATAAACGCCCCAATCTTCGAAGGAAACAATCATTGAGCCCGTAGTCTTCAGACCGCCGTGAGGAGTAGCCCAAAGGTCTGTGCCTGTGTGCTGCACTGTCTGCTCATCAAAATCAACATCGCCTACAATGTCTCTTGTATAGCTTTGCGTTGGATTATCGGCGGAGTTGACTGCTACCATACGGTAAGTGTACGGATTACCGATGTAAGATGTGCCGGCCGAATTAATTCTTACCTCGCTGTTGTCCTGAAGATACATGGTATTGCCGTCCATGTACATTTTCATGTTTATCGGATCGTAGTAGCCCGTCATGCGATACCAGGTGTTACTTATATAAGGAGGTGTAGAAGTCTGAGAGCCGGATATGCCTAATCCGGTTCCGCCCCAGTTGGTAACAACAAAAGTATCATCGGAGTTCCAGCGAAATTCAGTCTTATACGAGCGGTTGACAGATGTAGAGCCGGTGCCTGTAACTTTGGTGTCGGTAACGGATGCATTCGGCTGATAGAACACCAGTGAATACAGGTTATGGTATTCGGTATAGTCGGAAGTGGAAAGAGCTGTGGCGGAAGAAGACTTGAAACAGCGCACTTTCATACGGGGAGCCGAGAAATCTATCTGAAAAGCGTTTTTGTTGGAATCATAGGTTATGGTTCCGGAAATCTGGGTGTTTGTTACATCTCCACTATTCATCTGATTCGTAGGAGTAACGCAGACTTTAGCATAGTTCGGATTGTTTGACGGCATAATCTGTCCGTAAATACCATAGGATGAACTCAGTCCGGCATTATTGCCAAGAACTATTTCGTTGCCATATTCATCGTCGAAAACTTTGAAGTGCAAATCCACCAAACCATTAAACATATTGGTAATTTTCACCCAATTCGTTCCGTATTCTGATTCTTCGATTCTTACGCCTATGCCATTGCCGTATGAGTGCATGGTAGCCTTTCCGTAGCCTTCATACACTAATTCAAAGCCGCCATTTTTGCCAATGCTTATCATCTGTTGAGCCGTCAAGGCGCGGGCGGGAATGGCGGCAAAGAGGCATAACATCAATATGCCCGTTGCCGTGAGGAGGTTGTGTAGATGTTTTGTCATTGTTTTGGTTTGTTTTGTTTTACTGTTTCTTGTGGGGCGCCGGAGGTGGATAAGGCCGGCGCATAGCTGAAAAAGCAGCCGAAAAGGTGGCTCCGGCAACCGCGAACGGTCGACCGAAAACCCCCGTGTCGGGCATTTCATGATGCAAAGATACGGACGTTTTTTTGGCGCCGCCCGGCCTGGGAGCGCCGCTAAGGAGCTTAAGGGGGGGAAAAGGGCGGCGGCAGGGGGCGGGTGGCGGCGGCAGCGGCGGCAGGGGCGGCAGCAAAGCGGCAGGGCGGCGCTCACATAAATAACATAAGTAACATAAATAACATAAGTTACATAAAAGCGCGGCTAAGGCAGGGCGGTGCAGGGCGGCGGCGGGGAGCAAAGCGGCTTAGGAGCGGTGAGGCGGTTAGGGCAAGCGCTCCCAAAAACTCCCATGGCTCCCAAAACTCCCATGCCTCCCATGAGCGCCGGCAGAAAAGTTTTTAAAAATGTTAAAAATGTGGGGGGCTGTGTTGGCGGTCTGAAAAAATTAGCTAAATTTGCAGGTGGAATGGTATCGCCGCTCCGGCGATGCTCTATCTGCCGCCTCTGTAGTTCAACGGATAGAATAGAAGTTTCCTAAACTTTAGATAGGAGTTCGATTCTCCTCGGAGGTACCGCGATAGCATTTCAAAGCCATTGGTGGCTTTTGGCAGGCAAGGGTGTTGTGTAAGGTGCTTTTTGCCAAGCCTTGGAAAGGCCGTTGAGGGCTGTGAAGGCCGTCTGAATGATGCAAACGAATAAACCAACTATATGAAACTCCGACACCTATTACCCGTTCTGGCAATGTGCAGCCCGCTGGCCGCTCTTGCCGTTCCGGCTTATCCGGGTCTGATTAAGCAGATCAATCCCGATGGAGAGGCCGTAGAGATTCGCCTGCGTGGCGATGAATATTTCAGCTACGCCACCGACGCCGCCGGCCGCTGGCTCATGGAGCAGAACGCCGCCGGATACTGGGCTGTGATGACGCGCGGCGGAATGCAGATGGCTGCCACCGCCGACAACATCAATATGCTGCGTGAGGCTCAGGATGCCTCCTTCGGCAGCAATACCATTGAGCCGATTGCCCGCTATGCCGAGCTCAGCGACACCGACGGCCGAAGCAAGTTCCCCAGCGTGGGCACCGGCGATTACCTCATCGTGCTGCTGCAGTACAGCGACGTGAAGTTCTCAATGGCTGACCCCCAGAAGTATTATCAGGACTGGTTCAACAAGCAGAACTTTGTGGACGAGGACATTAAGCTCTCTGCCCGCGACTATTACATCAAGGTGAGCGACGGCAAGTTCAAGCCCAACTTCGTTATCAGTCCGGTGATTACGCTGCCGCGCACCAGCCAGTTCTACGTTGGCTCGGGCGGCAAGTACTCATACTTCTCGCGCGCCATCCGCGACGCTCTGACTCAGCTTGAGTCGCAGAACTTCGACTTCTCGCGCTTTGACCTCGACAACGACGGTGTTATTGACAACATCTACTTCATCTACGCCGGTTACGGCCAGGCCGATACGGGCGACACGTCGACCATCTGGCCGCACTCTTCGAGCTACAGCGGCACTTATGGCGGCAAGGCCGGCGGCCGCTACGCCTGCTCCAACGAGCTGCGCGGAAGCCACCGTTATCTCAACGACAAACGCAAAACGGGCATCGGCACTTTCTGCCATGAGTTCGGCCACGTGCTCGGCCTGCCCGATATGTACGACCCCAACTACAACCCTGAGTGTGAGGCTCTGACGCCCGGCAACTGGAGCATTATGTGCAACGGCTCTTATCTGGGCGACGGCTGTCTGCCCGCCGGCTATGCCGCATACGACCGTTGGGCTTGCCGCTGGATGGAGTACACCGAAGTGGAAGCCGAGAAGGAATACTCGCTGCCCCCGTTGGTAAACGCCGCTCCCGTGGCTTACCGCCTCAAGGTGCCCACCTCGGCCTCTTTCTCAGAATATTACGTGTTTGAGAACCGCACGCAGAAGGACGTGGACACCAACGTGCCCGCCAGCGGTATGCTCGTATGGCACGTCGACTACGACTACTGGGTATGGCGTTCGAACCGTGTGAACTCCACCGCCAGCCACATGCGTCTTACCGTGGTGCCCCCCGTTGGCCAGACCCGCGACTTTGCCCAGTGGCCCGCCGCAGGCCCTTACGGAAAGGTTATCGCCCCGGAGATTCCCTCGGCTCTCACCCCGTTCAACACCCCCACGCAGACCTGGACTCCCTGTCTGTATGACATCGCCTACAACAACGACACGCAGAACGCAAGCTTCAAGTATACCAAGCAGGCACCCAAGTATGACGGCCTGGTAGCACCCAAAGCCGGCAAGCTCAACGAGGGCAAGCAGGAGGGCATGAAGATTTGCTGGAATCATCTGCCCGAAGCCACGGGCTACATCGTAACCGTGCAGCGCCGCAACTCGTCGGGCAGCACCTTCTACGTTGACAACTGCAACGACAAACTGGTGAACGACACCAAGATATTCATCAACGAAAGCGCCGCCATGCAGCGTCAGGAGAACCGCTACACCATCCGTGCCATCGGTCCGGTGCTGCCCAGCAGCAAGGTCTTTGACTCAGGCTGGTTCAAGCCCGAAGAACTCCCCTCGTACGACCCCAACTGGGAAGACGGCGTTGACGGCATCACGGCCGACGACCTCGACATCACTATTGAGAACGGCAACATCATAGCCCCGCAGGGCACACGCGTGTTCAACATGAGCGGCATGGAGACCGGCACCGAGAATCTCGCTCCCGGCATCTACATTGTTCGTGTTGGCTCGAAGGCTCTTAAGGTAGTTGTTCGCTGACTAAGAAACTCCTAAATATCAAATTAACATCAGGGTTGCGCTGCAGGCATTGCTTGCGGCGCAATCTCTTTTCAGGGGCGTAGGGACGAGGGCGCTGAAGCGCTGAGCCAAAACAAATTTGAAAGCAAGCTAAAGCGGCTGCGGGGGTTAGGGAGGCTACGGCGCCCGGGTGCTAAAAAAGGGGTTAATGTAGGGACGCCCGGATGCTAAAAAAGGGGCGGCAAAAGAAAAAAAATCTTAAATCCTTTGTCAATTGCCAAAAACTCGCTACCTTTGTGGCGATTTTTTCCATTGCAGATAAGCCGCCGGGGGCAACACGCCCGTCCGGGGCCGTGTCGGCAACGGTAAAATGAGCTGTAACAACACCACTCTCATGGCATTGAACAAAGCACGCACACCATGGCAGATAGCCATCCCCGCAGGCCCGCGCAAGCCGGTGGAGACGGTGCTGCATCTTGGCGAAGACTTCTTCCGCGCCGCCGACCACGCCGACCTGCGCGGCGGCAATGTGGAGGCACGCATCAGTCTGCGCCCCGCAGGCGACCAATGGCGCGTGGCAATGCACTGCCAAGGCACCGTGGAGACCCTCTGCGACCGATGCATGGGATCCATGACGGCGCGTGTGGACGACGTCTACGAGGCGCCGCTGCTCCCCGCCGAAGGGGGCGTGGCTCCCGCCGGCGATGACTCCGACGCGGTCTTTTACGACCCGGCAACCGGCACGGCCGATCTGCTGCGTCCGCTTACGGACACCATAGCCCTGAGCCTCGACCTCTGCCACACGCATCCCGAAGGGGAGTGCGACCCGGCCTTTGAGGAGGCTCTGGCAGCCGTGCAGCCGCAGGAGGCCAATACACCCCTGTTTGACGCTCTTAAAGCGCTGAATGGCAGCGAAGAAGGCGAAGTGGGTGAAGAAGACAGCTCCGAAGGTTCCCTCTCCTCTCTCTCCTCTCCGCCACACAAGAGATAGCTTCTCCCGGCCCGGCGGAGGCGGCTCCTCATCCGCCACTCATCCCCCGGCGCCGACATCATAATCAACTCATCAACAAAACAAAGCAAAAAAACATAAAATGGCACATCCTAAACGCAGACAATCGCACACCCGTACAGCGAAACGCCGCACCCACGACAAAGCAGTAGCCCCCACACTGGCCATCTGCCCCAACTGCGGCGCATGGCACATCTATCACATGGTATGTGGTGAATGTGGCTATTACCGCGGCAAGCTGGCCATAGAAAAGCTGGCCGAGTAACCCCGCCGGCAGGCACACCCGCGCGCCGACCCCGCCAACACCACCGCGGGGCCGGCACACAAACAATCACCCAGTAGTTAACCCACCGCCGCCGGGCCTGCACAAAGCACCACAGGCTCTGCCACGGATTCCATAAGCACATCATGCTCAACGCTAAAATCACCGGCCTGGCCTCTTACATACCGGATTCAATACTCGACAACGAAATGCTGTCGAAAATGGTAGACACCAACGACGAGTGGATAACCACCCGCGTGGGCGTGAAAGAACGCCGCATACTGCGCGACCCCGACAAGGGCTCAAGCTACATGGGCATCAAGGCAGTAAACAAAATGCTGGCCGAGACAGGCACGAACCCTCAGGACATCGACCTGCTCATCTGCGCTACCTCAAACCCCGACTACCGATTCCCCTCCACAGCCTCCGTGATAGCCCACGGCTGCGGCCTCGACCGCGCCTACGCCTACGACATCCAGGCCGCTTGCGCCGGTTTCCTGGTGGCCCTGCAGGACGCCCGAGCCTACATCAGCTCCGGCATCTACAAGAAAATAGTAGTGGTGGCAGCCGAGAAGATGAGTTCCATGACCGACTATCAGGACCGCGCCACCTGCCCCCTGTTCGGCGACGCCGCAGCATGTATGCTCGTGGAACCCACCGAAGAGCCCGTGGGTATCATCGACGCCGAATTCCACATTGACGGCAGCGGCCTGCCGCATCTGTTGATGAAAGCCGGCGGCAGCGCTCGCCCCACAAGTCAGGAAACCCTCGACGCCCGCGAACACTACGTTTACCAGGAAGGCCGCGCCGTTTACCGCGCCGCCGTGCTCTCAATGCTCACCTCCACGCAGAACGTGATGAAGCGCAACAACCTCACAGGCAACGACATAGACTTCCTCGTGCCACATCAGGCTAACCTGCGCATCATAGAGGCCATCAGCAAACGCATTGAAGTGCCCGACGACAAGGTGCTCATAAACATTGAATACCGCGGCAACACCTCGGCAGCCTCCATACCCCTGTGTCTGGACGAAAACCGCAATCGCCTCCACAAAGGCGACAAGATTGTGATGACAGCCTTTGGCGCCGGTTTCACCTGGGGCGCCATGTATCTCATCTGGTCGCTCTAAGACCCCCAGCAAGCCGTCAGTCCAATCCGGAAAACACACAGCACACAGCATAACCAATCAGACAGAAGGGGAGCCGGGCCGTCAGCCTCGGTCCCCCTTTTGCGGTCTGAACATAAACACCACGTCGCGCGTTAGGAAAAGAGCAGAAGCCCCGCACCCGGAGCCCCATGCGCCACACACCAAAAACAAACACACCGACATGGAAGATACAAACATAAACAACAGCCTGCAGGCTCAGCAGGATGCCATCAGCAACAGCGAAAGCGCCCGCCGCCTCACCGACAGCGAAGACCTCACCACCGAACTCACCGACCGCGAGACAGCAGCCGTAGACACCGTTATAGCCGCCATGGAAGAAAATCAGCCCGCCGCCAAAACAGCTCAGCTGCGCGCCGACGCAAACGCCATAGAAGAGGAACTCACTCACTCCATCAACCGCACACAGGTGGAAGAAACAGCCGTGGACATGGCCCGCGACGCCGCTCAGGCCATTCCCTCAGGCCATCGCGCCGGATTCGTCAACATAGTGGGCAACCCCAACGTGGGCAAATCAACCCTGATGAACCTGCTCGTGGGCGAACGCATCTCCATAATAACCTCAAAAGCCCAGACCACCCGCCACCGCATCACCGGCATCGTCAACACACCCGACTATCAGATAGTCTATTCCGACACCCCCGGTGTGCTCAAGCCCCGCTACAAACTCCAGGACGCCATGCTCGAGTTCTCGGAAGGTGCCCTCACGGACGCCGACATCCTCCTCTACGTGACCGACACCGTGGAAGACCCCGAGAAAAATGCCGACTTCCTGGCCCGCGTGGCCAAAGAAACAGTGCCCGTATTGCTGGTAATCAACAAAATAGACCTGCTCACGGATCAGTTCGCCCTCGATAACCTGGTCAAAGCCTGGCAGCTGCGCCTGCCCAACGCCATCATAGTGCCCGTGAGCGCAAAGCTAAACTTCAACATCGACAACCTCAAACACCTCATAGAAGAACGTCTGCCACAAGGCGCCCCCTTCTTCGGCAAAGACGCACTGACCGATAAACCCGCACGCTTCTTCGTAACAGAAATAATCCGCGAGAAAATACTCCTCAACTACGACAAAGAGGTGCCATATTCCACCGAAGTGCTCGTGGAAAAATTCGACGAAAAAGAAAACGCCATACACATCATGGCAGTAATCTATGTGGAACGCGACAGCCAGAAAGCAATCCTCATAGGCAAAGGCGGCGAAAAAATAAAACAAGTAGGCATCGACGCCCGTAAAGACATAGAAAAATTCTTCGGCAAGAAAGTCTACCTCGAACTCTTCGTAAAAGTAGAAAAAGACTGGCGCAGCCGCGAAAACAAACTCCGCGCCTTCGGCTATATAGAATAACACACCCCCTCTCCTCTCTTCTCCCTCTCCTCCTCCCTCTTCTCTCGAACAAGAAAAATACACCAACCACCCACCACCCCAAGCAGCAATGAGCAGACTCGTAGCCATAGTAGGCCGCCCCAACGTAGGCAAATCAACCCTCTTCAACCGCCTCACCCAAAGCCGCGCCGCAATAGTAGACCCCACAGCAGGCACCACACGCGACCGCCAATACGGCTTCGTAGACTGGGCCGGACGAGAATTCTCAATCATCGACACCGGCGGCTGGGTGGTGAACTCCGACGACATCTTCGAAGAAGAAATCAACAAACAAGTAGAAATAGCCATTGAAGAAGCCGACGAAATAATGTTCGTCGTAGACGCCTCAAACGGCATCACCGACCTCGACCAACACGTGGCCGATATCCTCCGCCGCGCCAAAAAGCCCGTCATCCTCGTGGCCAACAAAGACGACGTGGGCGACGCCCTCTACAACGTGCCCGAATTCTACAGCCTCGGCCTCGGCGAACCATACAGCATATCATCAGTCAACGGCTCCGGAACAGGCGAACTCCTCGACCGAGTAGTCCAGCTCCTGCCCCAGCGCAACCCCGACGAAGAAGAAACCGAACAAAACGTGCCCCGATTCGCCATCGTAGGCCGACCCAACGTAGGCAAATCATCACTCATCAACGCCTTCATTGGCCAGGACAGACACATCGTTACCGACATAGCCGGAACCACACGCGACAGCATCTTCCACCGATACAACAAATTCGGCCTCGACTTCTACCTCGTAGACACCGCCGGAATACGCAAAAAACAAAAAGTAAACGAAAACATAGAATACTACTCCGTAATCCGGTCAGTCCGCGCCATCGAGAACTCCGACGTCTGCATCCTCCTCATCGACGCCACACGAGGCATCGAAGCACAAGACGCCAACATCTTCTCACTCATACAACGCAACAAAAAAGGCCTCGTAGTGTGCGTCAACAAATGGGACCTCGTGGCCGACAAATCCACACAGGCCCAGCAAACCTTCGAAAACGCCATACGCAGCCGCTTCGCACCCTTCACCGACTTCCCCATCCTCTTCACCTCAGCCCTCACCAAACAACGCATCTTCAAAGTGCTCCAGACAGCCATCGACGTTTACCAAAACCGCCGACGCATCATACCCACCTCACAGCTCAACACCTACCTGCTCGACGTCATAGCACAGACCCCGCCCCCCGCCAACAAAGGCAAATACATCAAGATAAAATACGTCACCATGCTCAAAGACGCCGTCATACCCACCTTCATCTTCTTCTGCAACCTGCCCCAGTGGGTCAAAGAGCCCTACCGCCGCTTCCTCGAGAACCAGATCCGCGACCACTGGGACTTCCACGGCACCCCCATCTCCCTCTTCATGCGCGAAAAATAACCCGCCCCCCTTCCCCTCGCCGCCTCCCTCCATTCTCTCTTCCCTCGGCGCCTCTTCTCTCGGCGCCTCTTCTCTCGCCGCCTTATGTAACCTATGTTTCTTATGTAATTTATGTTTCTTATGTTCACTCTCCCACATAAGCCACATAAACCCCTTTCTTCCCCTCCCATCTCCTCCCTAAAGGCCGCGCCCACCCGCGGCCTTATTCCTTCTCCCACTTAAGCTCCCTAAGCCCCTTAAGCTCCTTAATCGCCTTAAGCCCCTTAAGCCTCTCAGCGCCCCCTTTCTCTCAAAAATTTGTTTCAGTTCAGCGCTTTAGCGCCCCTTCCCAAAATTCCCATAGCTCCCATCATTCCCAAAACTCCCATTCCTCCCGGCCCGGGCGGCAAAAGCAGGTT